>ERZ1034547.28-NODE-28-length-44462-cov-8.404283_pt1 | contig 44462 bp, 43 predicted proteins | sample MGYA00520642_ERZ1034547 | MGnify/ENA primary metagenome ERZ1034547 (study PRJEB33760, sample SAMEA4777713) | hypersaline lake metagenome | biome: hypersaline environment; feature: brines | place: Spain | collected 2012-08 | depth 0 m ... | reverse complement strand
GGCCGGCGGCGAGGACATCGACGTCGGCGGCGGCTTCTTCGAGAAGTTGAAGAGCTCCTTCTGAGCGGCGTTGGCGGGACCGCGGCTCGCCTCCCTCGCCCCGTAGCTTTTCCGTCCCCCGCGACGACGGCGGACGCATGGGCTACGACACGACGGCCTACGACGACGTGGAACCGCGCGCGCCCGGGATGTTCTTCCTCCGGGAGGCGCTCGACTGCGAGCGGCTCGGCGTGACCGTCGTCGAGGCCGACGACGGCTGGGAGGGGATGGAACACGACCACGCCGACGCCGACCACGAGGAGGTGTACCTGCTGCTCCACGGCGAGGCGACGCTCACCGTCGACGGTGACGCCGTCGACCTCGCGCCCGGGGACGCGGTTCGGGTCGACCCGGGGTCCGCCCGCGACCTCGCCTTCTCGGCCGACGGCTCGAAGATGGTGATCGCCGGCGCGCCCTGACGCCGCCCCGACGCGGTCCGGTCGGGCCGCGGCGCCGCCTCCGCGACGCCGTAGCGTTAAGACGCGCGGCGCCCGAAGATCGGACATGAACCTCGTCGGCGATCTCCTCGCGCGCGACCGGCGCACCCGCGACCCGGCGCTCGTGACGCCGGACGGCCGGGAGCGGACCCACCACGACCTGATCACGAACGGCTACAAGGCGGCGAACGTGCTCCGGTACCTCGGCGTCCGGGCCGGCGCGACCGTCGCCGTCGAGCCGACGGCCGGGTTTCACACGACCCTCGCGTTCCTCGGCGCCGCCGCCGTCGGCGCCCCCGTCCGGTTCGATCCGGCGGCGGGGATCGGCGCCGGCGACCGCGTCGTCCTCGCGCCGGTCGCGACCGCCGACGCGCTCGATCCGGCCCCCGGGACGAACCTCGCCGCGTTCGGCGGCCCGCCGGACCGCCCCGACACGACGCACTGGGAGAAGGAGCTGTGGAGCGAGAACCCGGGGATGCCGCCGAGCGACGTCGCCCCCGGCGACCCCGTCGTCCGCGGCGCGGACGGGGACGTCAGCCACCGCGACCTGTGTTCGCTCGCGGCCGCCGCGGTCGAGACCGCCGACATCGGCGACGAGACGCGCGTCGTCCTCAGGGCCCCGTTCTCCGACCCCTCGGCGCTCGCCGCCGGCCTCGTCGCCCCGCTCTCCGCCGGCGGAACGGCGGTGCTCGCGGCGACCGGCGACGGGGAAGCGAAGAGCGACGACCCCCGAGGCGACGTGGCGGTCGCCCCGGCGGCCGCGACGGTGCCGGAGCCGCGGCGGCTCGACCCCGCGTCGATCGCCCCGCCGGTCGAGTGACCGGCCTCGACTCCGGCCGGCGTCGGATCAGTCGTCAGCCGGGTTCGGCTCCGCGGCCGCCTGTCCCTCGTGCCGGAGACAGGCGGACTCGTGGCCGGGCGCGTGGACCGTCTGTTCGGGTTCGCGCTCGGCGCACGGCGTCGTGATCGCGTCCGACAGGACGGAGCCGGCCCGCTCCGAATCGCCCTCGATCAGGAGATCGAGCGCCTCCGAGAGCGTCCGTTCGAGTTCCGGGTCGTCGACCGTCTCGCTGATGTCGAACTCCCGGCGGATCTCCGCTCGGACCTCGGAGTCGGTCGGCTCGGTCCCGGATCCGGCGATGTTCTCTCGCACCTGTTCGACGTCGACCTCGTCGATGCCGACCTTGTCGCGGAAGTTCAACAGCCCCCGCCAGTCGTCCTGATCGATGTCGAGCCCCTCGGGCTGGATCACCTTGTGACACCGCGTGTGGAACCGGCAGCCGCTCGGCGGGTTCGTCGGGCTGGGGACGGTGCCTTTCAGCTCGATGCCGCCGACGCTGGCCCGCGGGTCCGGGGTCGGAATCGAGGACAGCAGCGCCTCGGTGTAGGGGTGTTGCGGGTCGGTGAAGATCTCCTCGACCGGCCCGATCTCGACGATCTCGCCGAGGTACATCACCGCCACGCGGTCGCAGACCTGACGGATGACGGACATGTCGTGGCTGATGAACAGCAGCGACAGCCCGAACTCCTCCTGGAGGTCGTTGATGAGCGAGAGGATCTCCGCCTGGATGGAGACGTCGAGCGCGCTCACCGGCTCGTCGGCGATGATCAGGTCCGGGTTCAACACGAGCGCCCTGGCGAGCGCGATCCGCTGCTTCTGGCCGCCGGAGAACTCGTGCGGGTACCGGTCGAAGTCGTTCGCCGAGAGCCCCACGCGCTCGAGCAGGTCCTCGACGATGGCGCGACGCCGGTGACGGTCGCTCATCCCGTGGACCTTGAGGAGCTCGCCGACCGCGTTCCCCACGGACACCCGCGGGTCGAAGCTCGAGGAGGGGTCCTGGAAGATCATCTGGGCGCCCCGTCGGAACTCCATCATCTCGTCGTCGTCGAACTCCGTCACGTCGTTGGGGTGGGTGCCGTCCGGATCGCGGGTGGCACCCTGGCGACCGTTCCCGTTGAAGATAACCTCTCCCGCCGTCGGCTCCTCCAGGTGGATGACTGAGCTCGCGGCGGTCGACTTGCCGCAGCCGGACTCGCCGACGAGCCCGAGCGTCTCGCCCTCCTCGATGTCGAAGCTGATCCCGTCGACGGCGCGGGCGGCGCCAACCTTCCGGTTGAACAGCCCCTTCCGGATCGGGTAGTGCTTCTTCAGGTCGCGCACGGACAGCAGCGTATCAGTCATCTGCGGGACCCACCTCGCTGTCGCCGTCGACCGTCCCGGTGTCGTCGCCGGGACCGAGCCCCTCGCTGCGGACTATCGAGGGGTTGCCGCCCGGTCCGTAGTGGACGCAGGAGACCTCCTGACCCGGCGCGACCTCTATCTCCTCCGGCTGCTCGCCGGTGCGGCACGCCTCCTCGGCGTACTCGCAGCGGGGCGCGAACCGGCAGCCGTCCGGCGGGTCGTGCGGGTCGGGGAGCGTCCCCGGTATCCCGCCGCCCGTGCCGCCGAACTCCGGGAGACACTCCAACAGCTGCTGGGTGTACGGGTGTCCCGGGTGGTCGAAGATGTCGAGGACGTCGCCCCGCTCCATCACCTTCCCGGCGTACATCACGACGATGCGGTCGGCGATCTCCGCGACGACGCCGAGGTCGTGCGTGACGAACAGGACCCCCATCTCGAACTCCTCTTGGAGGTCGTCGAGGAGGCGCAGGATCTGCGCCTGAACCGTCACGTCGAGCGCGGTCGTCGGCTCGTCGGCGATGAGCAGGTCGGGGTCGCCGACGAGCGCCATCGCGATCATCACGCGCTGTTTCTGCCCGCCGGAGAACTCGTGCGGATAGTCGTCGAACCGCGAACTGGCGTTCGCGATCCCGACGCGGTCCATCAGGTCCACCGCCTTCGCGCGGGCCTCGTCGTCGGAGACGTCCTGGTGGATCTGGAGCGCCTCGGTGATCTGCCACCCAACGGTGTAGCAGTGGTTCATCGCCTCCTGCGGGTTCTGGAAGATGTGCGCGATCTCGTTGCCCCGGATCTGCCGGAGCTCCGACTCGGGCAGCGACAGTAGGTCGCGGCCCTTGTACCGGACGGTCCCCTCGATCTCCCCCGGCGGCGTGTTGATGATCTTGGTGATCGATTCCGTCGCGACCGTCTTGCCGGAGCCCGACTCGCCGACGATACAGACGGTCTCGCCGGTGTTGACGCTAAAGTCGACCCCGTCGACGGCGGTGAGGGTTCCGTTGTCGGTGCTGAACTTCGTCGTGAGGTTCTCGACCTCGAGTAGTGGTTGGTCGTCGGCCATTATTCGCTCTCAGCCTCCGCTTCTGGGTTCAGCGCGTCCAACAGCGCGTCGCCGAGGAAGTTGAACGCGAGGATGGTGAAGAACAGCACGATACCGGGCGCGAGCACGATCCACGGGGCGAAAGAGAGGTCGCTCCGGCCCGCGGAGATGAGCTGCCCCCACGAGGGGACCGCCGAGTCGCCGATCCCGAGGAAGGCGAGCTGCGCCTCGGCGAGCAGGAAGCCGGGGATGAGCAGCGTGAGCTGCGTGATGATACTGCTCGCCGCGTTCGGCACGACGTGCCCCCGGATCACCTGGTACGTGCTCGCGCCGCTGATGCGGCTCGCCTTGATGAACTCCTCCTCGGATATCGACAGCGACTTGCTCCGGATGTAGCGCGCGGTCCCGCCCCAGGCGAACAGCGAGAACACGACGATGAACATCCCGAGCCCCGCGCCGTAGATGTACAGGATGAGCAGGAACATCAGGAACGTCGGGAACGAGAGGATGATGTCGACGAACCGCATCATGATCTCGTCGATCCATCCGCCCGCGTACGCGCTCAGCGTCCCGAACGAGATCCCGATCGTGGCGACGATGGTCGTCGTGATGAACGCGATCTGCATGCTGATCGTCATGCCGTAGACGATCATCGTGAACACGTCTTTCCCGCCCTGCGTGGTCCCGAGCGGGTGCTGCCACGTGCCGAAACACCGCCCGTTCACGACGTCGCCGACGCAGGTCGCCGGCGTCGTGTCGACGACGGAGGTGAACACCGGCGGCTGGTAGCCGATGAGCAGTTGCTGCTGTGGCGGGTCCATGATCAGCGGCCCGACGAGCCCGCCGACGAACACGATGCCGAGCCAACCGAGGCTGACGACGGCCGGTCGGTTCCGCTTGAACTCCTTCCAGTAGTACCGCGTCATCCGCGGGTTCTGGTACAGCGGCAAGGCGAGGTACCAGAAGGCCAAAAGCAGCGTGAAGATGAAGAAGAAGTCGAGGCTCTCCAAGTTCTGCTCGAGGCCGATGAACTCGAAGGTCGCGGTGCGCGGCCCGGTGAACGCCGTGCTGTACACGCCGAGCAGCGTGAGCGGGAGGGCGGTCAGCAGCATCCCGATCGAGTTGATCGAGAGATCGAACCGTCCCGACCGCGAGAGGTCGTTCCAGTCGACTTTGTCGAACCGTTCGGACTCTTCAGTTGCCATTGTTCTCGGTTATGTTACCTGTCATCGTAGCTGATCCGCGGGTCGAGTACGGTGAACACGAGGTCCTCGATGAGGTTCCCGATGACGGCGACGAACGTGAAGAACAGCGTCGTCCCCAACACGAGGTTCGTGTCCTGTGCGAGCAGCGCCTCGTATGTCAGCCGTCCGAGCCCCGGGATCGAGAACACGACCTCGACGAGCAGCGACGCGCCGAGGAACAGCGCGAGGAGCTGCCCGACGAGCGTCGTCGAGAGCGGGACGAGCGTCGGCCGCATGACGTGGTACGCGTACGCGCGGAGGGGTGAGACCCCCTTCGCTTTCGCGGTCTTCATGAAGTCGGCGTTCTGGAACTCCGCGGACTCGTTCCGCGAGACGCGCATCACCGCGCCGATCGACCCGGTGACCAACACGAACACCGGGATCGCCAACTGGATCGCGTTCTGTACGCTGAACACCGGGACGCCCGTCTTGTATGTGATCGGGATCCACTCCAGCCACACGCCGAAGACCAGCAGCAGGATGATCCCGAAGAAGAAGTTCGGGATGGCGTAGCCGAAGAACGCGAACCCGGTGGCCGCGTGGTCCTTCCAGCTGTACATGTTCGCGGCCGAGTAGACGCCGACGAGCGGCCCCAAGATGACCGTGAGGATCGTCCAGGGGATCGAGTACTGCGCGGTGTAGTACAGCGCCTGCGTGACGGCTTCCATCACCGGCTGACTGCGGCTCACGGACCAGCCCCACTCGAGCGTGTACACGTTCCGGATGAAGTCGAAGTACCGGACGTAGAGCGGTTGGTTCAGGCCCCGCAGTTCCCGCGCCCGCTCGGCGGCCTCCGCCGGGTCGCCCCCTTGGAGCGCCGCCTGCGTCGCCGCCCGCTGGACGGCCGGGTTCGGCGCGGCCGAGAGCAGCAGGAACGTGACCGTAACGATGATGAGCGATACAACTGCTGCCCAGAGAACCCGAGCGGTGACGTACCTTCCAAATCCCATGTGAGGTCTATAACGGTGAGGGGGAAACGGGGTGGTTCGGGGTTATCCGTCCGTCTCGGGGTAGAACTCGGACCAGCGGGGCTGCCAGGTGAAGTGCGGCGAGGCGAGCCCGCGGTAGACCCCGTCGATGAGGTCCTGCTTGCTGATCGCCGCCGCCATCGCCTGCCGGAACGGGACCAGCTGGAAGAGGTTCCCCGGACCGGCGTTCCATCCGTTCGCGCGGTGGTTCACGGAGATGATCGTGTTGTACGGCGTGGGGACCTGCCGGACGGTGACGTTGTCGTCCTGGTTGTACGACTCGTACTGTTCCGGCGGAATCGCCGCCGAGTCCGCCTCGCCGGTCTCCAAGGCACCGAGACGGGACGCCTGCTCCTTGACGACGCTGACGGAGGCCTCCTCGAACAGCGGCCCCTCGGAGAACAGGTCGGGCCCCTCGTCGATGTCACGGAGGTAGTACTCGTCGTTGCGGACGTACTCGGTGCCCGAGCCGCGGTTCCACTCGGTGAGCTCGAACGCGCCGAGGTTCCCGGTGAACTGGAGTTCGAGCAGCTCCTCGTCCTGCTGGAGCCCCTCGACGTCCTCCTCCTCGACGTACGGCTGGACGAGGTCCTTCGGGATCGGGTACAGGAGCGGGTCGTACGTCTTGGGCCACAGGATGTTCGACGACTCCAGCGTCGCCTCGAACTGGAACTCGCCGGTCTGCTCGACCTCCACGCCGTCCCAGCTGCTGGACGCGGCGGTGGGTGCCCAGTCGGCCTGGTGGAGCTCCTGAATGAGGTAGACGAAGTCCTCGGCGGTGACCTGCCCGTACGGCTCGCTGAACTGGAGGTTCTCCCGCACGTCGAACGTCCACACCTCGCCGTCCTCGGTGGACATGTCGTACAGCAGCGGGAAGTAGTCCTGGTTCTCGTCGAACGTGTACCCCTGATCGAGCGCGCGGGCGATCGCGTTGCCGGCGCCGTTCTCGGTGTTGAACAGGGGGTTGAGGGTGGTGAACCGCGCCGAGGTGACCGTGTCGTAGGAACCGCTCACGGTCGGCTCGCCCTCGTACCACGCGGGGAGGTCCCAACCGTTCGAGAAGTTCTCGATCGGCCCCTCGAGGTCGGGGTTGTAGCCGACGATGTCGTCGCTGAACAGCAGCGTGATGTACGGCTGCTCGTACGCGAGGTTCTCGAAGATCTCGACGAACGCCTCGCGGAGCTCGTCGGTGCTCGTCGCCTGCCGCGCCTCAGAGAACAGCTCCTGGGCGTTGAACTGCGGGTAGTAGCCGACCGGGTTGTAGAACGGGGTCGCGCCGTCGAAGAACACCTCGTTCGTGAGCGGGTTGAGCGGGTAGGTGTTCAGCCCGAACACGATCGACATGTCCCACGGCTCGTTGCTCGTGACCGACTGCGGCCCGGGGTTCTGCGGGGTCGGGTTCTCCCAGGTGACCTCCTCGCCGTTGACGGTGTCGGTCCCGCCCTCGGGCTCGGCGGTCCAGTACTCGTTGTTGAACCGCGTCCCGTCGATGGCCTCGACGGTGACGTTGATACCGAGGTTCTGGCCGAGCTCCTGCGCGATGAACTCGGCGGTCAGCTGCGAGGTCTCCTGCCCCGCGCTGTGGTAAATGTTGAGCTCGACCTGGTCGCCCTCCGGGGTGACCATCGTGTCCCCGTCGAAGCTGTAGTCGTGCTCAGACTGTTCGAACGCGCGTTCCGCCAAGGTGTGCGCGACGTCACGACCGTAGAGCGGGTCGACCCCGAATTTCGGGAAGTCGGAGAGCTCGAGGCTTTCGCCGTCGCCGCCGTCGGACCCGTCGGACCCGTCGCCGCCGTCCATCCCGTCCGATCCGTCGCCGCCATCGCTCCCGTCGCCGCCGTTTCCGGAACAACCGGCGAGCGTTACTGCGCCGGCGAGGCCGAGCGCGGAGAGCCATTGTCGCCGGCCAACGTGCCGGGAATCATCACGATCCTCAATGCTTCGGCGTGGCATACCATGTACTACGAGTGGGTGTATAAAAAACTTCAGACTTCGGGACAGTTGTCGGGGACGATCATCTTACATCCGTGTTGATAATCGGCGCATTCGAGGAAGAAAACCGGTCCCCCGCGATAGACTTCATCGTGTATCGGAGAATTTGATACGGATAGTGTGGCGGAATTTAACTCGTTTACCTACCAACGTCGCATGCCGGTAGTCGATGCTTATCGGGGTGGCCTCCGGAGTCAGCGGTGCGGTACAGCCGTTCGCGGCCGGTCGCGCCGGCGTTTCAGTCGCCGCGGCCGTCCCCACCACCGACGTCGTCGGGTTCCGAGCCGGAGGTCTGCGTCGTGCGGCCTGACCCGACGGTCCCGTCGGTTTCGACCCTCACGCCGTCGCCGTCGGCGGCCGCCGACGCCTCGGTCGCTCCGTCGCTGAGCGCCCGCTCGTACCGCGCGATCTGCTCGCGGTGAAGGGAGTGGATCATGTCGGCGAGGACCCCGAACACGAGCAGTTGGATCCCGAGGATCGTCGCGCCGACCGCGCCGACGGCGATGACGTTGTGGCTGATGCCGAACGCGAGGTACCGGTACAGCACGAACGCTCCCATCGCGAGCCCCGCGACGGTCGACGCCACGCCGACGCTCCCGAAGTAGAACAGCGGGTTGTTCGTCTTCGCCTTGCGGTACAGCTCTAAGAAGATCACTCCGCCGTCGCGGATCGGGTGGAGGTTCGTCGCGGAGCCGCCGGGGCGCTCCCGGTACGTGATCGGGACCACGGCGACCGAGACGCGGTTCTTCACGCACTCGACGGCCATCTCGGTCTCGATGCCGAAGCCGTCGGCGGTGAGGTGGAGCCTGAGAAACGACTCGCGGGTGAACGCGCGGTATCCCGAGAGGATGTCCCGGTAGCTCTCGCGGTGGATCGCCCGGAACGCGAGGTTGATGATCCGGTTCCCGATCCGGTTGAGCCGCGTCATCGCCCCCGGGCGCATGTCCGCGAAGCGGTTCCCGATCACGTGGTCGGCCTCGCCGGCGAGGAGCGGGTCGAGCATCGCCGTCGCGTCCGCGGCGTCGTAGGTGGCGTCGGCGTCCGCCATCAGCACGTACGGCGCGTCGACGTGGTCCCGCACCGCCTCCCTGACCGCCTGTCCCTTGCCGCGGCCCGACTGCTCCGCGACGCGGGCGCCGGCCTCCCGGGCGATCGACCGCGTGTCGTCCGTCGACCCCCCGTCGATCACGAGCACGTTCTCGAACCCGACGTCTCGGAAGTCGGCGACGACGCGTGCGACCGTCTCGGCCTCGTTCATCGTCGGCAGCAGGACGCAGACGTCGTCGTGGTCGCTCATCAGGCGAGCGATCACGGGGCAGTCGGTAAACTCTGTCCCTCCCGGCCCGTCGGGCGGCGCGCGGCCACCCACACGCTCATGTATGTGAGCATTGATCGTGGGTGCATGTCTCATCCACTCGCCGAACGCACCGACGAGCTGCTGAGCGCCGCCCGCACGGCGACGGGCGACGAACTGCGGAGTCTCACCTACTTCACGCGGGAGACCGTCGAACAGCTCTACCTCCGGAGCGACCTGAACCGCACCGCCGACCTGATCGGCTTCGCGGAGAACGAGCGGCAGGGGTTCCACGCGCAGTCGATGTACGCGGACACCCAGCTCGGCGACTACCAGTTCACGGTCCGCGTGTTCGAGAACGGCTACCTCACGCGGGTGATCGCGAACGACCACGGCGTCTGGGTGACCACCGACTCGATGGAGATCGACCGGTTCGAGGAGCTGGCGAGCGCGCTCGCGGTGATCCTCCGGTCGTTCGACCCGTCCTGACGCCGCCGCTCGTCCGACCTTCGGTCGCTTCCCGACCCGCTCCGGGCGGCGTTACCCGAGGTGGCTCTCGAACTCGCCGACCAGCTCCGCGGCGTCGACGGGCTTCGTCACGTAGCCGTCCGCGCCCGCCTTCACCGCCTCCATCATCTTCTCCTGCTGGTCGACGCTCGTACACATCACGATCACCGCGTCGGGCCAGCGGTCCTTGATCGCGGCGGTCGCCTCGATTCCCGTCATCTCCGGCATCACGACGTCCATCGACACCGCGTCCGGCTCGTACGCCTCGAAGAGTTCGACCGCCTCTGCGCCGTTCTCCGCCTCGTCGACGACCTCGAACCGCTCCGCCAGCGCGTCCCGGACGACGGTCCGCTGGAAGGAAGAGTCGTCGACGACGAGTACCCGCTCGGTCATACCAGTTATCCCCGCCTGACCGACATAAGCGCGCGGATCGCTCGGCGGGACTCGGGGAGAGCGCGACCGGTCCGGCCCCGGCTGGCGGGTGACGCCGCCGCGGCGGGTATCCCTTGTATATTCGAGAAAGCGTATAATGAACATGGGAATAAGGTTAAGGTGTATCCCGCGATACGGTCGCGTATGGAAACGCGGAAGGTCCAACGGTTGGGGCCGTCGACGCTGGCGATGACGCTCCCGGCCGAGTGGGCGCAGGAACACGGCGTGAACAAGGGCGACGAGGTATCGCTACGCATGGGCGGGAAGGGGACGCTCACGGTGCTCCCCGAGTCGGTGAGCACCGAGGAATCCGAGGCCGTCATCAACGCGGACGGGCTCGACGCCAGGTCGCTGGAGCGGGCCATCGTCGCGCAGTACGTGCTCGGGCGGCGCGTCATCCACGTCCAGAGCGAGGGCACGCTCGACAGCGAACACATCAACGCGGTGTACAAGGCGGAGACCCAGCTGATGGGGCTCGGCGTCATCGAGGAGACGCCGGAGGACATCTCCATCCGCTGCTCGGTCGACCCCGAGGACTTCACCCTCGACAACCTCCTCGAGCGGCTGGAGAACACCGGCTCGACGATGCGCGGCGAGGCGGTGAAGGCGCTCGCGCACGGCAACCCCGACCTCGCGCAGCGCGCGCTCAACCGCGAGCGGCAGGCGAACAAGATCTTCGTCCTCCTGCTCCGGCTCATCTTCACCGCCTACCAGAACCCGAACCTCGCCCGCGCGGTGGGTCTCGAGGAGGGGTTCCCGCTCATCGGCTACCGCTCCGTGGCGAAGAACCTCGAACTCACCGCGGACAACGCCGAGGACATCGCCGAGATCGTGATGGAGGCCGACGGCCACACCCTCAACGTCGACAGCGCGACGATGCGGCAGATCCGCGAGTTCACCGACCAGGTGGACGACCTGACCGCGCTCGCGGTGCGGGCCGTCGTCGAGCGCGACTACGACCTCACCGTCGAGTGCCGCGACCTGTTCTCGCGGCTGGAGGACCGCGAACAGGAGATCCTCGACGAGCTGCCGAACGACCTCGACAACGAGACGCTGCTCATGACCCGCGAAGTGCTCGTCAGTCTCCAGCACACCGCGGAGTACGCCATGCGGAACGCCGAGATCGCGGCGAACCTCGCGCTCAACGAGGAGTCGGAGCACGTCGAGATCATCTAATCCGCCGGTTCAGGGCCTCCAGAGCCCGTGCGTCGTCGTCGGAGTACGTGGGTCCTCCGGTTTCCGGCGTCGGTCGCGTCGCGCGGTTCGCATGAACTAAGTGGTCCCCCGCGAAGCGACTCGTATGAGCGAGGGTTCCATCGAATCGGACAAGGAGGTCGGCGTCGCGCTCGCGCTCGGCGCCATCGCGGTCGTCGGGGCCGTTGTGATGTTCGCGTACCCGGGACAGCTCGGGAAGGCGTGGGGGTTCGCGGGCGCGTTCGTCTTCGCGATGCTCGCGGTCGGCGCGGTTCAGCTGTTCGACTGATCGCGCCCGTCGACGCACCGGCGGACCGTTCTCCCGGACGCACCGCGGCGCTTCGCCCGTCGCGCTCGGCCCGCGTCCCGACGCTCTCCGGCCGACGAGCCCCGCGGACGAGAAACCGTTAAGAACGTCAGACGCGTATGTACGATAATGAGCGAGTACACCGAGGAGGAACAGCGGATCCTCGCGTACCTCACGGACAGCGTCACCCGTGGCGAGCGGTACGTTCGCTCGAAGACGATCGCCGACGCGATCGGTCTCACCGCGAAGCAGGTGGGGTCGCGCCTCCCGCGCCTCGCCGAGAAGTCCGACGACGTCGACATCGAGAAGTGGGGCCGCGCCAAGTCGACGACGTGGCGCGTGACTCCGGACGGGTGAGGCTCGGACGCGCGACCGGCGCGTCGTCCCGCGAGTAGCCTCGCCTCGGCGCGTTCCCCGCCCCCGATACCGTCGACGCGCATTTTTAACCCCCGTAGCCCCAAACGGGAACGTATGACCGTTCGAGTCTCCCGGACGTTCGAGTTCGACGCGCCGCCGGCCGACGTGTGGGCGTTCATCTCGGACGCGGAGCAGCGCGCGGGCGCCATCAGCGTCGTCGACTCCTTCGACGTTCACGACGACGGGACCGCGACCTGGCACGTCGCGCTCCCGATACCGATGATCCGCTCCACGATCGACGTCGAGACGGAGGAGGTCGCGCGCGACCCGCCGAACCGAGTGAAGTTCGTCGGGAAGTCGCGGGCGTTCCGCGTGACCGGCGAACACGAGATCACCGAGACCGACGACGGCGGCTGCCGGCTCGCCAACGAGTTCGTCGTCGACGGGAAGCTCCCCGGCGTCGAGTCGTTCTTCAAGCGGAACTTCGACGCCGAACTCGACAACCTGGAGGCGGCGCTCCGCGCCTCGCTGGCCTCGCCGGCATGAGGGTCGCGGGGGTCCAACTGGCGGTCGAGGGCGGCGCCGTCGCGGCGAACGTCGAGCGGGCGCTCGACCGCGTCCGGGAGGCCGCCGCCGACGGGGCCGACCTCGTCGTCCTCCCCGAGCTGTTCGACGTCGGGTACTTCGCGTTCGACGCGTACGGCCGCGCCGCGGAGAGCCTCGCCGGCGAGCGCCTCGGTCGGTTCGCCGCCGCGGCCGACGAGCACGACGTGGCCGTCCTCGCCGGGACGGTCGTCGAGGACCTGTCGGCGTCGGCCGCCGACGGTCTCGACACCCCGGCCGACGCCGGCCTCGCGAACGCCGCGGTGCTGTTCGACGCCGACGGCGAGCGCCGGCTCGTCTACCGGAAGCGGCACCTGTTCGGGTACGGCTCCGAGGAGACGGAGCGGATGGTCCCGGGCGAGCGGACGCCGGTCGTCGACCTCGCGGGCGTCACGGTCGGCGTGACCACCTGTTACGACCTCCGGTTCCCGGAGCAGTTCCGCGCGATGGCCGACGCGGGCGTCGAGTGTGTGCTCGTGCCGAGCGCGTGGCCGTACCCCCGCGTCGAGCACTGGCGGACGCTCGGTCGCGCGCGGGCCATCGAGAACCTCGCGTACGTCGTCGCCGTCAACGGGAGCGGCCGGTTCGGCGACGACGCCCTCTGCGGGCGGAGCGCGACCTACGACCCGTGGGGAACGACGCTCGCGTCGGTCGGCGACGAGCCCGGGGTCGTCACCGCGACGGTGGACCCCGAGCGGGTCGCCGCGGTCCGCGAGCAGTTCCCCGCGCTCCGCGACCGCCGGTAACGGCGTTCACCGACGGGAGAGTGCGGGACGGTTCACGGTGGCAGAAACGCCCGCGACGGATCCGGATCTAACATATTTATACGCCTGAAGGACGTATTCATGCTTGCCGAAGACCGACGCTTTTCTCGTTGGAATTCGGCGCTAATCGATCCGCGCGCCCGTCCCGACCACCCGGGCGGCGACGCCGACGACAGCCTGGGGGTCCGCTGTCCGGCAACCGCCGCCCGCCGCCTCTCGCCGCCGCCGCCTCGCCTTTCGCCCACCTCCTCGCTCCCACCCTTTCGTTCGCGTTCGGCCTCGACTCCTCCAGCGCTCAGCGAGGGCACCGACACGTGCGGGTTTCACCGCCGAGACCCGGCGTAGACTCGGTGACGACGCGAGGCGGACGCTCCCCGCCCGATCCAAATATCTGTGCTGATAACTCGGTCGGTAGGTTCTTACGTCGCTCGCGGAAGTGAGTAAACGCCGCGGACGAATCCGGTCGGCCCCATCCCGTCTCGGGCGGGCCCGCCGGCACTCGCTTCCACCGTCCGTCGTCCGTCGGCCTGGGTTCGGGCCCACCCGCTCCCACACCGAGCCCGAACCCGTTTCTGTTCGTCTCACCTCGAGAGCGACGCCCATCGTCGGCGCCGACCGGCGCGAAGCGCAAGGACGAAACCCCCGGCCGTCGAACCCGCGGTCGAATGTTCCCCCGCGAGTATCGCGGCGTCGCCTTCGTCGTCGGGCTGTTCGTGATCGTCCAAGTGGGCGCGCTGGCGCTGGTTCCCGAGTTCGCCGCGAGCGGGTACCAGGCCGTCGAGAACCCCGACAACCCCGCAAACAGCGTGCTGTACGTCGTCGCCATCGTCGCGATGACCGGGCTGATGCTCGCGGCGTTCCGGTACGACTTCGACGGCGCGATACGCCTGCTGATCGTCGGCGTGTCGGCGTGGCTCTCTTGGTACGTCTTCTCTGCCGTCGTCCCGCCGCTCGCCGCCGCCGTCCCCGCGGTCGCGGTCGCGGTCGGCCTGCTGGTCCACCCCGAGTGGTACGTGATCGACACCGCCGGGGTGTTGATGGGCGCGGGCGCGGCCGGGCTGTTCGGCATCTCGTTCGGCCTCCTGCCCGCACTGATCCTCCTCGCCGTCCTCGCCGTCTACGACGCCGTCTCCGTCTACGGCACCGAGCACATGCTGTCGCTCGCGGAGGGCGTAATGGACCTGAACATCCCCGTCGTGTTGGTGATCCCGCTGTCGCTGTCGTACTCGCTGCTCGACGGGGAGTCCGCGAGCGACGAGGCCGCGGACGTCGGCGCGGACGCGGAAGTCGAGGGGGACGCGAACGCCGACGAGGAAGTGGCAGCCGATACGGATGCGAACGCGGAGGTTGACGACGCGGCCGACGCTGAGGGCGAGGGGCTCGAGTCCCCCGAGCCGGGCGACCGCGACGCCTTCTTCATCGGGCTCGGCGACGCCGTCATCCCGACGGTGCTGATCGCGAGCGCGGCGACGTTCTCGCCGGCCGCCGACCTCTCCGTCCCGCTCGTCGGCGTCAACCTCCCCGCGCTGCTCGCGATGGTCGGGACCCTCGGCGGGCTGCTCGTGCTCATGCGGTGGGTGATCCGGGGCCGGGCGCACGCGGGGCTCCCGCTGTTGAACGGCGGGGCGATCGGCGGCTACCTGATCGGTTCGGTCGTCGCCGGCGTCCCGCTCCTCGAGGCGCTGGGGCTCGCGACGTTCTTCTAGGTCGGCTCGGGCGCGGTGGTTCGATCCGTTACCGAGCCCGCCGCGGGCTCGATTTCCCGACCGAACGGTGACTCTGCCGATGACTAAGCGGTCGACACGAACACTCCCGAAGCCCCAGCCGCGAGGACTCGCGCGACTCGCTGCGCTCCTCGGTCGCTCGTTTCACTCGCTCCCTGCGGTGCTTGCGTCGTCGTGCGTCGTCCCCGCGGCTGCCCCTTCGAGTCCCGCCCCGCGCCGCACAGCCCCGCGCCTCACGCCTCCCCAGCCTCGCGGTTCGCGCTCTTCGAGCGCTCACCGCTCCCTCGCGCGTGCGACTCGCGGCCTCCGATGGCGGCCGCTCGCAGGCACGCGCCATCGAAAAAGTTCGTCAGTCGTCGTCCGCGGGGTTCCCGTCGCGAGTCTTCACCGCGACGCCGGAGCCGAGCGCCTCGGCCTCCGCGCCGGAGAGCTCGGCGCGCCCCACGCCGAATATCTCGTCCGACCCGTCGACCACCAGCACCTCGTCGCCGGGGCGGATCCCGTCGTCGGCCGCGGTGACGAACTTCGCGAACGCGTTGCGCCCCTCGCGCACGAACGGCTCGCTCTCCTCGCCGACGACCACCCGGTGTCGCGGGGCCGCGAACGCCTCGTGGACCCGTCGGCCGCCCGCGAGTCCGAGCGTGAACCGCCCGTCGGTGCCGTACGAGACGAGGCGGTCGCCCTCGCTGCTTCCGGGGGTGTCGTCGACGTCGCCGTCGATCACCTGGCGCGGGCGGCCGCCGCTCGACCGCCGCACCGTGAGCGGGTCGGCCGGCGGGAACAGCGCCGCCCCCGCGCCGGCACCGAACTGGTAGTCGGCGGCGGTCCGCAGGTCCGCGAGCGTCTCGGCGTCGGTCATACCGGCGGTTCCGACCGCGCGCGGAAAGCGATTGCGACACCGACCGGAGTCAGCCGACCGACGGGTAGGCGGCGTCGACCCCGCCCTCGTCGGCGCGCCAGCGATCGGCGACCGCCCGATACGCGGCCGGGTCCGCCGCCGACTCGGCCGCGACCGGTTCCGGCGGCGACTCGCGCAGCGCCGCGGCCAGCGCGTCGCGGTCGATCGGGGCGGTCGAGTCGGACTCCTCGCCGAGCAGGTCGGCGAGGCGATCGGCCGCGGCGACGATCGCCCGCGCGTCCTCGGCCCGCCGGCCCATATCGAGGGCCGCGCGCAGGCGGTCGGCCGCCGCGGCGTCGTCGCCGCGTTCCGCCTCGGCGGCGCCCAGCGCCGCGAGCGCCTCCGCTTCGGACTGTCTGAACCCGCCCGCCTGCGCGGCGTCGACCGCGGACCGAAGCGCCGTCGCCGCGGCGTCCCCGTCCCCGCGCGCGAGCGCCAACCGCCCCCGGACGCGGTCCAACTCCCCCAGCCGCTTGTCCCCCGCGTGGTCGTCGAGCAGCGACGCGGTCCGCTCTACTCGCCGTTCGGCCGCGGTCAGATCGCCGCGGTCGATCGCCACCTCCGCCTGGATCGCCGTCACCATCGCGCACCGGGCGTCGGCGTCGAGCGCGTCGAAGCGTTCCGCCGCGCTCGCGAGGAACCGGTCCGCGCGCTCGAGGTCGCCCGCGAACTGCGCCGCGCTGCCGAGGTGGCTCAGGGCGAACGCCTCGTACATCTCCGACCCCACGCGCTCGGCGACCGTCCGCGCCTCGGACGCGCGGGCGACCGCCTCCGCGACGGCGCCCCGCTGCTCGGCGAACGCCGCGAGGTTCAGCAGCGAGATAGCCTCCCTGTGCTCGTCCCCGACGGTCCGGTAGCCGTCGAGCGCGCGGCTCGCCGTCCGCGTGGCGGCGTCGAGGTCGCCGCGCCGGCGCAGCGCGACCGCGAGGTTTGTCCGGACGTTCGCCTCCCCGTGGGTGTCGTCGTGCGCCCGGAACAGGTCGCCGGCGACGCGGTAGTGGGCGAGCACCGCGTCCGTCGCGTCGAGCGCGTCGAGCGCGTTCCCGATATCCATCAGCGCCTTCGCCATCGCGATCGGGTCGTCGAGCGCCGCGGCGATGGCGAACGCCCGCGAGGCCGCCTCGTAGGCGACCTCGTAGTCGCCGTCGAAGTGGGCCGCCTGCGCCCGCCCCCGGACCGCCGCCGCGAGGCCGCCGCGGTCGCCAGCCGCCGCGAACAGCTCCTCGGCCCGTTCGTAGCGCTCGCGGGCAGCGTCGTACTCCCCGCGTCGTCGCGCGACGTCACCGTACCCCCGCTGTCGCTCGGCCGCGCCGGCCTCGTCGACCGGGCGCCACGCGTCGAGCGCCGCCGTCGCGCCGTCGAGGTCGCCGGCGTCGACGTACATCCGCGCGACCCACTCGGGCGGCCGGTCGCGGAGGTCGGCCGGGCACGCGTCCGGGAGGTCGATCCAGGCGTAGCGGACCCGGCCGTACAGCCCCGCGAGCCGCGGGTAGCGCCGGCCGACGCCGTACACCGCGCGGACCGTCTCGGCCGCCCACGCGCTCGGGTCGCGCTCGATCCGATCAACCGTCGGGGCGTCCCCGCCGACGGCCCGGCGGACACGGGCGCGCCGCACGGGGTCGTCCGCGAGCGCGAGCACCTGCGAGACGCCCCGGCCGACGTACTTGGCGACGACCGGCTCCGGCTCCCGCTCCAGGAGCCGCTCTAGGAACGACACCGACCACTCTTCGTGGACGGTCCGGTACTCGCCGTCGCCCGACCCGACGAGCGCCGTCCCGACGAGCCGGTCGAGCGCGCGGCGGACCGCGTCGACGCTCGGCGAAGTCCCGTCGTCCGCGCCCGCCGCGCCGCCCTCCTCCGGGTTGTCGACGAGCGCGTACGCTAACGTCCGGGCGTCGCCCACCCCGGCGACGTTGAGGAGGTTCACCAACACCGCGACGCCCACGGTCGGCGGCGGGCGGTTCCGGAGCTCCCGGACTGCCTCCTCGACCGCCGTCTCCAGCCCGGACCGGGGGCCCGCGTCGCCGGCCCGCGTCGCGTCCGCCGCGTCCCGGTCCGTCTCCGGTCCGTCGTCGGGGGCCTCGACCGCCTCGTCGACGCGGCCGGGCCGACCCTCGGTCGCGCGCACGAGCCGGTGAACGAGCGCGAGGAGCTCGCCGACGCGCTCGTCGTCGGCGCGGCGCACGTCGGCGAGCAGCGCCGCGGGGTCGGCCGCGGGCGTCGTCCCGGTGCGGTCGGCGACGTGGCGGACGAACCGCTCCACCTCGCGCTCGTCGAGCCGCGGCATCCGGACGGTCTCGATCGACCGCCGGTAGCGGAGGTCCGCGGGCGAGAGCGGGAGCCCGTCCGGGTCGTCGTACGGCTCCTCGCGCGCGTCGAACAGGAACGAGACGTCGTCGCGGTCGGCCAGATCGCGGGCGACCGCGACCGCCTCCGCGGCCCCCGGGTCGACGACGTCCTCGACGACCACGAGGTGGTGGCCCTCCCCCTCGACGACCCGCTCTCGCAGGCGCTCCGTCGCGGCGAAGGCGTCGCCGCCGTCGCTCCGTCGGTACGTTACCGGGCCGCGTCCCGACCGGAACCACTCGACCGCGACGCTCCGGCAGACGGTGCTCTTCCCGCTGCCCGGCGGTCCGACCAGCGCGTGGTCGGTCCCCGCCGCGAGCCCCTCGACGAGCAGTCCGGCGATCGAGCGCCGCTCGCCGTCCCGCACCGCGGTCCTGTCGAGGACGTGTCCCGCGTCGACCTCGGGGAACGACGCCGTGGCGCGCAGCGGACCGTACGGGTCCGGGTCGCCCGCGAGGCGCTCCTCGTCGACCGCGTGGAACCCCTGCGCCGAGAGCGCGCCGTCCCCCTCGTCGCCCGACCCGATCCGTCCGAAGAGCCCCCCGGCGTCGCTCCGTCCCCTCGGCTCCGGGCCGCCGTCCCGACTCGCCCGGTCGGTCGCGTCCGGGGTACCGTCGCCGGTCGCTTCGCCCGAACCGTCGCTCTCGGATCGCTCACCGCCCGCCTCCCCGGTTTCGGTGCCGCCGATCGCGGCGAGCGCCTCGCCGGCCTCGCGCCCGCGATCCACCAGATCGTCGACCGCGGCCTCCGCCCACGCGACCGCCTCCGGGTCGGTCGAGGCCGCCGCGCCGTGGAGCGTGCCGTCGCCGTCGAAGGTGAGCAGGAGCGCGGTGTCGTCGGCCGCGACCACCCCCGCGTCGACGGCATCGACCGCGGCGATCCGGCAGTCGTCCCGCCGCGCGACGGCACCGAGGTCGTCGGCGAAGCGCTCGCTCGCGTGTCGGTACGCCCGCTCCGCCAGCGCGAGGTCGACGCTCCCGCCGGCGGCGGCCACGCGCCGGAGCCGGTCCGCCACCCGCGGGTACGGGAACCCCGGCAGCGCGGCCGAGACCGCCTCCGCGTCGGCGAGCGCGTCGTCGAGCACCTCCAGCGGTCGGTACGGATCCGGGGCGGCGGCCCGGTACGTCGCCGCGCCGCGGAGGATCGCCGGCGAGACGTCGACGTCCGCGCCGAGGGGGTCGAGCACGTCGCCCGCGGCCGCGAGGTCGTCGGCGACCGTCAGGAACTCGCGGTAGCTGTTCGCGAGCAGCCGCCCGGAGAGCGTCGTCCGGTAGCCGTCCGTCTCGCCGGCGACCAGCCCGGCCGCCTCCAGTTCGTCTATCGCGCGGTTCACCGTCGACCGGGAGTGCCCGAGCGCGTCGACGAGCTCGTGCTTGCGGAGCGGCTCCGCCGCGAGCCGTTCGAGGAAGTCGAGGCGACGTTCGACGACGCCCACGAGTTCCGACGGCTCGCTCATACGTCCGTCCGCACCGCAGCCACCGACATAATTGTTTCTTCGATGACGACTCGCCGCGCGGGGTGACACAGTGTTCCACGGGGTGAGAATAAGCCGGATGCCGCCGCAGTGGGCCCCATGGACGGGGACCCCACCGGCGAGAGCGACGAGCCGAGTTCCGCGGACGGGCTCGGCGGGGCGGCGACGGACGAGCGCGGCGAACCGAGCGCGACCGGTTCCGGGGGCGCGACGCCGGCGGAGGCGGGGCGCGGGGCGGGCACCGCCGACCCCCCGTGTCGCGCGTCGCGCGCGGTCTCGGCGGCGCGGACGGCGGCGGACGAGCTAGCGACGTGGAGCCCCGAGGACGCGGCGTCCCTCGTGCGCTCGGTCGGCGAGCGGCTGGCCGACAGGGAGACGGTCAGCCGCCTCGCGCGGTCGGCGGCCAACGAGACGGGGCGCGGCCACCCGGGGACGAAGGCGGAGAAGGTCGCGACGGCGCTCGACGCCGCCCGCCGCTCGCTCCGCGACGCGCCCACCGCCGGCGTGGTTGAGCGCGACGGCGCGGCCGGCACGGTGACGGTCGCCGGGCCGATCGGTGTCGTCGGCGCGGCGGTCCCCGCGACGCACCCGGTCGTGGTCCCCGCGGTCCTCTCGCTGTACGGGCTCGCGGCCCGGAACGCGGTCGTCTTCGCGCCGTCGCCCGCGACCGTCGAGACGTGCGACGTGGTCGTCGAGACCGTCCGCCGCGTGCTCGCCGACGCCGGCGCGCCCGCCGGCGCGGTGTCGATGCTGCCGGCGCCGGCCTCGAAGCCCGCGGCGGACGCGCTGTTCGAGCGGGCCGACTTCGTGGTCGCCGCCGGCTCCGAGGCGACGGTCGCCGCGGGACAGCGCTGCGGGACGCCCAACGTCGCCACGAGCGCCGACGGCGTCGTCGCCGTCGCCGACGGCTCGGTCCCCGCCGCGGCCGTGGCGACGCGGGTCGCCGTCGGGGCGACCTACGACTTCGGCGCGCACCCCGCGGGCGACGCCGCGGTGGTCACGGTGTCGCCCGCGGTCGACCCGCTGTGCGCCGCGCTCGAAGACGAAGGAGGGTACGTCCTCGACGCGGACGAGAGCGACCGCCTCCGTGCGCTCCTCGACGGCGACGACGAGACTGACCTGCGCGGGAACTCGCCGCGGTGGTTCGCGTCGGCGCTCGACCTCCCGAACGCGGCCCGCGACGCCGCCTTCCTCGTCGCCACTCCCGACGCCGCCGCCGACCCGCTCGCGACGCTCCCCGGGATCCCCGCGGTGGCGGTTCACGGCCGCGGCGGGTTCGACGCCGCGACCGCGCTCGCGGCCGACCTCGGCTCGCCTCACGCCGCGGCGGTCCACACCACCCAACAGCGTCGCGCGCGCCGGGTCGCGGAGCGGCTCTCCCCGGGGCGCCTCGTCGTCAACCAGCCCGGCGTCGCGGCGGCCGGCGGACGGACGAACGGGTTCGAGGCGGCCCCGGTACTGGGCGGCGGCACGGCGGAGGGGAGCCAGCTGTGCGGGGGGCTCACGCCGGACCGCTTCGCGCGGACCGCGACCGTCGCGGCGACGAGCACCGCGGACCGGGCGCCGCACCGCAACGGCGCGGGCGACACGCTCCGCGGTCCCTGAGCGCGACGCTGTTCCGCTCCGGGTCGGTCCTCAGAGCTCGATCCGGTCCACGATCGAGCCGTTGCCGTCCGTCCCGTCGCTGTGGGTGTTGATCGCGACGGTCCGGATCCGGTCTTCGAGGAGCGACCCGTCGATCTTCGCCTTCAGCAGCGAGTCCACTTGGTAGACGCCCGCGGCGTTGTTCATCCGGATCACGACCTGGACCGGGGTCTCGTCGCCCTCCCGCAGCGAGACGCGCTCGATCGCCTGCGAGGAGACGGTGTTGATCCCGCGGCCGCCCTCCTCGTAGGGGACCCGCGAGCGCCCGCGCTCCATGTCGAGCCCGTCGGCGATCCGGACGACGCCCGCCTCCAGCGTCAGCGGCTGTTCCTCGGTGTGGTGACAGAGGATCGCGTGGAGCACCTCCGCCTTCACGCGGACCCGATCGGCGACGCCGTAGAAGGAGGGGAGGAGGTCGTCCAACAGATCCGCCGCGAGCGGGATCGAGTAGTACGGGTGGTCGTGGCGGTGGACGACGTGGCCGATGTCGTGGAGCGTCGCCGCCAGCGCGACGATCACCGGTTCGTCGGCCTCGTCGAGCCCCTGCTGGCGCGCGCCGTTGAACTCGACGCCGCCGGACTTGAGCAGGTCGTACAGCCGGAGGGCGCGGTCGCGGACGATCTCGACGTGCTTGGCCCCGTGGTCGTTGTACCCCTTCCTGGCGACCGGGTTGACGTTCTGCGCCTCCAGGTAGGTCGTGACCTCCTCGTCCGACGTGAGCCGCGCGAGGACCTCGTTGAGCCGCTCGTCGGGGAACGCGTGCGCGGCGTCCGGGTCGTACTCGTGGCGGTCCGCGCCGGTGTCGTCGGCGATCTCGTCGCGCCCGGCGGGCGCGCCGCTCGCTGTCGGATCGGGGGCGTCGTCGGAAGAGTCGCTCATGCGTCGCACAGAGTCGCCCGGCCGGGATAAATGTGCGAGGCGCACGGGCCGGCGGGCGCACGGTCGCCTGTCCGCGCCGGCGTCCCCGACGCCCCGGCCGCTTATGCCGCCGCCCGCTGTGGGCACGGGCATGACGCTCGACGCCGACCGCGTCTCGACGGTCACGTTCGACTCGTACAGCACCCTCGTGGACGTGGAGGCCGCCGAGGCCGCGCTCGCGGACCGCGTCGCCGACCCCGAGCCGGTGTCTCGGCTGTGGCGGTCGCGGTCGCTGGCGTACACGTTCGTCGCGAACGCGGTCGACGCCTACCAGCCGTTCTACGAGATGAACCGCGACGCCCTGACGTACGCGCTCGCCGCGCACGGCGTCGACCTCCCGGAGGCCGAGCGCGACGAGATCCTCGCGGTGTACCACGAGCTGGAGGTGTTCGACGACGTGCGCGACGCGATCGGTCGGCTCCGCGAGGCGGGGTACGACTGCTACGTCCTCTCGAACGGCGACCCCGAGATGCTCGCGTCGATGGTCGACCACGCCGACATCGCGGACCTGGTCGTCGACACCGTCAGCGCGGACGAGGTGGAGACGTTCAAGCCCGCGGCCGAGCTCTACCGCCACGGCGCGGCCCGGACCGGGACGCCCATCGACGAGGTGGTCCACGCCACCGCCGGCTGGTTCGACGTGCTGGGCGCGCGCCACGCCGGGATGCAGGCCGCGTGGGTCGACCGGAAGGGGACGCCGTGGGAGCCGTTCGGCGGCGACCCGGACGCGACCGTCGAGACGCTCCACGGGCTCGCCGACCTGCTCGGAGCCTGACCGGAACCCGGTTGCGGGGAACACGCGGAAACGCCCCGGCGGCCGCCCCGTGGCAGTTTCGGCCCGAGACACAACGCATAAGCGCGTAACCGTCACATGTGCCGGTGTGACCCGACCCGCGTTCGCCTGCGGTCAGCCGTCCGCGCCAGCGACGCGGCTCTTCTCGAAAAAACGCGCGTGAGCCGTCCGCCGGCGGGAGTGGCGACCCCGTCCCGGACGACCCCCGACTCGCGGCGCGCCGGGCGCGCGGGCGCCTCGCCTCGCGACCGGACCCCGCGACCGTCTCGTCTCACGACCGACACCGCATCCCACCCACCCACACCGAACCCATGACGGACACGACGACAACCACGCCGTACGCGACGACCGACGCGACCGACCGAGAACCGACCGACGCGCCCTTCGAGGGCGTCTACCCGGCGATGACGACCCCGTTCACCGAGGACGACGCGGTCGATCACGACCAGCTCGCCGAGAACGCCCGCTACCTCGAACGCGCGGGCGTCGACGGCGTCGTCCCCGTCGGCTCGACTGGCGAGTCGGCGACGATGAGCCACGACGAACACGTCGCGGTGATCGAGACGGTCCGCGACGCGCTAGACGACATCCCCGTGATCGCGGGGACCGGCTCGAACAACACCGCGGAGGCGCTCTCGCTGTCGCGGCGCGCGGCCGACGCGGGCGCCGACGGGCTCCTCCTCATCTCGCCGTACTACAACAAGCCCGAGCCGCAGGGGTTCCTCGACCACTACCGGACCGTCGCCGACGCGGTCGACCTCCCGCAGATCGTCTACAACGTGCCGAGCCGCACCGGCGAGTCGATCCCGGCGGACGTGACGGTCGAACTCGCCGAGCATCCGAACATCCGCGGGTACAAGGCGGCGTCCGGCGACCTCAACCTGATCAGCGAGGTCGTCGAGCGGACCCGCGACGAGGAGTTCGCGGTCCTGTCGGGCGACGACGGGCTCACGCTCCCCGTCCTCTCGATCGGCGGGACGGGCACGATCAGCGTGGTCGCCAACGTCGAGCCCGAGCGCACCTGCGCGATGGTCGGCGCGGCGCTCTCGGGCGACTACGGCCGGGCGCGGGCGCTCCACCACGAGCTCTCGCCGCTCGTCCGCGAGCTGTTCGCCGAGACGAACCCCATCCCGGTGAAGGAGGCGATGCACGTCCGCGGGCGGGGCGGCCCCCGCGTCCGCTCGCCGCTCTCGCGGCTCTCCGCGGACCGCCGCGAGTCGCTCCGCGAGCTGCTGACCGCGTACGACGAGCACGCGCCGGGCGCGCTCGACCCGACGGTCGCCGACCCCGCGGCGACGGGGGACGCGGAATGAGCGGCCCGGGAGACTCGACCGCCACCGACCTCCGAATCGCCGTCACCGGCGCGGGCGGTCGCATGGGCCGCAAGGTGATCGAGGCCGCCGCCGACCGCGACGGCGTCGCGGTCGCGGTCGCCGTCAACCGGACCGCGACCGACCCGGTGGCGGGCGTCGCGGTCGAGGACGCCGACCGCCTCGCCGACCTGCTCGCGAGCGGGGAGGCGGACGTCTTGGTCGACTTCACCGGCCCTGACTCGGCGGTCTCGTACGCCGAGGCCTGCGCCGACGCCGGCGTCCCCCTCGTCACCGGAACGACCGGGTTCGCGGACGCTCAGGTCGACGCCCTCCGCGCCGCGAGCGACGCGGTCCCCGTGCTCAAGGCGTCGAACTTCGCGCGCGGCGTGGCCGCGCTCCGCCGGGCGGTCCGCGAGGCGGCCGCGGCGCTGCCGGGCTACGACGTCGAGCTGACGGAGACGCACCACAACGGCAAGCGCGACGCCCCCTCCGGCACCGCGAAGTCGATCCTCGACGACGTGGAGCGCGTGCGCGACGACCTCGACGAACGCGTCCACGGCCGTGAGGGCGATGCCTCGCGAGAGTCCGGAGAGATCGGGGTCCACGCCCGGCGTGCGGGCGACGTGACCGGCGAGCACGAGGTCCTGCTGGCCGGCAACCGCGAGACCCTGGCGCTCACGCACCGTGCCGGCGACCGCGGGGTGTTCGCCGAGGGGGCGCTCGACGCGGCCGCGTGGCTCGCCGACCGCGACCCGGGCTGGTACGGGTTCGACGACGTGCTGGACGCCGGAGGAGCCGATGAATAACTCCGGAACATCCGAGTATCGACGGGTAAATACCGCCACTCATCCATACACCAGCCAATGAGCCTCGAATCCGACGTCGCCGACCTCTGGAACCGCTATCGAGACGGGCTGACGGGCGCGGACGCGACGGCCGACGACGCCGACGTCATCGACGCCTTCCTCGCCGCCCTGGAGGCCGGCGAGGTCCGCGCCGCGGAGAAGACCGGCGACGACGTCACCTCGTGGGAGGCCAACGAGTGGGTCAAGCGGGGTATCCTGCTCAACTTCGGCCTGCGCGAGACGGAGCCGCGCGAGTACGGCGGCGTCACCTACCACGACGTGCTCCCGCTGCGCGACACCGATGACCTCGCGGCGCGCGGCACCCGCAACACGCCGGACGGGACCGTTATCCGGCGCGGCGCGTACCTCGGCAGCGACTGTATCATGATGAGCCCCTCGTTCGTCAACATGGGCGCGTACGTCGGCGACGGGACGCTCGTCGACTCCTGTGACACCGTCGGCTCCTGCGCGCAGCTGGGCTCGGACGTCAAGCTCGGCGCGAACACGCTGATCGGCGGCGTGCTCGAACCCGTCGAGGACGCGCCCGTGATCATCGAAGACGGCGTCTCGCTGGGCGCGGGCTGTCGGGTCACCTCGGGCTTCCGCGTCGGCGAGAACTCGGTCGTCGGCGAGAACACGCTGCTCACGCCGCGGATCCCCGTCTACGACCTCGTCGAGGAGGAAGTGATCTACGGCCACCTCCCGGCCGAGCGCCGCGCGTTCACCCGGATGGTGGAGTCGTCCGTCGGCGACCACGACCTCTTCGAGGGCGGCGCGTACAAGCCCGCGGTGGTGGCGACGCACGTCGAGGAGGAGACGCTGGAGGCGACCCGGCGGGAGGACGCGCTCCGCGAATGAGCGACCCCGACGCGGCCGCGGCGGCGACGGACGGGGAGACCGGCGACGACCCCTCGGTCCGTCGCGTGAGCGACTGGGACGCCGCCACCCTCCGCGAACTGGCCGACGTCCACGAGACGCCCCTGTACGTCCAGGACCTCGACCGGGTCCGCGAGAACTGCGGGCGCCTGCGCGCGGCGTTCCCCGACGCCGACGTGCGGTACGCGGTCAAGGCGCACACGGGTCAAGCCGTCTTGGAGGCCGTCCGCGACGCCGGCCTCGACGCGGAGTGCGCCTCGGCGGGCGAGGTCGACCGCGCGCTCGCGGCGGGCTTCGACGGCGCGCGGCTCCACTACACCGCGGTCAACCCGCCCGCCCGCGACCTCGACTACGTCGCCGGCGTCGCCGAGACCGACCCCGCCCTCACCGTCACGGTCGGCGCGGTCGACACCCTCGACCGGCTGGCCGAGCGGGGCTACGACGGCCGGGTCTGCGTCCGCGTGAACCCCGGCGTCGGCGCGGGCCACCACGAGAAGGTCACCACCGGCGGGGCCGCGAAGTTCGGGATCCCCTACGACCGCGCCGCGGAAGCGGCGCGGGACGCGGCCGAGCGCTTCGACGTGGTCGGGGTCCACGCCCACGCGGGCTCCGGCATCGACCCGGACCAGCTCGACAGCCACCGCGAACTGGTCGCGCGGATGGGCGAGTTGGCGCGCGAGCTGACCGACCCGGACGACGCGGGCGTCGCCCCCCTCGACCTCGAGTACGTCGACGTCGGCGGCGGGTTCGGCGTCCCCTACCGGGAGGACGCCCCGGCGCTCGACCTGCCAGCCGTCGCCGACGCCACCCGGGACGCGGTCGCGCCGCTCCCCGAGGGCGTCGAGCTCGCGGTCGAGCCCGGCCGCTACGTCGTCGCGGACGCGGGCGTCCTCCTGACGCGGGTGAACACCGTGAAGCCGACGCCGGACGAGGCGGTCGTCGGCGTCGACGCCGGGATGACGGACCTCCTGCGCCCGGCGATGTACGACGCGTACCACCCGATCCGGAACCTCGGCGGCGCCGAGGGGGAGCCGGCGGTCGACGAGCGGGAGGCAACCCCTGTCACGGTCGCCGGACCTATCTGTGAGACCGGAGATACCCTCGCTAAGGATCGCGCGATCGCCGCGCCGGCCCGCGGGGACCGCCTCGCGGTCGGCGTCGCGGGCGCGTACGGATACGAGATGGCGAGCCAATACAACTCACGACCGCGGCCCGCGGAGGTCGCGCTCGACGACGGATCTGTGACCACGACCCGACGCCGAGAGACGCTCGGGGATCTCCTGACGGTCGAACGCGAGGCGGGGCGACCGGGAGGCGATCGATGAACACGCACGCCGTCCCGGTGGAGAAGTACCACGGCACGGGCAACGACTTCCTCGTCGTCGACGCGGCCGCCGAGAGCGTCGGGGACCGCGCGGCGTTCGCGCGGGCGCACTGCGACCGCGAGACGGGCGTCGACGGCCGCGACTTCGACGCCGACGAGCGCGGCGCGCGCTCGGACCGACGCGGCGCCGACGGCGTCCTCTTCCTCAGCGTCGCGGAGCGGTTCGACCCGACCCGCGTCGTGATGACGCTGGTCCAGCCGGACGGCTCCACCGCGACGATGTGCGGCAACGGCGCGCGGGTCGTCGCGCGGTGGGCCCACGACCGGACCGGCGACCGCGAGTTCATGATCGACACGCAGGCCGGCACCCGCCGCGCCACCGTGACCGCGGACGCGACCGCGGCCACCATCGAGATGGGCGTGCCGACGTTCGACCCCCGCCGCGTCCCGGTCGCCCGGGAGGGCCACGACGCGGACGACCCCCTGGTCGACGAACCGGTCGAGGGACTGTCCGTCACCGCCGTCAACACCGGCGTCCCGCACGCGGTCGCGTTCGTCGACGGCGGCCGCGACGACCCCGACGGGATCGACGCCGTCGACCTCGACGCGGTCGCGCCCCCGGTCCGGCACGCCGACGTCTTCCCGGAGGGCGCGAACGTGAACCTCGCGGCGGTCGTCGACGACGGGAGCGGCGACGGGCCCGCGGTCGTCGACCAGCGCACCTTCGAGCGCGGCGTCGAGGGCGAGACGCGCTCCTGCGGCACCGGCGCGGTCGCGGTCGTCGCGGCCGCCCGCCGGCTCGGGCTGATCGACGGCGAGGCCGCGGTGAGTCGGCCCCCGGGCGGCGAACTGGAGATCGCCGTCCCCGACGCGGGCCACGCCACCCTGACCGGGCCCGTCGCCCACGAGTTCTCGGGGACGCTCCCCGCCGATCCGCGATGAGCGACGGGAGCGACGCCGGCTCGGCCCGGGAGTCGGCGTTCGACCCGGTCTCGTTCCTCGAGGACGCGGTCGCGATTCCCTCTCACGAGTCGGTCGACGAGATGCGCGAGTTCGTCGTCGGGACGCTCGAACGGCGCGGGGCCGACCCCGCGGTCGTCGCGGACGGCTGCGTCCTCGCGGAGACGCGCTCCCCGGCCCCCGAGGCGGGCCCGCACCTTGTGTTGAACACGCACCTCGACACGGTGACGCCGCACGTCCCCTTCGAGCGGGGCGAGGCGACCGCCGACGAGCGCGGCGGAGCCGAGTCGGACGCCGCGGCCGGCGAGGACGTGATCCGCGGTCGCGGGTCGTGCGACGCGAAGGGGCCGCTGGCGGCGCTCCTCGCCGGCTTCCTCGCCGCCGATCCGGACCGCGGCCGGATCACGCTCGCGCTCACGCCCGACGAGGAGGCGCTGTCGCTCGGCGCGGCGGCGCTGACCGGGCGGCTCCCGGGGACCGACGACCGGCTCGACGGCGACCTGTTCCTCGTCGGCGAGCCGACCGGGCTCGACGCCTGTACCGCCGCGAAGGGGCGGTTCCAGGCGACAGTGGCGCTCTCCGGGACCGCCGCCCACGCCGCGGAGTTCGCGGGGGCGAACGCTGTCGCGGCGGCGGCGGACGCGCTCGCCGCGATCCGGACGTTCGACGCGGACGCGACCGATCACCCGCAGCTCGGATCCCCGAAGCTCACGCCGACCGTGATCGAGGGCGGCGCGGCGACGAACCAGGTGCCGGCCGACTGCGAGATAACGGTCGACCGCCGGAGCGTGCCGCCGGAGGGCGCCGCGGAGTTCCGGGAGTCGCTCGCGGACGCGGTGCGGGCGTCGCTCGCCCCCGACCGCGACGTCGACGCCGCGGTCGCGCTGACCGACCGGGAGTCGCCGTTCTTGGAGGCGTTCGCGACGGACCCGGACCACGAACTCGTCCGGACCGTCGCCGACGCGGCGCGGGAGGCGAGCGACGCGGTCTGCCTCCCGGGGGAGCGAGGCGGCGAAGTACACCCCTTCGGCGCGGCGACCGAGGCGTCGTACTTCGCGCCGGCGCCGACAGTCGTGTTCGGCCCCGGCGACCTCGCCGACGACGCCGGCGCGGTCGCACACGCCGAGCGCGAGTACGTCCGGGTTCGCGAGGTCGAGGCGGCCGCGGCGACCGTCGAGCGTGTGGTGGCGGCGCTGCTCGGGTAGTTCTCTGGGTACGGTGCCGCCGACGGTCCTCCGGCCGCGCCGCCGTCGGTGGCTCCTCTGGCGCGGTACGCTCGGCGACCCCTACAGCAGGTACTTCTCTTCGTCCTCAGCGAGGTCGACGAAGTCGTCGGCGGCCTCGATCAGCTCGTCGGCGGCGGAGTTGCCGAACCCCATCGCCTCCACGCGGACGCCCTCGTGCCGGAGGTGCGAGCAGAGGCGCGCGAAGTCGCCGTCGCCGGTACAGAGGACGACCGTGTCGACGTGGCTCGCCAGCGAGACCGCGTCGAGGCTCATTCCGAGGTCCCAGTCGGCCTTCTTCGAGCCGTCGGCGAACGTCTTGATCTCCTTGATCTTCGTCTCGAAGCCGATGTCGCGGAGCGCCTCGAAGAAGCTCTCCTCCTCGGGCGAGTCGGCGCGGATCACGTACGCGATGGCGCGGACGAGCGACCGGTCCGCGACGGCCCCCTCGAGGAGCCCGGAGTAGTCGATGTTCCGCGAGTAGACGCTCTGCGCCGAGTGGTAGAGGTTCTGCGAGTCCGCCAGCACCGCGACGCGCTGGTCCGGGTGAATGTCGGTCATACCCCCCACTTCAGCGCCCGCCGTTAGGGGCTTTGGGATCCGCGCGACGGGTCCGCGGGACCGCGGTGACCACCATGGTTTATACCGGACGCTGGAGACCGTGGTCCATGGACGAGAAGCGGTTCGTCGTCGCCCTCTTCGGCCTCGCAGTCGCGGTCGTCGCCGGCTACGTGGCCTATCGGTTCGTCGCCCCGCTCACGGTCGCCGTCTTCCTCTACTACTCGACGCGGCGGTTCTACCACCGGCTCGAACGCTTCCGGCTGCCGACGCGCGTCCGCGCGGTAGTGTCGCTGTCCGTCATCGGGCTCCCGCTCATCGGGCTCGTCAGCTACACGTTGGTGCTGCTCGTCTTGGAGGCGCGGCGGTTCATCGAGGCGTACCCGGTCGCCGACACCATCGGCGCGGAGAACTCGGTGATCGGCGACCTGGCGGCGCTGTCGAACCCGACGACGGACGAGCTGCTCGCGGCGTACCGCTCCGGCCAGTTCGACCCCCTCATCGAGCTGGTCTCCGAACAGGCGTCGCTGCTGGCGAGCACCCTCTCGGGGCTCGCGCTCAACCTCCTCATCACCGTCGTCGTCACCTACTACCTGCTGATCGACGGCTCGCGGTTCCACGAGTGGCTCCTCCGGTTCGACGACGACGCGGTCGTCCGCGAGTACCTCGAGACCGCGGACGACGAACTGGAGGCGGTGCTGTACGGGAACCTGCTCAACGTGATCGCCATCTCGATCATCGCGGTGGTCACCTACCTCGGCTACAACGCGGTCGTCCCCGCCGCGGTCGAGATCCCGTATCCGACGCTCGCCGGCGCGCTCACCGGCGTCGCGAGCCTGATCCCGGTGATCGGGATGAAGATCGTCTACGTCCCGATCGCGGCCGCGATGTCGATCCCGATCGCGCTCGACGGCGACGTCTCGCTGCTCGCGTACGTCGCCGGCTTCCTCGCCGTCGCGGCCGTGGTCGTCGACACTATTCCCGACATCGTCCTCCGGCCGTACTTCAGCGGCGACACGACCCACGTCGGCCTGCTCATGCTCGCGTACATCTTCGGCCCGGTGGTCTTCGGCTTCCACGGGCTGTTCCTCGCGCCCATCATCCTCGTGTTGGCGCTGACGTTCGCGAACACCGCGCTGCTGCGCCTGCTCGGCGTGGAACCCGAGCCGGCCCCGGAGATCCCCGACCGACAGCGCCGCATCGACGAGTTCTGAGGCGGTCCGCGGTCGGCGCGCCGCGTCTTCTGCCCGGGTCCGCGACGCCGCCCGCCCGGCGCTCGTTCGCGGCGAGCCGAAGTCATATATCCCCGCTCGCCGACCGGGCCACGTATGCGACTACACGTCATCGGGCTCGGCGGGGCCGGCGGCCGGATCGCCGACCGGCTCGCCGCCGCGCACGACGCCGACCCGTTCCTCGCGGGCGTCAACGCCTTCGACACCGACATGGACGCGCTCGGGGCGCTGGACGCGCTCGGCGAGGAGCGGCGGTACCGGTTCGGCGACGCCGCGGGCGGGGACGGGCTCGAGGGCGACCTCCACGCGGGACGCCGCCTCGGCGACGCCCACGCCAGCGAGCTCGGCAGGGCGATGGACGACCAGCAGCCCTCCCTCGCGGAGGCGTTCCTGATCGTCGTCGGCCTCGGCGGCGCGGCCGGCGCGGGCGCGGCCCCCGCGCTCGCCGAGGAGCTCTCGCGGCTCTACGACGCCCCGGTCTACGCCTTCGGGTTCCTCCCCGTCCCGGCCGAGACGGAAGCGCCGGACGACGACGGCCCGACCGGCGGGCCCCGGGAGCGCGAGTCGCCGCCGACCCCCCACCGCCCGCTCGCCGAGCGGAACGCCGCGCGGACCCTCGGCGCGCTCTCGGACCGCTGTGCGGCGGTCTTCCCGTTCGACAACGCGGCGTGGCTCCGCCCGGGCGAGACGCTCGCCGGGGCCCGCGACCGGCTCGACGAGGCCGCGGTCGAGCGGATCGCGGCGCTGTTCGGCGCCGGCGAGACGCCGGACGGGACCGAGACGCCCCAGCAGGTGCTCGACGCGAGCGACGTCGCCCGCGCGGTGGGGAGCGACGGCGAGATCGCGGCGATCGGCCACGCGACGCAGGCGGTGGAGCCGCCCGACTCCGGGTCGCGGTTCGGGCTCGGGCTGTTCGGCTCCGACGAGCCGGCCGAGGTGGACACGAGCGCCGCGGTGTCGGCCATCGAGACGGTCATCCGCAAGGCGACCCGCGGGAAGAGCACCGTCGAAGTCCCGGACGGGCGCGCCGACCGGACGCTGCTCGTCGTCGGGGGGCCGCCCGCGTGGCTCAACCGGGAGGCGATCGCCGACGGGCGGCGCTGGCTGGCCGAGGAGACGGAGTCGGACGCGATCCTGAGCGGCGACGCGCCGGTCCGCGACGGCGACGCCGTCTCCGCGGTCGTGATCCGGTCGGGGATCGACGAGCCGGAGCGGGTCCGCGAGCTGCGCGAGACGATCGCCTGACGCCGGTCGATCGGGCGCTGCCCGCGACTCGGGGGTACCCGAACCGATTAACCGCGTGGCGCGCCGAACGATCCCGTGACGACGCAGGCAGACCTCGGGATCGACGTCGACGTGCGGGACGCCGCGGCCGTCGCGGAGCACCGCGACGAGCTCGTCGCCGCCGTCCGCGACCACGCGGGACAGATCGCCTACCAGCTCGCGCGGCTCCAGGGCGGCGACTACGGACGGGAGACCCTCTCGACGCCGGGCGGCGAGTGGACGGTGAAACACGAGGCGGGCGAGCTGGAGTTCCTGCTGTTCTCGCCGAAGTCGGGATCGGACACGTACGTGATCTCCACGAAGCAGCCGCCGGAGCCGGGCGCGCTGGCGACCGCGCTCGACGACTACGCGGCGTTCGTGACGGCGTGGAACGACCACGTCGACTCCCTCTCCGGCGTCCTCGACGGCGTGAGCGCCGAGTTCCCCGAGCCGGCGACGACAGACGGCGTGGTGGCCGAGCGCGACCGCGTCCTCGGCGCGATCCGCGACGTCTGCTCGGTGATCGCGGGGGAAATATACCGCTACGAGAGCGACGACTACGGGACGTTCACGACGCGCGTCGAGGGCGACCGCTGGGAGCTGAAGTACGACGAGGGGGCCGTCTCGTACCTCCGGGTCGGCGGCTCGGGCGGGCTCTACCTCCTCTCGCAGTACGAGGCCCCCTCCGCGGCCGACGTCCGGGCGTACGCCGACCGGTTCCGCGGGTTCGTCGACGCGTACAACGAGTTCGTCGACGAGTTGGAGGCGGACCTCGAACGCGTCTCCCTCTGAGCCGGGGGTCGCGTCTCTCGTCCGCTCGTCCCGTACCCGGCGGACTCACCGGTCCGTCCCGTCCGCGGCGCGCAGGAGGTCCCCGAGGCGGACCGGATACCGACGCGAGACCACCGCCGCGTACACCGCGGCCGAGACCGCGACGCTCACGCCCACCGACGCCCCGAACCCGGCGAGCGAGAGCGACCCGAGGACGGGCGCGCCGAGCGTCCAGCCGACGCCGACGACGCCCGCCGCGGCCGCGAGCGCACCGGTGGCCGCCCGGGCGACGGCCCGCGAATCGACTTCGATGGCGAGGAACCGCTGTCGCTCGGCCGCGGCGACCGCCTCGACGGTCGACTCCTCACGGTCGAACTCGATCGCGCCCGCCTCGGCCATCACCGGACAGTGGTGCTGGTACAGCGACGCGTACACGCTCTTCCGCTCCCCGCTCGCGACGGCCGCCGGCTCGACGCCCCGCTCCCGCGCCGCGACCCGCCGAGAGGCGTCCGCGAGGTCGACGGGGCCGTCGCGGCGGTGGAGCAGCGCCCACAGGAGCCGCCGCCGACGGTTCCCGAGTAGCTCGAGTAGCGTCGCCCGGTCGACGGCCCGGTCGCCGCCGTCGCCGCGACAGCGGGGTCGCCCGCCGTCTCCCCGGTCGCTTTCCGTGCCTGTTGGTAACATATCACTCTCTACGGCGACCCCCGTCGTATGTATTGGCCGATATGATCGCGAACATGAGGGATTGTCGCGGCCGCGTGGCGGCGCTCCGTTCCGAAGACGGGGGCCGCGTCCGCCGCGCCGCCGGGGTTCGACGGTCGCGCTCGGAAACCCACCGACGGCGTCCCGTCGCGCGCCGCCGAAACGACTCGTTACCGCGGCCGCCGCGCCGGTAATCCGTCGTGGCAATCGGTTAATAACTACTTATATCGGGCCGTTTGGTGTCGCCCGTCCCTCCCCCCGCGACGTTCGGACGCCTCCGACGGGCCGATCCGTTCGAACCGGCGTGGGACGTTTCCCCATGTCACGAACACGCTCGCCGACGACGACGGTCGTCATCGCCTCGCTACTGGTCGTCTCCGCGGTCGCCGGCGCGCCGGCGGCCGTCGCACAGGACGGGCCCCCGCCGACGCCCGCGGCCTACTTCGGGGACATCACTATCGACGGGGAGCCCGCCCCGGAGGGCGTCGAGGTCACCGCGTACGTCGACGGCGAACGGCGCGGGAGCCTCACCACCACGCAGCCGGGCGCGTACGGCGGGTCCTCGGCGTTCGACCAGAAGCTCGTCGTCGAGGGGACGAGCGACGACGCGGGCGCGACCGTCGAGTTCCGCGTCAACGGCGAGGTCGCCGCGACCGACGAGGCGATCGAGTGGGAGCCGGGCGAGGTCCGCCGCGTCGACCTCGCGGTCGGCGACGGTTCGGACGGTTCGGACGGCTCCGACGGTTCAGGCGGCAGCGGGGGCTCGGATGGTTCCGACGGCTCCGACGGCAGCAGCGGCTCGGACGGCGGCGACGGTTCCGGCGGCTCCGGTGGCTCCGGCGCCACCAGCGGGGGCGCGGTCGCCCCGCCGCCGACCGGCGACACCGTCGAGACGACGACGGCGTCCGTCGAGATGGCGAACGGCACGGCGACCCTCTCCGCCGGGAGCGTCGCGGCCGACGAGGTCGTCGAGGCCGAACTCCCCGCGGAGGCCGCGGCGTCGAACGCGACGCTCGTCGGGCTCTCCGTCTCCCCGTCGTCGGAGATCCTCTCGTTCGGGACCGACGTGACGCCGATGGCGCCCTCCGCGATGCCCGACGACGTGCGCGACCACGAGGACGCGGAGGTGGTGTCGGTCTTCGAGATCGCCCCGACGACGTTCGACTCCGGCGACGTGGAGACCGCGGAGATCCGCTTCGAGACGGAGATGTCGGCGTTCTCGGACGCCGAGTCGCCCGAGGACGTCTCGCTGTACCGCTACGTCGACGACCGGTGGCGCGAACTGCCGACGACGTACGAGGGCGACGGGACGTACGTCGCCGAGACGCCCGGCCTCTCGTACTTCGCCGTCGGCGGCCCGCAGTCCGACGTGTCGGTCGCGGAGGCGTCGCTCGGCGCCGCGGAGGTCGCCCCCGACGCCGAGACCGAGGTCGCCGTCCGCCTGCGCAACGAGGGCGACGCCGAGGGGTCGACGAACGTCGGCCTGCGGATCGACGGCGAACTCGTCGCCGACAGGACGGTGACGATCCCCGCCGACGCGACGCGGCGCGTCACGTTCACGCCGCGGTTCCCCGAGGTCGGCGAGTACGACGTCGTCGTCGGTTCGACCGAGGTCGGGACCGTCTCGGTCGTCGAATCGGCGTCAGACGACGCCGACTCCGGTGACGGCGACGGGAGCGGCGCGGCCGGCGAGGATGCGGCGACCGAGTCGACCGGCGGCGGCTCCGGCGAACTACCGCTCGAAGGCTTCGGGATCGGCCTCACGCAGGTCGTCGGGCTGGTGAGCCTGCTGCTCGTCGTGGCCGGCGGGTTCCTCCTGCTGCGCCGGGAGTAGCCCCGCGACGAGCGGCCGTCTCCGACCGATCGATCCGTATTCGCGCATATCTGTCTCGACCTTTGGCAATACTTATCCACTTCTGTCGGGTACCGGCTCCCGTATGTCGATCACTCTTCCGGGACCGACGCTCGGCGTCGTCGGCGGCGGCCAACTGGGTCGGATGCTGGGCGAGGCGGCCGCGCCGCTCGGCGTCGACCTGGTCGTGTTGGACCCGACCCCCGACTGCCCGGCCGCGCCCGTCGCGACCGACCAGATCGTCGCCGACTTCGACGACGCGGACGCGATCGACGAACTGGCGGCCCGCGCCGACGCCCTGACGTTCGAGATCGAGCTCGCGGACCCGGACCGCATGGCGGCCGCGGCCGCGGCGCACGACGTGGCGGTCCACCCCGACCCGGCCACGCTGGAGACGATCCAGGACAAACTTGTCCAGAAGGAGGCGCTCGCGGACGCCGGGATCCCCGTCCCCGAGTTCGTCGCGGTCGCGACCGCAGAGGGGCTCGAACGGGTCGTCGAGGAGTTCGGCGGCGTCATGCTGAAGGCCCGCGAGGGCGGCTACGACGGCCGGGGGAACGTCCCGGTCGAGTCGCCGGACGAGGCCGCCGCCGCGCTCGACGAGATCGGCGGGGCCGCGATGGCCGAGGAGTTCCTCGACTTCGAGCGGGAGGTCGCCGTGATGGGGCTGAAGGGCGCGGACGGCGAGACGCGGACCTACCCCGTCACGGAGACGGTCCACCGCGAGGAGATCCTCCGCGAGAGCGTCAGTCCCGCCCGGGCCGACGACGCGGTCGTCGCCGAGGCCGAGTCGGTCGCCCGCGACGTGCTCGACGTGCTCGACGGCCGCGGCGTCTACGGGATCGAGCTGTTCGAGACCCGCGATGGCGACGTGTCGGTCAACGAGATCGCGCCGCGCCCGCACAACTCCGGCCACTGGACGATCGAGGGCGCGCGCACCTCGCAGTTCGAGAACCACGTCCGCGCCGTCCTCGGCTGGCCGCTCGGCCCGACCGACCTCGTCGCGCCAGCAGTCACGGCGAACGTGCTCGGCGACGTGGACGAGACCGGACCCGCCACGCTCCGGAACGTCGAGTCCGTCCTCTCGGCGCCCGACGCCGACCTCCACTGGTACGGCAAAGACGACGTGTACCCCCTCCGCAAGATGGGACACGTGACGGTGACGGCCCCGGACGCCGACGCGGCGGACGACGGCGCGGACGGCGACGCGCTGCTCTCGCGGGCGCGAGCCCTCCGCGACGGACTGACGTTCCGCGACGCGTAGCCGGATCGGGACCCCTCCGTCGCGAGCGGCGTTCGGACTCCCCGCCTTCCACCTCGCCTCGCCCCGGCGTCGCCGCATCCGGGAGTTCCTTGTAGCCCTCCACCGAACGCCCGACCATGACGACGGTGGACGACCTGATCGAGCGGCTCGAATCGGAGGCGGCGGCGGACGCCGACCCGGCGACCACCCCCGACGTTGGGATCATCATGGGGTCCGACTCGGACCTCCCGACGATGGAGGGGGCGTACGAGGCGCTTGACGACCTCGGCTTCGCGGAACAGACCGACTTCGCCGACCCGCCGGACGCGCGGTTCACCTACGAGAGCTACGTCGTCTCCGCGCACCGGACGCCGGAGCTGATGTACGCGTACGGGGAGACGGCGACGGCCCGCGGGTTAGACGTGATCGTCGCGGGCGCGGGCGGGAAGTCCGCCGACCTCCCCAACATGACCGCCTCGATCGCGTACCCGGTCCCCGTGATCGGCGTGCCGGTCCAGGAGAAGTCCGTCGACTCCGTGATCGGCATGCCGACCGGGGCCCCGATCGTCGCGGTCGACGCCGGCAAGTCGTACAACGCGGCGCTGTCGGCGGCGCAGGTCCTCGGGCGCGAACACGAGGTCGTCGCCGAGCGCCTGATCGACCTCCACGACGAGCAGAAGGCCGGCGTCGCGGACGTCTCCGTCGACCTCCACGACCTCGGTATCGACGGGTTCCGCGACCGGTAGCGGGCCGCGGTTCGAGGGCTCCGCCCCGCCCCCGTTCCGGGCCTCTCGACGAGTCGGACGGCGGACGCTCCGTCGCTTGGCGGGCGCTTCGACCGCGAACGGCCGGTACCGGCCCGCACGCCCGCGGACGCACAAGACTCAACGCTTATGAGGGGGCGGTCCAAACCCCAGCACGTTACGGAGACCTATATGAGCGATTGGATAGCGATTGGCGCCTTGGCGGTCGTCGGCCTGCTCATCCCGATAGCGATGATGACAGTGTCGGCGCTGCTCCGTCCGAGCGTGCCTGAGACCGGTAAAAGTACCACCTACGAGTCCGGCGAGACCCCGACGGGCGGGACGCGGATCCGGTTCAACATCCAGTACTACATGGTCGCGCTGTTGTTCGTCGTGTTCGACATCGAGACCGTGTTGCTGTTCCCGTGGGCGGTCATCTACCGTCCGGCCATCCAGGCCGGCGTTCCGATGGCCGACCTGCTGTGGCCGATGTTGGCCTTCGTCGGAATCCTCGCGGTCGGACTCGTCTGGGCGTGGCGGTCGGGGGCGATCAGCTGGGCCCGCAGTCCCCGCGCGACCAGCAGAAAAACCACGGAGGACATCAACTAATGAGCAGCGATCAACCGTTTATCACCGACGAATCGCAGGTCGTAACCGAGACCAGAGACGCCCGGATGACCGGGCAGGGGGACCGGTTCAACTCCCGGCTCCGAGAGGCGTTCGGCTCCTCGCCGTTCATCCTCACCAAGTTCGACAAGTTCCTGAACTGGTGTCGGGGCTCCTCGATGTTCATGCTGCAGTTCGGTATCGCCTGCTGCAGCATCGAGATGATGCACACCTACGCGGTGAAACACGACCTCGACCGCTTCGGGTCGGGCGTCCCCCGCGCCTCGCCGCGGCAGGCCGACGTGATGATCGTCCCCGGGACGATCGTCTCGAAGTTCGCCCCGCGGATGAAGCGCGTCTACGACCAGATGCCCGAGCCGAAGTTCGTCGTCGGCATGGGCTCGTGTACCATCTCCGGCGGCCCGTTCCAGGAGGGATACAACGTGATCAAAGGCGCCGAGGAGGTCATCCCGATCGACATCCACGTCCCCGGCTGCCCGCCCCGCCCCGAGGCGCTCGTGTACGGCGTCGTGAAGCTCCAGGAGCGCGTCGCCAACGGCGAGGCCGCGCCCGTCACCGTCAAGCCGTACGAGCTGGAAGAGTTCTCCGACCTCGAACGCGACGAGCTCGTCGACAAGCTGGCCGACGAGATCGACGACGACGAGCTCGTCATGCGGTACAACTTCGCTGATTCGCCATGAGCCTCGAACGACCAGACAGCGTCGACGACGACGTCGAGCGCACGCCCGACGAGATCGAGGCGCTGCTCGGCGACCTCGTCGTCGACCGCGACGACCACCTGAACGCGCCCGGCTTCGTCATCCGCCCGGACACCGTTCAAGAGACGCTCCGGACCCTGAAAGAGCAGGCGGGGTACGACCACCTCTCCGTCGTCTCCGCACAGGAGTACGAGAACCGCTACGAGTCGATCTACCACCTGAAGAAGTACGACGACCCGACCCAGGAGGTCAGCATCGTCGTCCCGGCCGACAAGGACGACCCCGTCTCCGAGTCGGCCGAGCCCGTCTTCCGCACCGCCGACTGGCACGAGCGGGAGGCGTACGACCTGATCGGGATCGAGTACGACGACCACCCCGACCTCCGCCGGATCCTGCTCCCCGAGACGTGGCAGGGCCACCCCCTGTCGATGGACTACGACAAGGACCGGCCGCAGATCGCCACGCTGCCGGCGCACGCGAACCCGCTGGAGGACCACCACAAGGACGCCGAGTCCGACACGATGTTCCTCAACATCGGGCCGCACCACCCGGCGACCCACGGCGTCCTCCACCTGAAGACCGTCCTCGACGGCGAGCAGGTCGCCGACGTCGAGCCCGACATCGGCTACCTCCACCGCAGCGAGGAGCAGATGGCGCAGTCCGGCACGTACCGCCACCAGATCATGCCGTACCCCGACCGCTGGGACTACATCTCGGCGGGGCTGCTCAACGAGTGGGCGTACGCCCGCGCGGCCGAGGACCTCGCGGACATCGAGGTCCCGGAGTACGCGCAGGTCATCCGGACGATGGGCGCGGAGATGTGCCGGATCGCCGCGCACATGCTCGCGCTCGCGACGTTCGCGCTCGACATCAACGGCGACTTCACGGCGACGTTCATGTACGCCATCAACGACCGCGAGCGCGTCCAGAACCTCCTGGAGGACCTGACGGGCCAGCGGCTGATGTTCAACTACTTCCGGCTCGGCGGGGTCGTCTGGGACCTGCCCGAACCCCGGGAGGAGTTCTTCTCGAAGACCCGGGACTTCCTCGACCAGCTCCCGGAGTCCGTCGAGGAGTACCACAACCTGATCACCTCGAACGAGGTGTTCCAGATGCGGACGATCGACACCGGCATCCTGCCGCCGGAGGTCGCGAAGAACTACGGCGCGACCGGGCCCGTCGCCCGCGGCTCGGGCGTCGACTACGACCTGCGCCGCGACGACCCGTACGGCTACTACGACGAGCTCGACTGGGACGTCGTCACCGAGGACGGCTGCGACAACTACAGTCGGCTGCTCGTCCGGATGCGCGAAGTGGAGGAGTCCGCGACGATCATCGAGCAGTGCGTCGACCTGCTCGAGGACTGGCCCGATGACGAGCGGACCGTCCAGGCGAACGTGCCGCGGACGATCCGGCCGGACGACGACGCGGAGATCTACCGCGCCGTCGAGGGCGCGAAGGGCGAACTCGGCATCTACATCCGCGCGGACGGCACGGACAAGCCGGCCCGGTTCAAGATCCGGTCGCCGTGCTTCTCGAACCTCCAGACGCTGCCGGAGATGGCGAACGGGGAGTACATCCCCGACGTCATCGCGGCCCTCGGTAGCCTCGACGTCGTTCTCGGGGAGGTGGACCGCTGATGGGTACGGCCCCCGCACAGCTGTTCCCCGAGTTCATCGTCGACACGCTCGGCCTCGACAGCGTCATCGGCGAGGTCGCGGCCTCGCTCGTCGCCGCGTTCGTCGTCGGGAACATCATCCTCGCGTTCACGGGCGTCGCGGGCCCGTGGGCGAAACGGAAGATCACGGCCGCGTTCACCGACCGGATCGCGGTCGACCGGATCGGGCCCTACGGCCTGCTCATCATCCCGGCGGCCGCGATCCAGCTCCTCGCGAAGGAGCTCATCATCCCCGAGGGCGTCGACCGCCCCTCGTGGGACATCGCGCCGATCATCCTGCCCTCGTCGGCGCTGCTGGGCTTCTCCGTGATCCCGATGGGCCAGCTCGGCCCGATCAACCTCCACCTCGCGGACCCCGAGGTCGGGTTCGCGCTGGTGTTCGCGTTCGCGTCCATCGCGTCCGTCTCGCTGGTGATGGCCGGGTACGCGTCGAACAACAAGTACTCGCTCCTCGGCGGCCTCCGCGCCGTCGCGCAGAACCTCGCGTACGAGATCCCGCTCATCGTCACGGCGATGTCGGTCGTGCTCTTCTCCGGCACGCTCCAGATGAGCGGCATCGTCGGCGCGCAGACGGAGACGCTCGTGACGATCGCCGGCGTCTCGATCCCGTCGTGGTACGCCCTCGTGAACCCGTTCGCGTTCGTGCTGTTCCTCACGGCGAACATGGCGGAGATCGGACGGAACCCGTTCGACATCCCCGAGGCGCCGACCGAGATCGTCGGCGGGTACCAGACGGAGTACTCCTCGGCGTACTTCGTCCTCTTCTACCTGGGCGAGTTCGTCCACATCTTCCTCGGCGGGGCGATCCTCGCCGTGACGTTCCTCGGCGGGGCCTCCGGGCCCGGTCCGGAGAGTATCAGCTTCATCTGGTTCGTGGTGAAGATCTGGGGCTTCTTCCTGTTCACGCAGTGGGCCCGCGCGGCGCTGCCCCGCGTCCGTATCGACCAGCTGATCGAGATCGGCTGGAAGGGAATGCTGGTGCTGTCGTTCGCGAACCTGGTGCTCACGGCCGTAATCGTGGGGGTGATCGCGTAACATGATTGGACTCATGAAATCCATGGCGACGACGATGAAGCACGCGCTGGACGGGAACACGTTCACGGTGGAATACCCGGAGGACGCGCCCGAAGTGAGCCCCCGGTTCCGCGGGGTCCACAAGTTCAGCCAGGAGCGGTGTATCTGGTGTCGGCAGTGCGAGAACGTCTGCCCGAACGACACGATCCAGATCGTTCAGGACGACCAGCGCAACGGCGAGCAGTACAACCTCCACATCGGGCAGTGCATCTACTGCCGGCTCTGCGAGGAGGTCTGTCCCGTCGACGCCATCCTGCTGACCCAGAACTTCGAGTTCACCGCGGACACGAAGGACGACTTCGTGTTCAACAAAGAACAGCTCAAGAACGTCCCGTGGTACAAGGGTATCGACCCGCTGGAGTCCCGCAATCCCGATCGCGGCGCGTGGATCGGGGAGGGCGACGGCGAGGTCGACTACCAGTAGCGGGCTCGTCTCGAAATCTTCAAAGGGGTTCTCATAGGAGACAAACACAATGGTTTATCCTACCATCGCGTTCGGGCTGTTCGCCGCGGTCACGCTGGCGTTCGCCCTCGGGGTCGTCCTGGCGCGCGACGTGTTCCACGCCGCGCTGCTTCTGGGCGGAGCCCTCACGAGCGTCGCGGTGCACTACGTGATGCTGCGGGCGGAGTTCATCGCCGCCATGCAGATCCTCGTCTACGTGGGCGGGGTCCTCATTCTAGTCACGTTCGCCGTGATGCTCACGCGATCTGAGACGGACACGGAGGTGAGTAGCGCGTGAGCGACGACGAGAGCCGCGGGTCGCGGATCCTGCCCGCGATAGCCGTGGGCGCACTGTTCGCCGTCTTCGTCGCGACGATCAACGCGGCGACGTTCGACGCCGCGCCAGCCGGGTTCCCGGCCGACGCTTCCATCGTCCACAACATCGGGTACGCCCTCTTCGACCTCGGCGCGTACGACGTCGCGACGGTCCCCGCCGAGGGGTTCCTCGCGGCGTTCCTGATCGCCGCGGTCGCGCTCGACGTGGCGGTCGACGGCGCCGTCTACCTCGCGAAGCGCGAGGAGGACGGGTCCGTCGTCTCCGCGGTCGGCGGGGCGTTCACCGACGGCGGCCGCGACGGGGGTGACCGGCAGTGACCGCCGTCGCGTCTTCGATCCCGCCGACGTGGTACCTACTGTTGGCGTCGGCGGTGTTCTGTATCGGGCTGTTCGGCGTGCTGACGCGGCGGAACGTGCTGTACTTCCTCATGAGCGTCGAGCTCATGATGAACGCGGCCAACATCAACTTCGTCGCGTTCGCGCTGTACTACGGCGACCTCACCGGGCAGGTGTTCGCGCTGTTCGTCATCGCGCTCGCCGCCGCGGAGGTCGCCATCGGCATCGGCATCATACTCGTGTTATACCGCAACTTCGGCACGACTGACGTAACCGTTCCCGCGGAGATGAGGTGGTAAGATGGTGAACGCATTCGCATACGTCCCGGCGATCGTCCTCCTCCCGTTCTTCTCGTTCCTCGTCGCGCTCGGCGCGGGGAGGTACCTCCCGAAGGGCGGCGCCTTCGGCGGCATCGCGGCGACCGCGGGCTCGTTCCTGCTGTCGATCTGGGTCGCCGCCACCGTCGCTGGCGGACGGGCGTACAACGAGACGCTGTACTACTGGGCCGGCGAGGGCGGCGCGGGGATCGGGCCGACCGACATCGAACTCACGTTCGGCGTCCTGATCGACCCGCTGTCGGCGCTGATGCTCGTCATCGTGACGCTCGTGGCGCTTCTGGTCCACGTGTTCTCGCTCGGCTACATGAACGACGAAGGCGAGACCGGCCTCCCGCGCTACTACGCCGGGCTCGGCCTGTTCACGGCCTCGATGCTCGGCTTCGTCGTCGCCGACAACCTGCTGATGGCGTTCATGTTCTTCGAGCTGGTCGGGCTGTGCTCGTACCTGCTCATCGGCTTCAACTTCCGGGAGCCCGGCCCGCCGTCGGCGGCGAAGAAGGCGTTCCTCGTCACCCGCTTCGGCGACTACTTCTTCCTCGTCGGCGTCGTCGCGGTGTTCGCCACCTTCGGGACGGCGCAGTTCGCCGGCCCCGAGTCGTTCCCGGCGCTCGCCGACGCGGCGCTCAACGGCTCCGGCTCGGTCGCGTGGACCCCCGGCGACCTCGAGCTCGGGACGTGGCTGACGATCGTCGGCCTGCTCGTGCTGGGCGGCGTCGTCGGGAAGTCCGCGCAGTTCCCGCTTCACACTTGGCTCCCCGACGCGATGGAGGGCCCGACGCCCGTCTCCGCGCTCATCCACGCCGCGACGATGGTCGCGGCCGGCGTCTACCTCGTCGCGCGGATGTACGGCTTCTACGCGCTGACGCCGACGACGC
>ERZ1034547.27-NODE-27-length-44894-cov-7.608466_pt1 | contig 44894 bp, 45 predicted proteins | sample MGYA00520642_ERZ1034547 | MGnify/ENA primary metagenome ERZ1034547 (study PRJEB33760, sample SAMEA4777713) | hypersaline lake metagenome | biome: hypersaline environment; feature: brines | place: Spain | collected 2012-08 | depth 0 m ... | reverse complement strand
ATCCTCCAGGAGGCGAACCAGCTCGCCCACGACCTCGCGCCGTGGGTGTTCATGCACCAGCAGTTCAGCGTCTACGGCGTCTCCAGCGACATCTCCTGGGAGCCGCGGGCCGACGAGTTCATCGACCCGGACACCGCGACGCAGCAGTAACGTCGTCTCTACCCGTCAACACCGTTATTAATGTCATTCGGACGATTCGCACTCAAAAGAAGCCTCCAGGGGATCGGCGTCGTATGGGGCGTCGTCACCGTCGTGTTTGCGCTCCGGTTCGTCACGCCGGGCAGCCCGATCAACGCGGTCGCGCCGCTCGACGCCACGCAGGAGACGCGACAGGCCATCGCCGCTGAACTGGGGCTCAACCAGCCGCTGTACGTCCAGTACGGCCAGTACGTCTTCGAACTGCTCCAGGGCGACATGGGTCGCTCGTACATCCGCGGGCAGGAGGTCACCACGCTCGTGTTCGAGCGGCTCCCGGCCACCATCGAGCTCGCCCTCGCCGCCAGCGTCGTGGCGATCGTCTTGGCGATCCCGCTCGGCGTGATCAGCGCCACCCGGCGCAACGAGCCGGTCGACTACGGCGCGACGCTGGTGTCGCTCGGCGGCATCTCGACGCCGAACTTCTGGCTCGGGATCATGCTCATCCTGATCTTCGCCGTGGAGTTCAACATCTTCAACACGAGCGGCCGGGGGGTCGACGTCGGCGACGTCGCGATGTCGGTGATCAACGCCGAGCCGTTCGTCGGGACGCTGCTGACGTGGCTCGCGTACATAACGCTCCCGGCGATCGCTCTCGGAACGTACTTCATGGCGCTCATCACCCGGCTGACGCGGTCGGGAATGTTAGACGAGCTGAGCAAGGGGTACGTCCAGGCCGCGCGGGCCAAGGGGCTCCCGCGGACCCTGATCCGGTACAAGCACGCGCTCCGGAACACGCTGATCCCCGTGATCACCGTCCTCGGGCTCCAGCTCGGGACGCTGATCGGCGGCGCCGTGATCACCGAGGCGGTGTTCTCGTGGCCGGGGCTCGGCACGCTGGTCATCGAGAGCATCAACCAGCGCGACTGGCCCGCGCTCCAGGGCAGCCTGATCGTCATCGGGACGAGCTTCGTCCTCGTCAACATCCTCGTCGACGTGGTGTACGCCTACCTCGACCCGGAGGTGGTGACCGACTAACATGGTCTCTTCACGTGTCATACGCAATCTCAAGAAGGAGTTCAAGAACAGCGGGCTCGCGAAGCTGGGGCTGGCGCTGGTGGTGGTCATCCTGCTGACCGCCGTGTTCGCCCCCTTTATCGCGCCCCACAACCCGACCGACCAACAGCTCAACCAGAGCGAGCTGCCGCCGATCGGCTTCTCCGAGACGGCCGAGCGGACCTCCTCGCAGATGGTCGACGGCGAGATCCAGACCGTCACCGAGGAGGTCGAGATCACCGCGGACCCCGACCACGTGTTCGGCACCGACGGGCTCGGCCGCGACATGTTCTCGCGGGTGGTGTACGGCGCCCGGACCTCGCTCATCGTCGGCGTACTCGGCACGCTCCTGGCGGCGTCGATCGGCGTCCCGGTCGGCCTGCTCGCCGGCTACCACCGCGGGCGCGTCGACGACGCGCTGATGCGGATCGCGGACATCAGCCTCGCGTTCCCCTCGCTCGTGTTGGCGGTCGCGCTGATCGGGCTGTGGGGCCGCGCGGCGGTGAACGTCCCCGACCCCTTCGTCGTCGCCGGGCTCGCGCCGGAGATGCCGGAGAGCTTCGTGTTGCCGATAACGGTGGTGATCGTCGTCGGCCTCGTCAACTGGGTGTGGTTCGCCCGCGTCGCCCGCGGGGAGGCGCTCTCCTTACGCGGGCAGGAGTACGTGAAGGCGTCGCGCGCCCTCGGAGCGGACGACAACACGATCATCCTCCGGCACGTCCTCCCGAACGCCGTCACGCCGATCATCGTCCTCGGGACGGTACAGGTGGCGGCGATCATCCTCTTGGAGAGCTCGCTGTCGTTCCTCGGGTTCTCCGGGACGACGCTGTCATGGGGCTTCGACATCGCGCAGGGGCGCGACTACGTCTCCTCCGGCCAGTGGTGGATCGCCTCCATCCCCGGGCTCGCGATCATGCTGTCGGTGATCGGGATCAACCTGCTCGGCGACTGGCTGCGTGACGCCTTGGACCCCGGCATCGAGGGCGAAGGGGGTGCCGCATGACCGACGCCGGGCGGAGCGAGGACGACCGGGCGGCGACCGACGGCGGCGCGAGCGACGCCGCGATGACCGAGCCCCGCGGGGTCGGGGACGCGGCGCCGACCGGGGCTCCCGGGGCCGACGACGTGCTGTCGGTCCGGGACCTCTCGACGCGCTTCTTCACGGAGGAGGGCCAGATCAACGCGGTGGAGTCGGTGTCGTTCGACCTCCGGGAAGACGAGATCCTCGGCGTCGTCGGCGAGTCCGGCTCCGGCAAGTCCGTGACCGCGCTGTCGCTCGTCGACCTCGTCGAGACGCCCGGTCGGATCACCGCCGGCGAGGTGTGGTACCGCGACCCCGACCTCGCCGAGGAGTTCCGCGGGACGGAGGCGGTGCGGGTCGACGGCGATCACGTCGACCTGCGCACCGTTCCCCCGGGCGTCCGGCGCTCGCTGCGCGGCCCCTCGTTCAGCGTCATCTTCCAGGACCCGATGAGCAGCTTCAACCCCTCGATCACGGTCGGCGAGCAGATCGCCGAGGCGGTCGAGGTCCAGCGTCGGGCGCGGGCGAACCCCCGCTCGACGCGCTCGCGGACGCAGGGGTACGGGCTGGGGAAGTACCTGCTCGACGGGATCGTCCCCGGCCGCGACTACACCAGCGAGGAGAGCATGGACCGGGCGGTCGAACTGCTCGGGCAGGTCGGGATCCCCGACCCCGAGGAGCGCGTCGACGAGTACCCCGGCCAGTTCTCCGGCGGGATGCTCCAGCGCGCGATGATCGCGCAGGCGCTCGCCGGGGAACCCGACGTGCTGATCGCCGACGAGCCGACGACCGCGCTCGACGTGACGATCCAGGCGCAGATCCTGAACCTGCTGACGGAGATCCAGTCGGACCGCGGGATGAGCATCGTGCTCATCACCCACGACCTCGGCGTGATCGCCGAGATGTGCGACCGCGTCTGCGTGATGTACGCCGGCGAGGTCGTCGAGCGCGGGACGCTCGACTCCGTCTTCGAGGACACGGTCCACCCGTACACGCAGGGGCTCCTCGGCTCGATACCGGACGTGGACGACCCGCGGGCGCGGCTCGAACCCATCGCGGGCAACGTCCCGAGCCTCCTCGACGCCGAGATGGGCGACCGGTGTTACTTCGCCGACCGGTGCCCGAAGGCGATGGAGGCGTGCCTCGACAAGCCGGCCGAGGCGACGGTCGACGCCGCGGCGGACCACGGCGTCAAGTGCGTGCTCGCGGACCGCGAGTACGATCAGGCCGACGCGCTCCCGGACGACCACTTCGGCTCCGGGCCGGACGCCGCCGCCGGCGGCGGGGGTGACGGCGAGTGAGCGACTCGCTGCTCTCCGTCGACGGGCTGAAGAAGTACTACGCGAACGACCCGTCGCTCGTCGACCGCCTGCTCGGGCAGGAGTCGGCGAGCGTGAAAGCGGTCGACGGCGTCTCCTTCGACGTGCGCGAGGGCGAGACGCTCGGGCTGGTCGGCGAGTCCGGCTGCGGCAAGTCGACCACCGGCGAGACGGTGCTGCGGCTCCGCGAGCCGACGGCCGGCGAGATCACCTTCGACGGGCAAGACGTGCGCGGGATGAGCGACCGCGAGCTGACGGAGTTCCGGCGGCGCGCGCAGATCGTGTTCCAGGACCCGTTCTCCAGCCTCGACCCGCGGATGACCACCGGCGACATCGTCACGGAGGGGCTCCGGATCCACGACGTGGCGGACCGAGCGGAGCGCCGCGAGACGGCCCGCGACCTGCTCGAACGCGTCGGGCTGTCCGCCGACCAGATGGACCGGTACCCCCACGAGTTCTCCGGCGGCCAGCGCCAGCGGATCGGGATCGCCCGCGCGCTCGCTTTAGACCCCGACTTCGTCGTCCTCGACGAGCCGGTGTCCGCGCTCGACGTGAGCGTCCAGGCGCAGATTCTGAACCTGCTCGAGGACCTCCAGACGGACTTCGGGCTCACGTTCCTCTTCATCGCGCACAACCTCGGCGTGGTCCGCCACGTCTGCGACCGCGTCGCGGTGATGTACCTCGGCGAGATCGTCGAGATTGGACCGGTCGAGGAGATATTCGACGACCCCGCGCACCCGTACACGAGGGCGCTGCTGTCGAGCGTCCCCCGCGCGAGCACGGACGCCCGCGAGGAGGAGTTCACCACGCTCCGCGGCGACGTGCCCTCGCCGCGGAACCCGCCCGCTGGCTGTCGGTTCCACACCCGCTGTCCGGAGGCCCGAGCCGCCTGTCGCGAGTCGCCGCCGCCGGCGTACGACCTCGGCGACGGCCGGACGGCGACCTGCTTCCGGACGGACGACGACCACGCCTACTGGGACAGCGAGCCCATCGGCGAGAACGCGGCCGTCGAGGAGCCGGCGGACGACTGAACACACCCGCGGGCGACCGCGCGGCCCGGTCGCCGCGACCGCTGTTTCATTTATGTGCTCGCGGGCGAACTCGTTCGTCGGCCGTGCCTCGAATCGGGAAGCCGCGCCCGGGTTATCTCTCCCCCGGCCCTCGCTTCGGACATGAGGCAGAACGACTCCGGCTCCGACGGCGGCTTCGCGCGGCGAACGATCCTCCAGGCCGCGGGCCTCTCCGGCGTCGCCGGCCTGGCGGGCTGTCTGAGCGAGGTGACCACCACCGCGAGCGCCGGCGGCGACGCGGACGCGGCGCAGACCGACGACGGGCCGACGCTCCCGGAGACGGGGTCGCCGGCGGTCGTCGACCTCGACGAGCGCGGCCGCGAGGTGACGCTCCGCTCGGTCCACGCCCGGCACGCCGCCCACCCCGGCGGCTCGCTGGGCGGCCCGGTCGAGATGCCGGTGACGTGGGCGTTCCAGGCCGACGACGGGACGCCGAGCGTCCCCGGCCCGGTGCTCCGGGCGACCGAGGGCGACGACCTGTCGATCACGCTCGACAACACGGACGGGGAGATGCCGCACACGCTCCACTTCCACGGCGTCTCGAAGTCGTGGAAGGACGACGGGGTCCCGTCCACGACGGGGCTCACCGTGATGCCCGGCGAAGAGCACACCTACGAGATCGGCGCGGACGTGCCCGGCACCCACCTCTACCACTGCCACTTCAACACCCCGATGCACATGGACATGGGGATGTACGGGATCCTCCGGATCGACCCCGAGGGCTACGAGGAGGCCGACGTCGAGCGGTTCATGACGCTGAAAGACTGGGACACGCGGCTCTCCCGGTCGTACGGCGGCGCGGACGCCAGCTACGACGTCCAGGACCGCCGCCCGGACGCGTTCACGATCAACGGGCGCGTCGCGCCGTACACGTTCAACCCCGACCGCGGCTCGCCGATCGTCGTCAGCGAGGGCGACACCGTGCGGCTCCACCTGGTCAACGCGGGGTTCATGTCGCACCCGATGCACACGCACAACCACCGGTTCCGGACGGTGGAGAAGGACGGCGCGCCGTACCCCGAGGTGCTGCAACTCCCCGAGGACGTGGTGAACGTCGCGCCCGCGGAGCGGTACACCGTCGAGTTCGAGGCGGACGCGGACCCCGGCATCTACCCGATGCACTGTCACAAGGTGGACCACGTCCAGAACGGGGGGGTCTACCCCGGCGGGATGCTCACCGCCATCGTCTACGAGGGGGCGATGGGGACCGAGGTGTTCGCGGACCTCATGGAGAAGGCGGAGTACGAACTCTGAGCACCAAGTAAGCGGACCGTCCGCGGAGCGCTGCTCTCCCTACCGCTCCCGCACGACGACGAACTCCGCTAAGTCGCGCAGGTACTCGATCGCCTCGGTCTCCGGCGGGTCGGCGTCGTCGAGGGCGGCGAGCGCGCGCTCCGACTCGGACCGCGCGCGCTCGTTGATCTCCTCGGGCGACAGCGACGTCACCTGGAGGACGCTCGGTCGGTCCATCTCCGCGTCCTGCCCCGTGGGTTTGCCGAGGTCGTCGGCGTCGGCGGTGGCGTCCAACACGTCGTCGCGCATCTGGAAGGCGACGCCGACGCGCTCGGCGTACTCGCCGAACGAGTCGACCGCGTGCGGGTCGGCGTCGCCGGCGACCGCGCCCAGCTCGGCGGCGGCGCGGAACAGCGCGCCCGTCTTCCGCCGCGCGAGCTCCATGTACTCCGCCTCGTTGGTCGGGCGGGCGGCGAGCTCGGTCGCCTCGCCCTCGCCGAGTTCGACCATCGCCTCGGCGACGGTGCGCATCGCGCGCGGCTCGGCGGAGAACAGCGCGAACGCCTCGCCGAGCAGGCCGTCGCTCGCGATGATCGCCGGGCCGTAGCCGAACTCCGCCCACGCGGCGGGGGTGCCGCGGCGGACCTCGGAGCGGTCGATGATGTCGTCGATCACGAGGGAGGCGTTGTGGACGAACTCGATGCCGGCCGCGAAGTCGACCGCCTCCTCGGGGTCGCCGTCGAACGCCTCGCAGGCGAGGACGGTCACCGCGGGCCGGACCCGCTTGCCGCCCGCGAGGACGACGTGCCCGACGTCTTCGGACAGCTCGTCGGGCTCGACGTCGTCGATGACCGACTCGATGCGGTCCTCGACCAGCCCGACCCGACGCTGCAAGTACTCCATCTACCGTTCGGAGGGGCCCGGCGCGCAAAGGCCTAACGGAACGCCGTCCGCGGGCGGGATTCGAGCGACGGCGGCGCGGTCGGTCCGCGCTTCGTCGCCGCTCGGCGCTCGCCGTCCGGTCGTTCCCGGCCGCCCCCGCGCTCGCCCGCTACTGGAACCGGACGCCGAGGTCGTTGAGTCCGTCGTTGTTCGAGGCGACGTTGATCAGCAGCGGCGTCAACCCCTCGATCTCCGGTGCGTTTGCGATCCCGCCGGCGTCGAGCGCGCGCAGCCCCTCGATCCCCTCGGCGACGTCCGCGACCGTCCGCTTCGCGTCCCCGTCGTCGCCGATGACCAGCGTGTCGACGCCGAGGTCGGCGTCGAGGTTCGCCAGCCGCGCGGCCGCGAGGTTGTGGAACGCGCCGACGACGGCGACGCCCTCCGGCGCCGCGCCGGCGACGATCGCGGTCACCGAGCCCGCGCCGGGCTTGTGGTAGTGGAACCCCTCGTCGTCGCGTTTCATCCCGGTGGCCGGCGAGACGAGCACGTCGCCGTCGTCCAGCGACGCCGCCACCGCCTCCACGGTGTCGCCGACGTGGTACGGCGGGACCGCGAGGACGACGATCCGGGCGTCGGCCGCGACCGCGGCGTTCTCGCCGCCGGTCACCGCGGCGTCGAGCCCGCGGCTCTCCAGTTCGGTGGTGTACTCCTCGGCCTTGGTCTCGGCCTTCTCGGCCTCCCGCGACCCGACCGCGACCCGGTGCGGAGTGTCCGCCGCCAGCCGCAGCGCGAGCCCCTCACCGATGTCGCCGGTGCCGCCGAGTATCGCTATCTTCATACGCACGGTGGGGTCGCTCGCGTCTTAGGGGTTGCGTGACCGGCCGTCCTCGCCACCGTTCGGAACGGCAGGCTTCTTCATCGAGCCGCGGGAGGCGAGCGTATGGACGAGCAGGACGACGTGGCCGCGTTCGTCGCCGAGCACGGGCTGGAGACCGACCTCGCGCACCGCGTCCTCGACCTCGAGAGCGAGGTCGGGGAGATCGCCAAGGAGGTGAACACCTCCACCGGCTACGGGAGCGACCCGGACGCCGCCGCGGTCGCGACCGACGAGGTCGGCGACGCGCTGTTCGCGCTGCTCGCGCTCGCCGAGACGGCGGACGTCGACGCCGCCGCGGCGCTCGACGAGTCGCTGGCGAAGTACGAGTCCCGGATCGCGTCGTCGGGGGACGCCGGGTCCGGGCAGTAGGGCCCGACCGGCGACGTCGGATCTGGGCAGTAGCCGCGTCGACGCAGGCGTCGGTTCAAGTGCGTCGGCCGCCTACCGGAGGCATGACCGACACCCCGTCGCTCGCGCTCCGCTACGTCGCCTGCGACGACTGCGAGACGGTGTTCGCCCGTGCCGACGCCGCCGCGGCGCCGGAGGCCTGCGACCGGTGCGGGGCCCGCGCGCTCCGCGAGCTCTCCGACGTGCGAGGACCGGACGCGTACTTCTCGCCCTGAGTTCGACCCGCGAGCCGGGGCTCCCGCGCCTTCGACGCGCCGGTCACCCCGACCGGCTCACCGGAGGTCGTCCATCTCCAGGTCGCCGGCCGCGATCGCCCGCAGTTCCTCGTCGGAGAGGCGGTCGATCACGAACTCGGGCATCCCTTCCGGCAGCCCGTCCGGGATCGACCGGCCGCCGTCAGTCACCGACGCCGCTTGGAAGCCGTCGGCGCCGTCGGCGGACAGACGGCGCACGCTGCGTTCGACCTCCTCGACCGCCGCGGACTGGCACTCGCTCTCCTCCGCGAGATCCCCCATCCGCTCCGTGATCCGGTTCGACTGCTCGACCACCCCGTCGATCGTCGCGGCGATCTCCTCGGCGGCCGCGGCCTGCTCGTCGGTCACGTCCGAGACCTCGTCGATCCCGTCGGCCGTCTCCGTCACCGCCTCGGCGATGGCGGTGAGGCTCTCCGTCGCGTCGCCGACGCGCTCGCTTCCCTCGTCGACCCGGCCCGTGGTCTCGGAGAGGCTCTCGACGGTCTCCTGGGTGTCGGTGCGAATGCCGTCGACCATCGACTCGATGTCGCTCGCGTGCCCCTGCGACTCCTCCGCCAGCGACTTGATCTCGTCGGCGACGACGCCGAACCCGGCGCCGGCCTCGCCGGCCCGCGCCGCCTCGATCGAGGCGTTCAGAGCGAGCAGGTTCGTCTGGTCGGCGATCCCGTTGATCGCGTCGACGAACTCGTCGATCTCCTCGACCCGCTCCTGAAGCGCCTCGACGTCGTCCGCCACGTCGTCGACGGCCGCGCCGATGTCGTCCATGGCCGCCGCGGCGTCGTCGGCCGCGTCCCGGCCGTCCTCAGCGAGGGCCTCCGCCCGGCTGCTCGTCCGATCGACCTCGTCGGCGGTCGACGCCACCTCCTCGACCGTCGCCGAGAGGTTCGCGACCTCCGAGGAGATCTCGGCGACCCGCTGCGACTGGTCCTCGGCCGCGTCGCCCACCTCGGCGGCGCTCTCGGCGACGTCGCCCGCCGACTCGCGGAGGTCGCCGATCGGCCCTTCGACTTCGGCTTCCACCTCGGCCATCAGCTCCTCGTTCCGCTCGACGGCCGCCGAGAGCTTCTCGCTGTACGAGTGGATGTACGTGTCCGTGACGACCTGCATGTCGAGGTTGACGATCCGGAGGACGGAGAGCAGGTCCTCGACCGCGTCGTCGACCTCCGCCTCGACCGCCGCCGCGGTCTCGTCGTCCACCGTCGCGCCGGCGGCGTCGGGGGCCAGCCGGTCGGTGAGCGAGTCGATGAGGCGGTCGCCGATGAGCGGGAGGATCAGGTCGTAGTAGACGCCGTACTGCCCGAGGTAGTGTTTCATCGGCATCTCCAGCATGTCGTGGATCTTGCCGATCCGCGCCCGGTCCGCGAAGTACTCCGCCCCGTACTCGCCCTCCGCGAGCGTCACGAGGTACGCCGACTGGGTCCGCTTGAGCTGTTCGAGCCCCTTCTCCGACCGGCCGATCACGTCGACGGTCTGCTGGTGGCCGGTGAGGTTCTCGTAGAAGTCGTCCGCGATCTGCTCCGCGTTCTCCGCGAACGCGTCCTCGTACCGGCTCAGTCGCCGCTCGTCTTCGTCGTCGAAGCCGACGAACTCCTTTCGCCACGCGATCTCGTCCCCGTCGAGACCGATCTCGTCGACCAGCTCACCCACGTCGAGCCCGTCGTTCAAGCCGCCCTGACCGAAGTCGTGCCGGCCGTACTCTCCCGATGTAGCCATACTGAGACCTCTCCGCTTGGGTTATATAAACGGCCACCCCCAGGTCTCACGGCTGATACCGGCGATTCGTGCCGCCTATCCGCGACGGACGGCCGACCCCGCGTCGGCGTCCGTTCAGTCGGCACCGGCCGCGTCGCCTTCCGCGGGCGCGTCCCCGTCGGCGGCCGGCTCGACCGCGACCGCCGAGTGTTTGAACTCCGGGATCTTCGCCTCCGGGTCGAGCGCGTCGCCCGTCAGCGCGTTCGCGAGCGGGTCCGCGTAGTGGAAGGTACAGAACGCGACGCCCTCGCGCACCGCCGGCGTGACGTCGGCCGTCACCTCGACGCTGCCGCGCTCGTTCGAGACGGTCACCCGGTCGCCGTCGTCGATCCCGCGCTCGGCCGCGTCGTCCGGGTGGATCTGGAGCGCGTCCTCGCCCCGCATCGCCATCAGCCGGTCGGAGCGCCGGCTGAGCGCCCCGCTGTTGAAGTGCTGGAGCACGCGGCCGGTCGTCAGCGTCAGCTCGCCGGCGTCGAGCTCGTCCGCGGGCGGGACCGGGTCGACGACCGCGAGCGGGGCGGTGCGCTCGCCCGTCGCGAACGTCTCCGCGTGTAACACGTCGGTCCCGGTCCCGTCGCTCGCCGAGAACGGCCACCGTTGGTAGCCGTCGCCGATCCCCTCGTAGCTCATCCCCTCGTAGATGGACGCGACGCGGGCCAGCTCGTCGAAGGCCGCCTCCGGCCCGTCGTAGTCGAACGCCTCCGGGCGGTCGGTCAGCCGCCGGCCGAGGTCGGCGAGGATCTCGAAGTCGCGCCGCGCGTTCCCCGGCAGGTCGGCGTTCGGTCGCATCCGCATCACGCGCCGGTCGGTGTTCGTCACGGTGCCGGCCTTCTCGGCCCACGCGCTCCCGGGGAGGACCACGTCCGCGTGCTTCGCCGTCGCCGTCTCGAACAGGTCGATGACGACGCAGAAGTCGAGGTCCTCGAACGCCGACGCGACCGCTGTCGCGTTCGGCTCGGTGACGGCCGGGTTCTCGCCGAAGACGACCGCCGCGCGCACCTCGTCGCCGAAGCGGTGGGTCGCCTCCACCTCGGTGAGGCCGGGCTCGCTCGGCGGCTCGACGCCCCACTCGTCGGCGATCCGCTCGCGGGCGGCCGCGTCCGTCACGGGCTCGTAGCCGGGGAGGACGCCCGGCAGTCCGCCCACGTCGCTCGCGCCCTGGACGTTGTTCTGGCCCCGCAGCGGGTTCACGCCCGTCCCGGGCCGGCCGACGTTGCCGGTCAGCAGCGCGAGGTTGAGCAGCGCGTGGACGTTGTCGGTGCCGCAGCGGTGCTGGCTCGTCCCCATCCCCGTCACGATCGCGGCGCGGTCGGCCTCGCCGTACGCCCGGGCCGCCTCGCGGATCGCCTCGGGGTCGACGCCGGCCGCCTCGGCGTTCGCGGCGACGTCCACCTCGGCGAGGCGGTCGCGGAGCTTCTCGAAGCCGGTCGTGCGCTCCGCGAGGAACGCCTCGTCGACGAGGTCCTCCTCGACGAGGACCGCCGCGATCGCGTTCGCCACCTCGATGTCGGTCCCGGGGCGCAGCGGCAGGTGAACGTCGGCCGCCTCGGTCGTGTCGTTCGCGCGCGGGTCGACGTGGACCAGCGTCGCGCCGTCGCGGATCGCGGGGAGGAGGTACGACCGGAACGCCACGGGGTGTTGCTCGGCCGGGTTCGCCCCGTTGACGAACAGGCAGTCCGTCTCGCTCAGGTCGTCGAGCGTGTTCGTCATCGCGCCGGCGCCGAGCCGCTCGCTCATCGCGGCGACCGTCGAGGAGTGACAGAGCCGCGCGCAGTTGTCGACGTTGTTCGTGCCGAGGACGCGCGCGAGCTTCTGGAGCACGTAGTTCTCCTCGTTCGTGCAGTTCGAGGAGGCGAAGAACTGGACGGCGTCGGGCCCGTGTTCGTCGACGACGCCCCCGATCCCGTCGACGACGCGGTCGAGCGCCTCCGCCCACGGCGCGGTGACGAAGCGCCCGCCGTGTCTGACGAGCGGCTCCGTCAGGCGGTCCTCGTGGTCGACGACGTCGAACGCGGCCGCGCCCTTCGGACAGATCTCTCCGCGGGCGTTCACCGGCCCCTCGACGCCGGTCGCGCCGCCGCGCTCGGCGTACTCGATCTGACAGCCGACGCCGCAGAACGGACAGACGGTGGGGTTCGACTCGAACTCCCGCTCGGTCGGATCGGTCATCAGCGGTCCGTACGCGCCCCACGCACGTCCGACCACTCCCGGCGTAGCGTGGTGTTTTATCAGCTCTTCAGCGCGGCGGCGGTCACCCGGTCACCGCGTCGCTCCCCGTCGGCGCGAGCAGGCGCCCCAGCGACAGGACGCCGGCGGTCGCGAGGCAGGCGGCGAACGCGATGGTGCCGAGCTTCCCCCCGAAGCCGACGAAGTACGGGGTCGCGCCGACGAACGCGAGGCCCGCGGTCCCGCCGGCCAGCAGCATCGCGCCGGGGCTCGGGATCCGCGCCGGCGCGGCCATCCCGGCGAACGACGCGCAGAAGGCGACGGCCGCGACCGCGTCACCGCCGGCGAGGAGCGGCGGGCAGACGAGGCCGGCGACGAGGCCGACGACCGCGGAGCCGACGACGGGGCCGTGACCGAACCGGACGCTCACGGCGAACGTGGCGAGCGCGGCGACGGCCGCCGCGACGACGAGCCCCGCCGCGGTCGTCGGCCCCGGGACGGTCCCCGTTCCGGGGGCGAGCCCGCCGAGCGCGGCCACCGACAGGCAGCCGACGAACGCGGTGGTGCCGAGCTTCCCGCCGAAGCCGTTGAAGACGCGCTTCGCGAGCACGAAGACGGCGCCGGCCGCGACCCCCGCGGCGACCACCGCGCCGAGGTCGGCGTCGGCCGCCGGGGTCGCCATCCCGACGAACGAGCCGCAGTACGCGGGGGCGTCGTACGCGTCCGTCAGGAGGGCCGCGCAGAGCCCGACGAGCGCGGACGCCACGACCGGCCCGACGCCGACCCGGACCGAGAGGGCGAAGGTGATCGGCGCCGCGACGGCCACGGCGGCCGCGTTGCCGAGGTCGGTCCGCGTCAGCTCGAACCCCTCCGTTCGCAGCGCCTGTCGCGCCTCCGCGAGGGCCGCGTATCCGAAGGTCGTCGCGGCAAGCGCGCCGACGAGGGCGACGACAAACGCCCCGCCGCCGTCCGTCACCGTCGCCGGACCCCCGCCGACCGCGGTCGCCAACCCGACGATCGACGCGACGACCATCCCCGCTCCGGCGGTGCCCAGCGCGCCCGCCCCGACCGCGTGAATCGCTCGGTTCACGGCCGCGACTCCGGGCCGCGGACCGATACCGACCGCCCCCCAGTACTGCGGGTGTTCTCGGAGGGGTCCGCCGGAGCGTCTCACCCGTCGGGGATCAGGCCTTTGTGTCCGTCACTCCAACGCCGACCAGATGGGAACCGGAGAGCGATCGCCGGCCGACGGCTCCGAGAGCACGCCCGACGGCGTCCGCGCGGGCGTCGCGATCCACGGGACGACCAACTGCCCGGTCGTCGCGGCCTCGGCCGCCCACGACGGCCCGATCACCGGCGTCAACTGGACCCACGCGGGCGACACGCACACCGAGGAGTTCCGCGCCCGCGACCCCGACGCGGTCGACCGCGCGGAGGGGGTCCCGGAAGCGGCGTCGGTCGTCGACCTCGGGGACGAGCGCGTCTACCGGTACGACCGCCCGCGCGACGGGGAGTGCGCCTGCCGGATCATCGAGGAACTGGACTGCCCGATCGCGGACGCCCGCGCCGAGGACGGGGTGTTGCTCCTCACGCTCCACCTCCCCGACCTCCAACGCCTCCGGGACGTCGTCTCGGCGCTCGACGGCACCGCGGAGCGCGTCGAGGTCCGGTACCTCGTCCAGGGCGCGGCGCGCGGCGACGGGGTGTCGGACCGCACCCTCGTCGACCGCGGGCGGCTCACCGACCGCCAGTGCGAGGTGCTCCGGACGGCCTACCGCATGGGCTACTTCGAGCGCCCCCGCGACGCAAACGCGCGCGACGTGGCCGACGCGCTCGACATCGCCCCGTCGACGTTCGCCGAACACCTCGCGGCCGCACAGCGGAAGCTCTTAGAAGAGACGCTCGTCGCGAACTGACGGCCCGCCCCGCCTCAGGCGGCGCGTTCGTCGATCGCCGACTCGAGCGTCGCGCGGTCCTGCGCGCCGACGAACCGGTCGACCGCCTCGCCGCCCGCGTACAGGACGAGCGTCGGGATGCTGCGCGCGCCCAACTGTTGGGCGACCGCCTGGTTCGCGTCGACGTCGACCTTGGCGATCGCGGCGTCGGTCTCGGCCGCGAGCGCCTCGATCGTCGGCTCCATCATCTGACAGGGACCGCACCAGTCGGCGTAACAGTCCACGAGGACGACGTCGTTGTCGTCGACCGTCCGCTGGAGTTCGTCGAGTCCGTTCACGTGGATCGGCTCGCTCGGCGTCGCCGCCCCATCTTCGTCCGCCGCCGCTCCGGCATCGTCGAGCGTCTCGCCGTCACCGAGGCGCGCTTCCAGCTCCCGGCGTTTCCGCTCGCGGATGCGCTCTCGTTCGGTCTTCGCCTCGTCTCCCGTCGGATCGTCTGTCTCGGCTGCGTCGCTCATGCGACTGTATTGGGCTTATCGAACAATATACCTTCCGCCACCGGATCGCGCCCGGGGGTGCCTACTCGCGCTCCGGCCCGCGCCGGTCGACAGCCCCCGCCGGCCGCGTCAGCCCGGCGGCCGCGAGGTCCACGTTGTCCGCGACGAGGTCGGCGGCGCGGTCGTACGGGGACCGCCCGCCCGTCGCCGGGTCCGGGCGCGTCCGGCCGACCTCCGCGAAGACCGCCTCGACGAAGGCGTCCCGCACGGCCGCCGTCTCGAAGAGGCCGTGGAGGTACGTCCCGAGGACGCGGTCGGTGGCGACGCTCTCGGCACCGAGCGGCTCGGTCGCGTGCGGTTGCGGCGCGACGTCCCGCTCCGCGTCGTCGAGGATTCGCGTCCGCCCGGCGCGGATCTCGTACCCGGTCGCGCGGCCGTCTGCGCCCGCGATCGGCCCGGCCCCGTCGACGACGCGTTCGACCCGCTCGACGCGCTTCTCCGTCGCGAACCGCGTCTCGACGGGCAGGAGGCCGACCCCCGGCACCGTCTCGCGGTCGCCGACGCCCTCGACGGCCGCGTCGACGAGCCGTTCGCCGAGCAGCTGGTAGCCGCCGCAGACCCCGATCACGGGGCCGTCGAACGCGCGCAGCGCGTCGTCGAAGCCGGCCTCCCGGACCGCGAGCAGGTCGTCGACGGTGTTCTTCGACCCCGGGAGGACGACCGCGTCGACGCCGTCGAGGTCGGCGTCGAGCGGGAGGTAGGCGACGCGGACCCCCGGCTCGCGCGCCAGCGGTTCGAGGTCGGTGAAGTTCGAGATGCGCGGGAGCCGCGGGACCCCGATCCGGACGGCCGCCTCCTCCGGGACCCCGTCGTCGTTGCCGAGGACGCCGCCGTCGCCCCCCTCGTCGCTGCCGACTCCCGCGCCTGCCCCGTCGGGCAGCGAGAGGCTGTCCTCCGCCGGCAGCCCCGGATCGTCGTGGGGGACCACCCCGACGACCGGGACGCCGGTTCGCTCTTCGATCTCGTCGATCCCCGGTTCGAGGAGGGCGGGGTCGCCGCGGAACTTCGTGATCACGGCGCCGCGGACGCGGTCGCGGACGTCGTCGGGGAGGAGTTCGAGGGTCCCGTAGAGGCTCGCGAACGCGCCGCCCCGCTCGATGTCGACCGCGATCAGGACCGCCGCGTCCGCGAACCGGGCGCACTCGACGTTGGCGAGGTCGCGGTCGCGGAGGTTGATCTCCGCGATGCTCCCCGCCCCCTCCGCCACGATCACGTCGTGGTCGGCCGCGAGGCGCCCGTGGGCGGCGACCGCGGCGTCGCGGGCGTCCGCCCAGTGGTCCTCGTAGTACGTCGACGCCGGGGCGTTCGCGACCGCCTCGCCGTCGACGATCAGCTGGCTCTCGCCGCCGCCGCGCGGCTTGAGCAGGACGGGGTTCATGTCGGTCGTCGGCACCGTCTCGGCCGCCCGCGCCTGGACGTGCTGGGAGACGCCGACCTCGCCCCACTCGCCGTCGGGCGCGAGCGCGACCCGGGCGTTGTTGCTCATGTTCTGGGCCTTGTACGGCGCGACCGAGATCCCACGCCGCGCGAGCAGTCGGCAGAGGCCGGCCGCCAGCGTGCTCTTCCCGACGTGGCTCGCGGTGCCCGCGATCAGGACCGTCTCGGCGTCGCGCTCCGGGTCCGCCTCGGCCCCGCCGTCGCCCTCGTCCGCGCCGGCGTCGCTCACGGTCTCGCGACCCCCATCGTCAGTACTCCGTCCCCCGGCGCGCGCGCTGCCCGTCGTCGAACGGGTGCGCGACCTTCCGGACGTTCGTGATCAGGTCGGCGACGCCGTCCAAGTACGCGGGCTCGGCGTGGCTCCCGGTGAGGACGAGTTCGAGGCCCTCCGGCTTCGACTCGGCGAGACGGACGACTTCGTCGGGGTCGACGAGCCCGCGGTCGGCCGCGTACAGCAGCTCGTCGAGGATCAGCATGTGGACGCCCGCCTCGGGCTCTCCGTCGAGCCCGAGCGGCTCGGTCAGGTCCGCGTCCGCGGCGCCCGCGACGAGCGCCTCCGCGCGGTCGAAGGCGGCCGCCGCCTTCGCCTCGTGCTCGTCGTCGGCCGACCCGTCGAGCAGGCCGTGCCAGCCGTAGTGGCCGGCGTTCTCGTAGGTGAATCCCGGCACGGCCGAGATCGCGTTGTACTCGCCCCTGACGCCCTCGACGCTGTCCGCGCCGCCCTTCATGAACTGGAGCATGTGGACGCGGTAGCCGTGGCCCGCGGCCCGGAAGCCCATCCCCATCGCGGCGGTGGTCTTCCCCTTGCCGTCGCCCCAGAACGCCTGGACCAGCCCGAACTCCTCCGGGGCCGCGGGCTCGATGGGCTCCGGCTCGGGGGCCGCGCCGCCGCCCGGGGTGCGGGCGCGGTCGCCTGCGGCTCCCTCGTCCGCGTCGGTCACTCTTTCGCTGCCGTCGCCGCTCGATGCCTCGTCGTCGGTGTCGTCGTGGTTCGTGGTCATGGGTCGAAGACCTCCGCCCGGTCGTCGGTGACGACGCCGTGTTCGGCGTCGGCCGCCGGCCCGGGCACGTCGCCGTCCGGGTACCGCGACCGCAGGCTCGCGCGGACCGCGTCCCGGACGCAGGCGCGGGCCGCCCCGCCGACCGCCGTGGCGCTGCCGGAGAACTCGGCCCGCTCGCCCTCCGGGTCGTCGGCGACGACGACGGCGTCGCTCGTCGTCCCCGGGATCCCCGCCGCCGCGAGCAGCGTCGCGGTCTTCGCCTCGGCCGCGACCGCGACGAGGTTCGCCGCGGCCCCGGGGCCGAGCCGCCGCGTCGCGCCGACGATCAGGTTCACCGTTCCGGGCGGATCGACCGGCGACCCGGTGGCCTCGGGTCCCGAACTGCCCGACCCGCCCTCGTCCGCCGGCTCCATCGGCAGCATCGCGGGGTTCGAGAGCCCGACCGTCGCGTACGCGACGACCGGCCCGAGCCGCGCGCCGCGCGCGTGCTCCATCGAGACGCCCGTGAACAGCGTCGGCGGCGCGTCGCGGTCGTTCGGCGACCCCTCCGCACTCCGCCTGTCCTCATCGTCGGCGAACCCAGCGCGCGCCAGCCGCTCGTCGCGGTAGGTCCCGAGGTCCGTCCGGGCGAACCCCTTCGGGACGGTGACGTTGTACGCGGTCGCCGCCCGCGACCGCCCCCCGTCCCAGCCGGTCGAGAGCCAGCGGGTCCCCGGTCGCCGCAGCCGGAGGACGCCCTCGCTGACGGCCGCCTCAAACATCGTCGGCCTCACCCCCGCCGTCTCCCGTCTCGCCATCCCCCTCGTCGCCGTCTCCCTCGTCGCCGACGCCGAGCGCCGCGAGGAGCCGGTCGTCCTCCGCCGGGCGGCGGACCGCGACCCTGACGTGCGAGTCGAGCCCGCGGAACGTCCGCGCGTCGCGGACGGCGACGCCCCGATCCCGGGCGCGCTCGACGACGCGGTCGACGTCGCGGTCGCCGACGTCGACGAGCAGGAACGGCGCGTCGCTCGGCGCGACGTCGTAGCGCTCGCCGAGGGCGCTCCGCATCCGCCCGCGCTCGCGCCGGACGCGGTCGCGGGTCTCGCGGACGAACGCCGTCTGCCGGAGGCAGTACTCCCCGGTGGCGAGCGCCGGGGCGCTCACGTTCCACGCGCGGCGCGCGCCGCGCAGCGCCGCGCCGAGCTCCCCCGTCGCGACCGCGAAGCCGGCCCGGATCCCGGGGAGCCCGAACAGCTTGGTGAGCGCCCGCGCGACGACGACGCCGTCGACGCCCGCGAGCGACTCGCGGTCGGTGAACCCGAGGAACGCCTCGTCGACGAGCAGCACGGTGTCGGCCGCGCGGCAGCGCTCCGCGAACGCGAGCAGCGACTCGCGGTCGTAGCCGGTCCCGGTCGGGTTGTTCGGCGTACAGACGACCGCCAGCGCGTTCCCGCGCGGGTCGGCGTCGAGGATCTCTTCGGCGTCGACGAACGACGGCTCGCCGCCCCGAAGCCGGACCTCGCGGGCGTACTCGCCGAAGCTCGGCGCGGGGAGCAGGGCCGTGTCGCCCGGGTCGACCGCGAGCGCGATCGCCGTCCGGATCGCGGCCAGTCCGCCGGGCGTCGGGACCACATTCTCGGGCTCGCAGCCGACGTAGTCGGCCGCGGCCGCCCGGAACGCTTCCGGGGGCTCCGGCGGGTACGTCCGCGCCGTCTCGAAGGCCGCGCGGTAGACGCGCTCGACGCCCGCCGGGACCTCGGGGTTCGTGTTCGCGCTGAAATCCAGCAGGTCCGGGTCGTCGGTGCTCCCGTGGGGCTCGCGTCCGAGCGCCGCCGCGCGCTCGCGATTCACGACCGGTCACCTCCCCCGGCGGCTCCCGGCTCGCCGAGCCACTCGACCCCGCCGGTCGGGAGGGTCGGGGCGTCGCACTCGCCGGCGAGGATCCGCTCGGCGAGCCGACGGTCTCCGGGGCGGTTGACGTTGAGCGCGAGGCGGGCGTCGCGGGTCGCGCGGACGGCCTCGTCGCCCGCGCCGTCGATCGCTCCGACGACGTTGACGCCGGTCGGGACGCGCCCGTCGGGCGGGTCCACGGCTTCGCCAGCCGCTTCGTCGCCGTCGCCGTCGTCGTACCGGGTCGCGGCGTCGGCGCTCGCGCCCAGCCCGCGCTTGCGCGCGGCGGGGACGCGGACCGACAGGGAGTCGCTCCCGGCCGCGGCGTGCGCGTCGAGGACGGCGTCGATCGCCGGCCCGTCGAGCAGCGGGAGGTCGACCGCGACGGTGAGGGCCGGCCGTTCCGGGCCCTCGGCCAGCGCCGTCTGAAGATCCGCGACGTACCCGTCGCCCGGAGTGTCGACGACGCCGACCTCGACCGATTCGTCGGTCCGTTCGGCGCCGTCACCGATCCGTCCGCCCCCGCTCGACCGCTCGACCAGTCGCTCGCGGGTCCGGGGCGTGTGGGGCGAGACGGCCGCGTACGCGGTCTCGACCCGGCTCGCGGCGAGGGCGTCGAGCGTCCGGTCGACCATCGACCGTCCGGCCACCGGCGCGAGCGGCTTCTCGCCGTCGCGGTCGAGCCGCGTGCCGCGGCCGCCGCACATCACGAGAGCGTCCACGCGATCACCCCCGCGTGGAGCCCGACGACGCGGGCGATCTCGTTCGTCGCGCCGAGCACGTCGCCGCTGACCCCGCCGAGCCGCGAGCGCGCCCACGCGAACGCGAGCGCGGCGACGACGATCGCGGCGGTGAACACCCCGGCGACGACGCCGGCGCCGCCCGCTCCGAGAACGGACGCCCCGGCCAGCGTCGCGGGCGTCGTCACGAGCGCGACGCCCGCGAGCGCCCGCGGGCCGGAGGCCGCGGTCAGCGCCGACCCGAGCCCCTCGTGCGGGGCGTCGCCGAGGCAGACGAGCGCCGCCGTCGCGGCCTTCGCGCCCACCTCCGCGAGGACGACGAGCGCCACCGCGTCGGCGAGCGAGCGGGTCGCGACGTCCGCGACCGCCGCCCCCGCGGCGACGAGCCCGACGACGACCAGCGCGAGCGCGACGGTCCCGCCGACGCCGAGCGCCGAGTCCTTCAGGGCCTCCCGTCGGCGGTCGGCGTCGCCGTGGACGACCGCCGCGTCGCCGACGTCCGCGACGCCGTCGAGGTGGGTGATCCCGGTGACGATGGACAGCCACGCGGCGAACGCGACGCCGACCACGAGCGACTGCACCCGGACCGGCGCCAGCGCGGCCGCGGCGATCGGGAGCGCGGCGAGCGCGCCGATCGCGTACCCGACCGCCGGCATCGACGCGGGCGTCCGCCGGAACGCCTCCCAGTCCTCGTCGGTGCGACCGATCGGGATCCGAGAGAGGAAGCCGAGCGCGCCGCGGAGCGCCGCGACCGGTCCCGTCAGGACCACGCGACCACCCCCGCGAGCGCGAGGAGCCACGCCCCCGCGGCCGCGGGGGACGGCGGCTCCGGTCCCCCGTCGAGGACGTACGCGCCCGGCTTCTCCAGGCGGACCCCGAGCGCCGTCGCGGCCGTCGCCATCGGCCAGCCCGAGTTCGGCGACGCCGGTTCGCGGGCCAGCGACCGCGCGTGCCGCAGGCTCCCAGGCGACCGGGCCGCGACGGCGAGGCAGCACGCCGCGACCCGCGCCGGCAGGAACATCGCGGCGTCGTCGAGCCGGGCGCTGGCCCAGCCGACCGGCTTCGACCGGTAGCCGAGCATCGAGTCGAGCGTGTTCACCGCTTTCACCCAGGCCGCGGCCGCGACCCCCGCGACCAGCGCGCTCTCGGCGACCGCACCGACCGCGACGGCGCCGGTCGCGCCGGCGACGAACCAGACGAGGGGGGCGACGAACCCGTCCGCGAGGTTCTCCGCGGCGCTCTCGACCGCGGCGCTGCGGAGCGCGGCCGGGCAGAGGTCGGCCGGGTCGCGTCCGACGAGCGCCCGGATCGACTGCCGGGCCGCGTCCGGGTCGGCCTCGGTCTCGGCGACGACCTCGCCGGTCACGTCGAGCAGCATGCGGAGGCTCGCGACCGAGAAGCAGGCGGCCGCCGCCGCGGCGACGGCCAGGATCGGAACCCCGCCGACTCGCGGGCCGTGCGCGGCGGCGAGCCAGACGATCCCGGCACAGACCGCGGCCGCGGCGAGTGGAAGCATCACCGCGACCGCGACGCCGACGAGCCGCGGGCGGGCCCACTCCCGGTCAAACCGCCCGACGAGGGTTCCGAACAGCGCGACCGGGTGGACGCGGCGCGGCGGCTCCGCGGCCGCGAGGTCCAGCGCGACGGCGAGCGCGACCGGCGCGAGGAGCGTCGCGGCCGGGGCGACGGGGGCGGCGACGGTGAACTCGGTGACCCCGGCGCTCGCAGCGACTCCCGTCATCCTTCCACCTCGTCGAGGAACGCGTCGAACGCCCCGCTCTCGGGGTGGACGTGACAGTACGTCCCGAGCGTGCGGTGTTCGGTCAGCCCCTCGCGGTCGCCGTCGATGCCGGTCCCGCGCTCCACGTCGAACGCGAACCGGGCGTCGGACGCGACGTCGGCCGCGGAGTAGTGGAACTCGTGGCCGCGGAGCCGCGCCCCGGCGTCCGCGGTGAGCGCGCCGCGCCGCGCGCGGAGTTCGACGTGGTCGAGCGCCTGATACCGCTCGCGGCGCTCGACGCTCGCGGGGAGGACGCCCGCCATCTCGTGGGCGTCGCCGTCGGCGGTCGTCAGCGTCTCCGCGAGCGCCATCAGCCCGCCGCACTCGCCGAGGACGGGCGTCCCCTCGGCCGCGGCGTCGGCGATCGACCCCAGCGCGGGCCCCTCGGCGAGCGCCGCGGCGTGGAGCTCCGGGTAGCCGCCGGGGAGGTAGACGCCGTCGCAGGCCGGGAGGTCGTCGCCGGCCGCGGGCGCGAAGGGGACCACCGCCGCGCGCTCGGCGAGCCGTTCGCGGGTGGCCGGGTAGACGAACCGGAAGGCGGCGTCGTCCGCGACCGCGATCCGCGGGCGGGCGTCGCCGTCTCCGGGGTTCGCTCGGCTCTCGCCGCCCGCCGGTCTCGCCTCCGGGCCGGTCGCGGGGAGCGTCGGTTCGCCCGCGACGCCGAGCAGCCGGTCGGTCCGCAGCGTTTCGGCGGCCGCGTCGAGCGCCGCGTCGTCGAGCGGGGCCTCCTCGCCCATCCGGAGTCCGAGGTGACGGTCGGGGATCTCCAGATCCTCGCGGGGTGGGATCCGGCCGCAGTAGGCGAGCGAGTCCGGGAGCGCCTCGCGGATACCCGCCTCGTGACGGCCGCCGTGTGCGCGCTGGGCGACGACGCCCGCCACGTCGAGGTCGCGGTCCGTCCGGTCGGCGTACGTCGCGAAGCCGAGCGCGGTCGCCGCGACGCTCTCCATCCCGGCGCTCGCGTCGACGACGAGGACGACCGGGAGGTCGAGCGCGGCGGCGACGCTCGCCGTGCTCGCGGCGTCGCCGTCGTACAGTCCCATCATCCCCTCGATCACGCAGACGTCGCCGTCGCCGCGGGCGTAGTTCCGCCGGAGGCCGTCGTCCCCCTGAAGCCACGGGTCGAGGGTGCGCGACGGTCGCCCGGCGACGCGGGCGTGGTGGCTCGGGTCGATGAAGTCCGGGCCCGCCTTCGCCGGCTGGACGGTCCGCCCGGCGTTCTCGAACGCGCGGATCGCCGCGAGGGTCGCCACCGTCTTGCCGACGCCGGAGGCCGTGCCGGCGAGGACGAGCCCCTTCATTGCCGATCGCCTCTGTTCGCGACGGCGGGTTCGTCCTCGCCGTCGGCTCCCGCGCCCTCGGCGAGCAGTCGGTCGGTCACGGCGGCGACCCTCTCGCGGACGGCGACGTCGTCGACCCCGGCGCGGTCCGCGAGCGCGAGCGCCCCGCCCATGCCGACGCCCTCCTTCGCCTCGCCGCGGGCGTACGCCGCCATCGCGGGGTGGTCGCCCTCGTCGAACCCGGGGTCGGCCGCCGCCAGGCTCAGGTCGAGGTCGGCGGCGAGCGCCGCGAGGTCGGCGGTCGGGTCGTCCGCGACCAGCGACGTGGTCGCCAGCGGGAGCCGCCGGTCGACGCCGGCGTGCCGGGCGAGCGCCGCCGCGGCCGCGAGCTGGGTGCCGCCCGCGAGGGTGACGTCGACCCCGGCGTCCGCGCAGCCGACGACGAGGCCGGCGACCGCGGCGAGGACGGGGTCGCCCGCCAGCCGGACCGCTTCGACCGGGTCGCCGGCCGCGTCGCCCGGGGCGAGGCCGCTCGCGTCCAGTCCCTCGTCGACGACGCGGCGCTTCCGCTCGATCGGGTTCGCCGGCAGCGACGAGGAGACCGCGCCGCGCTCGCCGAGCGCGGTCAACGACCCGAGCGCGGTGGTCGTCCCGCCCGGGATCGTCTCGGCGACGAGCAGTTCGGCGGGCTCGTCGGCCGGTCCGCTCTCCGGGTCGCCTCCGCGTCCGTCGCCGCTCGCAGGCGCGGCGAGCTCCGGCGCCAGCGCGCGAGCCCGCTCGAAGACGGTCGCCGCCTCCGGGACCGGCTCGGGGTCGCGGACGTCGCCGCCGGGCGCCGCACCGACGTCGCGGACCCGTGCCGCGGTGGGCGCTCCGAGCCCGGCGTCGACGAACTCGACCGGCAGGGCCTCCGGGCCGAGCAGCTCGCGGACCGCGCGAGTGACGACCGCGGGCGTCGGACACCCCGTCGGACTCACCGGCACGGGCGAGCCGGGCGCGGGGCGTCCCGCGTCGACGATCTCGAGGTCGGCGCTCGGCGTGTGGACGCGCAGCTCCGGGTCCGCGCCCGCGGCGCTGATCCCGTCGACGGCGGCCGTCTCGGTCGTCCCGGCGACGATCACGAGCCTCACGGCTCCCACCGGAACCCACCTCCGTCGCACCCGCGTGCCGGCGGCGCGGCGTCGAAGTGTACCACTACCGGTTCATCGATACAACTGGACTTTAATCGATCGACGCGCGGTGACCGATCCGAACGCCTCGACCGCCCGTCACAACTGACCGCGCGCTTCTGGCGAGTTCCCCGACTGAACGTCTCTCCACGCCGTGCGACGGCCACCCACGCGACCCGCGGAGCGAAGCGGTTAAGGGCGAACCGCGGGAATTCACGCTAACTCGCTGGTGCGGACACAGCGGGCACTCGCCGCCGGGACCGCGGTCGGACCGACCGCCGCGCGCCCCGGGACGAGACGACATGTGGCCCCTCGCGGCTGAATCGCAACCGTCCGCGGACACACAATGGCACGAAGCTTCTACTCGCACATCAAGGAGGCGTGGCGGTCCCCCAAGGAGGGGAAACTAGCGGAACTGCAGTGGCAGCGCAAGCAGGAGTGGCGCGACCAGGGCGCCATCGAGCGCATCGAGCGCCCCACCCGGCTGGACAAGGCCCGTGAACTGGGCTACAAGGCCAAGCAGGGCGTCATCGTCGCCCGCGTGAGCGTCCGCAAGGGCGGCTCGCGCAAGCAGCGCTTCAAGGCGGGCCGCCGCTCGAAGCGCCAGGGCGTCAACCGCGTCTCGCGCCGCAAGTCGATCCAGCGCATCGCCGAGGAGCGCGCCTCGCGGAAGTACCGGAACCTCCGCGTGCTCAACTCCTACTGGGTCGGTGAGGACGGCTCGCAGAAGTGGCACGAGGTCATCCTCGTGGACCCCGCCCACCCCGCGATCGAGAACGACGACGACCTGAACTGGATCTGCTCGGACGACCACAAGGGTCGCGCGTACCGCGGCCTCACCTCCGCCGGGACCAAGGGCCGCGGCCAGCGCAAACGCGGCAAGGGCACCGAGAAGACGCGCCCGAGCGTCACCTCGAACGACCGACAGGGCAAGTAACGTCGCCGTCGGCTTCGGTTCTCGTTTTTCTTCACCGACCCCGTCGCCGAGCGGACGCGCTCGTTCCCCGACGCGCTCGCCGTCGAACGCTCCCGACGCTCTCCCCCGTCGCGCTCCGGTCGCCGGCGGCGCAAGAGCAAAGACACCGCGTCGCATACCAACTGTAGTCATGGCGATCGCCACGTGACCGGGACCACCCCGATTCCGCCCGACGCGTTCGCGAGCGCGCTCGAGTCGCTCGACACGGACGCGCTCGCGACGCTCGTCGCCGACGCGTACGCGGCGACCGCCGACGCGGCCGACGCCGACCCGCCCCGAGTGACCGTGCGAAACGGGGACCAGCGGACCGAACTGCTCGTCGCCTCGGCCGCCGACGGGCGCGTCCCCGACGGCCCGGCCGACGCCGTCGTCGTCGCGACCGACTCGCTGCTCGACGACGATGCGCCCGAGGCCGACGCGACGGTCGTCTCTCCGGCGGACCTCCGACAGCGGCTCCTGTACGCCGTCCCGCCGGCGGCGGCGAACGAGATCGCGGACCGGATCCTCGGCGTCCCCGTCCGGTCCGCGTCGTACGACGCGGTCGCACCCGAGACCGGCGCTGCGGACGACTCCGGCGACGGATCGGTAGCCACCGACGACGAGGCGACCGCCGACGTCCCGAACGCCGACGACGCGAACGCCGACGACGCGAACGTCGACGACGCGAGCGGCGACGGCGACGCGGGCGATCTCGTCGGCGCGTCGATAGCCGCCGGCGCGTCGCGCGCTGACGACCGGCCGAGCGACCCCGCCCCCGAGGCACCCCGGAGCGGCGAGCCGGGCGACGATTCGACCGCCGCCGCTGCGAGCGATCGACCGTCCCGCCGGACCGTCGTCGCCGCGATCGCGGTCGTCGCGCTCCTCGTGGCTGCGGCCGGGGCCGGGTTCGCCGCCGGTGCCGCCGGGATCGGCGGGCCGGGCGGCATCGCCGGCGTCGGCGACGGCGGGGCGACCGACGCGGACGCGGACGGACCGACGGACGACGGCGGCGACGCGAGCGGCACGGACTCGGACGGCGGGAACACCGTGTCGGTCGCCGACGGCGATCCGACCGGCGAGGCCGCGCGGAACACGGCGCTGTCCCCGACCTGCGAGCGGTCCGCGCTTCAGGTCGTCCAGATCCAGATGAACGCGCTCCGGTACAACGACAACGCGACGAACGACGGCATCCGGACCCTCCGGGCGTTCGCGTCGCCGGAGAACAGGCAGGTCGTCGGTCCGGTCGGCGAGTACGTCGAGCTGTTCGAGACCGCCCGGTACGGCCCGATGCTCACGTACGACACCGCGGAGTACTCGGTGCCGGAGATCGCCGACGGGACCGCCGCGGTCGAGGTCGTCACGCGCGAGAACGGCACCGTGACCGGGCGCTACGAGTTCCGCCTCGTCCGGGTCGGCGGCGGGAGCGCCACCACGGACAGCTCGCTGGGCAGCGTCGACGACTGCTGGATGACCGACGCCGTGGCCGCGTCGGCGGAGTGAGCGCCGGCGTCGGGTCAGAAGCCGTCGCCGACCGAGCGGGCGTCGGCCGCGCCGCGTCTCGGTCGCCGCCGGGAACACGATTATATCCGCGCCGGCACTGGTCGGAGGCATGAGTCTCTCCCTCGACGCGACCCAGCTCGACCGCTACTCCAGACACGTGATCCTGGACGACGTCGGTCCGGAGGGGCAAAAGCGACTGCTCGACGCCAAGGTCCTCGTCGTCGGCGCGGGCGGGCTCGGCGCGCCGGCGATCCAGTATCTCGCCGCCGCGGGCGTCGGCACGGTCGGGGTCGTCGACGACGACGTCGTCGAGCGCTCCAACCTCCAGCGACAGGTGATCCACGGCGACGGCGACGTGGGCCGGAAGAAGGTCGACTCCGCCGCCGACTTCGTCGCCGACCTCAACCCCGACGTCGACGTCGAGCGCCACGAGCTGCGGCTCGACGCGAGCAACGCCCGCGAGCTGATCGCGGCCCACGACGTGGTCGTCGACTGCTCGGACAACTTCGCCACCCGCTACGTGGTGAACGACGCCGCCCGAATCGAGGGGGTCCCGGTCTCGCACGGGGCCATCTACAAGTTCGAGGGGCAGGTGACGACGCTCTCGCCCGACGGCCCCTGCTACCGCTGTCTGTTCCCCGAGCCGCCGGAGCCCGGGACGGTGCCGGACTGCGCCAGCACCGGCGTCCTCGGGGTCCTCCCCGGGACGGTCGGCTGCCTCCAGGCGACGGAGGCGGTGAAGCTGATCATGGACGTCGGCGACCCGCTCGTCGGTCGCATGCTGTTCTACGACGCGATGGACCTCTCCTTCGAGACGGTGCCGTACGCGCGGAACCCGGACTGCCCGGTGTGCGGCGACGACGGGATCGACACCATCGACGGGATCGACTACGCCGCCGGCTGTCAGATCGACGCCGCCTGACGGCCTCCCCTGACCGCGCTCACAGCGACCGGTCGGCCATCGCGGTCCCCGCGGTGACGCCGCCGTCCCCGTCGACGAACCCCGACTGCGCGCACCACCGGCAGTACCGGTAGCCGGCGCGGTTCTCGGCGCCACAGTGTCGGCAGACGACCGTCTCCCCGTCGGCGTTGAGCGGCGGCGGGCCGTCCCCGTCGTCGGTCTCGTCCGCTCCGTCGGGCTCCGGGTCCCGGTCGATCGCCAGCGCCGGTCCGACCTCGCCGTCGCCGTCCGCGTCCGACGACCGGGTCGCGACCGACCCGAGCAGCTCCGCGGGGCCGCGGTTCCGCCGGACGAGCAGCCACGTCACCGCGAGGTTGATCGCCGCCACGCCGACGAAGACCGCGGCGAGCGGCAGGAGCTGGTCTCCCGTCATGTGTGTCGTGTTACCACTCCAGCCGCTTGTGTCTGACGGTGAAACCCCCTTTCGCGTCCGGCGGGACCGCTCCAGAGTACTCTTCAGGCCGCCGGCCGAAGGGCCGCTCACATGAAGGAGACGATCCACACGGACGACGCGCCGGCGGCGGTGGGCGCGTACAGTCAGGCGACGACCGACGGCGACCTCGTGTTCACGGCCGGACAGATCCCCCTGACGCCCGACGGCGAGCTCCTCGACGACGCGTCGATCGCGGTCCAGACGGAGCGGGCGCTCGACAACCTCCTCGCGGTGCTCGACGAGGCCGGAGCGGCCCCCGAGGACGTCCTCAAGACGACGGTGTTCCTCGCCGACATGGACGACTTCGACGAGATGAACGAGACGTACGCCGGCTACTTCGACGAGTCGCCGCCGGCCCGCTCCGCGGTCGAGGCGGGCGCGCTCCCCAAGGGGGCCGGCGTCGAGATCGAGGCCGTCGCCGTCGTCGAGTAGATGAGCGACGGCGAGGGCGGACCCGACGCCGGGGGTGGCCCGGACGACGCGCCCGGCTCCGACGACGGTCGCGCGGTCGGCGCGCCCGCCACGCCGCGCGTCAGGGCGCGGTCCGCGGCGCTGTGGGGCGCCGTCGGCGGGTTCGCCTTCCTCGCGCTCGCGCAGGGGTATCGGCTCGTCGGTCCCGGGTCGCTGCCGGTCGGCTTCGGTGGGACGGTGCTCGTCGCGGTCGCCGTCGCGGTCGCGTCGGCCGGTCTCTCCTACGTCGCCGAGGCGCGACTGCGAGCGAAAAGAAGGACTTAACAGTCGCACCGGAGTAGCACGGAGTGAGCCAGGATGGCCGAGTGGTAAGGCGCACGCCTGGAAAGCGTGTTCCCATCCGGGATCGGGGGTTCAAATCCCTCTCCTGGCGCTTCGCTGTCGCAACAACGAGCGAGGAGCGACAGCGACGAGCGAGTACCGCGACAGCGAAGCGCCTGCGGATTTGAACCAGGGAGCGGAGCGAGCGGAACGACTGAGGTTCAAATCCCTCTCCTGCCGTTCTGTCGACGCCGACTACGGGCGAGGAGCGACAGCGACGAGCGAGTCCGGCGTCGACGAACACCTCCAAAGCCCGGGCCGCCTCGCGGCTGCCCCTTCGAGCCTCCCTCGACCACACAGCACCGCACCTCAAACCTCCCCAGCCTCGTCGCTGGCGGCCGACGCCGCCAGCGACTCCAGCGAGAATCGAATATTCTCCGGCAGTCGGGCGTGGCCCGACGACCTCGCGCGTGCTGGCTTCGCGGCCGCCCTCGGCGGCCGCTCGCAGGCACGCACCACCACATCGCCTTCTGACAAGCAACCGTGGTCGCTTCCGGGCGTTCGACTCTCATATCCTCGTAGTCGGTCGAATACGCGCCGATAACGTCCGATTCGGTCGCCTCGGACGCGTTCGCACACCGACACAAGATTCATATGTGTGGGTATTGTTGACACGGGTGACGATGCCAGACACGAAATCGGGCCGCGAGCGGAAAGGGAGGAACAAGCGCCGCCAACTCGAGAACCACCTCGCACGGCGCGAACTCGACGCGGACGACGAACCGCCGGAACCGTACGAGGAGGGGACAGACGCGGAGTTCCTCGCCGAGTCCGACGACGCGGCCCGGTGACCGGTCGCGTCCCGACCTCGTTTTCCATACCCCTTTCTCCCCGCGCCTGCCGCTGATCTCGCGTCGCGAAAGCTTTAGACGGAGGAGCGGCCTATCTCGGCGCAATGAGTCGCGGCCCCGAGCTGATCATCACGGAGAAAGACAACGCGGCGCGGCGCATCGCCGACATCCTGAGCGGCGAGTCCGCCACCGCGGACCGGATGAACGACGTCAACGTCTACGAGTGGGGCGGCAAGCGGTGTATCGGGCTCTCCGGCCACGTCGTCGGCGTCGACTTCCCCGCCGAGTACAACGACTGGCGCGACGTGGAGCCGGTCGAGCTCATCGACGCGCCCGTCACGAAGACCCCGACGCAGGAGGGGATCGTCGCCGCGCTCCGCCGGCTCGCCCGTAACGCTTCCCGCGTCGTCATCGCGACCGACTACGACCGCGAGGGCGAGCTGATCGGCAAGGAGGCGTACGAGCTCGTCCGCGAGGTGAACGAGGACGTCCCCGTCGACCGCGTGCGCTTCTCCTCGATCACGGAGAACGAGGTGCAGGAGGCGTTCGCGAACCCCGACGACCTCGACTTCGAGCTGGCGGCCGCGGGCGAGGCGCGACAGACGATCGACCTCACGTGGGGCGCGGCGCTCACCCGCTTCCTCTCGCTGTCCGCGCGCCAGCTCGGCGACGACTTCATCTCCGTCGGCCGAGTCCAAGGGCCGACGCTCAAGCTCATCGTCGACCGCGAGCGGGAGATCCAGGCGTTCGACCCCGAGTCGTACTGGGAGCTGACGGGCGAGCTGGCGAAATCGAGCGGCGACCCGTTCGAGGCGCGCTACTTCTACCTGAACGACGAGGGCAACGAGCGCGAGCGCGTCTGGGACGAGGCGGTCGCCGACACGCTCACCGAGGCGCTCGACGCGGCCGACGGGGCGACCGTCGACGACGTCACCCGACGGACCCAGACCGACGACCCGCCGACGCCGTTCAACACCACCGCGTTCATCCGCGCGGCGGGGTCCCTCGGCTACTCCGCGCAGCGCGCCATGTCGCTCGCGGAGGACCTCTACACCGCCGGCTACGTCACCTACCCGCGGACCGACAACACGGTGTACCCGGAGGACTTGGAGCCCGAGGAGCTGATCGCCGACCTCGGCGACTCACCGACGTTCGGCGAGGACGCCGCGAGCCTGCTCGACGACGACCGCGACATCGAGCCCACCGAGGGCGACGAGGAGACGACGGACCACCCGCCGATCCACCCCACCGGCGAGCTTCCCGCCGCCGCTGACCTCTCCGACGACGAGTGGGAGGTGTACGAGCTGATCGTCCGCCGGTTCCTCGCGACCTGCGCCGACCCCGCCACCTGGGAGCGGCTCCGCGTGGTCGCGCTCGCGAACGGCGAGGCGACGCCCATCGCCGAGCGCGCGGACGGCCTCGCGGCGCTCCGCGACGCCGAGGACGCGGCGAAGCCGGGCGACCTCGCCGCCGACGGCGGGCTGCGGCTGAAGGCCAACGGGAAGCGATTGCTGGAGGCCGGCTACCACGAGGTGTACCCGTACCGCTCTAGCGACGAGCGGATCGTCCCGGACGTCGAGGTCGGCGAGACGCTGGCGCTCTCGGACCGCACCACCGAGGCGAAGGAGACCCAACCCCCGCGGCGCTACGGGCAGTCACGCCTCATCGAGGAGATGGAGAAGCGCCAGCTCGGGACGAAGGCGACCCGGCACCGGACGATCGAGAAGCTGTACGACCGCAACTACGTCGAGAGCGACCCGCCGCGGCCGACGCGGCTCGCCGAGGCGGTCGTCGAGGCCGCGGAGGAGTTCGCCGACCGGATCGTGAGCGAGGAGATGACCGCCCAGCTCGAACAGGACATGGCGGCCATCGCGGCCGGCGAGAAGGCGTACGACGAGGTGACCCAGGCGTCCCGCGAGCTGCTCTCGCGCGTGTTCGACGACCTCACCGACTCCCGCGAGGCGGTGGGCGACCACCTCCAGACGTCGCTGAAGGCGGACAAGACCCTGGGCCCGTGTCCGGAGTGCGGCTCGGACCTCCTCGTCCGGAAGTCGCGACAGGGGTCGTACTTCGTCGGCTGCGACGGCTATCCGGACTGCGAGTACACGCTGCCGCTCCCCTCCACCGGAAAGCCGCTCCTCCTGGACGAGACCTGCGAGGAGCACGACCTCCGCCACGTGAAGATGCTCGCCGGCCGCAAGACGTTCGTCCACGGCTGCCCGCAGTGTAAGGCCGACGAGGCGGACGAGCAGGAGGACGAGGTGATCGGCGTCTGTCCCGACTGCGGGGAGGGCGCGGCTTCGCCGCGCAACGGGGGCGGTGAAGCCGCCGACGGCGGGGAGCTCGCGATCAAGCGCCTCCGCTCCGGCTCGCGGCTCGTCGGCTGTACGCGCTACCCCGACTGCGACTACTCGCTGCCGCTCCCCCGGCGCGGCGAGATAGAGGTCACAGACGAGCGCTGCGAGGAGCACGACCTCCCGCACCTCCGGGTCCACTCCGGCGACGAGCCGTGGGAGCTCGGCTGTCCGATCTGTAACTACCGCGAGTTCACGGCCCGCCAAGAGGGGTCGGAACTTCAGGCCGTCGAGGGGATCGGCGAGAAGACTGCCGCGAAGCTGAAGGACGCCGGCGTCGACGGCGTCGACGAGCTCAAGTCCGCCGACCCGGACGACCTCGCGGCAGACGTCGACGGCGTGGCGGCGGACACGGTCCGCGACTGGCAGGCGGACGCCGACTGACCGCGACCGCGTCACCGACCGCTCCGGCTCCGGCGCGATTCATAAATCCATAAACACATATGCGCGGAGTGTCTCGACTACCGACAGATGGGTGACCGCGACGCGGACTCGTCGGCCGACGACCGATCACCGTCGAGCGGCGACGCCGCCGCGACCGGGATCCTCCGGGCGTTCGTCGAAGCGGTGCCGACCCCGACGCTCGCCTGCGACCCGGACACGCTGGCCGTCCGCGCCGCGAACGCGCCGGCGGCCGACCTCGTCGGCCACGACCGCGGCACGCTGACGCTGATGGGCCTCCCGGACCTCGGCGAGACCGACGCCGCCGTCTCCGGCAAACCGATCGCGGACGTCGCGGGCGCCGCGTCCGCGTCCGGCTCCCCCGACTCCAACGGCGCGAACGCCGGGGTCGAGCGGTTCGAGTGGGACCTCCGGCTCGGCGACCCGGGACTCCGGGTCGACGCGGCGGTCCACACGGCGACGATCGCGGGGAGCGAGTGGCTCGTCGTCGGGCTCTCCGACGCCACCGCCCGCGTCGCCGCCGAGGCCGAGCGCGACGAGGAGCGCCGGCTCGTCGACGCGCTCGCCGACACCGTCCCGCTCGCGCTGTTCCGCTGTACGGAGGAGGGGACGCTCTCGCGGTGGAACGACCGACTGGCCGCCGACTCGGGCTACGACCCCACGTCGCTGTCCGGGCGGGCGCTCACGTCGCTGTTCGACGAGGCGACGCGGGACGCCGTCAGCGAGGCGCTCTCGCGGGTGTACCGCGACGATGAGGCCGCCACCTGCGAGGCGCGGCTGCTCACCCGCTCCGGGGAGCGACTCCCGTACCGCCTCTCCATCGGGCCGATGACCGACGGCGACCGGGTCGTCGGCGCGGTCGGCGTCGGCGAGGACCTCACCGAAGCGTCGCTGCGGGAGGAGCGGCTCGCGGTGTTGACCCGCGTGCTGCGGCACAACTTCCGGAACGACCTCAACGTGGTCACCGGGTTCACCGGGCAGGCCATCGACGCCGTCGACGACCCGGAGCTCGTCGGACAGCTCGAACGGGTCGTCGACACCGCCGAGCGGCTGCTGCGACTCGGCGAGACGTCCCGGAAGGTGGAGCGGCTGCTCTCCCAGCGGCCGTCGTCGCGACCGATCGCGCTCGCGCCCGCCGTCGACGCCGCGCTCGAATCGGTCGACCCGATGGTCTTCGACGGGGCCGCCGTCGACGTCGACGTCCCGGACGACCTCGTGGTCTCGGCGGTCGCGTTCCTCCCGGAGGCGGTCTCCGAACTCGTCGACAACGCGATCCGCCACAACGACGGCGACGAGCCGCGCGTCCGCGTGTCGGCGGCGGAGCTGCCCAGCGAGTCGTGGGTCTCGCTCGTCGTCGCCGACGACGGGCCGGGGATCCCGCCGGCCGAGCGCGCCGTCCTCACGGGCGAGGAGACGCCGCTCGACCACGCGAGCGGGCTCGGCCTCTGGTACGTGAACTGGATCGTCACCGCCGGCGGCGGGAGCCTCGACATCGTCGAGAGCAAGGCCGGCGGGAGCCGGATCGAGCTGTCCCTGCGCGTCGCCGACGCGCCCCCGATCGACGAGCAGGAGCTGTTCACCCCGGGCGACTGAGCCGACCGGCGGCGACGCGGCCGCCCCGTCGGCGCCGAGACCGGCCAGCCGCTCGCCTCACTCCACGAGCCGCAGTTCGTCGCCGACCGTCACCGACTCCGCCGCGCCCGCCGGCAGTTCTATGACGGTGTCGGCGCGGCCGCGACCCAGTCCGACGAACGGGTTGAGCCGCTCTTTCGCCGTCACCTCGCCGTCGACGAGCCACACCGCGTCGATCGCGAACGGGACGAACAGCATGTGGAGCCACTGCGTCTCGGGCTCGTCGAAGGGGAACACGAGCCCGTAGTCGTCCGGGATCGACCGCCGGAACATCAGCCCGCGGGCCTGTTCGAGCGTCGAGCGGGCGACGTCGACGTCGCTCGCGAGGACGGTCTCCGTCCGGTCGCCCGGCGCGTCGGGGCGGTGTACGAGTCGCACGCGGCGCACCTCGCCGCGGGCGAATAAATAGCCTCTCGTTCGGCGCTCAGCTCGCGCCGCCGTACGTCTCCTCGAGGTACTCGACGATGTCGTCGCTCTCGGGCATCCCCTCGACCCCGTGCTCCTCGTCGACGAGGACGGGCACGCCGGTCTGTCCGGAGACCTCCTCGACCTCGGTGCGATCGCCGTGCGAGCGCGGGACCATCACCGAGTCGTACTCCAGATCGAGGTCGGCCAGCTTCGTCTTCACCTTCGCGCAGTACGGACAGCCTTCGAGCTCGTAGAGCGTTAGATCTACCATCGCCCTTCCGTACGGCTTGGATCCGTAAAGAGGTGCGGCCGCCGATGTGCGCGGCGCGCACGGGCGAGCGAGGCCTTATCAGCGCCCACTGAGTTCGGCGGTCTTCCGGCTAGATATGTTCGAAAATGGGGGAAAACGGAGCGTTCGATTGGCGAGACGGCGGAACCGGTGGAAGTCAGTTTTCGGCCGACTTCCGACTCGCGGGTCGCTTTCGCTCCCCGCTCGCCGTTCGAGGTTCCTTCGAAACCTCGCTTACATCGACTGCGTCAGGCGAGGCCTGACGGTCTATGGAAATCTGTCTCCGACAGATTTCACATAGCGCCGCCCATGCCGCCCATGCCGCCCATGCCGCCGCCGGGGGCGCCGCCCTCGTCGTCGCCGCCCGCCGTCGAGAGGTCGCCCGCCGAGATGATGTCGTCGATTTTCAAGACCAGGTTCGCCGCCTCGGCCGCGGAGGCGATCGCCTGCTCCTTCGCGTGGGCCGTCTCGACGACGCCCGCCTCGGCCGTGTCGACGACCTCGCCGGCGAACACGTCGAGCCCGGCGTTCTGGTCGCCCGCCTCGTGGGCCGCGCGGAGGTCGACCAGCAGGTCGATCGCGTCGAGGCCCGCGTTCTCGGCGAGCACGCGCGGGATCAGCTCGAGGGAGTCAGCGAACGCCTCGACCGCGAGCTGCTCGCGACCGGTGACGGAGTCGGCGTAGTCGCGCAGCCGGCGCGCGATCTCGACCTCGACCGCGCCGCCGCCGGGCAGGGTCCGCCCGTCGGAGACGGTCGTCGAGACCACGTCGAGCGCGTCCTGGATGCCGCGCTCCAGCTCGTCGACGACGTGTTCGGTGGTGCCGTACAGGAGGAGCGTGACGCCGTGGGCGTCCTCGCCCTCGACGTAGAACAGCTCCTCGTCGTCGTCGCGCTCGACCGAGCCGACCGCGAGGTCGTCCGCGGTCAGGGAGTCGAGGTCGGTGACGATCGGCGCGCCGAGGACGTTCTTCAGGAAGGTCAGGTCGGACTTCTTCGTGCGGCGGACCGCGAGCACGCCCTCCTTCGCGAGGTAGTGCTGCGCGAGGTCGTCGATGCCCTTCTGACAGAAGACGACGTCGGCGCCGGAGTCGACGATCTGGTCGACCTTCTCGCGGAGCTGCTTCTCCTCCTGGTCGAGGAACTTCTGGAGCTGGTCCGGGGAGTCGACGTTGACGGAGGTGTCGACGTCCGCCTCCTCGACCTCGATCGGGTCGTTGAGGAGCAGGACGTTCGCCGACTCGAAGTCGGTCGGCATGTCGTCGTGGACCGGGTCCTTATCGATCGCCGCACCGGTGAGCAGGCGGGACTCGCCCGCGGCGCGCCCGGTGCGCGTCTCGATGTTCAGGTTCGCCAGGTCGACGACGTGGGAGCCGTCGTCGGCCTCGACCGTGACGCCCTGTACCGCGCGGACGACGAGGTCGGCGAGCACGTCCTTGTCGAGCTCGGCCCCCTTGCCGGTCATGGACGTCTCGGCGACGTTCTGGAGCGTCTCGGTGTCGTCGGGGTCGACCGCCGTCGCGACCTCGTCGACCTGCTCGCGGGCGTACTCGCTCGCGAGGTTGAACCCCTTGATCACGGCCGTCGGGTGGATGTCCTGTTCGAGGAGGTCCTGCGCGTTCTTCAGCAGCTCGCCCGCGATGGCGACCGCGCTGGTCGTCCCGTCGCCGGCCTCGTCCTCCTGCGTCTCGGCGACCTCGACGACCATCTCGGCGGTCGGGTTGTCGATGTCCATCTCCTGGAGGATGGTGACCCCGTCGTTGGTGATGGTGACGTCGCCCATCGAGTTGACGAGCATCTTGTCCATCCCCTTCGGTCCGAGCGTCGACCGAACGGACTCGGCGACGCCGCGCGCCGCGGAGATGTTGTACTCCTGTGCGTCCTTGTCCTGGACGCGCTGGGCGTCATCGCCCATGATGATCATCGGCTGACCCTGCTGCATTCGCTGACTCATACAGCGTTTGATTGATTGTGATTCTATATAAATGTCTCGTTGGGGGACGAGCGCCCGATCCCGGTCGGCGCCGTGGTGCCACCGACGAAACCGCCGGACACCACGGGTTTCGGCCGCGATCCGTGCGGAGAGTTAGCATTGATCTCTCTCGCTCCGACCGAGCCCATTCGACGCCGTTTATATACTTCGGTCTCGGGGCTCGCTCACCCCGGCACGCGGCCCGCCAGCAGGGCGGCGTCGACGAGCAGCAGGACGGCCAACGCCCCGCTCGCGAGCAGGTAGGGGCGGGCGACGGACGCCAACTGGGCGGCACCGGGGACGCTCGCGCCGCCGGCGAGTCGGTCGACCGGGAACCCCTCGGCCATGTACCGACCCCACCCGACGTCGGGGTCGACCTCGCGGCGCATCCGGAGCACGCCGAGCTCGACGAGCCCGTTCATCGCGCCCCACAGCGAGAGCATCGCGAGCACGGCCCACCCCCGACTGGTCGTCACGAGCGCATCGAGGGGCGCGTACAGCCGCCAGACCATGTACGCGCCGGTGAGGGGGAGGACCACCCCGGTCCAGCGCGTGACCACGAGGAGGCGGTGCGCGGCGTCGACGAACGCCTCGCGGCCGAGCGTCCCGTCGGTCGCCCGCGGTACGGTCGCGTAGACGACGTACAGCGTCGCGCCGGTCCACAGCGCGCCGGAGACCACGTGGAAGACGAAGGCGGTCGTGAGCAGCACACCGTGCCGTCCGGCCGACGCCGGCATAAATTCCGGCCCGCGGTGCCGCGCTTCGGGACCGCGGCGTCACGGGAGCGTCAGCGTCCCCTCGTACCGGTGCGTGCCGTCGACAGTCTCGCGGTACTCGTACGCGGGCGGGGGCTCGATCCCCCACTCGCGGAGCCGCTCGTCGACCCCGTCGACGTAGGTGACGAGGAACGAATCCCGGTCGCGGAGCGTCGGCGGCGTCCGGGTGTACTCCGTCTCGAACCGACACCGCGCGGTCCGCCCGTCGTCGTTGACCTCGATCCGGATCCGGAGGTCCGAGCGCAACCGCTCGCGGACCGGCGGCGGGTCGCCGCGGAGGTGCCCCTCGCCGAACGCGTCGATCGCGGCCAGCGCCTCGTTCGGGACGTGGTTCACGGCCGCGGATACGGGCCGGCGACACGAATCTCTGCCGCCCGCGCGCCGCCGGATCGGCGCGGCCGACGACGGTGACGGTCCGCCGTCGATTTCCGACCGCGGTGCGCGGACGAAAACGGACGTACACGCGCTCGGAAACAGGTTTAACCCGGTTGAGCCCCTGCTGATCGATACCCACTCGTTTATGAATGGACGCTCCGTCGTCGAGTCGATACGCTCGTTCAGATCCGAGGTCGATCCCGTGCCCTTCGCCGCCGGCGCGCTGGCAACGTTCGCGTTCCTCGCGTACACGGCGGCCGACACGGAAGGCGCCGCCGCCGCGATCGACGCGGCGTTCGTCACGTTCGGCCAGGGGCTCGCGTGGCTCTACCTCGGCACGGTGCTCGCGCTGGTCGGGGCCGCCGGCTACCTCCTCGTCAGTCGCTACGGACGCGTCCGCCTCGGCGAGGGCGACCCCGAGTACGGGACGGCGTCGTACGTGGCGATGTTCTTCTCGGCCGGGCTGTCGGCCGGCATCGTCTTCTTCGGTCCCGTGGAGGCGCTGTTACACTACCAGACCGTCCCGCCGCTGTTCGCGGGCGAGGTGGCCGCGGAGTCGAGCGCGGCGGCGGTGCCCGCGGTCGCGTACACGGTCTTCCACTACGGCGTCAGCGCCTGGGGCGGGTACCTCGCGATCGGCATTCCGGTCGCGTACTTCGCCTACCGGCACGACGCTCCGTTCCGGGTGTCGACGGCGCTGTACCCCGTGCTCGGTCCCGACCGGCTCGACGGCGTCGTCGCCCGGACGGTCGACACGCTCGCGGTCATCGCCACCATCGGCGGCATCGCGACCGGACTCGGCTTCATCGCGACGCAGCTCCTGACGGGCGTCACGTTCCGCACCGGGATCGCCTTCGGCGACGCGGAGACCGTCGCGGTCATCGTCGGGATCACGGTCCTGTTCACCCTCTCGTTGGTGGCCGGCGTCAGCCGCGGCATCCGCCGCCTCTCCGTGTTCAACATCGCGATCATGACGCTGCTGCTCGGCGTCGCGCTCGTCGCCGGACCGACGACCGACGTGCTGAACGTCGGCGTCGCGGCGCTCGGCACCTACGCGACCTCCTTCTTCGAGATGAGCCTGTTCACCGGGAGCGGCGTCGAGGGAGGCGCGGGGTGGACGGCCGCGTGGACCGTCTTCTACTGGTCGTGGTGGATCGCGTGGGCGCCGTTCGTCGGGCTGTTCCTCGCGCGCATCTCCCGCGGCCGCACGATCCGGTCGGTCGTTGCCACCGCGTTCGGCACGATGACGGCGGTCTCGGCGCTGTGGTTCACCGTCGTCGGCGGGACCTCGATCCGGCTTCAGGAGTCCGGTGCGGTCGACGTCCTCGGCGCTGTCGGCGAGTTCGGCGACGGCGTCTCCGGCTACGTCATCTTCGGGGCGTTCCCCGGCGGCGAGCTGTGGCAGCTGCTGTTCCTCGTGTTGGTGACGACGTTCTTCCTCACCTCCGCCGACTCCTCCACGCTCGCGGTCGGGATGCTCACGACCGGCGGGAGCCGGGAGCCGTCGGGCGCGAACCGCGTGTTCTGGGGCGTCCTCCAGGGCGCTATTGCCTCGGTCCTCGTCGTCGTCGGCGGCGCGACCGCGCTCCGGTCGTCGGTGATCGTGACCGGCGCGCCGTTCGCGCTCGTCTGCCTCGTCGCCATGGGCGGGTTCGTCCGGTGGCTGTCGGCGTCCGAGGAGCCGCTGCCGGCCGACGACACCGACCGCGCGCCGAACCGCACCTCGGTCCCGCCCGCGACCGTCGCCGAGGACGACGACTGACCTCCGTCTTCGTCGCGACCATCCCACATCGTCGTCCCGACCATTTCCCCGCCTCGCCCCGCGGCGATCGAAATCGGCTTGCTGCGGACGCCCGCACGTCGAGTTATGTCGCTGGCAGCCGACACCCGCGAGGCCGTTCGATCGCGCCCGTTCGTCTTCGACGCGCTCCGCGCCGGACTCCTGAACCACAGCGCCGCGGCCGCGTGGCTCGCCGAGGCCGCCCCCCTCGACGGCGACCCGGACGCGGTCGCGGCCGCCCTCCGCCGCTTCCGTGAGGACCTGCCCGCGTACGCCGCGGAGTCGCGGGCGGTGACCGTCTCGATGCGCAGCGGCGTCGGGCTCTCGGCGGCCGACGACGCGACCGAGGGCGACGCCGGGGAGCCGCTCCTCCGCGTCGGCGACGCGGCGCTCGTCCCGGAGGGCGACCGCACGGCGATCGTCGCGACCGGCGACGTCGACGCCGGGGCGCTCGCGGCGGCGCTCCGCCGGCTGGCCGTCCGGGACGTCGACGTCGCGGCCGCCGGGGTCGCGGGAGACGCGCTCGTCTGCGTCGTCGGCCGGCGCGACGGGCCGGACGCGGTCCGCGTCGTCGAGGCGTCGCTCGACGCGGTGCCGACGACCGACTCGGCCTGACGGGCGGTCGACCGCCGCCGCGCTTCCGGTCGCACTCGAGTCGCGGCCTCGCCACGTTCTCGACGCCCCGCAGCCTCCGAAGTCCCTAAGAGCGGCGCGGCCCCAGTACGGGTATGCAGTCGCTCGTCATCGTCGCGCACGGCTCCCACCTCAACCCCGAGTCGAGCGCGCCGACGTACGACCACGCCGACACGATCCGCGCCACCGGTGCCTTCGACGAGGTCCGCACCGGGTTCTGGAAGGAGGAGCCGCACTTCCGAGAGGTGCTCCGCACCGTCGAGGGCGACGAGGTGTACGTCGTCCCGCTGTTCATCTCGGAGGGGTACTTCACCGAGCAGGTGATCCCCCGCGAGCTCCGCCTCGCCGGCTGGGACGTCTCGGAATGGGACTCCGACGGCCTCTCGGCGGACCAGGCGACGCTCGTCGCCGAGGACATCGACAGGGAGGTCCACTACTGCGGCCCGGTGGGGACCCACCGCGCGATGACCGACGTGATCGTCCGCCGCGCGGAGTCCGTGACGAACGACGCCGACGTGGGCGAGGGGTTCGGCCTCGCGGTCGTCGGCCACGGCACCGAGCGCAACGAGAACTCGGCGAAGGCGATCGAGTACCACGCCGACCGGATCGCCGAGCGCGACCGCTTCGACGAGGTGAAAGCGTTGTACATGGACGAAGAGCCCGAGGTCGACGACCTCCCCGAGCACTTCGAGAGCGACGACGTCGTCCTCGTCCCCCTCTTCATCGCCGACGGCTACCACACCCAGGAGGACATCCCGGAGGACGTGGGGCTCTGTGAGGACCACACCGAGGGGTACGACGTGCCCGAGACGGTCGACGGCACGCGGATCTGGTACGCGGGCGCGGTGGGGACGGAGCCGCTCATGGCCGACGTGGTCTTGGAGCGCGCCGCCGACGCCGGCGCCGACCTCGGGACGGCGCTCGACGACGTGCGCGAGACGACCCGCGTCGCCACGGGGGACTGACCGTGAGCGACCCCACCTCCGCGGAGGCCGACGCGGCCGACGACGAACCCGCTGAGGACGCGCCCGCCGTCCCGGACGTCGAGCTCCCGAGCGAGGCGTTCGACGCGGTCCTCGACGCGCTCGCCGACCGCGAGCCGGGGAAGCCGGTCCGGTTCGAGGGGTTCAGCGCCGCGCCCGACGAGGGCGACGGCTACGTCTTCGCCGCCGGCGACCGGCCGAAGACGATGGGCGAGGGCGAGCTCCACGAGGCGCTCGCGGAGCGCGCCGCCGCAGTCACCGACTGGTACGTCTTCGAGCGCGTCGTCGGCGAGTTCGGCCCGCGCCGCGCGTTCCTCCGCTGGATCGAGGACGCGGACGGCGAGACCGTCGCGACCCGGTACGCTGCCCTCGCCGAGGGGATCGAGCGCGCCTGGGGCGAACTGCGGATCACGGCCACGGTCACCGACCGCGGGGAGCGCCGCTACGACGTGCGCCACGCCGACGACGCCGGCGTCCCGGTCGACGAGCTCGACGCGTACGAGGACCCCCTCGACGCCCGCGATCTGGTCACCTTCGACGAGCAGGGGCGGTACCGCCCGCTCAAGACGGCCCCGTCGCTCGCCGGCGGCTGGGCGTTCCCCGACCTCGGCCCGCGCGACCTCTACGAGACGGTGGAGACGATCTACCCCGCGACCGTCGCCAACTGGCACCGCGAGCGGGAGGGCGAGCTCGACGTGACCCACTGGCGCGAGACGATGGAGCGCCAGTCGGGCATCTACGGCGTCGTGAAGACGTGGGACCGCGGCGAGGGGTACGAGCACGTCAACTGGGTGGCAGAAGCGTGCTGCGACGACTCGCAGTGTCTCAAGCGCCGAGAGTGGCAGTACGACGACGAGACCGACCTCGACGTCGACGGCGGCGACGGCGCGTTCCCCTGCCGCGAACCCTGCTCCGTGGTGGTGTCGGCCGCGCGGAAGTGGACGCGGCTGGAGAGCGAGCAGCCGCGGACGTACGAGTTCGACCTGACCCCGAGCGAGAAGGAGCAGGTGGAGGCAATCATCGACGCGGTCGCCGACGGCCGGACCGACGAGATCCGCGAGGCGGACACGAAGGAGGGGGCGAACCGGTACCGCACCCGGTTCCTCCGCGCGAAGCTGTTCGACGACGAGGGCAACCTCGGCGGCGTGCCGACCGAGCCGGACGAGGAGTGACCTGCCCCGCGGCCCGAATCCGACCGGACGCGCCCGAAACATCGCCGCGCCCCGCAGGCTTTTCTCGGCTCCCCTGAAACGGTGGGGCAATGAACGCCGTCACGTTGGGCCCCGCCGGCACGTACTCGCACCGCGCCGCGCGCGCCGTCGCCGCCGAGGTGTCGTTCCGCGAATCGGTCACCGCCATCGTCGACGCCGTCGCCGACGGCGAGTTCGAGCGCGGCGTCGTCCCCATCGAGAACAGCATCGAGGGCTCCGTCACGGAGAGCCTCGACGCGCTCGCGGAGTACGACGTCTCCGTCACCCGCGAGGTCGTCACGCCGATCCGGCACGCCCTCCTCGCGCAGGACGACGAGTTCGAGGTCGTCGCGAGCCACTCGCAGGCGCTCGCGCAGTGCCGCAACTGGCTGGAGGCGAACTACCCGAGCGCCGGCCTCGAAGCGGTCGCCTCCACGGCCCGCGGCGTCGAGCGCGCCCGCGAGGACGCCCGCGTCGCCGGGATCGGCCACCCGGACAACGCCGGCGACGACCTCTCGACCCTCGCCGAGGACATCCAGGACCGCACGTCGAACGCGACCCGGTTCCTCGTCGTCGCGCCCGAGGCCGCCAGGGCCGACGCCGGCGGGAAGACCACGCTGATCGTCTACCCGAACGCGAACTATCCCGGCCTCCTCCTAGAGCTGCTGGAGGCGTTCGCCGACCGCAACCTCAACCTCTCGCGGATCGAGTCGCGCCCGAGCGGCGAGCGCCTCGGCGACTACCTGTTCCACTTCGACGTCGACGCGGGTCTCTACGAGGACCACATGGCGAAGGCGGTCGAGGACGTCGAGGCCATCGCGGACAAGGGGTGGGTCAAGGTGCTCGGTTCGTACGACACCGAACACGTCCTGGAGTGAGCCTCGGCGGCCGTTTTCGGTGGCGTTCAGACGCCGTCCGTCCCGACTCGGTCGTCGGACTCTCCGGCAATATTAGCGACAATTTGGGTCCCTTTCGTGCCTGATGTGGGTTGCTTTCACCAAATTATTGAATACATACTGAAACGTTCTCCCGGACGGGTGTATCCCATGAACGCGAACAGACGGACGGTACTGAAGGGCGTCGGCGCGGGAACGGCAACGCTTCTGGGCGGCGTCGGGGCAGCGGCCGCCAAGCCGCCGAGCCAGGGCGACACGATCGTCGACGTTGCCAGCGCGGCCGACGACTTCGACGTGCTCGTCGCCGCGGTCCAGGAGGCGGGGCTCGTCGATGCGCTGAGCGGGAACCGACAGCTGACCGTGTTCGCCCCGACAGACGAGGCGTTCGGGGCGCTCGGCGTCACGGCGGACAACGTCGGCGACGTCGACTTCGAGGCGGCCGTCGGCGCCTCGCTGGCCGAGATCCTCACTTACCACGTCGTCCCCGGCCGCCGGAAGGCGAACTCGATCGTCAACGCCGACAGCGTCCCGACGCTGAACGGCGCGAAGGTCGACGTCGACGGCACCGACCTCAACGGCGACCAGGCCGACATCGTCACTACGAACATCGAGGCGTCCAACGGCTTCATCCACGTCATCGACGGCGTGTTACAGCCGTAGCGGGTCGACGTGTAGATGGTCCCCTCCGACGTTCACGCCCTCCTCCCTCCCGGTGCCAGTATCCACGCGTTTATAATGCGCTCCGCCATTGACTACTGTCGATGGAGCCGGTGCTCTGGCAAGTGTTGGCCGGCACGCGAGGCGGTCCCAACCGGGCCCGCCTGCTCCGCGCGCTCGACGAACGGCCGCGGAACGCCAACCAACTCGCCGAGGACCTCGGTCTCGCGTACAAGACCGTCAGACACCACCTCGACGTGCTCGAAGAGAACGACGTCGTCGAGAGCACCGAGCAGAACTACGGGGCCGTTTATCTCCCGACCGATCGCACCCGGAACCACTGGGAGACGGTTGAGGACATCATCGACCAACTGGAGTAAGTATGACCCACACCTGGAACACAGCGACTGACGGCGGAATCGGAGGGGGGGCACAGTGACCCTGACGCTCGACGTGGCGCGAGTCGCCGCGGCGGTCAACATACTGCTGTTGCTCGTCCTCCTCGGCATCTGGGGGCGAAGCTACCTCGAGATTCGCTCGAAACATACGCTCGGGTCGGCGGTGTTCGCCGCCTTCCTCCTGGCCGAGAACGCGCTGGCGCTGTTCTACTACCTGAACCCGCCGCAGATGTCGACGCCGGCGCTCAGGGCGATGATGTACCTCCAGATCCTCGAGTTCGTCGGGATCGCGTTCCTCGTCTACGTGACCTGGGACTGACTGCCCTCGTTCGGGCGAGCGTCCGGCGTCACTCGACGTCGACGCGCGCGACGAACCCCAGGCCCGCGTCGAACGTCTCGACGACGGTCACCGACTCGAACCGACGCCGGAGGTCCGCGAGGACGTCCGCGTGCTGGAAGTTCACGAGTCGTCGGTACGCCCTCATGACTGCGTCTCCGAACGCGCCGTCCGGCACCCGGCCGTCCACGACCACCAGCCGGCCGCCGGGGCGAACGACCCGCTCGACCTCGTCGAGGGCCGCCCCTATCGCCGGCATCGCGCTCAGCGCCAGCGACGCGAAGGCGGCGTCGACGGCGTCGTCGCGGAGCGGGAGCCGGCCGGCGTCGCCTCGGACCACCGTGGCCGGCGGGTGCGCCGCCGCGCGCCCGGCGGCGGTCCGCACCATCCCGGCGCTGTAGTCGACGGCGATCACCGTCCCCTCCGGCCCGACGGCGTCCGCGAGGAGCGGAATGCTACCGCCGGGGCCACAGCCGAGGTC
>ERZ1034547.26-NODE-26-length-44967-cov-8.383706_pt1 | contig 44967 bp, 45 predicted proteins | sample MGYA00520642_ERZ1034547 | MGnify/ENA primary metagenome ERZ1034547 (study PRJEB33760, sample SAMEA4777713) | hypersaline lake metagenome | biome: hypersaline environment; feature: brines | place: Spain | collected 2012-08 | depth 0 m ... | reverse complement strand
GGTCGAGGAACTGCTGGAGCTGGTCGGGGTCGGTGACGTTGACCTCGGCGTCGATCTCCGTCTCCTTCACTTCGATGGCGCCGTCGAACAGCGCGACGTCGGCGTCCTCGACCGCGAAGGGCATGTTCTCGTCGACGCGCTCCTTGTCGACGATGACGCCCTCGACGAGCTCGGACTCGTCGATGGAGCTGCCGACGACCTTCTCGACGGAGACGTTCTCCGTGTCGATGCCGTCGTCGTCCTGGACCGCGAGGACGGCGTCGACGACGAGCTCGGCGAGGAGGTCCTTGGAGTTCTCCGCGCCCTTGCCCGTCATCGCCGTCTCGGCGATCTCGACGAGCGTGTCGCGGTCGTCCGCGGAGACCTCGATGGCCTCCTCGTCGAGGATCTCCTTGGCCTTCTCGGCGGCCTGACGGTACCCCTGCGCGAGGGTCGTCGCGTGGATGTCCTGGTCGAGGAGCTCCTCGGCCTGATCGAGGAGCTCACCGGCGACCACGACCGCGGAGGTGGTGCCGTCGCCGACCTCCTCCTCCTGCGTCTCGGAGACCTCGACGATCATGTTGGCCGCCGGGTGATCGATGTCCATCTCCTTCAGGATGGTGACGCCGTCGTTCGTGACGACGACGGACCCGCCGGAGTCGACGAGCATCTTGTCCATCCCTTTCGGGCCGAGCGTGGTGCGGACGGACTCCGCGACCGCCTTGCCGGCCGTGATGTTCATGTTCTGCGCGTCCTTTCCGGAGGTACGCTGCGACTCTTCAGAAAGTACGATCATGGGCTGATTGCCCATCCGCTGACGCTGTGACATTACAGCCATTGATTGATTGTGATTCTATATAAACCCTTCGCTCGTATCGTGCGGAACCGCAACACGGTGGGGGAGTATCGGCCGGTATGCGGTGCGTTCACACGGGTCTTTATATAGAACACCAGATCAACTGCTGGACGCGCATTGTTTATAAACGGACCGCGGTGGCGCGTGCCGACGAACGCCCGGAGGGCGTGAGTCGCACGCGCGAGGGAGTCGCTGGCTCCCGGAGCGAAGCGGAGGGTGCCAGCGACGAGGCTGGGGAGGTGTGAGGCTGCGGTTGCTGTGCGGTCGGGGTGGGGCTCAAAGGGGCAGCCGCGAGGACGCCGTAGGCGACGCAAGCACCACAGCGAAGGAGCGGTAGCGACTGAGCGAGGAGCGCAGCGAGCGTACGGCGTCCTCGCGGCTGGGGCTTTGCAGGTAGTCACCGTCGATCTGTGGTCAGCTGTTTATAAGCCAGCGGCTGAGGCTTTGACAGTACTCACGACACCGCTGGTAACAACACTTCATAAACAAACAGCGACGGCGACGCCGAAAGTGATAACGGATCCTGCTTACTGCGGCGCGTTGAAGCTCACGTCGTCGTCGAGCTCGTTCGACATGCGCTCCAGGTACGAGTACACCGCGCCGTGCGGGGCGCCGTCGAGCAGCATCCCGACGGCCCGGCGAACGACCTCAAGCTCCTCGGGCTGGCCCACCGCGCCCACGGTGGACCCGTAGACGACGACGTTCGCGCCCGACAGCTCCTCGATGAGCTCGCGCGTGCGACCGTTTTCGCCGATGATCCGGCCCTTCTTGCGCTGGAGGTCGTTGTCGTTGCGGGTGTGTTCCGACAGGTCGACTAAGTCGAGCGTCCGGAGGTCGTGGTCGAGGATCGACAGCGCCGTCTCCGGCTTGAAGCCGCGGCCGATCGCCTTGATCACGTCCGGGGCCACCATCGCCGCCACGGGGTCGTCGCGCTCCTCGATGGCGACGCTCCCCGACTCCGAGTCGATGTCCAGCCGCACGTTCGCCCGCTCTTCGATCTCCCGCATCGTCTCGCCGCCGGCGCCGATGACGACGCCGATCCGGTCCTGCGGAACCGTCACGTGTTGCATATCACGGAGTACCCGGCGGAGCCTTTTAAGCGTGTTCCGCGGCGGTCGCCGCGTGACGGGTTCTCGGACCGCCTGCGGACGAAATCGGCGCCACTCACTCGTCCGACTCGGGGCTCGACGGGGATCCCGGACCCGTCTCCGGCTCCCCGCTCGGGTCGGCCTCGGGCTCCGTCACGTACGTGCGGAGGTCGTCGGGGTCGACGTCGATCCCCTGTCGGGTGAAGAAGGTCGCCACGTTCTCGCAGTCGCGGTCGAGGAACTCGCCGGCGTTCGGGTGGTGGATCGTCACCGCCTGCCCCATGTCGATGATCACCAGTTCGCCGTCGTGGATGATCATGTTGTACTCGGAGAGGTCGCCGTGGATCAGGCCGGCCCCGTAGAGCCGGCGCATGTACTCGCGGACGACCTCGTAGGCGGTCTCGGGGTTCTCGACGTCGACCTCGCTCAGCCGCCGGGCGCGCTCCTCGGCGTGGCCGACGAGCTCCATCACGAGGACGTTCCGCTGGACCGCGATCGGTTCGGGGACGCGCACGCCGGCCGTCCGCGCGCGTTCGAGGTTCGCGAACTCCTTGCGGGTCCACGCCAGCACGACCGCCTTCTTGTCGCTCGCGATGCCGTCGAATCGCGGGTCCCCCTCCAGGTACTCGCGCATCTGCCGGAAGTTCGAGGAGTTGATCCGGTACACCTTCACCGCGACCTCGCGCTCGGGCGTGACCCCCTCGGGACCGCCGCCCGCCGCCTTCGAGCCCGGTTCCGGTCGCTCGCCGGCCTGCCCCCCGAGCGCCTCGAAGACGCTCGCCTCCTTCCCGGTCGACACCGGCCCGCCGAAGGCGTCGACGTAGCCGTCCTGGACCAGCTTGTACACCGCGGCGAGCGTGGCGTCGTCGAACACCGACTCCTGGAGTTTGAACTGCTCGGTGTCTTTGATCCGCTTGCGGAACTCGTCGAACTCGCGGTCCTGCCGCCGGGCGATCCGGTCGGCCTCGGTGTCGGAGACGTCGAGTTTCTCCCACTCGTCGCCGGGCTGGTCCGCCGGTTCGAGCAGGCCGAAGTCCTCGCTCATTCGTCCCGGGGTTCGACGCCGCGAGGGATAAGCGAGGGGGTCCGCGGGCCGTCCGGGCGACCCGGGAGCGCGGCCGCGACCGGCCGTCACAGCACGTCGAGCGCGTCCGCGACCGGCATGTGACCGTCGCGGACGGCCTCGAGGATCGTCCGCCGCTCCTCGGTCTCGGGGTCGGTCGCGTCCGCGTCGTCGTCGTCACCGACCTCAGAGAGCGTCACCTTCTCGGTCTCGCCGACGAACTCGGGGAAGTCGGTGCCGTCGGCGAGCGCTTTCTCCTTCTTCACGCGGTACGACCCGGCGTCGGTGGTGTAGAGGTCGCCGGGGTGGAAGAAGTACCAGTCCTCGCGGTCGAACCGCACCGCGATGCGCGCCTTCGCGCCGAAGTTCCGCGCGAAGAACAGCAGCGCCTCCACCTCCTCGCCGGTGAGGTAGATGGGGTCGCCCGCGCTGGACTTCGCCTCGATGGCGTAGAACGTCTCGCCGTCGCCGGCGAGCACGTCGGGGAGCTCGCGCTCGGTCGCGGAGCCGCTGGCCGGCGCGCGCATCACGGCGAACCCCGCCTCGTCCAAGGCGTTCACCAGCTCGCGCTCGCGGCGGTCTCCCTTCCGGTTAGCGGACACGGTCGTCGTCACCCGGTTCGGTCATGGCCGTCGTAGACGGGAGCCGGGCAAAAGCCCGGCGGGTCGCGGGGCGCGTGCGCCGCTCCGGTCCGAGCGCTCGTCACCCGCGCAGCCGCCACCACAGCGACCGGATCTTGTACCCGAGCGACCCGCGCTCGTACCCGTTCCAGCCGCTCATCCCGCCGGCGAGCGTCGACGCCTCGTAACCCGCCTCGTCGAGCACCCGGGTCGCGCGCTTGGCGACGATCCCCATCTTACAGACGGTGACGACCTCGCGGTCGTCGGGGATCTCGTCGAGGCGTCGCCGCAGCGCGGCCTCGTCGCCGCCGCGGAGGTCGTCGTACACCGGCACGTTCCGGCTCCCCTCGATCGCGCCGCCGTCGTAGTTCGACTCGGGGCGGATGTCCAGCAGGAGCGGCTCGTCGTCGGTTCCGAGGCGCTCGTCGAGTTCGGCCGGGAGAATGCGACTCATCGACGGAGGCGCTCCGCGTGCTCGACGACGACGCGGCCCAGCCGCTCGGTGCGGTCGCGGAGGTCCGCGTCGGTGATCCGCGGTCCGCCGTCCGGTCCGGTGCCGCCCGCGGTCCCGCCCGTCTCGACGACCGACGCGGCGCCCCGGATCCCGACCTCGTGGGGGACCGTCCACGCGTGGACGTTCCGGAACGTCGAGCGGAGGTGTTCGAGCGTCCCGCCGTAGGAGCCGCCGCCGGCGGTCGCGAGCAGCCCGACGGCGGTGTCCGCGTACTCGTCGGAGCCGCAGAAGTCGTGGAAGTTCTTGAACGTCGACGAGTAGGAGCCGCGGTAGACGGGCGTGCCGGCGAGGACGCCGTCGGCCTCGCGGACGCGGCGCTTCAGCGCCTCGCTGTCGCCCTGCGCGCCCTCGTCCGGGTGGTAGAGGGGGAGGTCGACGGTGGCCAAGTCGATCAGGTCGGTCTCCGCGCCGGCGTCGGCCGCGGCGTCGAGCGCGACGCGGAGCGCGGCCCGCGTGGTGCTGTCCGCGCTCCGACTGCCGGAGACGGCGGCGATTCGGGTCATACGTCGGGTTCGACTGCCGGCCACTAAAACGCGGGCGGTCCGCGGCGACCGCCGCCGGTCTCCCGGTCGCACGCACGCTCGCAACCGTCGCGGCCGACACGGGGCATTATTGTCCCCGCCGCCGACGTGGCTCCCATGGACCAGATTGCCTTCGGCACGGACGGGTGGCGCGCGACTCTGGACACGTTCACCGACGAGCGCGTGCGGATCGTGGGGCAGGCGGTCGCCGACCACCTGAAGGCGGCGGGCCGCGACGGCCCGGTCGCGGTGGGGTACGACGCCCGCGAGACATCGGAGGGGTTCGCCGAGAGCCTCGCCGAGGTGTTCGCCGGCAACGGCTTCGACGTGCTCCTCCCCGAGCGCGACGCGCCGACCCCGGTGATCGCCCACGCCATCGTCGACCGCGACCTCGCGGGCGCGTGTATGGTCACCGCCTCGCACAACCCGCCCGAGTACAACGGCGTGAAGTTCATCCCCCACGACGGCGCGCCCGCGCTGCCCGACGTCACCGAGGACGTCGTCGACCGGCTCGCGGAGCCGGACCTGCTCCCCGGGGGCGAGCGCGGCGACGTCTCCCGGGTCGACCTCGTGAGCGACCACGCCGACGCCGCCCGCCGGGTCGTCGGCGAGGTCGTCGGGGGCGGGGACGGCGGACCGGACCTCTCCGGGCTCACCGTGGCGTACGACGCGATGCACGGGAGCGGGCGCGGCGTCACGGACGCGCTCCTCGAGTCGGCCGGCGCGGAGGTCGTCCGGCTGCGCTGCGAGCGCGACGTGACCTTCGGCGGCGACTCCCCGGAGCCGTCGGCCGAGCACCTCGGCGCGCTGGCCGACCGCGTCACCGACCCCGACAGCGACGTCGACCTCGGGGTCGCGAACGACGGCGACGCCGACCGGATCGCGGTCGTCACGCCCGAGCGCGGCGTCCTCGACGCCAACCTCTTCTACGCCGCCTGCTACGACCGGCTCCTCGAGGCCGACTCGGGCCCGGCGGTCCGCACCGTCTCCACGACGTTCCTCGTCGACCGCATCGCGGAGGCGCACGGCGAGGCGGTGTACGAGACCCCGGTCGGCTTCAAGTGGGTCGCCGAGGCGATGGGCGAGCACGACGCGCTGTTCGGCGGCGAGGAGTCCGGCGGGTTCACGCTCCGCGGCCACGTCCGGGAGAAGGACGGCGTGTTGATGGCGCTGCTCGCGGCCGCGACCAACGCCGCCGAGCCGTTCGACGCGCGCGTCGACCGCCTGCTCGACGAGCACGGCCGCATCGCGGCCGGGAAGGTGTCGCTCGACTGCCCCGACGACCGGAAAGAAGGGGTCCTCGACGAGCTGGAGGACCACATCCCGGGGTCGGTCGACGGGCACGAGGTGGCGAAGGTCGTCACGCTCGACGGGTTCAAACTCCTCTTGGAGAACGGCTCGTGGCTGCTCGTCCGCCCCTCGGGCACCGAGCCGAAGCTGCGAGTGTACGCCGAGGCCGACTCCGAGGACGCCGTCGACGACCTGCTCGCGGCGGGCCGCGACCTCGTCGAGCCGCTGGTCTGAGGGCGGTCGCCGAGCTCGACGGTCCGCAGGCCCGCGCCCCGGCCGCGCGACTTTCAGTTCCGCCTTGCGTTCGGCTCGTCTATTTATGAATTAACTCCGTATCGTCGTGTACCGCCTGACGCGGCCGAGGCCACAGATGATCGACGAGCCACTGCCAGCGCCGGAGCACAGCGACGCCGAACCGACGCCGCCCGCGGAGACTGTCGGCGGCGACGCGCCGGACCCGATGAACGCGTCGAGCCGGGCCGCCGAACCGCCGCCCGATCCCGACGACGGGCGGGCCCGCGACCGCGACGACGGAGACCGCGGTCCCGACGGCGACGGTGACCACTGCCCCGACGACGGGGAGACCCGTGACCGCGAGCGCGAGCCGGCGGACGACGGCGCGGATCCGGACGCGAGCGACCGCGACGCCGACGAGCCGGAGACCCTCGAATACCGGCTCGAACGGCTCCGACTGCTGCGAGCCGTGGTGACGCTCGCGGTCGTCGTCGCCCGCCTCATCCGGTCGCTTTGAGCGTTTCCGTGCCGACCCGATCGGGTGTCTTTTTAGGGGATACCGCCCTAGCCGAACGTATATGTTCAAGGCCATCGTGGGCGCGTCGACGTTTCAGGACGCGCTCGATTCGGTGAGCGTGTTGGTCGACGAGTGTAAGATCCGCCTGAACGAGGAGGAGCTCTCCATCCGCGCCGTCGACCCCGCCAACGTCGGCATGGTCGACCTCACCCTGGAGGCCGCCGCGTTCGAGTCCTACGAGGCCGACGGCGGCGTCATCGGCGTCAACCTCGCCCGGCTCGAGGACATCGCCGGCATGGCCAACTCCGGCGACCTGATCCACCTCGAACTCGACGAGGAGACCCGCAAGCTCCACATCGAGATCGACGGGCTCTCGTACACGCTCGCGCTCATCGACCCCGACTCGATCCGGCAGGAGCCGGACATCCCGGACCTCGATCTCGCCTCCGAGATCGTCGTCGAGGGCGCGCAGCTCGACCGCGGGATCAAGGCCGCGGACATGGTCTCCGACCACATCCGCCTCCGCGTCGACGAGACCGACGAGGCGTTCTTCATCGAGGCCGAGGGCGACACCGACGACGTCAACCTCAAGCTCGACCGCGAGGACCTCATCGCGCTCACCGCCGGCCCCGCCGACTCGCTGTTCAGCCTCGATTACCTGAAGGACATGAACAAGGCGATCCCCTCCGACGCCGAGGTCACCGTCGAGCTCGGCGAGGAGTTCCCGGTCAAGCTCCACTACGGCTTCGCCGAGGGGCTCGGGAACGTGACGTTCATGCTCGCACCCCGTATTCAGAGCGACTGAGGGCCTGAAGCGGCGGTTTTCGAGATCGAACCGAGCTCGTTTTCGCCCCCTTACTCCGCCGCGACGACCGGGATCGACACCGTCACGCGCGTCCCGCGCGGCGCCCGCTCGGCGTACGTCACGTCGGCGCCGACCGCGGCGGCACCCCACGCGACGACCCACAGCCCCAGCCCCGAGCCGTGTTCGAGGGCGGTCTCGCGACCCGACTCGACCGCCTCGACCTCGTGTTCCGGGATCCCGGGACCGTCGTCCGCGACGGTGAGGACGAACCGCGCGTCGCGGCCGGAGTCGCTCTCGTCGCTCCCGTCACCGCCGTCGCGATCCCCCTCCAGCCGGAGCGCGGCTCGCACCCACGCGCCGCCGTCGTCGCGCTCGGTCCCCTCGCCGTCGTGGTGGTCGAGCGCGTTCTCCACGGTGTTCTCGACGACCGCGCGGAGCGCGTCCGCCCGGACCCGCGTGACCCACGCGTCGGCGTCCCGGGCCCCGTCGGTCGTCCCCTCGTCGGCGGCGGTCGCCGCCCCGCCGTCGGCGGTCGTCGGCTCGGTGGCCGTCGTCTCGGCGTCGGCGGTCGTCGGCTCGCCCCCGATCGCGAGTTCGATCGTCGCGTCCCCGTCGCGCTCGCGGGCGTCCGCGACGACCGAGTCGAGGAGTTCGCGGACGTCCGTCGCCGCCGGCTCGCGGTCGGTGAGGAGCCGCTCGACGGTCCCGGCCTTCTCGCCGAGCGCGGCCAGCGCGCCGGCGCGGCGCTCGACCGCGTCGGCCATCTGGACGAACTCCGGGTCGTCGAGCCGGTCGCGGAGGATCTCGCCGTACCCGTGGACGACGCCCGCGTCGTTGCGGAGGTTGTGCCGCAGGATGCGGTTGAGCACCTCGAGCTGCTGCCGCCGCCGCTCGCGCTCGGTGACGTCGGAGAGGACGAGCGTGTACCCGACGTGGGTCCCGTTGGGGTCGGTGAGCCGGGAGACCGACACCGCGTACGTGCGGGGCCGGGCCGCGTCGGCGACGTCGATCTCGACCGTCTCGCGGGAAACGCTCTCGTCAGGGCCGGCGTCGCCGTCCGACGCCCGCGTCTCCCCCTCGTCGACTCCGACCGGCAGGTCGAGGAAGTCGGCGAGCGGCCGGTCGCGAGCGGTCTCTGCGCCGACGCCCAACACCGCCTCGGCCGCGGGGTTGAGCCGGACGACGCGGTGGTCCAGCCCGAGCGCGACGATGGGGTCCCGCAGGTCGTCGATGGCGGTGCGCTCGGCGGCGCGGCTGGTCGTCGGGTTCCGTTCGAACATCTCCGCGCGGTTGAACGCGTACGCGTCGAGGAGGACGTGCGGGACGAACATGATCGGCGCGAGCTGGAGCTGCGGGACCGGACCGAGCGACAGCGCCCACGCGACCAGGGCGAACCCCGGCGGAATGGGGCTCAGCGCGACCGCGGCGCTCTCCCGGCGGTAGAGGGGCCCGTAGCTCAGGAGGGTGTCGACGAGGAGGAACACCGCGCTGGCCACGAGGACGGTCTCCGCGGCGACGGTGAGGTACGCCCACGGCCCGAGCGCGTAGGAGACGGTCTCGACGCCGAAGGCCGGGTCGGGTCCGAAGTCGGTCCAGAAGGCGCCGTGGAGAGAGTTCGTGACCAGCAGAGCCGTCGAGAGGAGGCCGAACCCGACGATCGTCGCGAACAGGCGGCTCCGGACGACGTCGCTCCGGCCGGTGTACTCCAAGGCGAAGCCGAGGAAGGTCACGCCGGTCCAGATGATACCGAGCCACGTCGCCGTTTCGAGCAGGGCACGGAGGGCCGGGTCGGCCACGAGCAGCCCGGTCCCGTAGGCGAAACACCACGTCGCCTGCGCGGCGAACACGCCGAGGAACCAGTCGACGCCGGGGCGACCGCGGTGTTCGCGGATCGCCCACGCGAGCACGAGCGCCCCCGCCCCGCCCGCGAGCGAGCCGACGGCGGGCCACGCGGGGACGAGGTCGAGGGCCATTCGTGGAGGTACGACGGCGACGGCGGGGGTAAAACTGTCGTGGGGCGACGGAGCGCCGCTCGGCACCGGCTCCGACCCGTCACTCGTCCCGACGGCGGAACGCGGCGGCCACGGGCACGAGGAGGAGCGCGCCGATCAGGAACGGCGACGCGACGGCGACGGTGTAGAGGACGGCCATCAGCGGGGGCCCGACGGTCCGGCCGAGGCTCGACGCGCCCTGCGTCACGCCGAAGGCCGCGCCCTGTGCCGCGTCGTCGGCGGACGAGGAGACGAGCGTCGCCAGCGAGACGTTGACGAGGGCGTTCCCGAGCGAGAGCGCCGCGAGCGCGGCGAGCAGCGCGACCAGCGAGAGCGTGAGCCACTCCGGGCCGCCGAGGGCGGCGTCGGCGGCGACGCGGTCGACGAGGCCCGTCGCGGGGATGGCGGCGAGCCCCCCGGCGAGGACGACCGACCCGGCGGCGACGAGCGTCCGGGAAGAGACGACCCGGGAGAGCCGCCCGACGAGGACGCCCTGGTTCACCGCGCCGAGGACGCCGACGTAGGTGAGCAGCAGCGCCGCGGCCGTCGCGTCGTAGCCGAACGCGTCCGCGACGTACGGGATGAACATCACCTGAACGCCCGCGAACGCGACGGCGACGACGAAGTACGCGACGGTCAGCGGGCGGAGCGCCGCGGAGGCGAGCGCGTCGCGGAACTGACCGATCGCCGTCGTCCGCCGGCCGCCGCCCTCGGCCGCCGACCGCGTCCGCGTCGGCTCTTGGAGGAAGGCGAACCCGACCGTGACCGCGAGGAAGCTCATCCCCGCCGCCGCGAAGCTCGGCAGGGAGTACGCCGTCGCCGGGACGAACGCCGGGAGGAGCGCGTCGGCGCGGGCGACGACGGCGTCGGCGGCGAGGAGGCCGCCGATCGCCGGCCCGAAGACGAACCCGAGCCCGAACGCGGCGCCGACGAGTCCGAGCGCCCCGGCCCGGCGGTCGACGGGGGTGATGTCCGCGACGTACGCCTGCGCGGCGGCGATGTTCCCGCCCATCGCGCCCGCGAGCGTCCGGGAGGCGAACAGCGTCGCCAGCGCCGCGGCGGAGCCGAAGCGCGCCCCCGCCGCCCCGGCGTAGCCGAACGTCACCCACGCCGCGCCGGCGGCCGCGAGCGACGCGAGGAGGACGGGGCGACGGCCGATCCGGTCGGAGAGTCGGCCGAGCGTGGGCGCGGCGAGGAACTGCGCGAGCGAGTACGACGCCGCGAGCAGGCCGATGTAGGCGTCGCTGACGCCGAATGACCTGACGTAGAAGGGGAGGATCGGGATCACGATCCCGAAGCCGACGAGGTCGATGAACACGACGCCGATCACGACCGCCAGCGCGCGGCGCGGGTTGTCGACGGCCGGGGGGCGCTCGGCGTCGGCCGGTGAGGCGGCGTCCGCGGCCTCGTCGTCGGGCCCCGACGCGGCTCCGGCCTCCGGGTGTGTCACGGTGGAGAGAGACCCCCCAGAGAGTTAAGTTGGCGCTCGGGTGCGTCGCGAGGGGCTACTGTGGCGCGCCGAGCGGGTCGGGGCTCCGAGCGAGCCGGGGCTACAGGTGTCGCTCGATGACGCGCTTCGCGGCCTGCCCCTTCTCCTTCCAGCCGTACCCCTCGTCGTACACGTGGCGCTTGGCGTCGACGAGCTCCCCCGGCGTCGACTCCTCGAAGCCGCCGCGGTCCCACGCGCCCGACTCGTGGAGCCACTCGATCACGTTCTCGCGCGTCTCGGGCCACGAGAGGCCGACCATCTCGTACCACGCCACCATCGCGAACACCGCGTTGTCGTGACAGCCCGGAACGGAGCCGTGCTCGTAGACGGTGCGCATCGGGTCGCGGGTGGGCTCGGAGACGCGCTCCTTGAACTCCGCGGCGGTGAGCAGGCGGAGCCGGTCCCCGTCCTCGACGACGCGCTGGTCGCGGCGGAGCGCGCCGAGCGCGGCCTTGTGGAGCCCGCCCCACTGCGCCGGGACCGCGTCCCGCAGCGCCGCCTCCGGCAGGCCGTCGGGCTCCGCGGACAGCACCGACAGGAGGTCGGTGTACGCCTTCTCGACGGTCGGCCAGCTCACGCCCTCGAAGTCGCAGTCGGCGTCGTGAAGGCTGTTCGTCGTCCGACAGCCGGGACACGGATAACGGAACGTCGGCACGAGGCGACGGTTCGACGCCGCGGGAGTTAGGGGTTTCGCGACGACGGTCACGGACGTTGCTGCGGTTCCGAAACGTTTACTCACCGCCCGGTCGCGGATCCAGACGTATGACAAAGGTCAGCGTTATCGGTGCGGCGGGGACCGTCGGAGCCGCGGCCGGCTACAACCTCGCGCTGCGCGACGTGGTCGACGAGCTCGTCTTCGTCGACATCCCGGACCAGCGCGAGACGACGATCGGACAGGCCGCGGACGCGAACCACGGCGTCGCGTACGACTCGAACACGACCGTCCGGCAGGGCGAGTACGAGGACACCGCCGGCTCGGACGTCGTCGTCATCACGGCCGGCATCCCGCGCAAGGAGGGACAGACGCGGATCGACCTCGCCGGCGACAACGCGCCGATCATGGAGGACATCGGCGCCTCGATCGCCGAGCACAACGACGACTTCGTCACCGTCACCACCTCGAACCCGGTCGACCTGCTCAACCGCCACCTCTACGAGGCGGGCGACCGCGACCGCCACAAGGTGATCGGCTTCGGCGGCCGACTCGACTCCGCGCGCTTCCGCTACGTCCTCTCCGAGCGCTTCGACGCGCCCGTCCGGAACGTCGAGGCGACGATCCTCGGCGAGCACGGCGACGCGCAGGCGCCCGTCTTCTCGAAGGTGCGCGTCGACGGCCGCGACCCGACGTTCGACGCCGACGAGAAAGAGCAGATCCTCGCGGACCTCCAAGAGTCCGCGATGGACGTGATCAGCCGGAAGGGCGCGACGCAGTGGGGGCCGGCGACGGGCGTCGCCCACACCGTCGAGGCGATCCTCGAGGACACCGGCGAGGTGCTCCCCTGCTCCGTCGTGCTCGACGGCGAGTACGGCTACGACGACACCGCGCTCGGCGTGCCGGCGAAGCTCGGCTCGGACGGCGTCGAGGAGGTCGTCGAGTGGGACCTCGACGAGTACGAGGCCGACCTGCTCGACGAGGCCGCCGAGAAGCTCTCCGAGCAGTACGAGAAGATCGCGTAGGACCGCGGCCGCCGTCACCACCGTCTTTTTACCACTTCCCGCGCTCGTCAGGGCATGAATCGCGCCGAGGTCGACACCGACGACCTGCTGAAGGTCGTGTTGCTGCTCGTCGTCGCGTGGCTTCTCCTGGAGATCGTCGAGACGGCCCTCGACATCGCCTCGTGGCTCCTCGACGCCCTCCCGACGCTGATCGGGGTCGCGCTCGTCGTCGTGATCGCCTTACACCTCACCGACCGGATCTGAGGCGGACCGCGACGTGTTCAGCCTCAACGTGCCGCTTCCGCCGACGATCGACCGTCTCGCGAGCGATCTCCACCCGAAACTGTCGGGCTTCGACCGGGTCCGCGACCGCCACACGCTCGTCTGTAAGCGGTTCGGCGTCGACGACGTCCGAAGCGAGGAGCGTGCGGAGGACGGCGAGCACGGAAGAGACGGCGACACCGGGAGAGACGGCGAGCGCGGAGCGTCTCGGGCGGCCCCGTCCCGACAGCGGGCGCTCGACCGCCTGCGCGACCGCCTCCGTCGGCCGCTCGGGCCCGCCGACCCCTTCGAGGTGACCGTGACCGGCGTCGACGTCTTCGACGCGCCGCGGTCGGGGTCGCGCCCGGTCGTGTACCTCGCGGTCGAGAGCGGCGGGCTCGACCGGCTCCACCGGCGGCTCTGCGCGGCGTTCGGTGCGGTCGAGGGCATCGAGGGCGACGACTACGTGCCGCACGTGACGCTGGCGCGCGGCGGCAACCCCGAACCGGGCGCGGTCGCCGACCTCGTCGGCGCCGCGTTCGACCCGATCCGGTGGCGCGTCCACGCGCTCGACGTGTGGGACCCGGAGTACCGCGAAGTGGCGGCGACGGTCGAGCTGTGAGCGGCCGGCGGCCACCGCCGAGACCCGCGCCCGGCGACGGAGCGGTCACGCCTCCGGGCGACGGACGCCGCGCAGACAGAGGAACACCGGTTCGCCGGCGGTCCGGTCGTACTCCTCCGGCGCGGCCTCGCGGAACGCCTCGGTCGGTCGGGGCTCCCGGAGGGCGTCGAGCCGGAATCCGGCGTCGAGCAGGGTGCCGACCATCTCGTCGAGCGGTCGCCTGTACAGCGCGGGGCCGACGTCGAACTCCGCCTCTCGGGGCTCGACGTCGAAGTAGTTCGACGCCGCCTCCCGGTTGACTTCCGAAGCGGGGTGACCGACGGAGGCGACGAGGAAGCCGCCCGGGCGAAGCACGCGGGCGAACTCCTCGAAGGGGTCGCGCCAGTCCTCGACGTAGTCGAGCACGCCCGAGCAGACGACGCCGTCGAAGGCGTCTGCGTCGGCGAACGCCAGGGGTTCGGCGACGTCCGCGCAGTGGACCGACGCGTCGTCGCCGAGGCGGGCGCGCGCCTGCTCGACCATCGCCTCACTGACGTCGCAGCCGACGACCGCGGCCCCCCGATCGCCGAGCCACTCGGCGTACCGACCCGCGCCGCAGCCGGCGTCCAAGACCCGCAGGCCGTCGACGTCGGGGATCAGCGCGGTCGTCGCGGGGAACTCGTGGTGCGCGTTGTGCGGCTGCGTCTCCGCGACGGACTCGTACTCGTCGGCTATCGCGTCGTACGCGTCGGCTATCGCGTCGCGCGACGGCATCGAGCGGTGTCTCGGCGTCGACGGTAAAATGGGTTCGGGCCGAACGGTCGGCGGTCGGCGAGGGCGCATCGCGTCGCCCGCCGCTCGACCGGAGCGGCGCCGGCTACGGATCGTCGGCGAGGCCCGGTTCCGCGACCGCGTGGTGCGGTCCCACCGGTCCGTGCGTCGGACAGACGCCGGCGATGGGCGTCGCGTTGAGACAACAGGCCCGCCGTTCGCTCGCGATGACGCCCCGCGAGAGCGGCTCCCCGCATCGGGCGCAGTACGTCTCGGCGTCGGCCATCCCTCAGCGCTCGCGGATCCGCATCGGCACCGGGTGGTTCGGGTGCATGGTGAGCGAGCCGCGCAGCGAGAGGTCCGGCCCCTCGTAGCCGAGCTCGTACCGCGAGCAGATCTCGGCGAGGATGATCTTCGCCTCCAGCAGTGAGAACGCCTTGCCGATACAGTGGCGCGGGCCGCCGCCGAAGGGGAAGAAGGCGAACCGGGGGCGCTCGCTCCGGCGCTGGGGGGCCCAGCGGTCCGGATCGAACGTGTCGGGATTGTCGTACCACCGCTCGGACCGGTGGACGACCCACTGCGACACCATCAGCGCGGACCCCTCGGGGATCCGGTACCCCCCCAGTTTCACGTCGAGCTTCGGCTCGCGGAACAGGGTGTAGACGGGCGGGTAGAGGCGCATCGACTCGTTGAGCACGCGCTCGGTGTACGCCATGTCGCGGACGTCGGCCGCGGTCGGCGGGCCGTCGGCGGTCGCCGCCTCGGCCTCGCGCTCGACCTCGCGGCGGGCCTCGGGGTGGTTCGAGAGCAGGTAGAACGTGTACGTCAGCGCGAGCGCGGTCGTGTCGTGGCCGGCGAGCAGCATCGTCACCAGCTCGTCGCGGAGGTTCTCGTCGGTCTGCTCGCCGCGGTCGCGGGCGCGCAGGAGGACGGAGAGCAGGTCCATCGGCAGGTCGCCGTCGCCGTCGCCCGCGGGGCCGGGCACCGCGACGCCCTCCGAGCCGGCGGGGTCGACGCTCGGGTCGCGCTCGGTCCCCCGGCGGCGGTCGACGATCCCGTCGATCACCGACTCGAGGGTGTCGATCGCGGCGTCGAACTCGCGGTTCTCGCGGGTCGGCACCCAGTTCGGGATCAGGAACCGCCGCGGATCGGGCTCGAAGCGCGCGCCGAGCGGCTCCAGGTTCTCCTGGACGGTCTTCACCTCCTCGTCGGTGATGTCGGCCCCGAACATCGCCGAGACGATGATCTTCACCGTGAGGCGGGCGACCTCGAGCTGGATGTCGACGACCTCGCCGTCGCGCCAGTCGGCGAGCTGCGACTCGGTGTGCTCGACCATCGTCCCGTCGAGCGCGCCGATCCGGCGGTTGTGGAACGAGGGGTTCGCGAGCTTGCGCTGGCGCTGCCACGTGTCGCCGTCGCTCATGAGGAGGCCGTCGCCGAGCAGCGTGTCCATCGCGTCGTCGCCGAACTGGGGTTTCCGGTAGCGTTCGGCGTCGGCGACGAGCACGCGCTCGATGTCGGCGGGGTTCGTGAGCAGGTACGTCTCGCGGGGACCGAGGTCGAGCCGCACCACGTCGCCGTAGCTGTCGGCGCAGGCGCGCAGGAAGTCGAAGGGGTCGTCGGCGAACTGGCGACCGTTGCCGAAGAGCGGGTCGCCGAGCGGTCCGGGCGGCGTAACGGACATACGAATTCTGGGGGTCGAGCGAGGTTAAACGTTCGGCGGGACCGGAAGAACGAGCGAGCGGAAACTGACGGGAGCCGGGGCAGGAAGAGGTGTGGGTCGGGGTCGGAAAGAGGTGTGAGCGGGGCGGGAAGGGGACCGGAACCGGGCCGGAAAGAGGAGTAGAGCGACGTTACCGAGCGTCGAGCTGTTCGACCCGTGCGATCAGCTCGTCGACGGCCGCCTCCTGGTCGTCGGTGGCGTCGACGATGCGGTCGGTCGCGTCCTCGGTGCGGTCGGAGCGCTCGCGGACCGCCTCCAGCGACGAGGTGAGCTCCTCGACGGTCGCGGCCTGGTCGTCGGTGGTGCGCGCGACCTCCGCGACGCCCGCGGCCGCCTCGTCGACCGCTTCGGCGATCTCCTCGAGCGAGTCGAGGACCGTCTCGATCTCGGTCCCGGCGTCCTCGATCCGGTCGTGCGAGCGCTCGACGGCGGTCGTGGTCTCCGCGGACTGCGCCTGGAGCTTGTCGAGGCTCTCCGTGATCTCCTCGGTGTAGCCGCGGGTCTCGTCGGCGAGCTTCTTCACTTCCTCGGCGACGACCGCGAAGCCGTCGCCGCCCTCGCCGGCGCGGGCGGCCTCGATGTTGGCGTTGAGCGCGAGGAGGTTGGTCTGCTCGGCCACGTCGGAGATGACCTCGATGACCTCCTCGATGTCGTCCATGCGCTCGGAGAGCGCGCCGACGCTCTCGACCAGCTCGTCGCCGATCTCGACGACGTCCTCGGTCGCCTCGCGGGCGTCCTCGCTGGCGTCTAACCCCTCGTCCGCGGCGTCGGCGGCCGCGACCGCGGCGGTGTCGACCTCGTCGGCCGTCGCGGCGACCTCCTCCATCCCGGCGGAGAACGACTGCATCTCCGAGACGCTCTCCTCTAAGAGATCGTTCTGTTCGTCGACGTTCTCGGCGATGTCGGCGGCCGCGGCGCTCGCCTCCTCGACCGTCTCGTCGAGGTCGCGCGCCTTCTCGTGGACGCCGGAGGAGAGCTGGTCGAGGTTGTCGGCCATCCGATTGACGACGTCGATCACCCGGACCAGCTCCGTGTCGAGGTGTTCGAAGGCGTCGCGCCGAGCGACCCGGGCGTCGAGGTTCCCCTCGCCGATCGCCTCGGCGGTCTCCCTGACCTCGGTGACCAGCTCGCTCGTCGCGTCCCGCTCGTTGACCGTCTCCGTCCGGTCGACGACGACCTCGACGACGCCGACGAGCCCGCCGTCGTCGCCGTACAGCGCGGTCGCCGTGAACTCGATGTGCCGCTCCTCGCCGTGGCGGTCGACCATCGTGCTGGAGTCGCGGTAGCGGTCTCGCGCGGAGTCGCACGGCTCGACGCCGTACGCCTCGTCGGCCGTCGCGGGCGCGTCGAGCACCTTGTCCGCGAGCGTGTCGGCCCGGCGACCGTCGGGGTAGAACAGCTCGGAGACGTGGCCGTGGCCGATCGCCTCGTCGCGGTCGACGCCCGTGAGCGACGCGATCGACTCGTTCCACTCGGCGACGTTGCCCTCGGCGTCGAGGATGAACGTCGGGATGCTCGTCGCGTCGAACACCTGTTCGAAGCCGGCGGCGGCGAGGGTCCCCGCGCGGTCGACCCCCGCCGCCTCGGTCACCGCGTGCGCTTCGCGGTCCTCGTCGCCGTCGGTCGGTCCGGCGGCGTCGACCCCGTCCTCGACGACGACTCCCCCGTCGGGAACCGACCGGGAGTCACCCTCTCTTCCGAGCACGCGCCGTAACAGCCCTCGAACTCCCGTCATTTCTGTGTCCCTCTATCCCAAGGAGCGGGATAAACCGTTCTCCCCGTGCCTCAGGTTTGATAACTATCCGGTTCGGGAAGCGACAGTTCGGGCCGCGACATGCCTCGACTCGGGCCCGCAGCGTTCAATGGCGTCGGGCGGCTACGGCGATCCGAGACCGATGGACGCCGACGCGGTCCGCGAGCGGGCCCGAGACCTCCCGACGGAGCCGGGGGTCTACCAGTTCCGGGCGGGCGAGACGACGCTGTACGTCGGGAAGGCGCTCGACCTCCGCGATCGAGTGCGGTCGTACGCGGACCCGCGCTCGGGCCGGATCCGGGGGATGGTCGAGCGCGCCGATCGGATCGAGTTCGCGGTCACCGACACGGAGACGCAGGCGCTGCTCCTCGAGGCGAACCTGATCAAGCGGCTCCGCCCGCGGTACAACGTCCGGCTGAAGGACGACAAGTCGTACCCGCTCGTCGCCTTCTCCGACCACGAGGTGCCGCGGATCGAGGTGACCCGCGACCCCGAGGCGGGCGCGGTCGCGTACGGGCCGTTCACCGACGTGGGGCGCGTCGAGACCGTGGTGAAGGCGGTCCGCGACGAGTACCGGCTGCGCGGCTGTTCGGACCACAAGTACGACGGCCGCGACCGCCCCTGCCTCGACTACGAGATGGGGATCTGTTCGGCGCCGTGTACCGGCGAGATAACCCCCGAGGCGTACGCAGAGGACGTGGCCGCCGCGCGGCGCTTCTTCGAGGGCGAGACGGGCGCCCTCGCCGACCCCCTGCGACGCCGCATGGAGGCCGCGGCCGAGGCGAACGAGTTCGAGCGCGCGGCGAACCTCCGGGACCGGCTGGAGGCGGTCGAGGCGTTCCACGGCGAGGGCGGCGAGGCCGTCAGCGACCGGAGCGACGACCGCACCGTCGACGTGCTGGCGGCCGCGGTCGAGGGCGACACCGCCCGGGTGGCCCGGCTCCACAGCGAGCGCGGGCAGCTGGTCGACCGGAGCCGCCACCAGTTGGACGCGGCGGCGGTCGAGGACGAACGCGGGACCGACGGCGCGGACCCCGACGCCAACACGCCCGCCGCCGTCCTCGCCGCCTTCCTCGCGCAGTACTACGCCGAGCGGGAGTTTCCGGACGCCGTGCTCCTCGCCGAACAACCCGCCGACCGCGACGTGGTCGACTGGCTGGAGCGCGAGGGGGTCGCGGTCCGGGTCCCGGGCGCGGGCCGCGAGGCGAAGCTCGTCGAGCTCGCGCTGAAGAACGCCCGGAAGCGCGGCGGCCGCGACGACCCCGCGGGCGCGCTCGGCGACCGGCTCGGGATCGCCCGCCCCGACCGGATCGAGGGGTTCGACGTGAGCCACGCGCAGGGCACCGCCGTCGTCGGCTCCGACGTGTGCTTCGTCGACGGGAGCGCGGAGACGGCCGACTACCGCCGGAAGAAGCTCACCGAGCGCAACGACGACTACGCGAACATGCGCGAGCTGATCCGGTGGCGCGCCGAGCGCGCGCTCGCCGGCGAGGACGACCGCCCCGACCCCGACCTCCTGCTCATCGACGGGGGCGAGGGACAGCTGGGGGCCGCGCGCGACGCCCTCGCGGAGACCGGGTGGGACGTGCCCGTCGTCGCGCTCGCGAAGGCGGAGGAGCTGGTCGTCACCCCGACCGGGACCCGGCGCTGGGACGACGACGCCGCGGAGCTCCACCTGCTCCAGCGCGTGCGCGACGAGGCGCACCGCTTCGCCGTCTCCTACCACCAGACCGTCCGCGACGAGGTGAAGACGGTCCTCGACGACGTGCCGGGAGTCGGGCCCGAGACGCGCCGCCGCCTCCTCCGGCGGTTCGGCTCGGTCGAGAACGTCCGCGACGCCTCCCGCGACGACCTCGTCGACGTCGACGGCGTGGGCGACGCGACGGCCGACACGCTCCGGGAGCGGCTGTGACCGGGAGCGGGTCGGCGCCCCGCGTGGCGGCCGTCGTCACGCGGACTCGACGGCGCGCTCGACGACCGCCGCCTCGGCCTTCCGGAGGAGTTCGCCGGCCGTGCTCGTCGCGCAGTCGAGCGCGGCCGCCACGTCCGCGACGGTCCCCTCGCGCGGGACCTCGTAGTATCCCGTCGAGACCGCCGTCTCCAGCGCCGCTCGCTGTCGGTCGGTCAGCCGCGACGGAGACGGTCGTCGCTCGAACTCGTGGACCCGCTCGATGGTGAGGTCGGCGAGGGTCCCGAGGTCGTCGTGGAACTCGCTGAGCGCCGCCGTCGCGCCCACCGCCTCGAACCGGACGTCGCCCGGCTCGCGGAAGACGACCGGCGGGAGGAAGATGACCCGCGACGCCGCGACGGTGTCGAGGAGCGCCGCCGGGAACTCGTAGGCGTCCTGCCGGAGGAAGGCGTAGGTCCCGTCGGCGTCGCTCAAGAGGCTGCTCGCGACCAATGAGTCGAGCGCGTCGAGGGCGGCCGCCGTCGCGTCGCGGTCGCCGTCGAACCAGAGCAGCGTCGTCGCGTCCGCCGTCGGGCTCCACATCAGCAGCTCCGCGCGACGGACCGGCGAGTCGCCGACGATCACGTCGTGTAGCGGGTGGCGGAGCCGCTCCGGGTAGGCGGCCGAGAACCTGATCCGTTTCATTGGGCGGTCGCTCGACGTTCGAGCGTGCCGCACATCAATCCGCGTGGTTCGGGACCGCTCGCGGGAGGGACGCGAGGCGGGCTCGGAGGGGAGGGCCGAGCGGGTCAGCGGGGACCTAACGGCGTCCCGGGGGAGGCCGAGCGGGTCAGCGGGGACGCGACAGCGCCTCGGGGACGGCTCGGAGGAGCGTCCCGAGGTGGTCTGCGCCGTCGAGGACACGGAGTTCGGCGGTCGGAAGCGCCTCGGTCAGCCGTTCCGCCCCGGCGATCGGGACGTTGGCGTCGGCGGTCCCGTGCCACAGGCGCACCGGGGGGTCGACCGCGTCCAAGTCGATCCCCCAGTCGTCTGCGGCGTCGCGGAACTCGGTGACAGCACCGCTCCGGTGGCGCTCGAACGCCGCGAGGAAGTCTTCCTTCACGACGGTCGCGGCGTCCTCGGGGACGGCGTCGGGGTCCTCGGCGTACTGCGCCACCACGAACGACGAGTCCGCGCGCGACGCGACCCACGCCTGCCCGCGGAACAGCGCCCCGAGGAGCGACGGCGTCGCGGCCGCGAGGCCGGACAGGAGCCGCTGGACCGCGGGCGTGTCGCCGCCGAACGACGGCGGCGTCGCGCCGGCGACGAGGTCGACGCCGGTGACCCGGTCGCCCAGCGACGCGGCCGTCGCGAGGGCGTGGGGCGCGCCGCCGGAGAACGCGACGAGGGCCGCGCGCTCGACACCGAGGTCGTCCAAGACGGGTCGCACGGACGCCGCGGCGTCGCCGACGGTCCGGTCCGGCTCCGGCGACGAGCGCCCGTAGCCGGGCCTGTCGGGCGCGACGACGCGGACGTCGTTCGCTCGCGCCGCCGGTTCGAGGAGCGCCCCCAGCCGGCGGGACCCGGGCGTCCCGTGGAAGAAGACCACCGGGTCGCCGTCGGGGGCCCCGTACGTCGCGTACGCGATCCGGCGACCGTCGGCCGAGCGCGCGACGCTCGGCGCCTGACGCGCCGGCGTCCGGCGCTCCGAGGTCGAATCCGGTCGCGCGGAGTCGGTGGTGGCCATCACCTGTGCGTAGGCCGGCGCGAGTACTGTGGGTTATGCCGGACTGATGCGGTGGTTTTTACGTGCGGCTCCGGGTGGGCCACCCCAAGCGGTATGCGTCTCTCGGTCAATCCGACGATCGAGATGCGAGCGTTCTTCGCCGTCGACCTGGCGGACTCGCTCGCGGCCGCCGTCGCGGACGCGCAGGAACCCTTCGCGGACGCGTCCGGGGTCGACCCGGTCGACCCGAAACGGGCGCACGTGACGCTGAAGTTCCTCGGCGAGGTCGGCGAGAGGGGCGGTGACGCCACCGACGACGCCCCAACCGTCGACGACGTGATCGCCGCCGGCGAGCGCGCGGTCGACCGCGCTGACGTCGCGCCGTTCGAGAGCGAGATCCGCGGCCTCGGCGTCTTTCCGAACCGCGAGTACGTTTCGGTCGTCTGGGCGGGCGTCGGCCGCGGCGGCGACGCCCTCGCGGCGCTCCACGAGGCGCTCGAAGCGGAAACGACCGCGCTCGGCGTCGACCCGGCCGACCACGACTTCACGCCGCACGTGACGCTGGCGCGGGTAGAGAACGCGACCGGCGCCGAGGCGGTCCGCGACGCGCTCGACGCCGAGGAACCCGAGGTCGGAATGTGTCAGGTCGACGAGGTCCGGCTGGTCGAGTCGACGCTGACCGCGTCCGGCCCGGAGTACGAGGTCGTCGAGCGGTTCCCGCTCGGGTGATCCCCGGCGTCACTCGGCGGGCGCGTCGACCGCGAACCCCTCCTCGTCGGCGTGTTCGACCCGGACGCGGGTGACCCGCGTCGCGGTCGCGCCGGTGACGGCGAGCGTGACGGCGCCGACGGCGACGCGGTCGCCCTCCCGGGGCAGCCGCCCGAGCTGTCGGGTGACGAGCCCCGCGACGGTCTCGGCGCCCGCGTCCGCGGGCAGCGAGAGCCCGAGCGTCTCGTTGAGGTGCGCGACCGTCGTCCAGCCGCGGACGACGGCGGCGTCGGGCGCGACGACATCGACCGCGTCCGTCTCCCAGCGACCGACCAGCTCGCCGACCACCTCCTCGAAGAGGTCCTCCAGCGTCGCGATCCCGACGACCGCGCCGTGCTCGTCGACGACGATCACCATCCGCGCCTGGCTCGCCCGCATCTCCGCGAACAGCTCGTCGAGCGGCTTCGTCTCGGGGACGAACGACGGCTCGCTGAGCGCGCTCGCGAGGTCGGCACCGGTCTCGTCCGCGCGGATCGCGTCGCGGACGTCGACGATCCCGACCACGTCGTCGCGGTTCTCGCCGTAGACGGGCATCCGGGTGACGCCTTCGCTCGCGGCCCGCGAGAGCGCGTCCGCCGGGGTCGCCGTGTCGGGGAGCCCGACCACGTCCGTCCGCGGGACCATCACCGCGGCGACGGTCGTGGTCTCTAAGTCGAGGACGCCGCGGATCATCGCGCCCTCGTCCGGGTCGAGCGCGCCCGCGACCTCGCCGGAGCGCACGAGCGTCGCGATCTCCTCGCGCGTGAGGTACGACTCGATGGCGGACTCGCCGCCGGTGAAGCGGTTGACGACGCCGGAGAGCGCCTCGAACACGTACAGGACGGGCCGGAGGACGCGCTGGACCGCGACGACGGGCCGGGAGACGCGGAGCGCGTGCCGCTCGGCGTTGGCGACCGCGTACGACTTCGGCGCGATCTCGCCGAAGACGATGACGAACACCGAGGTGACGAGAGTCGACCCCGTGGCCGCCTGTCCGCCGGAGAAGCCGAACCGGACGAACACCGCGGTCGCGACCGACGCGGCGGCGATGTTGGCGACGTTGTTGCTCACCAGGGCCGTGACGAGGAAGCGGTGCGAGTCGTCGCGCAACGCCGAGAGCGCCCGGGCGCCCGGGGCGTCGGTCGCGACGAGCGAGTCGACCCGGTGGGTCGGGACGGAGAACACCGCCAGCTCCGAACTGGAGAAGAAGGCGCTCACCGCGGTCAGGGCGACGATTGCGCCGACGCCGACGAACGCGATCGTGAAGTCCATGGACGGACCGTGCGTCCCCGTATAAAAGGGAGTACCGACGGCGAAGATACCCACGAACGCGCATTCTCCACTCGAAACGAGGGGGATCGATACCCACGAGCGCGGATCCGATCGGGCGGCAAAACGGCGCGATGAGGAAAGCGTTAACCCCGCGCCGCGGGTGCGTTTCGACATGAAGGTACTCGTGACCGACCCCATCGCGGACGCGGGGTTGGACCGACTCCGAGACGCCGGCCACGAGGTCGTCACCGACTACGAGGCCGAGGGCGAGGCGCTGCTCGACGCCGTCGCCGACGCCAACGCGCTGATCGTGCGGTCCGGGACCGACGTGAACGAGGCCGTCTTCGACGCCGCGAGCGAGCTCGTCATCGTCGGCCGCGCGGGCATCGGCGTCGACAACATCGACCTCGAGGCCGCGACCGACCACGGCGTCATCGTCGCGAACGCGCCCGAGGGCAACGTCCGCGCCGCCGCCGAGCACACCGTCGCGATGACGTTCGCCGTCGCGCGCTCGATCCCGCAGGCGCACGGCCGCCTGATCGGCGGCGAGTGGGCCAAAGGCGAGTTCCTCGGCACCGAGGTGAACAACAAGACGCTCACCATCGTGGGCCTCGGCCGCGTCGGCCAGGAGGTCGCCAAGCGCCTCGACTCGCTCGGGATGGACCTGGTCGTCTACGACCCGTACATCTCCGAGGAGCGCGCCGACCGGATGGGCGCGGAGCTGGTCGAGGACCTCCACGACGCGCTCGCGGCCGGCGACTTCGCGACGATCCACACCCCGCTCCTCCCCGAGACCGAGGGGATGATCGGCGAGGACGAGCTGGCCCAGCTGGAGGGCGGCTACCTGATCAACTGCGCCCGCGGCGGCATCGTCGACGAGGACGCGCTCGCCGAGGCGGTCGAGGACGGCGTCCTCGCGGGCGCCGCGCTCGACTCCTTCGCCGAGGAGCCGCTCCCCGAGGACTCGCCGCTGCTCGACGTCGAGGAGATCGTCTTGACCCCGCACCTCGGCGCGTCGACGGAGGCCGCACAGGAGAACGTCGCGGTCGACACCGCGGAGGCGGTGCTGGCGGCGTTCGAGGACGAGCCGGTCCTGACCGCGCTCAACGCGCCCTCGGTCGACGAGAGCGCCTTCCCGCGGATCGAGCCGTACATCGACGTGGCCGAGACCGCCGGGAAGGTGGCCGCGCAGCTGCTCGACGGCCGGATCACCGAGGTGGAGGCGACCTACGAGGGCGACATCGCCGCGGAGGACGTCGACCTCGTCACCGCGAGCGCCCTGAAGGGCGTCTTCGAGCCGCTGGAGTGGCAGGTGAACGCGGTGAACGCGCCGCGGCTCGCCGAGGAGCGCGGCATCGAGGTGACCGAGTCGAAGACCCGGCAGACCGACGACTTCCAGAGCCTCGTCCGCGTCACCGTCCGCAACGGCGACGGCGAGATCTCCGTCGAGGGGACGCTGTTCGCCGGCGAGGACGCCCGCATCGTTCGGATCGACGGGTTCCGCGTCGACGCGGTCCCGTACGGCCACATGCTCGTCGCGCGCAACACCGACGAGCCCGGCGTCATCGGGCTCATCGGGACCGTCCTCGGCGACCACGACGTGAACATCGCCGGGATGTTCAACGGCCGCGAGACGCAGGGCGGGGAGGCGCTCACCGTCTACAACCTCGACTCGGCCGTCCCCGACGCCGCGATCGAGGAGCTGCTCGCGGACGACCGCGTCGTCGAGATCACCGAGATCACCTTAGACGGCGCCGACGGGCGCGCTGACGAGTAACGCGGGACTCGCCGAGTGGACGGCGAGTACTGCGCAGCCCCGGAGAAGAGATCGGACCGTCCCCGGACGGGCTACGACTCCGCCGCGGGCGGCTCCGAGACCGCGACGAGCGCGTCCGCGTCGGCGACGACTGGCGACGCGACGGCTTCGATCGGTCGGTCCCCGAAGGCGACGACGAACGCCGCGCCGTCGCCGACCGTCGTAGCCGACAGGCGGGCTTCCCCTTCTGCGGTCCCGCGACCCGCGCCGACGCCGACCGCCCAGCCGTGCGACTCGGCGAGCGCCGCGACCGACGCGAGGCCGATCCCGGTCCCCGCGTCCGCGGTCGTGTAGCCGCGGTCGAACACGCGGTCGCGCTCCGCCGGCGGGACGCCGGGGCCGTCGTCGACGACCGCGAACCCGCCGTCGAGCGCGACGGCGGCGACGCTCGCGTCGGTCCCGGCGTGGACCGCCGCGTTCCGGAAGAGGTTCTCCAGGACGCTCCGCACCGCGGTCTCGTCGGCGACGAACGACTCGTCGCCCGCCACCGTCAGCGTCGCGCCCGCCGTGTCGGCGGTCCGCCACGCCGCCTCGGCCGCCGCCGCGAACGAGAACGACTCGGCGCCGGCGTCGGGGTCCGTGTGGTCGACGGCCGCGAGCGTCTCGTCGACGATCTCGAAGATCCGGTCGTGGGCGCTCTCGACCCGTTCGAGCGCCGCCTCGTCGCCGGCGATCGCGGGCTCGGTGAACCCGTCCGCGACCGTCAGCGGGTTCTTGATGTCGTGCGCCAGCGCGTGCGTCAGCGTCTGGAGCCGGTCGTTCGCCACCTCGAGGTTCCGGCGGTTGCACTCGGACTCGGTGACGTCTCGCAGCAGTAGCACCGTTCCCTGCGAGCGGTTGCCGAGCGTCGGGAGCGAGACGGCAGAGAGCGAGGCGAACCGCGGCGCGCCGGCGACGTCGACGCGGAGCGGTTCGTCGGGGGCCTCCCCGCGGCGGTACGCGGCGCGGATCTCCGGCGCGTCGGCGAGCGCGTCCGCGACCGGGACGCCGACCGCGACCCCCTCGCCGAGCCACGCGCGGGCCGCCGGGTTCGCGTCCGCGATCCGGCCGCTCCGGTCGACGACGACGATCGGGTCGGGGATCGCCTCCAGGGTCACCTGCCGGGCGACCGGCGTCACGCCCAGCGTCCGCCCCCGCCGGACCGCGACCGTGAAGGCGACGCCCGTGAGCACGAACAGGAGTTCGGGGCGGAACGCCGGGCCGCCTCCGAGGACGACGAACTGCGCGGTCCACGGCGCGGCGGAGCCGACGAGCAGCAGCCCCGCGGACGCCCGGAACGCGGGCGCAGAGTCGTATACGCCGTACGCGAGCGTCGCGAACGTCCCGACGAGCAGGACCTGCGAGTAGAGCCAGCCGGCCCACCACGCCGGGCCGAACTCGCGGACGAGCACCGACTCCGAGCCGACCGCGACGAGATCGGTCCCGGTCCGGACCAGCCCGTGGACGTCGTTCGTCCAGCTCAGCAGAGTCAGCGCGGCGAGCGGGGCGAGCAGCGCGAGGAGCCGCCGCCGCGAGATCCACGCGTCGTAGCCGAGGTACGCCGCGACGAACGCGACGGCGGCGACCGGGACGACGGCGGTCGCGGGGTACTGGACGTCGATCCAGAACAGCTTGCCGGCCTCGGTCGTCGCGACGGCCTCGCCGAACAGCCCCGCGGACCACCAGGCGATCGCGGCCATGAACGCGACCGCGGCGGGACCGCCCGGCTCGTCCCGGGACGCGAACGCGACGGCGGTCGCACCGACCGCAACGACGGCGGCGAGCGCGGCGAGCGGTGCGGTCATCGGGGCGTCTATCAACTTGTCTGTCGTTCAATGGTTTACTACTTAATACAAACTGTCGGGGCGACGTGTTCGGCAATCGGTGATAGCGCCAACGGCTCTGGGGTGTCGAGGGCGCGGGTCGAGAGCGGGAGGTGGGCGGCCGCACCGACCGCGTCGGCCGATCAGTCGTGGAGGTGGTCGACGACGGCGTCGGCGTCGTTCGGGACCGGCTCGGGGTCGCCGCCGGCCTCGTAGGCGGCGTCGGGGTCCTTGAGGAGGTGGCCGGTCGTCAGGCAGACCACGCGCTCGTCGTCGTCGACGACGCCCTCGCGCCGGAGCTTCTTGAGGCCCGCGAGGCTGGCGGCGGAGGCGGGCTCGACGCCGACGCCCTCGCTGGCGAGGTGGCGCTGCGCGGCGGTGATCTCCGGGTCGCTCACGGCGACCGCGGTGCCGCCGGTGTTCCGGATGCCGGGGAGCGCCTTCGGCGCGTTGACGGGGTTGCCGATGCGGATCGCGGTCGCGCGCGTCTCGACCTCCTCCCAGCGGCGGATCTCGTCGTTCCCCTCCTCGACCGCCTCGACCATCGGCGCGGCGCCCTCCGCCTGGACGCCGGTGAGCTTGGGGACCTCGTCGGGGTCGAGCGCGCCCGACTGGACGAGCTCGCGGAAGCCCTTGTACAGCGCCGAGGTGTTCCCCGCGTTGCCGACGGGGAGGACGATGCGGTCGGGGAAGACGCCGTAGTCGGCGTAGAACTCCTCTAGGATCTCGAAGCCGATCGTCTTCTGGCCCTCCAGCCGGAACGGGTTCAGCGAGTTGAGCAGGTACGCCTCGCCGCGGGCGGCCAGCTCCTGGACGATGTCGAGGCAGGCGTCGAAGTTCCCGTCGACCTCCAAGATGCGCGCGCCGTGGAGGCTCGCCTGCGCGATCTTCCCGGCGGCGACCTTCCCCTCCGGGAGGAGGACGAGCGTCTGCATCCCGCCGCGGCCGCCGTAGGCCGCGAGCGCGGCCGAGGTGTTGCCCGTCGAGGCGCACGCGAGCGCGCCGACGCCCAGCTCCTTCGCGACGCGGACGCCGACGGTCATCCCGCGGTCCTTGAACGAGCCGGTGGGGTTCATCCCCTCGTGTTTGACCCGGAGCGCGTCGACGCCGACCGCCTCCTCGATGCGGGGGACGCGGTGGAGGGGGGTGTCCCCCTCGGGCAGCGTGACGCCGAGGTCGAAGGGGAGCCCCTCGCGGTAGCGCCAGACGCCGCGGTCGGGGCCGTCGGTGGACGCGCCCGCTCCGAACTCGTCGAACGTCGGCGGGTCGGCGTACCGGACCTCGAGGAGGCCGTCGCACTCGTCGCAGGTGTACCGGACCGCCTCGAACGGGGCGAACGTCTCGTCGCAGGCGATGCACGCGAGCCACGTCCCGTCGTCGGCGCAGTCGGGCACCGCCGGGGCCGCGGCGTCGATGGCGAAGTCCATTACGTCGGCGTCGGTTCCCGCGGGGCTTAAGACGGGCGGTCGGAACGGACGTTGCCGGCCGAGGCGAACGCGTTCGGCCTCAGTCGACGATGATCTCGGAGCTCTCGTCCCCCCCGTCGTCGCCGGAGCCGAGGCGGTCCTGGTAGCGCTGGATCCAGTCGGCGAAGCAGTCGGGGCAGAGCCGTTGAGTGTCGATGTTCGCCCGGTCGACGCTCAGCCGGACGGTGCGCGCGAGCGCGTCCGTCGTGGGGTCGCCGCAGGCGTCGCAGGGCTCGGTCGTCGGCGCGTCGCTCATGTCCGACCGGTCGCGTCGGCGGCTCTTAAAAGTACGTCGGCGACGGCTGCCTAGGCGACAGGCGGGCCGAGGCGGCGTCAGACCGTTCGGAACGCCCGGTCGCCGGCGTCACCGAGTCCGGGAACGATGAACCCGTCGTCGTCGAGGTGATCGTCGATGGCGACCGTCAGGAGGTCGGCCTCCGGGACCGCCTCGCTCACGCGGACGAGGCCGGCGGGCGCGGAGACCGCGGAGAGCACGAACAGGTCCTCGAAGTCGTCGGCCTCGTCGAGGACGTGGTCGAGGACGGCGGCCATCGTCGACCCCGTCGCGAGCATCGGGTCCGCGACGATGACGGTGTCGTCCGGCCGGATCTCGGGCAGCTTCACGTAGTCGATGGTGATCGGGAACTCGCCGTCCTCGGTCATCCCGGCCTCCTCGTCGCGGCCGGCGGAGATGACGCCCTGCTTCGCGCGGGGGAACGCCTTCAAGAGGCCCTCGACGAACGGGGTCGCGGCGCGGAGGACGTTGATGATCACCACGTCGTCGAGGCCCTTCACGCGCTCGCCGGTGGTCTCGGCGAGGGGGGTCTCGACCGGGACGTACTCGGTCTCCATCGCGCCGTCGATGATCTCGTAGCCGCAGATGCGGCCGAGCTTCACCAGCCCCTTCCGGAACGCGACCTGCTCGGTGTCGACGTCGCGCAGCCGCGAGAGGGTGTCCGTCGCCAGCGCGTGCGTGATGAGGTACGCGTCGTCGCGGTCTTCGATCGTCATTGTGCGAAACCGCGCTCGGAACGGTCTTAAAACGTGGCGAATCGGGCGCTCGCCGGATCGCGGTCGGGGAGCTGTCGCCCCCGCGACCGAACCTAGCGGAGCGCGACGACGTACGTCACCGCGAAGAGGATCAGGGCCAGCGTCGCGACGTTCCGGAGCGACAGCGTCGCGGTCCCGACGAAGTCGAGCCCCCAGACGATCATCCAGGCGAACCACGCCGAGAGCACGGCGTTCATCGCGAGCAGCACCTTGGGATCGCCCGCGGAGCGCTCGACCCCCTCGCGGATCCCCGGGCCGTCCTCGTCACCGCCCTCGTCCGTGGTCTCCTCGGCGCTCATACGCCGATGCGCGGCTGTGCGCCACTTAGCTCTTGTCCGTCCGAGCCGTACGCACCCCATGGTCGACCCGGTCCGCCTCCACAACCGACGGGGGGAGCCCGTCGATCCGATCCCCTTCCTCGTGACGACGGGGCTCGCGTTCGCGTTAGTCTTCTCGTTCGGACCGCTGTACGGGCTAGCCTACGGGCTGTCGCTGTCGGTCGCGCTGGCCCTCTCGGCACTCGGGTTCGGCGCCGCGGCGTGGGTGGCGTACCGCCAGCTCGTCCGGTCCGCGCCCCCGGTCGACGCCGGCCCGCTCCCCTCCGGCCCCCGGTTCGAGCGACTGCTGTACGCCGGGGTCGGGCTGGGGCTCGCCTTCCTCGCGCTCACGCTGCCGCTGCTGTGACGGACCGCCGGGGCGCGGACCGCCGACCCGCGCCGAGTCGGCTGTGCGAACGGATCGCACGACACCGGGGAACTAACACGAACGATGCGAATAGTTATCGTATGGGTATCTTCGACACGGTGACCGACGCGCTGGCGGGCTCGACGGGGACGGCCCCGGGGGCCGCCGGCGACGACGGCTCCGAGGGGGCGTACTGGTGCGACGACTGCGGCGTCCGCGTCCGCGACGTCGACGTCGACGACGAGGGACTCGACCGCGACGCGGAGGGGACCCCGACGTGTCCCGACTGCGGCGACGCGATGCGGTTCGCGCGTGCGACCGGCGGCGACTGCGCCTGCTGAACGGGGCGGTCGGGAGCGGCGGCGTCGACTGCTCGGCTCGGTGAGAGACAGCTGCGTCCGCTGACCGGGCCGCCCCCGGTCGCCTCGCCGGACTACGGCTCCCGGAGCGCAACTTCGTCGCCCTGCGCCGTCGGGAACGGGGCGGGGTCGGCGTCGGCCGGGTCGTCGCCGATCCCCGGGTCGCCGAGCTCCGCGAGCTCGGCGTCGGTGACGAGCGCGTCGTCGAGCCGCGAGACGAGGGCGTCCTCGTCGACGCCGGTGCCGATGACGACGTACTCGGTCAGCCGGTCGCCGCGCTCCTCGTCCCAGTCGAGGTCCGGGCGGTTGGAGCGCAACATGTCGCGCTCGACCGACGGGAGCCCGGCGATCCAGGGGCCGAGCGCGGTGACGCGGACCGACCGCCCCGCCTGCCCGACCTGCTGGCGCTGGTCGGTGCCCGCGACCCACAGCGTCCCCTTCGACCGGACCACGTCCGCGGGGAGGTCGCGGAGGACGGCCGCGATCCGGTCGGGGTGGAACGGCCGGCGGCGGCGGTACGTGAAGGAGTCGACGCCGTACTCCGCCTCCGGGTGGCGGTGGTCGTGGCCGTCGTCGTCATGGTCGCCGCTCGGGCGGTCATCGTCGTCGCCGTGACCGTGGTCCTCGTCGAGCGCGCGCTTCCAGCCGGGGAGGTCGCCCAGTTCGCCCGCGTCGAACAGGTCGACCCCGAGGAGGCGGTCGGGGTCGACCGCCGAGAACTCCGTGACGACCGTCTCCGCGTCGGGCTGGAGCGCGCCGACGAGCGCGGTCGCCTCGTCGATCTCGGCGTCGGTACAGAGGTCCGCCTTGTTGCAGACGACGAGGTTCGACACCTCGATCTGCTCGACGAGGAGGTCCGAGAGGGGTCGGTCCTCCTCGCCGGGCGCGCTACGTCGCTCGGGCGTCGACTCCCCGCCGAAGGCGTCGAGGAACTGCCGGGTGTCGACGACGGTCACGAGGGCGTCGACCCGGTACCGCGCCGCCGCGCGCGACTCCGTCGTGAACAGCCGGGCGACCGGGGCGGGCTCGGATATCCCCGACGACTCGACGACCAGGGCGTCGAAGGAGCGCTCGTTCGCGAGCCGCACCACGGCGCTCTCGAGGTCGTCTTGGAGTTCACAGCAGATGCAGCCGTTCGACAGCTCCGTGACCCCCTCGACGTCGACCTCCGACTCCTCGGCGATCAGGTCGGCGTCGACGTTCACGTCCCCCATGTCGTTGACGAGCACGGCGACGTCGCGGTCGCCGGCGTTCCGGAGGAGGTGGTTCAGGAGCGTCGTCTTGCCGGCGCCGAGGCTCCCCGAGAGCACAGTGACCGGGATCCGATCGTCCATGGGCGTGGGTGTTCGGGGAGCGACTTCAACGCCCCGGCGGTCGCAGCGACGCCGCTCGTCCCGAGCCGATACGTTGATACGCCGGGGTCGTCGAACTCGCGCCATGGTTCTGTCCGCCTCCGCCGTGTCGCTGGTCAGCGTCGCGGTGACCGTGCTGATGGTCGCCGCGATGCTGTACCTCGTCTGGGGATCGCTCGACAGCGACATTCACTCGCCGAGCCCCGGCGACGAGGACCGACCCGAGATCGGCGACGCCGAGGACGCCGACGCCGACGCCGACGACGCCGCGGGCGAGCTCTCCGACGGGCGCTCCGCCTGACGCTCCGCACACGGACGGCAAGGCCGCGCCACGGGCGACCGCGGTCTGACCGCGACAGCTTTTAACACGGGAGGAGTGTCATGAGAGATGATGACAGTAGCCGACCGGATCGAGCGGTTTCGGGCGGTCCTCGAAGAGTGGGTTCGGGGCCTGTACCACGGGATGATCACGCACCCGGCCTACGAGAAGATCGAGAAGGAGGCCGAGGACACCGAAGACGAGTTCCTGCTCGCGTGCTTCCCCGACGCGTTCGGCGTCCCCTCACCGGTCTCGTACTACACCGCCGAGCTGCTCCCCTACCTCGAAGACGAGTTCGAGGCGTGGGAGCGGCGGCTGTGGGACCGCGAGAGCCTCATCGAGCGGAAGGGCCAGCAGTACCACTTCTGATGACGGACCGCGTCTCACACCCCGAGTGATGGAGCAGTTCGTCTTCTTCGGCGGCAAGGGCGGGGTCGGGAAAACGACCGTCTCGTGCGCGTACGCCCACCGCTGCGCGCGCGACGGCCTCCGGACGCTCGTCGTCTCGACCGACCCGGCCCACTCGGTGTCGGACGTGTTCGACCAGCAGTTCGGCGACGAGCCCGAGCCGGTCGCGGGTGTCGGCGGGCTCGACGCGCTGGAGATCGACCCCGAAGACGAGATGCAGCGCCACCTCGACGAGATCCGCGAGTCGCTCTCGGAGCAGGTGTCGGCGGCGATGGTATCGGAGATCAACCGCCAGCTGGAGATGTCCCACGGGACGCCCGGCGCGTACGAGTCCGCACTTTTCGACGCGTTCGTCGACGTGATGCGGTCGGAGAGCGACCCGTACGACCGGGTGGTGTTCGACACCGCGCCCACGGGCTCGACGCTGCGGCTGCTCGGGCTCCCGGAGTTCCTCGGCGACTGGATCGACCGGCTGCTGTACAAGCGCAAGCAGTCGATCGACCTGTTCGAGAAGGCGGCGGTCGGCGACATGGAGCCGCGACGCCTGCTGGAGGGCGATCCCGTGATCGAGCGGCTACAAGAACGCAAGGAGTTCTTCGAGTACGCCGGGGAGACGATGCGGTCCGACGCCGCCTTCTTCCTCGTGTTCAACCCCGACCAGCTGTCGGTCAACGAGACGGCGCGCGCCATCGAGGGGTTCACCGAGCGCGACCTGCGCGTCCGCGGGCTCGTGGCGAACAAGCTCACGCCGTCGCCCGACGAGGACGAGACCGGCAAGGGGGCGCGCTACCTGCGGGAGAAGGTCGCGACCGAGCGCGACCGGCTCGCGCAGGTCCGCGAGGAGTTCGACCCGCCGCTCGTCGCCGAGATCGAGTCCCGGACCACGGAGGTCCGCGGCGACGTGCTCGCCGACGTGGCGGCGTCGCTCGACGTGGAACCGTAGGTCGCTCGGGACCGGACGCGTCGCTGCGGGTCGAAAGCGGGCATCGCGCGCGACGCCGACCGGAACCGCGCGCGACGACGACGGGCCGCGTCCGGGTGCGCGCGAGACGGGTCTGCGGCCGGTTGGCGCGAATTTTACCGATCCATCAGAGAAATTAAGTTCGTTTCGGCGGTGCGTAGGGTCACTCTATCCCACGAAATCGGCGATCATCATGAACGAAGATAACGTTTAAGTTGAACATAGTGAATCGATACCACGAGGCAGGGACCTTATGACAAGTGTAATTTGGATCGTCGTCGCCGTGCTCAGTACGTTCACCGTTGGATACGTGGGGTACTCCCGGTACCTCTCTCGGTTCGTCGACCTCGACGACGAACGGGAGACGCCGGCCCACAAGTACGAGGACGGCCAGGAGTACGTACCGGCGAAGAAGCCGGTCCTGTTGGGGCATCACTTCTCGAGTATCGCGGGCGGCGCGCCGATCGTCGGCCCGATCACCGCCGGGGCGATCTGGGGCTGGGTGCCGGCGCTGCTGTGGGTCGCCATCGGCAACCCGCTGATGGGCGCGGTCCACGACTTCATCTCGCTGTCGGGGTCGATGCGACACGAGGGGAAGTCGATCGGCTACATCATCGGCGAGTACGTCGGCGAGCGCGGCAAGGACATGCTGCTGTGGTTCGCGTTCCTCACCATCATCCTCGTGGTGGCGGTGTTCGCCCTGGTCGTCGGGATCGTGTTGAACGCGTTCCCCTCGGCCGCGACCGCGAGCCTCGTGTACATCGCGCTGGCGTTCCTGTTCGGCGTCTACCTGTACCAGCTCGACGGTCCGTTCCTCCCGGGGACGGTGCTGTTCGTCGCGGGCGTGTTCGCCGGCGTCTGGCTCGGCGTCCAGTACCCGATGGCGCTGTTCCCGGCGGTGGAGGCCGGCGCGTACCCCGAGGGGACCATCGTCCTCTTGGAGTTCCTCGGCAACGGCGCGTGGCTTCCCGGCGCGGTGGTGAGCGCGGACGCCATCCTTCAGCCGAACGTCGCCGCGTGGGTGCCCGTCATCCTCGTCTACGCGTCGCTCGCGAGCGCGCTCCCGGTGTGGGTGCTGCTCCAGCCCCGCGACTACCTCTCGTCGTTCCTCCTCTACTCGGGGGTCGGCGGCGCGCTGCTCGCGATCATCGTCGGAACGCTGCTCGGCACCTCGGCCCAGCCGCTGACGGTCGACCCCTCGATCGGCGCGTACATGGGCTTCTTCGGCAGCGACCTGGCGATAGGGGAGCGCGGGATCACCCCGCTGTTCCCGCTGCTTTTCGTCACCATCGCCTGCGGGACCATCAGCGGGTTCCACTCGCTGGTGTCCTCCGGGACGACGGCGAAGCAGCTGAACAAGGAGAGCGACGCCCGCCTCATCGGCTACGGCGGGATGCTCGGCGAGGGGCTGCTCGCGTCCGTCGCCATCTCCACGCTCGCGGTGGCCGGGGCGACCACGGCGGCCGCGGGCGGCGGCATCGGCGGTGCGCTGCCGAACTTCGCGACCGGCGGCGGGATCATCCTCACCAGCCTCGGGATCCCGCAGAGCTTCGGCGCGCCGTTCATGGCGCTCGTCCTGGTGAGCTTCCTGCTCACCTCGACCGACACCGCGGCGCGGCTCGGGCGGTACATGATGGAGGAGATCGTCGGGACGACCGGCAGCGGAACGACGACGGGCTTCTCCGCCGACCTCGGCAGTATCGCCAAGGGCCGGTACACGAACCCGGCCGTCCAGTCGCTCGTCGCGTACCTGCTCGTCATCTCCGGCGAGTGGGTGACGCTGTGGGCGCTGTTCGGCGGCGCGAACCAGCTGCTCGCGGCGCTGGCGCTGCTCGCCGGCACCGTCTGGCTCGCGAACTGGGACGAGTCGAAGCAGCTCGCCTCCACCGGCGTCCCGATGACGATCATGGTGACGATCACCGTCCTCGGGCTGTCGTGGGTGGCGCTGTGGGACAACCTCTATCAGAAGCTGATCCTCGGTAACGTGGCCGGGCTCAGCGGCCAGATATCGGCGGTGGTCCAGATGGGGCTCGCGTTCGTCCTCATCTACCTGGCGCTGTCGCTGGTGCGGATCGGCTACGACAACATCACGACCGTGCGGGACGGCAGCGGAGCGGCGGCCGAACCGAGCGACGACTGACCGCGGTCCGACGCGGCTTTTTTGCGACGACCCGCGACGCTCAGCGCCAGAAGCGCTTCGCGAACCGCGAGAAGAATCCCTCGTCCGGCGGGTCGACCCGCTCCCACAGCCGGAACGCGGCGGCGGTGTCGGCGTTCTCGCTGGCGACGAGCGACTCGCGGTCGGGCGCGACGGCGACGAGGTTCACCTCGTAGTGGCCGTAGTAGCCGAACTTCAGCAGGGTGCGGTCGCTGAACCCGGCGACGAAGTCGGCGACGTCGTCCGGGATCCGGTCGGCGACGACCGCGACGGTGACGTCCGTGCCGTAGTGCTCCTCGTGGCCGTCGACGCGCTCGTCGGCGAGGTCGTGGGCGAACTCGACGAGCCGCTCCAGCTCCCCGACGCTCGGGGTCGACACCCGGCGGACGTACACGTACTCCCGCATGTCGTGGTCCGCGTAGCTCAGGGCCGGGTGGAGGAACTGCTTCTGGTTTCGCACCCGCATCTCGGCGGTCATGTCGAACCGCTCGCCGTCGACGGCGACGTCGCGGTCGAGGTCGTAGCTGTACATCAACCGGTCGGAGACGCGGTCGAGGTACTCGTCGTCGTAGTCGGGGACGGCCTCGCGGATCTCCGCCGGCAGCTCCTCGGGGTCGCGGCGCTCTCCCCCGTTCGACGTCGCGTTCTCACTCATCGTCGGGGTCGTACGGGACGGCGTCGCCGGAGACCGCTGGCGCGCCGATCGCCAGCACCGTCACCGGCTCGTCGGCGTCGGCCGGGTTGTACGCCCGCTGCGGGCTGCCGGGGTCGACGGCGAACAGGTCGTCGGCCGGGACCTCGTACGTGCGGTCGGGGGTCTCGACCGCGAGCGTCCCGTCGAGGACGTAGAACGCCTCCTCCTGCGTCTCGTGGGCGTGGTAGGCGAGGGGGAGCTGCTCGCCCGGGGCCGCCCTGAACCGGTTGATCGCCGCTTCGTCGAGCCCACCGGGGGCGGACAGCTTCCGACACTCACAGGGTCTGTCCGGCTCCGGGTCGACCGAGTCGACGTCGACGACACGATATCCCATGGGAACGCATTCCACGGAGCGAGTGAAAAGGGCGTCGGGACCGGAGCGGCCGCGGGCGCCGGACCCCGAACCGGGCGACGACGGAGCGAGGCCGACCGTCCGGAGCGGGCGCGAGCGCCCCCGAGGCGTCGGTTTCCCGAGGCGCAGTTTTAACCGGGAGGACCACGTTGTGTGCGGTGAAAGACCATGACAGACGAAGGAGACGAGGCGGACGGCGCGGTCGAGGCCGAGGCCTGCGGCCGCTGTTCGATGTCGACGGTCGTGGGGGCGGTGGCGAAGGACCAGTCCCCCGAGGAGCGCGCCGAGCGCGACCCGTTCCGCGGCGAGCGGATCGAAGTCGACGAGTCCGCCGTGCGGCGCGCGTCGCCGGCCGGCTACCTCGGCGACCTCAAGGAGCGGCTCGACGCGGTCGCGCGCCGGATCGCGTACGGCGAGTAGGCGGCGAGTCACGTCAGTTCGGGGAGACTTATACGCGTCCGTGCCGTAGCGGTGACGAACGATGGAAGAGAGCATCTCCGGATTCAAGGTGCGCGGCGACTGGGGCGACGTCGTCGAACACGGAGAGCGAATCTCCCTGGCGCTCCGCGAGGTGGGCGTCGACGAGGACGCCTACTACGAGTTCGACGAGTGGCGTCCCAAGACCCACGAGCGGATCGACGAGGACGTCTCGGAGAAGACCGCGGCGCAGGCGTCCGTCGACGAGGGCGAGGGCGAGCGCGCGGGGGAGTCGCCGGGCGACGACCTCCAGACGGCCGGCGAGAAGCTCACGGAGTCCTACGAGCAGGTCGAGGAGAACGACACCGAGAGCGCCCGCGAGAGCTGGGGCGAGTCGATCGAACACGTCGCCCGCGCGGCCGACTCGGCGGGTCGGAAGGCGATCCGGAAGGTGGAGGACGCCGTCTACCGGAACGTGATGACCCAGATGGCCCCGTACTACTTCGACAACGAACTCGTCAGCGCCAACGTCCAGGAGGTCGCCCGGGGCGAGGACGGCGAGACGTTCGTGTTCGAGGTGAACGTCAACGACGACGAGCTGAAGGGGGAGGTCTCGGAGGTCCTCGACGAGTACGAGTCCGAGATCGACCGCTGGCACGTCGAGACCGAGAAGCGGACCGACGACGTCGCGGCCGCCGAGGGCGTCGAACCGCCGGCCGAGGAGGGCGGTCCGGACTCGACGACGACGTGAGCCGAGCCGACGAGCGCGCCGACCCGCCGTCCGACCACGGCCGAGACACATCGGTCGCTTTTAACTCGCCGACCACCGAATCACGCCCATGAGCGAGGTACTCCGGGTCGAGGCGGGAGAGCTGTCCGTCGACGAACTCATCGACGCGCTCAACGACGGCCAGCGGATCCTCGTCGACGTCGAGGTCGCCGGCGCGAGCCACGAGGTCGCCCTCCGGTACGACGGGGAGACGTACCACTGCGACACGCCCACGAACCTCCACCGACACGCCGACGAGTCGGGGATGCGGGGCTGTATCGACCAGATGGGCTACGCCTCTCCGGAGTGACGCCCTCGCGCCGCGGAAACCGACATTTAACCACGCCGCGCGCGAACCGAGCCGCATGAGCGACCCCGAGATCGAGGACCTCGTCGGCGACCGATCGCCGTCGTTCGAGCACGTCCTCTCCTGCGTCTTCGGCGTGCGCGACCACGAGAGCCGGGCGTACCTCGCGCTGCTGGAGTACCCGGGCAGCACCGTCGCCGAACTCGCCGACGCGCTGGACCGAGACCGGTCGAACGTGAACCGCTCGCTGTCGACGTTACGGGAGAAGGGGCTCGTCGAGCGGCGGCGTCGACTCCTCGATTCCGGCGGGTACGTCTACCAGTACACCGCGATCCCGGTCCCCGAGGCGAAGCGCCGCCTCCACGACGCGCTCGACGAGTGGGTCGCCGACGTCCACGACGCCATCGACGGGTTCGATCCGGACGGACGCTGAGCCGGCGGGCGCGAGGGGGACTACTCCGCTTCCGATTCCGCCGAGTCTTCGGACTCCTCCCCGGCGCTCAGCCCGTCGTCCTCGGGGCGGTCGAGCGCGCGCTCGGCGTCGTGGTACTCGGAGTAGCCGTCGAACCAGCGCGCGATCCGCTCGATCCGGTCGACGACGTGCGCGGGCTCGCCGGACCGCGAGAGCTCGTGGCCCTCGCGGGGGTACCTGACGAACCGCGTGTCGACGCCGTTCTTCCGGAGCAGTCGGTGGTACAGCTCCGCCGTACAGATCGGCGTCCGAGTGTCGTCCTCGGAGTGGATCAGCAGCGTCGGGGTGTCGACCGCGTCGGCGTGGCCCGTCGGCGACTGCTCCCAGAGCCACTCCGGCTCCGCCGAGGGCGTCGTGTCGAAGTCGCCCTCGACGAGCTTGTACGCCGCGTCGGTCGAGCCGTAGAAGCCGGTGAGGTCGTAGACGCCGCGCTGCGAGACGGCCGCGCGGAAGTAGTCCGTCTGGCCGACCGCCCACGCGGTCATGAAGCCGCCGAAGGAGCCGCCGGTGACGAACGCGTTCGAGTCGTCGATCTCCGGGCGGTCGGCGACCGTCTCGACGCCCGCCATCACGTCGCGCATGGTGACCGCGCCCCAGTCGCGCTCGATCGCCTGCATGTACTCCTCGCCGTAGCCGGTCGAGCCGCGGGGGTTCGACCAGAAGACGGCGTAGCCGCGGGCCGCGAGCGTCTGGAACTCGTGCCACATCGTCCCGGCGGTCGACCACATCGCGTGCGGGCCGCCGTGGATCTCGACCGCGAGCGGGTACTGCCCGTCCGCGTCCGCGGGCTCGCCGCCGTCGTCGCCGACTCCCGCCGGCGGGGTCAACAGCCACCCCTGGACCTCGACGCCGTCGGACTCGAAGCTGAGCGCCTCGGGTTCACCGACCGCGCGCTCGTCGAGGTAGTCGGCGTTCAGTTGGGTCAGGCGGGTCGTCTCGTCGGCCGCGGCGTCGTAGGCGAACGCGTCGCCCGGGTGGTCCCACTCGCTGGCGGCGAACGCGACGGTGACCGACTCGGGGCCCGCGTCGGGGTCGCCCCCGACGGTCGCGCCCGAGACGGTGCCCGGCCGGAGCAGGCGCTCGGGGTCCGCGCTCCCGTCGGCGGGAACGCGCCACAGCGCCGTCTTCCCCTCGTCGGGCGTCGCGAAGTACAGCGTCTCGTCGGCCGGCCCCCACTGCGGGGCCGTCCCGCGGCCGAGGCCGCGGTCGATGCCGCCGGTGAGGTCGGTGACCGCGCCCGACTCGGCGTCGAGGACGCGGAGGTCCGTCGGCTGCATCGACACCTGCTCCGGCTCGGCGTGCGTGAACGCGACGCGGCCGTCCGCGGTCGCCGCGAGGTCGGCGCCCCACCCGGTCGTGGTGTGGACGCGCTCGGTCTCGCCCGCGTCGAAGTCGTGGGCGTGGATGGCGATCTCGACGGAGTCGTCGGGGTCGTCGCCGACCGCCTCGGTGTAGTACAGCGTGTCGGCGTCGCCCCACGACGGCGCGGCGAAGTCGGCGTCGCGGTCGGTCACCCGGTCGATCGCGCCGGACTCGGCCGGGTCTGGGTCGGTGACGCCGCCGACCGTCGCGTCCGCGTCGACGACGTACACGCCGGGGCGGCGCCCGTCGAAGTGGCGCTCGGCGGCCCGGTAGACGGTCCGGTCGATGACGCGCGGGTCCGGGTGGTCCTCGGGCTCGTAGTCGTCCGGCACCGCGAGGTCGCGGTCGGCCTCGCGGTCGTCGGCGGTCACGGACTGGACGAACGCGATCCGCTCGCCGTCCGGCGACCACGCGATCTGCGAGACGCCGCCGACCACGTCGGTGACGCGGCGGGCCTCGCCCCCGTCGACCGGGAGGACCCACAGCTGCTGGCGGTCGTCGGTCGCGCCCCGGGTGGAGGTGAAGGCGATCCGGTCGCCCGAGGGGCTCCAGCGCGGCTCGGCGTCGGCGCCCTCCGCGAGGGTGAGTCTGCGGGGGTCGTCCTCGCCCGCGGCGTCGACGACGTACACCGTCGTCTCGTAGCTGTCGTCGTCGTTCGGCTGTCGGCGCACGAACGCGACGCGGTCGCCGTCCGGCGAGAGCCGGGGGTCCGACGGGACCGCGATGTCGTGGTAGTCGGCGGCGGTGATCGGCTCCATGGGTGTGGGTCGGACGGGGGAGGCAAAAGGCGTCGGGAGGCGGAAAGGCGGGCGACGGCCCGGACGAGGAGCGGCGAGCCGGGCTCGCCGTCGTCGCTCAGTCCTCGCCGTTGTCGAACGCGAGCGAGACGCCGCCGTCGTCGACCGTCGCGCCCGCGGCGCAGACCGGGTGTTCGAGGTCGGCCTCGAGGAGTTCGCTCGCGACCGACGGGGCGTCCGTCGCGGTCAGGTCGTACGGCTCGGGGGAGTCCGTCTCGTAGGTCGCGACCACCGTGGGCTCCTCGACGGCCTCGACGAGCAGCGCGTCTCGGCGGACCGTCCCGATCGTCGCCGACTCCGCGCCGACGACGCCGGCGACGCGGGGCGTGTCGTAGTCGTCCTTCTCGAAGTCGAGCGCGAGCAGCGCCGACGCGAGCGCGTCGCGGGCGGGGTAGCCGCGCTCCAGTTTCTCCGCGATCGGGTCGACGTGCGAGCCGTTTCCGAGGACCGCGAGCGGCTCGTCGGTCGGGGTCTCGACCGCGCGGGCGCAGTTGTACGAGACGTATGGGTTGTCCGTCTCGGGCGCGTCCGCGGTCGGGCCGACGGTGAGCGTCCCGTCGCGGTCGCGAACGCGGCGGTTCGGGAACGAGCGCGAGGAGACGCGGTAGCCGCCGATACCGGGCGCGACGACGACGAATCGTCCGACGTACATACAGCTTCGTGCGGATTCGGCCGGTTAAAATACGTCGATGTACGCACGAACGCGATCCGAACGGCGAGGCGGCACCGCGGTCTCGCCAACCGATCGCACGGCGAGCGCAACGCGCAACGCTTACAAACACGTACTGGCTATCGATAAGTGCGCAGTCCATTGGGGTAGTGGCCAATCCTGTTGCCTTCTGGGGGCAACGACCCTGGTTCGAATCCAGGATGGACTACTTCTCTCGTACCTCGCTTCGACTGGAACGAAGAGGCATCCCCGTCCCGCGGTCTCCAGTCGAAACGAAGGGGTCGGTGGGGATTCTGACGCGGCTCACTTCTCGACGTCCAGCAGCGCGACCCGCTCGCGAACGGCGTCGGCGAGGTCGCCGTTCGTCGCGGCGAGTTCGCGGTCGGTGACCCCGTAGAACTCGCGGACGCGGTCCTCGTCGAACTCGGTCGAACGGCCGTCTCCGCTCGCGATCTCCGACGAGTCGGTCGCGAGCGACCGGAGGCCGTCGACGGCCGCGTCGAGGTCGGCGGCCGAGCGCTTGACGCCGGGCACGTCGCCGAAGTCCGCGGCGAGGACGACGACGCGTCGCTCGCCCGCGGAGACCCCGAGTTCGAGCGCGCGGTCGATCTGTCTGCGTCCGGCCGCGTACAGCAGTACCTCGACCCCGGGGTCGCGCGCGACGGCCTCGCCGCGAGCGATCGCCCGCGCCGCCAGCCGCGCCGCCCCGCGGAGCTGCGTCGCGGAGACGACGAGGCCGGCGTCGAACGCCTGGACGACCGCGCCGGTCTCGGCCGCGACCGCGTCGAGGTCGCCGAGGAACGCGTCGAGGTCGTCGATCGCGAAGGTGCCGGCGACGAGCCGGACCTCGGGGTCGGGCGCTGGCGCTCCGTCGCCACCGGCCGCAGAGTCGGTCATCCGAAATCACCCAGGCTGGCCTGTCCGTCGCCGTCGCCGTCGGCGTCCGCGCCCGCGGTCGCCGCCGCGGAGGCCGAGCTGTCGGGATCGATGCCGTCGAGCGACGGGTCCTCGCGGCCGGCGTTCTCTAAGATCCGCTCGGCGGTGCGCTCGCGGCCGCGGAGCGCGCCGAGGACGACCGCCTTGTCCGCCTCGCGGAGGTCGGCGCGGCTCTCGATGCCGGCCTCGTAGAGACGGCGGGCGCGCTTCCGGCCGACGTTGCGGACGCCGGCGAGGTCGAGCAGCTCCTCGCGGACCCCGTACTCCAGCCGCTTGCGGGCCTCGCGCACCTGAACGACGGTGTCGCCGTCGATCCCCCCCACGTCGCGGGCGAGCGTCTCGGCCGCGCGGAGGAGCCACTCGGCGGTGTCGACCTTCCCGCGGATGTCGCCGGGGCCGACGCCGTACCGCTCCGCGATCCGGTCCTCGTCGACTTCGTTCGCCCAGTCCTCCAGCAGGCGGCCCGTCTTCAGCGCGGCGAGCCAGTCCTCGAACCGCACGTCCTCGTACTCGGAGGGGACGTCGCCGAGGAGCTCCGCCTCGCGCTCGTAGCAGACCTCGGTGTACTCCTCGCGGTCGCCCGACTTGAGGTACAGCTCGTAGGTGTCGGGGGTCCGGCTGACGAGGTGGTAGAGGCCGAGCGGCGTGACCGCGGGGGCGGGGTCGTCGCCCGACCCCGGCTCCTCGGAGGCGTCGCCGTCCGTTCCGTCCTCGCCGGCGCGGGTGTACGTGGTGAAGCCGGCGTCGGGGGCGTCGGCGGCGTCGGCGGTCGGGTCGTTGGCCGCGACGAACTCGTCGCTCTCCCCCGTCGCCCCGTCGTCCGCGACGGTCCGGAGCCCGTCGAGAATCTCCGCGGCGCTCATCGGGTCGAGGTAGAGCCGCGAGACGGTGTGGCCGATCCCGGTCGCGGCGAGGCCCTCGCTCCCGCCGTCGCGGTCGCGGTCGACGAAGCCGTTGACCTCGAGGTAGTCGAGGACGGTGTCGGTGACCGCGGCGAGCCGCCCCTCGTCGTCGGTCTGCGTGGCGTAGAGGGTGTTGTCGAGGAAGGAGAGCAGCCCGTCGCGGGTGGCGGCGAAGCCGGACGCGATCGTCGCGAGGACGTGGGTTCGGAGGGCGGGCTCGGCGGCGAGCTTCGATCGGACCGGCTCGGCCTCGGCCCAGACGTACCGCTCGAACAGCTCTTCCTGCGTGTCGGCGTTGTTCGCGAGCAACACCGCCTCGCCGTAGGGGTCGAGGCCGGGGCGGCCCGCGCGGCCGCACATCTGGTGGACCTCGAGCACGTCGAGGGGTTTCATCCCGCCGAACTCGCCGTCGTAGCGCCGCCAGTCGCGGACGATCACGCGGCGGGCGGGGGTGTTGACGCCGGCCGCGAGCGTCGGCGTCGCGGAGACGCACTTGATGAGTCGGTCGCGGAAGGCGTCCTCGATCAGGCTGCGGTGCTCGCTCGCGAGGCCGGCGTGGTGGAACGCCGACCCCTGTTCGACCGCGTCGGCGAGGTCCTCGGAGGTGTCGGTGTCGGAGACGCCGCGGATCTCGTCGGCCAGCTCGCTGAGGCGGTCGCGCTCGTCGCCGGTGAGCCGCGGGCCGGTGACGTCGGTGAGCTTGCGGGCCGACGACTCGGCGTTGCGCCGGGAGTTGACGAAGACGAGCGAGGAACCGCCCTGTCCGTCTTCCTCGGTGTCTAACGCGTCGCCGACGAGCTTCGCGGTCTGGTCCTCGCCGCGCTCGACGGGCACCTCGCGCTGGCTCCCGTCGTCGAAGTTGATCGCGTTGCCGAAGTGGACGCCGGTGTGGAGCTCGATCGGGCGCCAGTCGGACTCGACGAGCTCGGCGTCGAGCCAGTCCGCGATGACGTCGGCGTTGCCGACGGTCGCCGAGAGCGCGACCGTCTGGAGGCCGGGGTTCACCTTGCGGAGCTTCGCGAGGGTCACTTCGAGGGTTGGCCCGCGGTGGGAGTCGTCGACGAGGTGGACCTCGTCGCTGACGACGCAGGTGAGGTCGTCGATCCACGGCGCGCCGTTGCGGATGAGCGAGTCGACCTTCTCCGAGGTGGCGACGATGATGTCCCGGCTCGCGAGCCACTCGCCGTCGGAGTCGTAGTTGCCCGTGGAGACGCCGACGGTGACGTCGAACTCCTCCCAGCGCTCGAACTCGGCTTTCTTCTCGCTGGCGAGCGCGCGCAGCGGGACGATGTACAAGGCCTTCCCGCCGCGCTCGACGGAGGAGAGCATCGCCAGCTCGGCGATCAGCGTCTTGCCGGACGCGGTCGGGACCGCCGCGACGAGGCTCTCGCCGGCGGTGACGCCCGCGTCGACCGCCGCCTCCTGGGGCGGGTACAGCTCCGCGACGCCCTCCGCTTCGAGCGCCTCGCCGACGCCGGCGGGGAGCCCGGAGAGCGAACTCGGTTCCATTACCGGAGTCTGGGCCCCGCCTCGATTTAAACCGTCGGAA
>ERZ1034547.24-NODE-24-length-45306-cov-7.826656_pt1 | contig 45306 bp, 42 predicted proteins | sample MGYA00520642_ERZ1034547 | MGnify/ENA primary metagenome ERZ1034547 (study PRJEB33760, sample SAMEA4777713) | hypersaline lake metagenome | biome: hypersaline environment; feature: brines | place: Spain | collected 2012-08 | depth 0 m ... | reverse complement strand
ATCTCAACCGAAAGGAAGCAATTGTTAGAGACTACTTGTTACCGCTCCTTTCCAGCGATTTCAGAGAACCTGCTGACACTGATGAAAAGGACGTTGCTGTCACGAGATCAATTCTCGCCAAGCAGTATGTTGAACTCACAAACACCGGGCCCGTCTGGAAAACAGGTCTGATACTTGTTGTGTATGATTTCGGGTTTCAGATGGACTCTATGGTTTATGGACTCGTCATTGGTGCGGTTGGAAGCTTTGAAATTGCCATTTCTAATTTCTACACTCCTGAAATCCTCGCGGAGGAAACGTTTGAGAAATCAAGCGAGATCCGATCTGAGATCGTAGCAAAAGCCGAGCGCACCGTGAGGACTAAGATAGGGTTGGCGGGCCTCGCATCTGGCTTCCTGGTTCAACTGTTTGCGATCTCGGGACCGCTCCCGGCCGAACTGTTCGGTCAGAACTATCTGTTGGACAGGTTCCCGAGTCGGGCTGGGTTCCTCCTGACGCTCACTGCGATCAGCCTCATATCCAGAGTATCCCCAGGGATGCTAGATTCGACGCAGATCCAGCACTAAGGACCACTACACGAGCATTACTAACGGCACGCAGCGCCGGCGAATTTAGTACAGTATTACCTCATTGCCCACGCATTTGATTTTCTCGTCCGGATATTGAGGGTCCCCCAATGAGGTCGCAGCCGCCACAGGGCGAGCTCTCTGTCACCCGCGCCGCTTCCACCGTCCTTTTGCTCACGTCGGCCACGCCTCCCGCTCCCGGCGGTCCGTCTCGCCCGAGAGCTCCGGCGGCACCTCCTCCAACAGCACCGGCGCGAGCGACGCGCCGACGTGCCACGCGACGACCTCGCCGTCTAACCCCTCCAAGCGCACGTCCTGCTGACCGTAGAACTCGCCGTCGACCGTACAGGACCCCCCGCCGTCCGCGAAGCAGACGTCGCCGCGGTCGTCGTAGGTGATCTGGACGTGGGCGTCGCGCGCGCTGTCGACGAACTCCCACGCGAACCCGTCGCTCCCCTCGATGTCGTCGCTGGCGGCGAAGTAGTCGAGCGCTTCGGCGACTTCGCCTTCGACCTGCGTCGGGACTTCCCCGCTCTCGGCGCGGAGGTGGACCTTCACCGGGCGATGGGTCGCGAGCGTGCTGGTCGCGCTCATCAGCCCGGCGGGCTCCTCGCCGTGTTCGAGTCCCTGCACGTGGCCGAGCTCGTGGATGATCGTCGCGTTCATCTCCGCGTCCGAGACGTTCGGCTCGACGGTCGCGGTCATCGGCGTCCGCGGCTCGTCGACGAGCAGGTCGGCGCAGCCGAAGTACCGCGCGTCGCCGTCCTCCACCCCGCAGCGGTCCACGCGGTCGAACCGGAGGACGACGTCGGCGCGGTCCGCGTCGGCTACCCGCTCGTACGCGACCGGGTAGCCGAGGTAGCGCTCGTCGTTTCGTTCCCAGTACCCCGTGGCGGCCGCGACGACCGCGGTGACGTTCCGGTCGACCGCGTCGTCGTCGACGTAGAGGCCGAGCGTCGTCTTCCCGTACGGGCTCGGGTGGACCACCGACACGGTCCGCTCCCGCGTCCGGTCCGCCGTCGTCACGACGAGCGGGTGGTCACCGCCGTCGAGTCGCACGTCCGCGAAGGAGACGGACACCCGCGTCTCCGCGCCACCGTCCAGCGCGACCGTCCGGTTCGCGCTCGCGGCGTTCCCGTATCGAACCCGGACCGTCTGGTTGCCGGCCACGTCGCCGGCGTTGGTCACGGTCGCCGTCACGGAGAGGGCCGCCCCGTAGTCGACGCTGTCCGGGGCGTCAATGTCGGAGACGACGAACGTCGCCGCCCGCGGCTCCTCGACGACCAGCCGCCGGGTGGCGTTCGCCTCCCCGACGGACACCCGCAGCTCGTGCTCGCCCGGGTCGAGCGTCGCCGCGTCGACCACGGCCGTCACCGTCATCGTCCCGTTCGCCGGGACGGACCGGTTCTCGGCGAGCAGCGTCGCGTCGTCGACCCGGACCGTCGTTCGAACCGGCCCGAGTGTCTCGTTCGAACTCCCCGCGCTCGCCGCGTCGCCGCCGTCCGCGATCCCCTCCCACCGCACGGTCGCCTCGACCGTCGCGCGCTCGTCGTGGCCGAGCGACTCGGGCGCGGAGACCGACTCGATGGACGGGGACGGGTCGCCGAGCGGCTCCGCTCCGCTGAGCCCTCCGCTCAGGCCGCCACAGCCGGCGAGGACGACGAGCAGCGCGACGGCGGCGACGGCGGCGGTGGTGCGCATCGTTCGTCCAGCCCTCTGGGACGCAGGCACATAACGTTCGTTTCACTCGCCGATCATTTGCGGGCTCGACGAACCGAAGCCGGACGGTAGGACGGTTCGCAGGCGACGGTCGCCGCCTTCCGTCCTACCGTCCGTCAGAACACCGCGGGGAACAGCAGGTAGACGAACCCCGCGGTCAGCAGTCCGCCGAAGCCGATGTAGTAGGCGACGGGGATCAGGTTCAGCCGGACGACCCGGCCGGTCTCTCCGACGAGCCCGACCGTGGCGAGCGCGGCGATCACGTTGTGGATCGCGATCGTGTTGCCGATCGCGGCGCCGATCGTCTGCGCCCCGACGAGCAGCTGCGTCGAGAGGCCGAGCTCCCGCGCGATCTCGAACTGGAACGCCGCGAACGTCACGTTGCTCACCGTGATCGAGCCCGCGATGAACGCGCCGAGAGTCCCGACGGCGGGCGAGAGGAGCGGGTACGCGCCACCGAACGTCGAGGCGGTCGCGTCCGCGAGGACGACGATCATGCTGCCGTCGGCGGTCGCACCCGGGTGCGCCGCGGTCTGGAGCATCACCTCGACCATCGCGATGACGAACACCAGCGAGACGGCGGGCGAGACGATCTTCTCGCCGGCCTCGCGCCACGCGCTCGTCACGCCGTCCGCCGACATCCCGAACACCGGGACCGCGAGCAGCGCGCTGACGAGGAGCCACGTCCCGGGGACGTACGCCCAGCCGATCGCCCCGTCGATGGTCGTGCCGAAGACCCCCGACGCGACGATCGTCATCCCCGGCCCCTCCTGGAGGAACGTCGCGACCGGCCCGATCACGCGCGTCCCGATGAGCAGGACGACGAGCGCGACGTACGGCGACCACGCGCGGACGAGCGACATCTCCGCGTCCCCCTCGAGGCTCCCCGCACCCGTCGCCGTGTCCTCGGCGTCGACGCTCGCCTCGGTCGACCCGTTCTCGCCGCCCGGCTCGATGCCGCCCACCCAGTGGTCGGGCCACTCCTCGCGCGGCGGGAACTCCCACTCCTCGTCGGGCAGCAGGTAGCCCGCGCGGAGCGTCGCCACCACGACGCCGCCGCCGACCATCGCCGCGATCAGCGACGGGAGCTCCGGCCCGACGAACCACGCCGCCGCCGCGTACGGGACCGCGAACGCGACCCCGGCGAACAGACACAGCGGCGCGACGGCGAGCGCGGGCCCGAGCGACCGCTCGTCCGGGTCCGTCGCCCCGAAGAAGTACACGACCATCGCTACGGCGAGGAACGGCATGAAGAGCCCGAGCAGTCCGTTGTACACGGCCGCCCACCCGCCGGCGGCGGTCGAGTACGTCGCCACCGACTCGAAGCCGCCGCCGGTGATCGCGTCGGCGACCGCGCCGAGCGGCTGCTCGAACCCGACGATGATCGGCGTCCCGACCGCGCCGAACACGGTCGCGACCGCGTGGCCGATCAGCGCGGCGACGACCGCGGCGAACGCCGGGAACCCGAGCGCTAAGAGCAGCGGCGCGACCACGGCCGCGGGGGTCCCGAAGCCGGCGACCCCCTCGATGAACGTCGCGAGGAAGAACCCGAGCAGCACCACCTGGACGCGCCGGTCGTCGCTTATCGACGCGAAGCCGGCGTTGATCCGGTCGACCGCGCCGGAGTTCATCAGCGTGTACAAGAGCACCAGCGCCCCCAAGACGATCCACAGGATCTCGACGGCCGCCATCGCGCCGCTCACCGAGGCCGCGAGGATCCACTCCACGGGCATCCCCCACGCGAGGAACGCCACCGCCGCGGCCGCCGCCCACGCGACCGGCATCGCTCGGGACGCGGGCCACAGGAGCCCGACGAGGAGCGCTGCGACGACGACGAGCGGCACCAGCGCCAGCGGCGCGCTCGCGCCTAGCGCCATCGCCGTTCACCTCCCGCGTCGCGGTCGAGACGTTCCCTCGCCGCCGCGGTCCGAAGCAACCGAGCGCCGTCCGCCGACTTTCTCCGTCGACCCATGTCGGTCTATGTGAATTATCTGTGTAATAAACGCCACGGCCGATTCTCGCCGATCGGGTGCCTGCGCGGCGTCCGCGATCGACGTTCGACTTGCGCCGCTGTCGCCCGCCGCCGTCACCTTCCGCCGCCGCCCGCCAACCGCGACCGATACCGGCTTGTCGCCGCGCGACCAAGCGTGCGCGTGACGCTTCGACGCGACGTCCTCGCGGCGATCGACGCCGACCGCGGCGCCTTCCGGACGCGGGTCTCGGCGCTGGTCGACGAGCACGACCTCGACGTCGACGTGGACCCGACCGACTCCGAGCACCCCGCCGACCGGACCGAACGCGAGGCGATGCTCGTCGACCGCGTCCGCGCGCTCGACGACCTCCCGCTCGGGCTCACGCTCACCGGGCCGGCGTACCGCGACACGCCGATCGTCTACGTCAACCGCTGGTTCCGGGAGTGGACGGGGTACGCGCTCGACGAGCTCCGCGGGCGGAACCCCCGGCTGTTCCAGGGACCGGACCCCGACGCGGACGCGCGCGCCGACTTCCGCGAGGCGCTCTCGACGTGGTCGACGGTCACCGTCGAGCTCCGCAACCGACGCCGAGACGGGACCCCCTTCGCGAGTCGCGTCTCGCTGCGACCGCTGTTCGGCGACGCGGGCACGGTCACGCACTGGATCGCCGCCCAGAAGCCGGAGCCGATCGAGGCGGCCGACGCGGACGGATAGTCGACGGAGTGATGATTCTCCTCACCCCCGCGCCCCTCAGCGCAGCGTCGACGTCGGCACGACCGACGGGAGCACGCCGCTCCCCGTCGCGTCCTCGACGACCGCTTCCGAGACGTGCTCGCCGCTGAGCAGGCACATCGGCATCCCGATTCCGGGGTTGGTGTACGCTCCGACGTAGTAGAGCCCGTCCACGCCGGGCGCGCGGTGCGCGGGGCGGAGCGGCCCGGTCTGTTCGAGCGTGTGCGACAGCGCCAGCGCGGTGCCGCGGGGCGCGTTGAACCGCTGCCGGAAGTCGGAGACGCAGGCGGTCTCCTCGAAGACGATCCGGTCGCGGAAGTCGACGCCGGCGTGCTCCGCCAGGTCGTCGAACACCAGCTCGCGGAACCGCTCGCGCGTCTCCGGGTCGTCGTCCAAGCCGGCCGCCAGCGGGACGAGCAGGAAGACGGCCTCGTGGCCGTCGGGCGCCGCCTCGGGGTCCGTCTTCGAGGGGACGTGGACGTAGTAGGCGGGGTCGTCCGGCCACGCCGGCTCGTCGAAGATGTCGTCGAAGTGCGGCCGCCAGTCGGTCGGGAACACGAGCGTGTGGTGGTCCAAGTCGACGTCGCCCTCGACGCCGATGTACGAGAGGTACGCGGAGGGGGCGTACGTCCGCGACTCCCAGTACGACTCGCGGTCGACGGTCCCGGCCGGGAGGAGGTCGCGCTCGACGTGCGGCGGCGGCGCGTTCGCCACGACGCGGTCGAAGCGGGTCTCCCCCGTCGCGGCGTCCGCGCCGTCTCGCTCCGTCTCCACGGTGAACGTCGGCGTCGCCGCCGGGACCGAGGGCTCGATCGCGGTCACCGGCTCGCTCGTCCGGATCGTGACGCCCACCTCGCGGGCGAGGTCGGCCATCGCGTCGACGACGCTCGCGATCCCGCCGATCGGGTGGTAGACGCCGAGGTTCATGTCGACGTGGCTCATCAGCGTGTAGATGGCCGGGGTGTTGTACGGCGAGCCGCCGAGGAAGACGAGCTTGTACTCCGCGATCTGCCGGAGCTTCTCGCTGTCGAAGTAGTCGCCGACGTAGTCGTCCATCCCGCGGAGCTTCGGCAGCGCCCGCCCCGACCGGAGCACGTCGGTGTCGACCATGTCGCGCAGCCGCGACCGGCTCGGGTAAACGAACCGGTCCATCCCGAGGTCGTACGCCTCCGCGGCGTCGGCGAGGTAGTCGTCGAGCACGTCGCCCGCGCCCGGCTCGTACGACTCGAACAGCGCCTTCTGCCCCTCGCGGTCGGCCGGCATCGACGCGCGGTCGCCGTCCTTCCAGATCACCTCGTACAGCGGGTCGAGCTCCACCAGGTCGTAGTAGTCGTCCGTCGACCGTCCGAAGTGCTCGAAGAAGCGGTCGAACACCTCCGGCATGAGGTACCACGACGGGCCGGTGTCGATCCGGAACCCGTCGCGCTCGATCCGTCCGGCGTACCCGCCGGGGTGCTCGTTCCGCTCGAACAGCGTCACGTCCGCCCCCGCGCCGGCGAGGTACGAGGCCGCCGAGAGCCCGCCGAAGCCGGCTCCGACGACCGCGATCGACTCCCCGGCGAGCGGCTCGCCCGACAGGTCCGCGTCCGGTTGGGGTGTCATTACGTCGTCGTACGCGTTCGGGGAGGTTTACCCTGCGGTCATACCATGTTAGGGCCGCCGCTGTCCCGCGATTTTGCCCTCGTATCAGTCGCCGTCCGCGACGCCGTCGCCCTGGAGCCGCCGCGCGCCGAGCGCGAACAGCCCCAGCCCGATCAGGTAGAGCCGCCACCCGGCGTTCGCCACCGGGAACCGCCGGTCGACCGGCTCCTCGACGTCGAGGTCCGGGTCGCGCGGCTGGACGGGGTTGTTGACGTGGACCGACTCGCTGGTGCCGCCCGCGCCCGCGTCGACGGTCCGCGTCCCGGTCTCCGGGTCGACCCGCACGTCGACGAACGTCTGGACGAACCCGTCGGCCGTCGAGTAGAACGCCTCGCCCGCCAACTGGAAGAACCGGTCGCGGAGCGGCCAGAACGCGTTCACCCCGTCGAGGTGCGTCCAGTCGAGCGAAATGTGGGCGAAGACGTGGACGAAGAGAGCCACCCACGCGACCGCGATCCACCGCGGCGAGAGCCGCTCGCGGACCCACGACCGCTCCCGGATCCGGGTGTCGACGCACAGCGCCAGCGCGGCGACCGCGGGGAAGACGAAGTTGTGCCCGACCGTGCGGTGCGCGCCGGGCATGACCGCCCCGAGGAAGCTGTCCGCCTCCGGCAGGACGAGCACGACGAGCAGGACTGCGAGCGCCCGTCGGTCGAGGGAGTCGCGCAACAGCGCGGCCGCGAGCAGCAGCGCGAACCCGGCGTGGACGATCGTCGAGGGCATTCAGCGCGTCACCTCCCCGTCCCGGCGCCGTAATCGGAACCGGACGGCGAGCGTCGCGACCGCGGCGGCGACGACGACCAACTGCCACCCCGCCTCGACGAACCGGAACTCGCGGGCGCCGCTCGCGTCGAGCCCGGGCCGTCCGTCCGGGTTCACCCACGAGGCGACCGGGTCGGCGACCGCGCCGCCGACGCTCCGGAGCGGTAACGCGCCGCCGCCCTCGGCTCCCGAAACGAGGAACGTCTGGACGACGCCCTCCCGCGTCGAGAACACCAGCCGCCCGCGGACGACGTAGCGCGCGTCCTCCAGCGGGTACAGGAGCGACGCGCCCTCGCCGGCGAACAGCGCCGCGCCGATCCCGGCGACGGCGTACGACGCGAGTGCCACCCACGCGATCCGCGCGCCGCGGTGACCGAAGCGCCCGCGGAGGACCGACGCCGGCCGCAGCGCCGTGTCCCAGTAGAGCAGTCCGCCGGCGAGGAGCGGGACCCAGACCGCGTGGAGGAGGGCGTTGGTCGCGCCCGGGACCACGAGGCTCGCCGCCGCGTCGAGCCCCGGGAGGAGCGCGGCCGCGACGACGACCGCGACCGCGCGCCGGTCGAACGCGCGACCCAGCAGCGCGGCCGCGAGCAGCGCGCCCACGGCCGCGCTCACGAGCGTCGGGGCCATACCGGTCCTGACGCTCGGAGGCGAATAAGCGCTCCGGGCGGGTCAGTTCGCCCCGTCTCGATCGCCCGCCGCGCCGGCGTCGCTGTCGCCCGCCGCCACGGTCTCACTGTCGTCGCTCCCGTCCCGGTCGACCGCCTCGCGGTCCACGGTGACGGCGTCGGCCTCGCCGCCTGCGTCCGCCCCGCCGTCGACGCCGAGCAGCGCGACGGCCATCAGCCGAGCGCCGCCGGCGATCAGGTTCGTCAGGTGGAGCCCGAGCAGGACCCCGACGACGCCGACCGCGGCCGCGAGGGCGGCCTCGGGCGCGGCGTCGATCGTCCACACCACCGGCTCGCCGTTCACCTCGCCGAACTCCTGGGCGAACGGGTACCGCACCGGCGCGGCGACGAGCGGGAGCGCGTTCCCGAGGACGAGGACCGGCGCGAACGCCAGCAGCGCGACCCAGAGCTTCAGCGAGAGGAACCCGAGCCCCCGCCACGTCGACGGCGCCGCGAGGTACGCCCGGACGCTCGCGGTCGCTCCCGCGCTCCCGTCGTCCGCGGCGGCGAGGAAGTCGTCCGGCGCGACCAGCTCGGTACCGAGCAGCCGGTTCGCGAGCCACCGTTCGAGGCCGGCGACGAGCCGCGAGCCGATCACCGCGACGATCAGGACACCGATCCCGACGAGGACGACCGAAAAGACGAGTCCGAACACGAGCGAGAACGAGACGTACCCCGAGTAGACGAACGCCAGCGGGAGCGCGACGAGCAGGTACAGCAGGTGGCGATACGTCTGGCCGTCGGCGACGACGCCGACGACCGGGAGGGCGGCGAGCGGTCGGAGGGAGACCATACTGTGACGTGTCGCTCGTCAGAAAAAAATCGGTCGCTCCCGGTCCGCCTCAGCCGAGGAAGAAGTCGATCGCGTCGCCGGACGACTGCCCCTTGTACAGCTCTGAGTAGCCGCAGTTCGTACAGGAGACGACCACGAAGCTCCGGTTCTGGACGTCGAACATCTTGGTGAGTCCCGTCCCGCTAGTGGCGATCTCGTCGGTCTCCGTCTCCGTGTCGCCGCACTTCGGGCAGCCGTCCTCGCCGCTCCTGCCGAGCGAGTCGCGGCGTTCGTCGGACCGGGGCCCGTCGCCGCGGCTGCCGGAGTCGCTTCGCCGGTTTTCGCGCTCGTCATCGGCCTCGTTCTCGATCAGTTCGTCGTCGCCGAATATCGAGTACTTCTCGTCGTCGGTTTCGGAGGGCATCGGGCCCGGATCCGCGAGCGAGCGGTAAACGCCTTGTGCCCTCACCCGCCGCAACCCAACGTATATGATTGCCGGCCGCCCCGATCGGGTATGACGCGAGTCGCCGTGATCGCGGGCGTCGGCCCGACAATCGGGGCCGCCGTCGCGCGGCGCTTCCACGACGACGGGTTCGCGGTCGCGCTGCTGGCGCGCTCCGAGGAGTACGTGCGCACGCTCGCTGCGGACCTCGGCGGGGACGCCGTCGCGATCCCGACCGACGTGACAGACGGCGCTGCCGTCGAGGCGGCCCTCGAACGCGTTCGCGACGAGCTCGGTCCCGCAGAGGTGCTCGTCTTGAACGCGTCGGGCGGCGGCGGGAACCCGGTCGACGACGCGAGCGCCGACCGGCTCCGCGAACTCTTCGACGTGCGCGTCGCTGGGTCGATGGCGTGCGTCCGCGCGGCGCTGCCGGACCTCCGCGGGACCGAGGGGACCGTTCTCTTCAGCGGGACGACGTTCGCGGAGCCGCCCGTGACGGCGCAAGTCGAGTGGGGAGCGGTCGCGCCGGCCGCCCGGGGGCTCGCGCTCTCGCTGGACGCGGCCCTTGACGACGTGTCCGTCACGTACGTCCGGATCGGCTCCCCCGTCCGTCCCGACGCCGGACCGACAGCGATCGACGCGGCAGCCCTCGCCGCGGAGTACCGCCGCCTCGTCGACCACGAGGGGATCGCGACGCGAGAGATCGACGTTCGCAAGCGCTGAAGCGTCGCTACTCGTTCGTCGACCCGCCCGCGTCGCCGACCCCGTCGACGAGCTCGTCGGCGACTCCGGTGTAGCCGGCCGGGGTCAGCGCCTGTAGCTCCGCGCGGACCGCGTCGTCGACGTCGAGGTCGGCGAACAGCTCGTGGAAGTCGTCGATCGTCACCGATTGGCCGCGAGAGAGCGCCTTCACCCGCTCGTACGCCTCGGTGTCGCCCTCGCGGCGCAGGATCGTCTGGACGGCCTCGCCGATCACCTCGGGGGTCGCGTCGAGCTCCTCGCGCATGACCGTCTCGTTCGGGACGACCTTCGAGAGCCCGTCCGCGGCCTTCGAGTAGCCGATCAGGCAGTGCGCCAGCGCGGCGCCGACGTTGCGCTTGACGGTGGAGTCGGAGAGGTCGCGCTGGAGCCGCGAGCTCGTCACGTAGTCGGCGAGGAACGTCAGATCGCCGTTCGCCTTCGAGAGGTTCCCCTCGCTGTTCTCGAAGTCGATCGGGTTCACCTTGTGGGGCATCGTCGACGACCCCGTCTCGCCCTCGACGGCCTCCTGCCCGAGGTATCGGTCGGCGACGTAGAGCCACGCGTCGAGGTCCAGATCGAGGAGCACGTTGTTGACGCCCCGGAGCGCGTCGAACAGCGCCGCGAGGTCGTCGCAGGGGTTCACCTGCGTCGCGAGCGCGGTGTGTTCGAGGTCGAGGTCGCGCACGAACGACGCCGAGAACGCCCGCCAGTCGACGTCGGGGTAGGCGGCGCGGTGGGCCGCGAAGGTGCCGGACGCCCCCGCGAGCTTGCCGGAGAGGTCCTCGTTCGCGACGACGACCCGCCCGAGCGCCCGGCCGAGCCGCGCGGCGTACACCGCCATCTCCTTGCCGAAGGTCGTCGGCGTCGCCGGCTGGCCGTGGGTGCGCGCCAGCATCGGCGTGTCGCGGTGCTCCTGCGCCAACTCGACGAGCGCGTCGCGGACCTCGCGGACCGCGGGGACGACCACCTCGCTCACCGCGGGCTTGAGCAGGAGGCGCTGCGCGAGGTTGTTCACGTCCTCGCTGGTGAGCCCGAAGTGGATCCACGGGTACAGCGACTCCGCGTCGTCGAGCGGCGCGTCGGGACCTTCCGCGATGTCCGCCAGCCGGACGCGGAGGAAGTACTCGACCGCCTTCACGTCGTGGTTTGTCGCGTCGTACCCCGCGGCCCCCTCGGTCTCGAGGGCCTTGATCAGCCGCGCGTCCTCGACCGAGAAGTCGGCGTACACCTCGCGGAGCGCCGTCGCGGTCGCCTCGTCGAAGCCGATCGGCGTCGCGTCGAGGGCCCCCAGCGCGAGCAGGTACTCCACCTCGACGCGGGTCCGGGCGCGCATCAGCGCGGCCTCGCTCGCGTACGGCGACAGTGCCGCCGTTCGGCCGGCGTAGCGCCCGTCGAGCGGCGAGACGGCCGCGAGCGGATCGTTCCGGGACAGCCCCGAGATGGCGTCGTCGGCCGTCGGTCCGGAGTCGTCGGTCATGTCCGCGACTGCCGCCGGAGCCAGCAAAAGCGTGTCGATGGGGCGAGGCACGGACGTGGATCTGTCTCACCGTCGGACCGTGTCGAGACCGCGTTCCGATCCTCGATCGTGTACACTCGGGCGACGCGGACCGCAATCGATATACCCGATCGGTCGGACGTTCGCGTATGAAGATCGCGGGACTCGCGAGCAACAGGGGACGGAACCTCAGGCACATCGCCGACGCCGCGCCCGGCGGCGCGGAGCTGTCGGTCGTCCTGACGAACCGCGAGCAGGCGCCGGCGTTGGAGGCCGCGACCGAGCGCCGGATCCCGACCGAGGTCGTCGCGCGCGACGAGGGGGAGTCGCGCGAGTCGCACGAGCGCCGGATCGTCGAGCGCCTCGCGGACTACGACGTCGACCTCGTCTGTCTGGACGGCTACATGCGCGTCCTGACGGACGCGTTCCTCGACGCCGTGCCGACGACGCTGAACGTCCACCCCTCGCTGCTCCCGTCGTTCCCCGGCACCGACGCCCACGAGCAGGTGCTTGACGCGGGCGTCCGGACGACCGGCTGTACGGTCCACGTCGTCACCGAGGAGGTGGACGCCGGCCCCGTCGTCACTCAGGAACCGATCCCGGTGTACGAGGGCGACGACGCCGACTCGCTGAAGGCGCGCGTCCTGCGCGAGGCCGAGTTCACGGCGTACCCGCGGGCGGTCCGCTGGTTCGCCGAGGACCGCGTGACCGTCGAGCGGGACGCCGACGGCGCCCCCGTCGACGTCGCGGTCGAGGGCGACGTGGGCGGTGACTTCCCGGAGCGGCGCTTCGTCTCCGAGGAGCGCACCGCCACGCTGCGGTACGGCGAGAACCCGCACCAGGACGCCGCGCTGTACGTCGACGACGGCTGCGAGGAGGCGAGCGTCGTCGACGCCGCCCAACTGAACCCCGGCGCGAAGGGGATGGGGTACAACAACTACAACGACGCCGACGCCGCGCTGACCCTCGTCAAGGAGTTCGACGAGCCCGCCGCCGCGGTGATCAAGCACACCAACCCCGCGGGCTGCGCGGTCGGCTCTGACCTCGCGGACGCCTACGACCGCGCGCTGCGGACGGACGCGAAGTCCGCGTTCGGCGGCATCGTCGCGCTGAACCGCGAGTGCGACGCCGACACCGCGACCGCGGTTGCCGACTCGTTCAAGGAGGTCGTCGTCGCCCCCGGCTACACCGACAGCGCGCTCGACGTCCTCCGCGAGAAGAAGAACCTCCGCGTTCTCGACGTGGGGCCGCTCGGCGCGGGCGAGGACCGCTTCTCCGAGCGGTTCACGGAGAAGCCCATCGTCGGCGGCCGCCTCGTTCAGGAGCGCGACCGGCAGTCGCCGACCGCCGCCGACCTAGAGGTCGTCACCGAGCGCGAGCCGACCGACGAGCAGGTCGAGACGATGCTGTTCGCGTGGAAGACGCTGAAACACGTGAAGTCGAACGGCATCCTCTTCGCGACCGGCACGGAGACGGTCGGCGTCGGCATGGGGCAGGTCTCCCGGGTCGACGCGGTTACCCTCGCGGCGATGAAGGCCGAGAAGGACGCGGAGGGGAAGTCCGCCGAGGGGGCCGTGATGGCGTCGGACGCGTTCTTCCCGTTCCCGGACGCGGTCGAGGAGGCGGCCGACGCGGGCATCGAGGCCGTCATCCAGCCCGGCGGCTCCGTCAACGACGAGGACGTGATCGCCGCGGCCGACGAGCGCGACATGGCGATGGCGTTCACCGGCTCGCGCTGCTTCCGGCACGACTAGGCCCGACGCGGACCGCGGCCGTCCGGTCCCGCCCGAGCGCCGGCGCTACCCCTCCCAGTCGCGCGGGACGTACTGCTCGAACTCGGGGTCGGCCGAGCGGCCGGCGGGGCGGAACGCCCGCTCGCCCGCCACGCGGAACGACTCGATCGCCGACTGACCGGGGCCGGTGAGGAACCCGACGTACGACATCGCGAGCGGGTACGCCACGTCGTGTCGAGCGGGATTGACCGGGATCACGGCGTACTCGTTCCGCAGGAGCGGCGGCGGGTCGTCGATCCCGTAGTCGACGTGGCGGCCGTGGTCGCCGCCGGCGCCCACGGCGAGGAACGTCCCCCGGTCGGTGAGCGTGTAGGCGTCGGAGCGCTCGGCGGCGATCAGCGTGTCGCCCATCCCCTGTCCCGTCTCGATGTACCACTCGCCGCCGGGGGCGACGCCCGCCGCGTCCCAGATCCGGCGCTCGCGGACGTGCGTCCCCGACCGGTCGCCCCGGGAGACGAACGTCGCCCCGGCGTCGGCGATCGCCCGGAACGCCGAGACCGGGTCGCTCCCGGCCACGCCCGCGGGGTCGTCCGGCGGGCCAACGACGAGGAAGTCGTTGACCATCACCCGCCGCCGGTTCACGCCGTACCCCTCCCTGAGGAACTCGTCTTCGAGGGGCCGCGCGTGGACCAGGACCACGTCGCAGTCGCCGTCCCGGGCGGTGCGGAGCGACGCCCCGGTCCCGCGCACGAGCGCCTCCACCCGCGAGCCGAAGCGGTCGGCGTACTCGCGGTGTAACACGTCCAAGAGACCGCTGTCGTACGCCGTCGTGGCGGTCGCGAGGGTCAACGCGCCGAGGTCGGGCGCACGCTCGCGGCCCTCGTTCCCGCCCGCACAGCCGGCCAGCGAGAGGGCGCCACCGGCGCCGAGCGCGCGGAGGAGCTGTCGACGACGCATACGTATCGTAATTAGATCCGACCACACATAGTGCTTTGTTGATTCATTTCAGTTACTAGCCGTCGAGCCCGGCCGGGGCGACAACCCCACGCGGACCGCCGGATCTGCGGCGCTTTTTTCTCCGGGTCTCGTTAGGCGCGGACGGGGACCACCGTGGCCCAGTTCGGCAACTCGGTACGGCTGCTCGGGGACCGGGAGTTCGCGGCGCTCGCCGGGACCGCGTTCGCCCGTAGCCAGGCGTACTCGACGATCCTCATCGCGCTGGCGCTGTACGCCGACCTGTTCGGAACCACGGGGTTCATCGAGGGGCTGTTCGGGACCGCGTTCGCCGTCGTCCAGCTCGTCATCGTCCTCCCGCTGGGCCGGCGGGTGGACACCGGCAACGCGAAGCGGTGGCTGCTCGGCGGCTTCCTGATCAACGTCGCCGTCTTCGTCGGCTTCGCCTTGGTCGACAGCTCCGTCCACATCATCCTCGTGCGGATGATCCAGGGCCTCGGCGCGAGCGTCCTCTGGATCACGGGCGCGACGGTGATCGGCGAGATCAGCCCCGACGACGAGCAGGGGCGCTGGCTCGGCTCGTACAACCAGTTCGCCTCCTTCTCGTCGCTCGCGGGCGACCTCGTCGGCGGCTACCTCCTGTACGCCTACGGGTTCGGCGAGACGTACGTCGTGTTGACCGCCGTCACGCTCGCCGCGTTCGCGCTGGTGTTCGCGTTCCTCCGCGACAACCCCGGCGGGCGGAAGGACCCCGAGGACGCGGGCGGGATCGAGACGTTCCGGTCGCTGCTCGGGCTCCCGATGTTGCGCGCGCTCGTCTTCTTCCGGTTCACGTTCAGCGTCGGCAAGATGGCGGTGATCATCTTCCTCCCGATCTACGCGCGGACGACGTTCGGCATCTCCGCGTTCGCCATCGGCTGGATCATGGCCGGCGGGAAGGCGACGAAGGCGCTCACGCAGGGGTTCGTCGGCGACCTCACCGACCGATACGAGCGCACCTACCTGTTCGTCGCGGTCGGCGCGCTCCTGTACGGGGTCGGGACGGCGATCATCCCCCTCGCGGCGTACTTCGACGGGACCGTCGCGCCGGTCACCGTCTCGTACCTCGGCGACTCCCAGACGCTCGGCGGGGCCTTCTTCGCGCTGTTCGCCGCCTACTCGCTGCTCGGGGTCGCCGACTCGATCCGGCTGCCGGCGAGCATGTCGCTGTTCGTCGACGAGGGCGAGGCGTACGACTCCGTCGCGAGCGCGATGAGCCTGCGCTCGGTGTCGTGGAAGGTCGGGCAGGTCGTCGGGCCGGTGCTCGTCGGGACGACGATGGACTGGACGACCACCGAGACCGGGTTCCTCCTGGCGGCCGGGTTCATCGCGTTCGCGACCACCGGGTTCGCGTGGCAGGCGCGGGGGGCACACCGCGCGGCCCGGGACCCGGGGCCGGCCGCGCCCGGGGACGACTGAGTCGGTTCCGCGGCTCGGGAGCGACTACAGCGTGTAGTCGTGCTCGCCGGTCTCGGACGCCAGGAAGGCGGCGAGCAGGTCGATCGTCGCCTCGACGTCGCCGCCGTCGGCGGTCTCGGTGACGGTGTGGAGGTACCGCGTCGGGATCGAGATCGCGCCGACGGGCTTCGCGCCCGCCGTGTTCTGGAACCCGGCGGTGTCGGTGCCGCCCGCGGGCAGCACCTCGTGTTGGTGATCGATCCCCTCCGCCTCGGCGACCTCGGTGAGCCGGCTGTGGACCTTCGGGCTGGTGATCACCGACGAGTCCTTCAGCTTCACCGCCGTGCCGTCGCCGAGGTCGGTGACGGCGTCGGCCGGGTCGCCGACCTGCGGCACGTCGTTGGCGACGGTGACGTCTAAGGCGACGGCGAGGTCGGGGTCGACGTCGACGCCGAGCGCCTTCGCGCCCCGCAGTCCCACCTCCTCCTGGACGGTCGCCGCGAAGTGGATCGTCACGTCCGGGTCGTCGATCCGGCGGGCGGCCTCCAGCATCGCGAACACGCAGATCCGGTCGTCGAGCGCCTTCCCGGTGACCCGGTCGCCCATCCGCGTCGTGGTCTGGTCGAGGGTGACGAGGTCGCCGACGCTCACCGCCTCCTCGACCGCCTCCGCGTCGCGCCCGAGGTCGATGAACACGTCTTTCACCTCGTCGTCCTTCTCGCGCTGCTCCTCGGTGAGCGTGTGGGGCGGGACGGAGCCGATGACGCCGGTCAGGTCCTCGTCGCCGTGGACGGTGACGCGCTGCGCGCGCAGCACCCGGGCGTCGAAGCCGCCGAGCGGGTCGACCTGGACGAACCCCTCGTCGGTGACGTGGCGGACCATGAACCCGATCTCGTCCATGTGGGCCGCGACGGCGACCGAGTAGTCCGACTCGCCCTCGATCGTCCCCACGACGTTCCCCATCGCGTCGGTCCGGACGCGATCGACGCGCTCCTCGAACTCGCGCCGGACGATCTCGCGCACGTCGTCCTCGTAGCCCGGGACGCCGCGGGCCTCGGTCAGCTCTCGGAGCAGGTCGAAGTCGAAGGCGAACTCGCGTGCCATGGGTCCACCTGATCCGCCAGCGACAAAGGTCCGCAGGATCCGGCACGACCGCCGGCCTTCGGCGCCGCGATCAACCCTAAATAAGTTTACCGTTGTTCCGCAACCCTTTTGCGGGCGCTCTCGGGATGTCGTGTGTATGAGCGACGTGAAAGCGGAACTCCGCGAACAGTTTCTAGACGCGTTCGGCGGCGCAGATTTCCCCGTCGAGAACCAGATGGACCTCGTCCCCGCGCTGCCGGACGGGCCGGGAACGAAGTTCGAGGCCGGCGACGTGAGCTTCACCGCCATGGAGATGGCGGCGAAGCTGGGCAGCGAACAGGAGTTCCCCTACGACACCCCCGAGGCGCTCGTCGACGACATCATCGACGGGCTCGAGGCGAAGGGAATGCTCTGAGCCGGCCGACCGACCGACCCGATTTCTCCTTCCGACCGTCCGCCGCGCCCCGCCGAGCGCCGGCGGGAGGTTGATTACCGCGGAGCCGCTACGGCGGGTGTGTTCGCCGAGCTAACGAGCCTGGTGCCGCGGTGGGTCCTCTGGGGGGTCGGCCTCGGCGGGGTCGCCACCGCCGTGGTCGCCCTCGCGTTCTACCTCGGGGACCGGCTCGTCCCGACCCCCGCCGCGTCGGCCGGCGGCCGCGGCGCCGCCGGCGACGACCGGCGCCGCCGCGAGATCCGGACCTATCTGGACGCGGCCGGCGAGCGGTTCGACGAGGACCACGCGTTCGACGGCGTGTCGGTCCCCTTCTACCTCCCCGACCGCGGGGTCGCGATCACCTTCGACGCGCACGACTACTTCCGGCTGGAGGGCGAGGGCGTCTACACCGTCCTCTGTGAGCACGAGATGCCCGGCCGCGGGCTCGGTCGCCGACTCCCGTTCGACGTCGACGAGCCCGACTGGGCGACCGACGAGTCGCCCGGCGCGGGAGGCGGTCGGTCCGCCGGCTCCGGCGCCGGTCGCTTCGGCGCGCGTGCGGCGACCGGTCGCGGCCCCGCCGGACGGGCGGACCCCGTCGGCGACGCGTTCGACGAGCTCGGCCTCGACCGCGACGCCGACGTCGACGCGGTGAAGGGGGCGTACCGCGAGCGCGTCAAGGAGACGCACCCGGACCAGGGCGGCGACGAGGAGTCGTTCCGGCGCGTCCGCGAGGCGTACGCGACCGCCCGCAACCACGCGGACGGCGGGCCGAGCCCGGACGGGGGCGACGCGGGCCGCCGCCGAGAGCGCTCGCCCGGGTACGGCCGGTGAGCGCCCCCGGCCCCGAGTCCGGCCCGACCTTCGCGGACCGCGCCGTCTACCTCCCGGGAGCCGACGCGCTCGTCGTCGCCGACCTCCACGTCGGCCGCGGCGAGGCCTCCGCGGTCTCGCTCCCGCTCGGCGAGCGCGCGGACCTCGTCGACCGGCTCGCCGCCCTCCTCGACCGGTTCGATCCCGCGACGGTGGTCGCCGCCGGCGACGTCGTCCACACCTTCGACCGAGTCAGCGGCCGGAGCCGCGAGACCTTGGACGCGCTCCGCGACGCCTGCGAGGACCGCGGGGCCGCCTTCGAACTCGTCGCCGGCAACCACGACACCGCCCTCCCGAACCGGTGGGACGGGCCCGTCCGCGAGGAGATCGTTCTCGGCGAGGGCGGCGACCGGGAGGCCGACGCCGTCGACGCCACCGACGCGACGCGCACCGTCGTCTGCCACGGCCACGAGGCGCCGTCCGCGACCGCTGACCGATACGTGATCGGCCACGTTCACCCGACGATCGAGATCGAGGGCGACCGCCGGCCCTGCTTCCTCCGGGGCCCCGGGACGTACCGCGGGGCCGACCTCCTCGTGCTGCCCTCGTTCACCCGGCTCGCGCCGGGCGTGGCGGTCAACGAGATGCGGACCGACGCGTTCGACTCCCCGCTCGTCACCGACGCGGACCGGCTCGCGCCGGTCGTGGTCGACCCTCCCGCGGAGGGCTCGGACGGGGGTCCCGACGCGAGCGGTGCGGGAGAGGCGCTCCGATTCCCGCCGCTCGGCGAGTTCCGCCGGCTGTTGTGAGCGCTTCCGTCCTCCCGCGCGTACTGTCCGTCTCGTCAGACGGCCGACTATAACGAACGTTTATGATTCATGCGGTGCGAATCGTTCACACATGGAAGCAGCCAGACTCCACGAGTACACCGACGACATGAGCGAGGGACTCACCATCGACGAGGTCGACCGACCGGCGGTAACGGGCGCGGACGACGTCGTCGTCGAGGTCGAGGGCGCGGGGTGGTGCCAGACGGACAACCACATCATCGAGGGGATGTGGGCCGAGTACGTCCCGCAGGAGCTGCCGCTGACGCTGGGCCACGAGAACGCGGGGACGGTCGTCGAGACGGGCGAGGACGTCGAGATCGTCTCCGCCGGCGACCCGGTGATCTGCCACCCGGTCCAGACCTGCGGCACCTGTCGCCCCTGCCGGCTCGGCGAGACGATGCACTGCGAGAACAGCGCGTTCAACGGGCTGACTCACGACGGCGGCTTCGCCGAGTACCTCCACACCAGCGAACGAGCCGTCATCCCGCTCCCGAGCGGGGTCGAACCGATCGACATCGCGCCGCACGCGGACGCCGGCATCACCGCCTACCACGCGGCCAAGAAGGCGGTCGCGGAGCTGAATCCCGGCGACCACGCCGTCGTCATCGGCGTCGGCGGGCTCGGTCACATCGGGCTCCAGTGCCTGAACGCGATGAGCGCGGCCCAGATCACCGCCGTCGACCTGAAGGAGTCGGCGCTGAACCTGGCGGACAGCTACGGCGCGGACCACCTCGTGAACCCGACCGACGACGACGTCGCGGCCGAGATCGAGGGGATCACCGACGGGACGGGCGCGGCGCAGGTGCTCGACTTCGTCGGCGAGGACGTGACGACCGCCTACGCCCCGGAGATCACCGCGGGCGGCGGCGACCACCACATCATCGGCTACGGGGGCCACGTCCACGAACCGTCGCAGGCGCTGGTGAACGGCGAGTTCTCCTTCGTCGGCAACATCGTCGGCCGGTACGCGGAGCTTCAGGAGCTCGTCGCGCTCGTCGAACAGGGGGACGTCGACCTCCACACCAGCCGGTACGACCTCGGCGAGATCAACGCGGTCGCCGAGAAGCTCGAACACCGCGAGATCGACGGCCGCGCCGTGATCACGCCCTGAAACCCGCTCGGACAGTCGAACCGCGTCGCGACCCGCGGCCTGTTCTCCGTCTCGTGGAACGTTTCCGGGCAGACCCCGAGCGAAAGCGGGACGTACCCGTTCGAGGTACCGATCACGGTCGGGTGACCGGTGACCGGACAACGAGAAGACATTTACTCCGCCGCTCGTGGCATTAGGGAATGAACGTCTCCCTCCTCGCCGATTCCCGCTTCACCACCGCTCGACGGTGGTCGCTGTACGCCGGCGTGTACGCGCTCGGCTGCGCCGCCCTCACCGCGTTGCTGCTCTCCGACGTGCTCGGCCTGTTCGCCGACGTGGTCGGCCTCCCGGCCGCGGTCGGGATGCCGCTCCTCGCGACCCCGGCGCTCGTCGTCGGGGCGCTCGTCTGGTGGGCCCTCGTCGAGCGGCCGGACGCGCCCACGTATCTCCGCGGGGCCGCGTTCGGGCTGCTCACCGCGCTCCTCACCGGCGCGCTCTGGACGGCGTGGTTCGTGGTCGTCTGGGGACTCGAGATGCTCGCCGCCGGGCCCGTGCGGCTGCTGGTCGGGTTCGTACTCGGCGCGGTCGCCGTCGCCGGCGTCCTCGTCGGGCTCCCGATCACGTACGTCCGACGACGGAGCCGGCGGGCGTCGGCGGCCGCCGCGACCGCTAACTCCTTGTGACTGGGGCGCACACTCGTCGCGCATGGACGAGAACGGCGGCGACCGCGCCGGCGACGGCGGGGTCGATCCCCTCGCCGACGAAGCCGTCGCCCGGGTGCTCGGGCCGGACGGGTCGCCCCTACCGGACGCGACGGTCCCCGACCTGTCGGACGAGCGGTTCCGCGCGATATACCGCGATCTGGTGACCACGCGTCGGTTCGACGAGCGCGCGGTCAGCCTCCAGCGACAGGGGCGGATCGGGACGTACGCGCCCTGCGCGGGACAGGAGGGGTCGGCGGTCGGGTCGACGCACGCGCTCGCTGCCGACGACCTCATCTCCTACCAGTACCGCGAGCACGGCGCGGTCGTCGTCCGCGACCTGCTCTCGGAGTACCTCCCCTACTGGATGGGCCACGAGTCCGGGACCGAGGCGATCGCGGACGGGAACGTCTTTCCGCTGAACATCGGGATCGCCGCCCACCTCCCGCACGCGGTCGGCGCGTCGTGGGCGTTCGACCACCGCGACGAAGACCGCGTCGTCGCCTGCCACTTCGGCGACGGCGCGACCAGCGAGGGCGACTTCCACGAGGCGATGAACTTCGCCGGCGTGTTCGACACGCCGACGCTCTTCTGTTGTCACAACAACGGCTGGGCCATCTCGATCCCCGAGTCGCGCCAGACCGCGACCGACACCTTCGCGCAGAAGGCGACCGCCTACGGCTTCGACGGCGTCCGCGTCGACGGGATGGACCCGCTCGCCAGCTACGCCGTCACGCGTGAGGCGGCCGAGCGCGCCCGGCCCGGCGGCGACGAACCTGGGGGTGACGCCTCCGCGGACGACCCGCGTCCGGTGCTCGTCGAGTTCGTCGAGTACCGGTTCGGCGCGCACACGACGGCGGACGACCCGACGGCGTACCGCGAGCCCGACGACGTGGACCCGTGGCGCGCGCTCGACCCCCTCGACCGCATGGAGGCGTTCCTCCGCGAGACCGGGCGGATCGACGACGAGGGCGTCGCGGCGGTCCGCGACGAGGCCGACGAGGTCGTGGCCGAGGCCATCGACGCCGCGGAGTCGGTCGCGGCCGACCCCGCCGCGATGTTCGACCACGCGTTCGCCGAGCTCCCGCGCGAAGTCCGGGGCCAGCGCGACGATCTGCTCGCGGCCGTTGAGGAACACGGCGAGGAGGCGTTCCTGCGGGAAGAGTAGCGCAGCCGCGGCTCGCCTAGAGGTGTCCGGCCGCCGCGCTCGCCGCCTTCCGCCCGCTCTCCAGGGCCCCCTGGATCGACGACCACTCAGTGTAGTCGCCGGCGAGGACGACCGGCCCCTCCGGGTCGTCCGGGTCCGGGAGGCCGGCGTGGACGCCCGGCGGCTGCGCGAACTGCGCGAACCGGATCCGGTGGACGTCGACGGTCTCTAATCCGTCGAAGTCGCGGTCCGGGTACCACGCCCCGAGCGCGTCGCGCACGTCCTCGCGGAGGTCGCCCTCGTCGCGGTCGAGCGACTCCTCGCCGAGGAACGTCGCCGCGAGCAGCGCCCGGTCGTCCGGGGCGTACTCCGGCGCGACCTCCGACATCGGCACCACGGCGTTCGGCGACTCGGCCGCGGCGTTGAGCAGTATCCGTCCGCCGGTCTCGAACGACTCCCCCGCGGGGAGCGCGTACCAGCCGGTGACGTTCGGCACGCCCTCGGTCGGCACCGACTCGACGCCGGTGAGCCGCCGCGCCTCGGGCGGTGAGGCCGCGACGACGACCGCGTCCGTCTCCCGGGTCGAGCCGTCCGCCAGTTCGACGGTCGCGCCGTCGGCGGGCCCCTTCCGGAACGGGATCCGCCCCTCGCCCGCGATCCGGATCGACTCCACGTCCTCGCCGGTCTCTATCGCGACGCCCGCCTCCCGGGCGCGGTCGGCGAGCGCGGCGGGGAGCGCGGCCATCCCCGCGGCGGGGACGCCGATGGAGCCGCGGCCCATCGCGCGGAACGTGTACTCGAACACCTGCTTCGACGTCGAGAGGCTCCGGTCTAACGTGATCCCGCCGTAGAACGGCTCGACGAAGTGTTCGACGTAGTCGTCGGCGAACCCCCAGTCGCGGAGGTACTCGCGGATCGGGGCGTCGCGCCCGGCGAAGAACTTCCCCTCGTCCCGGTTTCCGAGGTCGTACCGGAGCGCGAGCGTCCGGAGCTTGTCGGAGAAGGACACCTCTCGGTTCAGCAGCGAGGGGAGCGCGGAGAGCGGGTCCCGGAGCGGGTCGCCGAGCACCGACCGCGAGCCCGGCCGGCAGATGGTCGCGCCCGGGGCGAACGTCCGGAGGTCCAGGGCGTCGAGCCCCTCGGCGCCGAGTTCGCGCTCGACGGCCGGGTAGCTCGAGAAGAGGACCTGGAAGCCGCGGTCGAGCGTGAACCCGTCGACCGTCTCCGTCCGGACGCGTCCGCCGACCTCGGGCCGTCGCTCGTACAGCGTCACGTCAGCGCCCGCCTCCGCGAGCCGCGTCGCCGCGACGAGCCCCGAGAGCCCGCCGCCGACGACCGTGGCGTCTCCGTTCATACGCGTCGTTTCGGGGCGCGAGTTTATAAGCGGCGGCGGGACGCGCTCGCCGCCCGGGGTCGACTCGCGCTGACCGATAAACGAGTCACGGCGATACCGAACCCGCGACGGCTCTCGGCCCGCGGCGCGTCGGAGTGCGAAGCGATTTGTCGCCGCCGCCGCAAGGTCCGGTATGGAGCCCACCGAGACCACGCCGGCGTTCCGCGGGCTGGAGAGTCGGGCGTCGGGTCGCGTCCACGAGACCGCCGACGCGGCGACCGTCGACGACGACGAACGGGCGCGCGGCCTCGACCCGGTCTACGACTACGACGCGGTCGACCCCGGCGACCTCTTCGACCCGGCGGCCCGCGGCGGCAGCGGGGACGCCCGGGCCGCGCCCGCCACCGCCCGCGGCCACTGGCGCTTCGACGCGCTGTTGCCTTTCCCGGCGAGCGAGGCGCTCACCGCGGGCGAGGGCGGCACGCCCCTCGTCGCCACCGACCGGCTCGCGGACGAGCTCGACGTCGACGCGGTGTACGTCAAAGACGAGGGCCGCAACCCGACGGGGACGGTCCTCGACCGCGGCCTCTCCGTCGCCGTGACCGCCGTCGCGAAGCGGGCGGCCGCCGAGGGGGTCGACGTCGAGCCGCTCGTCTGCGCGAGCCCCGGGAACGCCGGGCAGTCGATGGCGGCGTACGCGGGCCGGGCGGATCTCCGGTCGTACGCGTTCGTCCCCTCGCGGTGCGCCTTCTCGAACAAGTCGATGACGAACGTCCACGGCGGCGAGATGCGCGTGGTCGGCGGGCGCTTCCCCGACGCCGCCGACGCGGTCGACGAGCAGCTCGCGACCGACTACACCGACCTCGGCGAGTTCGCCACGCCGTACCGCCACGAGGGCGCGAAGACGGTCGCGTTCGAGCTCGTCGCCGACCTCGGCGACGCCCCGGACGTCGTCGTCGTCCCGACCGGGTCGGGCGAGGTCGTCGCGGGCGTCCACAAGGGGTTCGTCGAGCTCGACCGCGTCGGCGCGATAGCCGAGACGCCGAGGGTCGTCGCCGCGCAGGCCGCAGGCTGCGCCCCGATCGCCGCCGCCGTCGAGCGCGGCCTCGACGAGCCCGAACCGTGGGGGACGCCGGACACAATCTGCGGCGAGCTGGAGATCCCGGACCCCGCCGGCGGGGCCGCGGCCGTCGAGGCCGTCACCGACAGCGGGGGGACCGCGGTCGGCGTCGACGACGACGACATCCTCGCGAGCGCGGTCGCCGTGGCCCAGAACGAGGTCGTCGAGATGGGCGCGACGGGCGGCGCGGCCCCCGCCGGCGCGTGGGCGCTCGCCGAGGACGACTTCTTCGACGGCGACGAGACCGTCGTGCTCCTCAACAGCGACGCCGGGCTAAAGACGCCTGACATCCTCCGCAGCCACCTGATGGGGCAGGGGATCTGAAGAAACGCGTCGGTTGGGGTTCGGTGCGACTATCGCGGGTCGCTCACTCGCGCCGCGCGAGCAGGCCACTCGCGAGCAGTGCGAGCGCGGCCGCGACGACGCCGAACCCGGGCGACTCCGCGCCGGTGTCGCCGGCGCTGCCGTCCGTTTCCGTCTCGTTTCCGTCCATGCCGTCGGTCGAGGAGTCGTTCTCGCCGCCGGAAGAGTCGTCGCTCCCCGACGAGCCGTCGTCGGAGGAGCCGTCGTCCGACGAGCTACCGTCCGACGACTCGCCGCTCGCGTCCTGAAGCTCGACCACCGCGTTCGACAGCGTCTCCGTCGACCGGATCACGCTGCGCGGCGCCGGCTGGTTGAGGTAGTTCACGTTCATCACGACGTAGTTCCCCTCGGCGCCCGCGGTCGTGCTGGCGTACGGCTCCTGTTCTAAGATCGCGGCCTCGGGGTCAGTGACTAAGATCAGCTCGGGGTCCGTCTCGAGGATGACCTCGTCCGAGAGCTGCGGGTAGGCCTCGTACTCCGCGGCGACGTTCTCGGTGCCCCCGACGTTCATGATCGCGTCGATGAACGTGTTGTTCGCGGCGACGTAGCCGCCGCCGAGCGGGTACAGCGCGGCCGGGCGGTCGACGTCGGCGGTCCGGTTCTCCGCCGCGTCGACCGCGTCGTACATCTCCTCGTTCGTCTCGTCCGCGGCCTCGCACGCGCCGACGAGCCGACCGATCGTCTCCGTCTTCTCGGCGATGTCGTCGACGGAGGTCGCCGCCGGGAAGTGGTACACGGTCAGCCCCTGCTCGCGGAGCGGTCCGACGTCCGCGGCCGAGGAGTTCGGCGCCAGCACGAGGTCGGGCTCGGTGTCGACGACGCGCTCGACGCTCGCGCCGAACTCGGCGGAGACGTTCGCGCGCTCCTCGGCGCCCTCGAGGTAGAACGCGAACTGGCTCACGCCGACGACGCGGTCCTCTTGGCCGAGCTCCCACAGCGTCTGTGCGGCCGACGGGTTGAGCGTCGTGATGCGCTCGGGCCGCTCCTCCAGCCGGATCGTCTCCCCGGTCGCGTCAGTCGCGTTGAGCGGGAACCCGCACGCGTCGCCGGTCTGTGCGGGGCCGGTCGCCCCCGCGGCACCGACCGCGGGCTGCGCGCCCGCGGTCGGCCCGTCCGTCGCTATCGTCGGCTGTGCGCCCGCGGCCGTCCCCGCGACGCCGCCGAGCAGGGCGGTCGTCACCAGGACGGCCATCGCGATCGCGAAGCTGTCTCGCATCGGATCGAGGACCGGACTCGTCCAATAAGTATTTACCTACTACAAGTTGTGTTGGAGAACGTATGCGTCCCTGGGTGCGGTCGGCGGCTTGGTCGGCGGCGGTAGCCGCGCTGTTGGCGGTCGTGATCGTCGTCAGCGCCGCGGTCGGGCCGGTCAGCATCCCGCCGGAGACCGTGCTGAAGTCGGTGCTGAACGCGCTCTCCGTCCCGTCGGGGATCGAGACGACCGCGAGCGGCGTCGGGCCGTTACCCGTGCCCGGCGTCGGGCCGCTCACGCTCCCCGGCGTCGACCTCGCGGTGACGTCGCCGTTCGCGTTCCCCGTCGACTCCGTCCACCAGCGGATCGTCGTGGGCGTGCGGCTCCCGCGGATCTTACTCGCCGCGCTCGTCGGGTTCGCGCTCGCGGCCGCCGGCACGGTGATGCAGGGCTTCTTCCGGAACCCGATGGCGGACCCGTCGATCATCGGCGTCTCCTCCGGCGCGGCGGTCGGCGCGGTGGCGTTCATCGTCTTCCCCGTCGCCCTCTCGACGACCGTCGCGCTCCCGCTCGTCGGCCCCGTCGAGGTCGCGCTCTCGCGCGGCGCGGGGACGAGCCTCTTCGCGTTCGTCGGCGCGCTCGTCGCCGCCTTCGGCGTGTACGCCATCGCGACCCGCGGCGGCCGGACGCCGGTCGCCACCCTCCTCCTGGCGGGCGTCGCGGTCCAGACGTTCCTCGGCGCGGTCGTCTCGTACCTCCAGCTCCAGGCCGGAGAGTCGCTCCGCCAGATCGTCGCGTGGCTGATGGGCCACCTCTCGGGCGCGGCGTGGAGCGAGGTCGCCGTCACCGCCGCCGTCGTGCCGCCGCTGTTCGTCCTCCTGCTCGCGTACGCCCGCGACCTCAACGTCCTCCTGCTCGGCGAGGAGGAGGCCCGCGGGCTGGGCATCGCGGTCGAGCGCACGAAGCGGGTGCTGCTCGCGGCGTCGGCGCTCGTCACGGCCGCCGGCGTCGCGTTCGCCGGCGTGATCGGCTTCGTCGGCCTCATCGTCCCCCACATGCTCCGGCTCGTCGTCGGTCCCGACCACCGGGTGCTCCTCCCGACTGCGGCGCTCGCCGGCGGCACGTTCCTCGTCGCGGCCGACACGCTCGCGCGCTCGGCGCCCGCCGAGTACCCGGTCGGGATCATCACCGCCGCGGTCGGCGCCCCCTTCTTCGTCTACCTGCTCGTCACCCGGGAGGTGACGGAGCTGTGAGCGCGGACCCCACTACCGACGCCGAAGGGCGGGACGCCGAGGAGTCGGCCGCCGCGCGCGGCGACCCCGGGTCGCTCCCCGAGACGTCGCGCTCGTTCGGCGACGCGCCGCTGCTGTCGGCCGCGGACGTGGCCGTCTCGTTCGGCGACCTCGACGTCGTCTCCGGGGTCGACCTCCGGGTCGAGCCCGGCTCGCTCGTCGGCCTCGTCGGGCCGAACGGGGCCGGCAAGACCACCCTGTTGCGCGCGGTGACCGGCGCGGTCGAGCCGGACGCGGGGACCGTCCGGATCGGCGGGGACCCGGCGGCGTCGCTGTCGGCCCGCGAGGTCGGCCGGCGCGTCGCGAGCGTCCCGCAGGCGACGAACCTCGCGTTCGACTTCCGGGTGCGCCACGTCGTCGAGATGGGCCGGACGCCCCATCTCGGGCGCTTCGACGCGCACGGCGTCGAGGACGACGCCGCGGTCGACGCGGCGATGGCGGCCGCCGACGTCGAGCGCTTCGCCGACCGGTCGATCACCGAGGTCTCCGGGGGCGAGCGGCAGCGCGTGCTGCTCGCGCGGGCGCTGGCGCAGGCGGCCCCGCTCCTCCTCTTAGACGAGCCGACCGCGAGCCTCGACGTGAACCACGCGGTCGAGACGCTCGAACTGGTCCGCGAGTTCGTCGACGGCGGCGACCGCGGGGCGATCGCCGCGATCCACGACCTCGACGCCGCGGCCCGCTACTGCGACGAGGTGGTCGTCATCGCGGACGGCGGGGTCCGGGCCGCCGGGCCGCCGGCGTCGGTCCTGTCCGGGGCCGCCGTCGGCGCGGCCTTCGACGCGGAGGCGTTCGTCGGCCGCAACCCGGCCACCGGGACGCCCGCGGTCACGGCGTTCCCCCAGAGCGACGTCGACCCGCGCCGAGTCCACGTGATCGGCACGGGACGCCCGACCGCGCGCGTGATCGCCCGCCTCGCCGCCGCGGGCCACGAGCCCTCGGTCGGCGTGGTCCCCGAGGGAGACGCGGCCGCCGGCGCGGCCGCGGACGCGGGAGGGACCGCGGTGGCCGCGCCGCCGTTCGAGGATCCCTCCGCGGAGACCGTCCGGGCCGCGCGCGACCTCGCGGCCGCCGCCGACGCGACGCTCGCAGTCGCGACCGGCGGCGACGGCGCTCCGACCGCGAACAGCCCGAACGCCGAGGTCGCGGCGGCCGCGGACCGCGTCGTTCCCGTTCCGGCCGACGTCGACGACGAGGCCCTGCTGGACGCCGTCGCGGCCGCGACCGACGCGTCGGAGTGACCCCGACCGCCCGAGTCCCGTCGTCCGGGCCGCGAAGCGTCACCGTTTATTCGCTCGCCCGCGTCCCTCCGACGATGAGCGTTCCCTGCGTCGCCGTCGCCCGCGAGCGCGGCGAGACCGTCCGGAGCCGGCTCGCCGACGCCGACGCCCTCGACGGCGACCACCAGATCGCCGTCGACGGCGACACGATCTACATCCCCGTCACGGGCCGCGAGGCGGTCCCCGCGGAGTTCGCCGACCGGCTCGTCGAGCGCGACGCCGAGCGGCGGGACCGCCCCACGACGCCCGCCGAGATACTCGGCTCCGAGCCCTCCATCGAGCGCCTGGGCGACATCGTCATCATCGACGAGGACGACGACGAGCGAGCCCGCGAGGTCGCCGACGCCGTGGCGGCCTCCGACGTCCCCTGCGACACCGTCCTCAACCGCGCGTCGCCGATCGAGGGCGAACTGCGGGTCCGCTCGTGGGACGTGCTGGTCGGCGACGACACGGAGACGGTCCACCGCGAGTACGGCCACGAGTTCGCGCTCGACGTCGCCGCGGTCTACTTCTCGCCGCGGCTCGCGACCGAACGCCACCGCGTGGTCGAGCAGGTGGATGCCGGGGAGTCCGCGATCGACATGTTCGCCGGCGTGGGGCCGTACGCGGTCCCCATGGCGTCCCGCGGCGCCGACGTGGTCGCGTGCGACCTCAACGAGCGCGCGGTCGAGTACCTCCGCGAGAACGCCGCGCGCAACGGGGTCGCGGAGCGCGTGACGGCGGTCGCCGGCGACGTGCGCGACCTCGTCGACTCGCGCGCGGACACCGCCGACCGACTCGTGATGAACCTCCCCCACTCGGCGGACGAGTTCCTCGACGCGGCCGTCGCGCTCGCCGGCGACGACTGCGTGATCCACTACTACGACATCCAACACGAGGACGACCCGTTCGGCCCGGGGCGGCGCGCGATCGAGGCGGCCGCGGGCGACGCCTACGCGGTCGACGTCGAGACCGAGCGCGTCGTCCGGTCGTACGCCCCCCACGAGTACAACGTCTGTCTCGACGTGCGCCTGACGCGGACCGTCGACTGATTCGACGCTCCGCGCGCTCGGTTGACGCGGACAGACACGTCAGGGCATATACTTATGAGTGTGACTATCTAACATGTACACGTATGAGCGACGCCGCAGACCCAGAGGAGCGAATCGACGAGACGACCACGTGGCCGGATCTGGCGATTGGGCTCTACGACCGTCTGACCGGTCGAAACGCCGAGATTCACTACCAGTTCGAGGACATGACCGTCGAGGTGCCGAGCGGGACGGGAGACGACGTCGAACACGCCGAGTGGCGCGTCGACGGCGGCGTCCGCGTCACGACTCGTGAGCGGGACTGACTCCCACGCCGCCCTCGCGGTCGAGACCGACGACCTGACGCTCTCCGTCGACGGAGTCGACGTGTCGGTCCACGCCACCGAGCGGCGGCTGTTCCTCGAGGTCGAGAGCGTCGGTGACGCCCTCCGCGTCGCCCGCCGCCTCCCCGGCGACGCGGCCTCGGACCTCGTGGTCAGGGAACTGCGACTGGGGGACCTCACCGCCGAGGTCAGGGTCCGCGGGCGGACGGTCGCGGTCGCGGGCGCCGACGCGCGCCCCGGTCCGCTCTCGCACCGCCTCGGCATCGCGCCCGCCGAGGTACGCCTTGCGGGCGCCGTCGGAGCCGGGTACGGTGGGCTCTCCGCCGCGCTGCGACGCGCGCGGCTGCTGTTCGCGTAACGCGGACTTCCGCGCGCCGTTCGTCTATCGCTTTTCATAGCTCGGACGCAACGCTGGTGAGAAGCGGTCGGCACAGCGAAAACGCCGCACTGCCCCGAGGGGGGTCGGGGCGGTGCGGCTGGGGGCCCGTCACATGACAAGTGGCCGCGGCGACGGTCGGCGGACCAGAGGCGATTTTGCGCCTGGCGCGTCGGAGACGCGTTTCACACGGTAGCCGCGACCGAACGCTGGTTGGGATGACGGCCGCGCCGAGCCGCCGTGGGGACGGCGACCGACGAGACCCTCGCCGCCCGGTACGGGCTTCGACCGGGCACGCATCGCCGGGGGAGTCGATCCCCGCCGTCTCGGCACGCGGGCGATGTCATCACGCTTCGATCAAAGTCTGAACAAGTATTTAGGTTTTATCCTTATATACTTGTGTTGTGTTCCGATTCTCCTTGTGTATCAGCGTGTAATCCCGTCTAATACGTTACGAACGTGTATTCGGTGTCGGTCACGCTTGCCGGTTCACCGTCGGAAAACGACCCGACCGGTTCCGCCTCGCCCCCGCTCCGTCCCCGTTTCGGAACCCTTATTTTTCCGTCCGGGAATTGTCTGTTGCGCGCCGGGGTAGCTCAGCTGGCAGAGCGATTCCTTCGTAAGGAATAGGTCGGGGGTTCAAATCCCTCCTCCGGCTCTTCTATCGGTATCCGCTCGAACCGCGAGCCACGGCCTTCCGTCGCGATCGCTCTCCTTTCGATCGTTCGGTCACCGGCCTCCGCGGTTTAATTTATACTATCTAAACAATATTAGGTGTGAGATTATTTACCACGGAGGCGTATGGCCTGATATGCGACCAGAATACGAATGTCACGGTGAAGAAGTGTACGAGTGTTTCAAATGCGGCCGGCGGACGGACTCGCCGGGCGAGTGCGAGTGCGGCGGCGAACTGCGGCACATCGGCCGGTCGCGGGACCTGTGACCGGCGTCTCGCCCGTTCGTTCGCCACTCGGCGGCGGTCCGATCAGTCGCTCCCGGTAGCGCCGGCTCCGTCGCCCCCGCCGGCGTCGTCGCCCTCCCCGCTCTCCTCCTCGTCGCCGTCGTCACCGTTCGCGTCCGCCTCCGGCTCGTAGTCGGGGAGCGAGAGGACGTTCTCCCGCCCCAGCCGGAAGCCGTCGAGGTCGCCCTCGTCCCGCAGTCCGGTCACCACCTGACTCGTCTTCGCGGCGGTCCACTCCAGCTCCTCCGCCACCTGCTTCTGTTTCATCCGCCCGCCCCGCGACTCGACGAGTTGGAGCACCTGCTCCTCGTTGCTCAGCAGGTCGCTGTCGACCGGCGGCGCGTCGTCGGCGCCGTCCGCCGCGTCCGGATCGCCGGTGTCGGCAGTCGCCCCGCCGCCGGAGCCCTCGCCGCCGCTGTCGGCGGCGGCCGCGCTCGCGTCCGCGGCGTCACCGCCGCCTCCTCCGGCCGTCGCCCCGGGCTCGTCGCCCGCGATGACGGCCGCACCGTCGTCGTCGGCCTCCCGGCGGCGGTACGCGACGGCTCCCGCGACGACGAGCGCGGCGAGGAGCGCGACCAGTCCGGCCGTCGGGACTCCCGAGAGCGGGCCCGCGGGCGCGACCGTGATCCGCGGCTGCCCCGTCGAGAAGTCGACCGGGCCGTTCCAGACGACCGACCGGTCGCGGACCTCGCTCGGCTCCGGCGACGTCTCCCCGAGCCGGTACCCCTCCGGCCACGAGACGATGAGCGACGAGGAGCCGTCGAGGAACAGCCCGTCGACCGCGTCGCCGACGCGCAGCCGGTCGCCGTCGACGGCGGCGAAGTTCGTCCACTCGAATCGGTAGGTCAACACGCCGTACGCCTGCGGGAGCTCGCGTCGCTCGGCCGTGACGGTCGCGTTCGACACGGTCATGTTGCGGCCGGTCGCCGACTCCGCGGTCGCCGCGGTCGAGGCCATCCGGTCGCGGAACCGGGTCGTGTACGCCTCGGTGTCGTTCTCCACGTCCGCGCGGAGCTCCTCGAACGCCTGCTCCTCCTCGTCGGTCGCGAGCCGGATCCGGTACTCCACGGTCCACCGCGCGTCGCCGTCCGGCTCGACGTCGGCCGTTATCGACACGTCGTCCGGCTCGACGTCCATCTGGGCGAAGCCGCCGTCGAACGGCGCCGCGCCCGCCCCGCCGGCGAGTGCGAGACCGACGACTCCGAGGAGGGCGACGACGACGAGGAAGGGCTGCGCTCGCTGCACGGACTACGTCACACGGAGAGCCGATAAATTCCTTCCCATCCGAGACGCGCTCGCCTCCCGGCTACCGGTCGAACCGGGCCCCGTCTTGAGCCCGAACCTCGCTTCGGATCCGCACGCCGACGCCTCACGCATCGAGGCGCGAGGGGCTGCCGGCGGCGATCGACGGCGTGTCCGAAGTGACTTCGATCGACGGAGCGCCCCCGCCGCCGTCGGACCCGTCGCCGCCGGCCCCGGCGCTGCCGGACCCGCTTCCGGTGCCCGTCCCGTTCCCGGATCCGGCCGGCGAGTCGGTCGCGTTACCCCCGCCCGGCTGCCCGGACGGGCCGGAGCCGTTCGCGGTGCCGCTCCCCGAGCCGTTCGCAGTGCCGCTCCCCGAGCCGTTCTCAGCGCCCGGCGCTCCGGTCGATCCGTTCCCCGTACCCGGCGTTCCGACTGAGCCGTTTCCCCGTCCCGGGGCTCCGGCCGAACCGTTCCCCGTCCCCGGCGCTCCGGTCGATCCGTTTCCCGGACCACCGCCGATCGCGCCCTCACCCGGCGGTCCGGCGTCCCCCGGCGGCCCGCGTTCGGTCCCGTTCCCCGGCGGACCGCGGCGGTCCGGACCGACCGGGCCGCCCACGCCCTCGCCGGCAACGCCGCGAGCGAGGGCGGCGACCTCGGGACCGCTGAGCTCGTTCGCGCGCTCTCGCAGCGTCGCCAGCCGCTCGCCGTCGACGCCCGTCTCGTTCCGGACGGCGGCGGGGAGCTCCGCGGCGACGCTCGCGCTCCGGTTCAGCCCGCGCGAGAGCGTCTCGATCCGGGCGGTGGTCGTCGCCATCCGCGCGGCGTACGCGCCCTGACTCAGCTCTCCGGCGTCGCGGCGCTCGCGGAGCTCCTCCTGTCGCCGCTCCAGCTCCGCGAGCCGCTCTTCGGTCCGGTTCACCCGGTCCGCGACGACGGCGGCGCGGCTCTCGTTGGTCTCCGACTCCCGGAGCGCGACCTCGAAGGCGCGCGACTCGACCTCGCCCTCGATCTCCGCGCCCTGGACCCCGACGACGCCGGCGAGGCGCTCGCCGGGCGCGAGGTCGGCCGTCGCGTTCCCGGCGTCGCCCGAGCCCGCGCCGCTCCCGTTCCCCGGTTCGGTCTGTGCCGTCACCACGCCCGCCGGCGCGGCGGCCGCGGCCCCGACGATCAGGACCGCGGCGGCGGCCGCGACGACGAGACTCGCAATCCAGCGGTTCATTGCCAGTACGTACACGCTCCGATCGTATATACCCGAAACTCCGTTAAGCCGGATCAACGCGGTTTAATCGCCGGACGTGACGGGGACGGGGCGAATCGCGGAGAACCGGCGGCGGCCGCGGGTCGCCCTCGCGGCGTCAGTACGTCTTCGCGAAGTACGCCGTCCGCTCCGCGGCCTCGTCGCACATCGCGCACGTCTCGTCGTGGTCGCCGTCGGCGAGCGGGTCCTCGTCGTCGAAGGGGACCATCACGATCTCGGCGGCCAGCGGCTCCTTGATCGGCTCCTCGCAGGCCTCGTCCCCGCACCACGGCGTCTTCACGTAGCCGCCGTGCTGGCCGAGCGTCCCGAGGATCTCGGCGCGGTCGTCGGCCTCGCGCACGCCGTCGTCGAGGGTCTCCTCGGCGGTCGCGTACAGCTTTGCGTAGATCTCGTCGAACTGCTCGCGGACGGTCTCGGCGACGCCCTCGCGGTCGACCTCGACGCTCTCCCCGTCGGGCCGGTGGACCAGCGTGAGCTCCTCGTCGTCGACCTCGTGGGGGCCGATCTCGATCCGGAGCGGGATCCCGTTGAGCTCGTGTTCGTTGAACTTGAACCCGGGATTGCGCTCGTCGCGGTCGTCGAGTTCGACGCGGACCCCGGCGTCGTCGAGGTCGTCGGCCACGCCCTCGGCGTACTCGAGGACGTCCGCTTTCGTGTCCTCCTGCCAGATGGGGACGACGACGACCTGCGTGGGCGCGACCGTGTGGGGCAAGACGAGCCCCTGCTCGTCGGAGTGGGTCATGATCAGCGCGCCGAGCGCGCGCCACGAGAGGCCCCACGAGGTGGTGTGGGCGGTCCGCTCCTCCTCGTCCTCGTCCGAGTAGGTGATGTCGAACGCCTCGGCGAACGACTGGCCGAGGTGGTGGGAGGTGCCCGCCTGGACCGACTTCCCGTCGGGCATCAGCGCCTCGACGGTCGTCGTGGTGTCCGCGCCGGGGAACTTGTCGTGGTCGGGCTTTTGCCCCTTGAGAACCGGAAGCGCCAGCAGATCCTCGTAGACGGACTCGTACTGGTCGAGCCGCGTCATCGTCTCCGCCCACGCGTCCTCGCGCGTCGCGTGCGCGGTGTGGCCCTCCTGCCAGAGGAACTCCTTCGTGCGGAAGAACGGCTTCGTCTCCGTCGCCTCCCAGCGCACGACCGAGCACCACTGGTTCACGCGCAGCGGGAGGTCGCGGTGGCTCCGCACCCACTGACTGATGTACGGCGTGATGATCGACTCCGAGGTGGGTCGGACCGCGAGCCGCTCTTCGAGCTCCTTGTTGCCCGCCTCGTCGACCCACGCCACCTCGGGGTCGAACCCCTCGACGATGTCCTTCTCGCGTTCGAGGTACGACTCGGGGATGAACAGCGGGAAGTAGGCGTTCTGGACCCCGGTGTCCTTGAACTTCGCGTCGAGGAACCCCTGGAGCCGCTCCCAGACCGCGTACGCCCGCGGGCGGGTGACGATGAACCCGCTCATCCCGTCCGGCCCGTAGTCGGCCAGCCCGGCCTTCCGTACGACCTCGGCGTACCACTCGCCCGTGTTGTGCGTCTTGGACTCGGTGATCCCGAGCTCCTGATCGTCGTCACTCATTACTCCCGAAAGCGGGTGTCGCGGGCTTAAAAGGTCCGAACCCGGTCGCCGCGCCGCGCTCGTCGGACGCGACGCGGCCAGCCGTCGGGCACGGCCCGCCCCGCCCGGTAAGGAGTCATTGCCGGTCCAAAACGGGATAAAATGGCTCGAATCCGAATCCACCGTCGCCCCGGTATTTGTCCCTGCCCGCCCTCGCCGTTGCCATGTCACAGGCGACTCGGATCCTGCTGCTCGCGGCCGCAATCGTCGGCCTCTCGGCGCTCGTCGGGACGGTCATCGGGCAGGCCGCGCCGGTGTGAGCGGTCGTCCCGGCGCGAGCGACCGTCCCGCCGTCCCCGCCGAGTCGCCGCCGGCGACGGTACTGTCACACGTTCACGTTCCGCGCGACTGGAACCCGCGGAAACGTTAACCGCCTCGCGTCGCCTACTTCGGGTATGGACCTGTCGGGGCTGCGCCGCCACGCGCCGCAGTCGCTCGCCGGCCGGCGGGAGGCGGCGGTGCTGGCGCCGGTGATCGCGCGCGACGGCGAGGCCCACCTGCTGTTCACCAAGCGCGCCGCGCATCTCGGCGAACACCCCGGCCAGATGAGCTTCCCCGGCGGCGGCCGCGAACCGATCGACCGGACGCTGACGGACACCGCGCTGCGCGAGGCCGACGAGGAGGTCGGGATGCGGTCGTCGGAGGTCGACGTGATCGGGAGGCTCGACGACACGCGCACCTCGTCGCAGTACGCGGTGCGCCCGTTCGTCGGCGTCGCGCCCGACCGCGAGTACGTCCCCGACGAGTCGGAGGTCGCGGAGGTGACGGTGCTCTCGGTCGACGCGCTCACCGACCCCGCGAACTACGAGTCTGAGCGCCGCGTCGGCCACCCGGAGTACGGCGACCACCGCATCCACTTCTTCCACGTCGACGGCTACACCGTCTGGGGCGTGACCGGCCGGATGGTCGTCCAACTGCTGGAGCGGACGACCGACTGGCGCGCCCCCGCCGAACCCGACCGCGTGGTCGGGGCGGACGCCGAGCTCCCGATCTAGCTATCCGCGGACGAACCGATCCCCGGCCGCGTCACTCCGCCGGCTCGACTTCGAGCCGCAGCGTGAGGTCGGCCCCGTCGGCCAGCGCGCTGACGAGGTCGCGGTCGAGGTCGCCGGCGGCGGCGTCGCCGTCGACGAGGATCGTCCGCTCGTCGTCGGTGTAGTCGCTCGTGCGACCGACCATCGAGCGGTCGTCGAGCAGGGCGAGGTCGGGGTCGCCCCGGCCGGTGACCGTCTCCCGGAACTCGTCGTCGCCGGCGTCGACGGTGAGCGTCGCCTCGATCGTCGCGTCCGCGTCGCGGCACGCCTCGCGGAACGCGGCCGAGAAGTCGCGCGGCGTCCGGTCGGCCTCGACGCCGACGATGCAGTCGCCGGCGGGCGTGAGCCAGTCGTCGGTCGTGAGTTCGAACGTGCTCGCGTGCTCGGCGGTGACGTTCTCGTGGCCGGTCGCGCGGACGACTTCGACGCGGGGGTCGTCGGGCTCGTCGCTCATCGTCGGCGGTCGGCCCCGACGCGACAAGTGGCCGTCGCTTCGGCGCCGAGGGCGGGGGCCCACTCAGACGTCGGCGCCCTCTGCGAGCGCGGGAACGAGGCGGGCGGGGTTCTTCGCCAGCACCCGGGCCATCAGGTCCTCGGAGACGTCGAGGGTGAGCACCTCCATCACGCCGACGTTGGGGTGGACGTCGGGCGCGCCGGAGCCGAAGAGGACGCGGTCGGGGTGTTCTAACACGCCGCGTTCGAGCACCTCGCGGTACCGCACCGCGCTCGTGTCGACGTACGCGCGGTCGTGCTCGTCGAGGAGATCGAGCGTCTCGTTCATCATGTCGGCGTCCAGCGGGTAGCCGCCGAAGCTCCCGAGGACGACCGGGAGGTCGTAGCCGAGCAGCTCCGTCTCGACCGCCTCGGGCGGGAACTCCCGGCCGGCGTGGACGAAGAGGGGAAGGTCCGCGTCCTCCAGGCGCTCCAGCACGTCCTCGTTCGGGAGCCCGTCGACGTGGGGGGCCAGCGTGAAGCCGTGGAAGCGGTCGTCGTAGGAGTACTGCTCGACGTCGTCCGGCCGGGTGTGGTGGTCGTCGCGCTCGGCGCGGAGGTTCCGCACCGCCGACACGGGGCCGGTCCCCGGGTCGCGGGGGCCGTTGAGGCGCGCGAACGCGACGAACGGGCGGTCGATCGACAGGCGCGCGACGGCGTTGTTCGCGCGGAGGTAGCTCCGGCCGGCGGCGCGCTGCCCGGGGCTCGCGACCGCGCGGACGATCCCCGCCTGGAGCATCTCGCGTTCCAGCCGCTCCGGCGAGATGTCTCGCCCGTGGGTGGCGACCGACGACTCGTCGGGGTCGAGGGTCGCGCGGGTGTCGACGATCCGGAAGTCGTGTTCGAGCCCGAGCATGGCCGCTCTCTACCGGCCCGTCTCGGGCGACCCGGATGTGCCTGTCGGTCGCACGGCGGCGGGCGACCGCGGGACGCGACGCCGACGGACCGCCGTCCCCTCGTCGGTCACGGCCCGGCGGTCGAGACGATCTTCACCACGTCGCCCTCGGTCAGCTCGTGGTCCTCGCCGATCCGCCGCGAGGCGCGCGCGTCGACCGCGTGGAGGTACCCCTCGCCGATGTCGGAGTGGACCGCGTACGCGAGGTCGCGCGGGGTCGCCCCCGACGCCAACAGGAAGGCGTCCGGGAGAACGTTGCCCGTGCCGTCCGTCCACTTGCCGGCGTCCTGGACCGGGTAGGCCGTGATCCGGTCGAGCAGGTCGTAGACGGCCGCGTTCAGCGCCGACTGGACGCCGGTGCCACCGTGGGTCGCCATCGACTCGCGGAGGGCGTCGAGGCCGGCGCGCTGGTCGTCGGAGACGTCGCCGACGATCTCGAACGACTCGTCGCCCGGGTCGTAGTCGACGACCCCGGCGTCGGCGGCGCGGCGCAAGGCGAGTTCGCCGTCGGCGGTCGCCGGGATCACGGGCTTGTCGGTCCCCTCGCGGATGCGGTCGACCGCGTCGTCGGGGGCCGCGTCGACCTTGTTCGCGACGACGACGATGGGCTTGGTGCGCCGGCGGACGGCCCGCGCGAGCGCCTCGCGGTCGGCGTCGCTCCACGCCTTCGGGTCGTCGGGGTACTCCAGGTCGCGCAGCACCGCGGTCACGTCGTACTCGGTCGCGCCGAACCCGGTGAGCATGTCCGAGAGCGCGGCGTCGAGGTCGAAGTCCGGCGAGCGGGACTTCCGCTCGACGCTCTCCCAGTTGCGGTCGACGATGCCGGCGAGCCACAGGTCCATCTCCTCCTCGATGAAGTCGACGTCGTCGAGGGGGTCGTGGCTCCCGACCTCGACCGGCTCGCCCTCGGCGTTCGTGGCCCCCGAGGCGTCGACGACGTTGAGGACGACGTCCGCGTTCGTCAGCTCGTCGAGGAACTGGTTGCCGAGCCCCTTCCCCTCGTGCGCGCCGGGGACCAGCCCCGCCACGTCGAGGAGCTCGATCGGGACGTAGCGTTTCCCGTCGCGACAGTTCTCGTTCCCGCAGCGCTCGTCGCGGTCGAGACACGGGCAGCGCGTGCGGACGTGGGTCACTCCGCGGTTGGCGTCGATGGTCGTGAACGGGTAGTTCGCGACGTCGACGTCGGCCATCGTGGCGGCGGTGTAGAAGGTGGACTTGCCGGCGTTCGGCTTGCCCGCGAGCGCGACCGTGAGCATACCCGACGGTCGCGGCCCCGCGAAAAGCGCCTTTCGGTCGGGCGCGGCAAAGGAGGCGAGCGCGATTCGAGCACAGACCGAGGCCAACCGAATCTGTGCCGTGGCGCGTTCCCGCGAGGCCGCACCGCGGCCGAGCAGCACGCGCGAGGGACGCGGGGAGCGCTCGAAGAGCGCGGACCGCGAGGCCGGGGAGGTGTGAGGTGCGGTCGCCGTGCTGGGTGGGTGGGACTCAAAGGGGCGGCTGCGAGGACGAAGCACGACGACACAGGGACCACGGGGAGCGAGCACCGCGAGCGACTGAGGACCGCAGCGAGTCGCGCGAGTCCTCGCGGCCGGGGCTTTGGAGATGGTCACCGCCGATCTCGTATGAACTATCACACACGACCGTCGGAATCGACTGCTCTGCCGGCGTAGATATATCGTCCTATTTCCGGGCGACGATCCGGAGCACGTCCTCGTCGGCCAGCTCGTGGCCCTTCCCGACCTGCTGGTCGTCGTGTTTGGCGCTCTCGCCGGATACCCGCGCAAATTTAAATCGCTCGTCGAGCTCGCCGCCCAGCTTCGTACAGGCGTCGCCGACGGTGTCGCCCTCGAAGAGGACGAGCGGCTCCTCGTAGTCGACGCCGCGGCCCGGCTTGTCCATGTAGATGCGAATGACGCCCAGCTCCTCCCAGAGCCGCTCCTTGAGCCCGTCGAGGCCGAGCTCCTTCTCGGCCGAGATGAAGAGCACGTCCTCGGGGTTCAGGTCGCGCTCGCGCAGCTCCTCTTTCACGGTCGGGAGGTAGCTCTTGTCGATGAGGTCCGCCTTGTTCACCGTCACCATCGAGGGGAGGTACTCGCGGTTGTCCATCACGGCGTCGACGAGCTCGTCGATCGTGAGGTCGTGTGGGATGGTGACCTTCGCGTTGACGTAGCCGTACTCGCGGAGGACCTGCTTTATCGTGTCCTCGTCCAAGCTCACGTCGTCGCTCATCGTCACGCCGAGCCCGTCCTTGTGCGTCTTCCGGATGTTGATGTTCGGCGGCTCGGTGTCGAGGCGGATGTTCGTCGCGTACAGCTCCTCGCGCAGCCGGTCGTACTGTTCGATCTCGAACACCGAGAGCATGAACACGACGAGGTCCGCGGTCCGCACGACCGAGAGGACCTCCTTTCCGCCGCCGCGCCCGCCGGCCGCGCCCTCGATCAGGCCCGGCACGTCGAGGATCTGGATGTTCGCGCCGCGGTACTGGAGCATGCCCGGGTTGACGTCGAGGGTCGTGAACTCGTAGGAACCGACCTCGCTGTCGGCGTTGGTGAGCGCGTTGATGAGGGTCGACTTGCCGACGCTCGGGAACCCGACGAGCGCCACCGTGGCGTCGCCGTGCTTCTCGACCGCGTAGCCGTGGCCGCCGCCGGCGGAGGACTGGTTCTCCAGTTTCTCCTTCTTCTCCGCGAGTTTCGCCTTCAGCCGCCCGATGTGCGCCTCGGTGGACTTGTTGTAGGGCGTCTCGGCGATCTCCTCGCGGAGGTCTTCGATCTCCTCCTCCAGTCCCATTACCCGTCTCTCGGCCGGTCGGCTCGTTAAAGGTGTTCCTTCGGGTCGCCGGCCCGACCGCGGCGGCGGACCGTCCGTCGGCCGACCGCGGATCGGCGACTCTCCGCCGCGAGAGTGGTTGGTGCGCCGATACTTCGACACGGTTATATCGGCGACGAATAATGGCTACGCAAGCCGAATGCCAGATCCGTCGAGCCTCCGAGACAGCACGCAGATCGTCCTCCCGCACCACGCGCTCGACGGGCACCGGGAGTGTCTCGAGGACCGGTTCACCGTCACCGTCGTCGAGACGGCGGAGCAGTACCGGATCATCGGGAGCCCGGTCGAGATCAAAGCCGCGAGCGACTACCTCACGCGCAACGGCGTCGCCGTCGCGTAACGCAGCCCGCAGACCGCTTCTCGCCGCGCTACCGCACCATCCAGCTTCCGGACCCCCACGCTGGCCGCGACCTCCGAATCCCCACGCCGGCTGCTGGGGTCCAAACCCTATTGCGTTCCATGCGCCAACGGGGACCGTGACGAACACCAACCGCGAGTGGCTTCTCGCCGAGCGGCCGACCGGCGAGCCCGACGCCGACAGCTTCGAACTGCGCGAGACGGACGTTCCCGCCCCCGCGCCGGGCGAACTCCTCGTCCGCACCCGGTTCCTCTCCGTCGACCCGTACATGCGCGGTCGGATGCGCGACGCCGAGTCGTACGCCGAGCCGTGGGACGTGGGCGACGCGCTCAAGGGCGGCGTCGTCGGCGAAGTGGTCGAGAGCGAGAGCGACGCGTTCGACGCCGGCGACCTCGTGACCGGCGAGGGCCGCTGGGCCGACTACGCGGCGCTCGACGCCGCCGACGTCGCCCCGGTCGACCCGAGCGTTGCCGACCCCGAGGCGTACCTCGGCGTCCTCGGCATGCCCGGGCGGACCGCCTACTTCGGACTGCTCGAAGTCGGCGAGCCGAAGCCCGGCGACACGGTCGTCGTCTCCGGCGCGGCGGGCGCGGTCGGCTCCGTCGTCGGCCAGGTCGCGAGGCGCAACGGCTGCCGCGTGGTCGGGTTCGCCGGCAGCGACGAGAAGACGGCGTGGCTCACCGACGACCTCGGCTTCGACGCCGCGATCAACTACGAGACGACGGACGACTACCGCGCCGCGCTCGACGAGGCCGCGCCCGACGGCGTCGACGTCTACTTCGACAACGTCGGCGGGCCGATCACCGACGCGGTGTTCACGCGCCTGAACCTCGACGCGCGGGTCGCAGTCTGCGGCCAGATCGCCCACTACAACGACGAGTCGGTCCCGACCGGCCCGCGGAAGCTCCCGCAGATCATCCCCGTGCGGGCCAAGGTCGAGGGGCTGCTCGTCGGCGACTTCGCGACCCGATTCGGCGAGGCGAGCGAGCGGCTCGCCACGTGGGTCGCGAGCGGCGACCTCGAACACCGCGAGACCGTCGTTGAGGGGCTGGAGAACGCGCCAGACGCCTTCCTCGGGCTGTTCTCGGGCGACAACATCGGTAAGCAGGTGGTGCGGGTGTCCGGTCCGGACGAGACGTAGCGACCGAACCGGGCCCGTCAGAGGCGGTCGAGGGCCTCGTCCAAGTCGAACTGCTCCGTCGACTCGCTGAACTCCTTCTCCTCGTTCTCCTCCCCGTCGCGCTCCGACGCCGGCGTCACCAGCCGCACGAGGTCGTCGTCGATCGACTCCGCAGTCACGGTCGCCTCGAACCGCTCGCGCTCGCTCCCCGGTCCCTCGAAGGGGTCGACGCGCTCGACGCCTTCGACCGAACACGCCACCGCGAGACACACCGCCTCGCGGAGCCGGTCGGTCGTCGCCCACCCCGCCGGCGGGACGCGGGGCAGTTCGCGCTCCCTGAACTGCCACGTCTCGATGATCAGCTCCGCGTCGCGAGAAGACATTACCCGTCGTACGCGGACCGCGGACAAGTGGGTTTTGCCCGGAACGGACTCACTCCTCGAACGCCGTCGGGTCGAAGGACTCGGCCGCCTCCCAATACCCCGAGAACGTCTCGTCGGCCCACTCGCGGACCGCCGGGTCGTCGGTGTGGAGCGACGCCCGGAGGATCCCGCCCTCGTCCCGGACGAGGAGGTAGACGGTGCCGTCGGCGACGGTGACCGCGAGCGGGAGCGGCTCGCGGCGGACTCGGATCTCCGCGTCGTCGCTCTCGGCCAGCGCCCGCAGCTGCCGCCAGAGGGCGTCGTCGCCCGCGAGCGCCTCGATGGCGTCGGTCGAGAGGACCGCCTCGAACGTCTGCGTCCCCGCGGCCACCCGATCCCGGGCGGTCGCGAGGCTCTGTTCGTTGAGCGTGTGCGAGAACGCGCGCAGCGTCGTCGCGTCCTCCATCGCGTCGAGCACGCGCTGGAGCGGCGCGCTGGGCCGCGTGCGGCTCGGCACCGTCACGGTCGCGTCGGCGAGCCGGCGGAGGTCGAACCCGAGCTCGGCGGTCGGCAGGAACGCCACGACGTCGCGCAGCTTGGCCTCCGTCTCGAGGACGGAGACGAGCTCCTCGACCCCGTCGGCAACCAGCTCGCCGGTCGCGGTGGCGACGTACTCGCTCCCCTGGCGGGCGACCCACGACCGCTCCGCGAAGTCCTCGAGGATCCGCCCCAGCGTCGCCTGCGACGCGCCGGTCGCGGCCGCGAGGTCCCGTCGCGTGCGCGGCCCCGACGCCAGCAGCTGTAGCACCTCGACGCGGTTCGTCGAGCGGGCGAGAAACTCGATCTCCTCGAGCGGGGCCTCCATACGCGATCCAGCGGCCACCGGAATAAACCGGCTTCGCTCGTCGGCGGCGTTTCACGGCGTGAGCGATCGGCACGGCGTGTGGCGCGTTTCTCCGCGTGGAATATTTTCCGGAATCCGTTATGAGCGTCCGGCCGTTACGTAGGATCGTGGCGAGAACCTCGTTCCAAGCCGATCGTTCGTCCGAAACCGTAGCCGGGGTGTCGCGGTAACGTGTTCACCCGACGCACCGGCGCGCTGCTTCTCGTCTCGGCGGTCCTCTTCGGCGGCACCTTCGTCGCGGCGAAGGCCGGACTGGCCCACCTCCCGCCGCTGCTCTTCGTCGCCGTCCGCTTCGACATCGGCGCGGTCGTCCTCGCGGCGTTCGCGGCGACCAGGCTCTCCCGGGGGGAACTGCGCCCGCGGACCCGCGGGGACGTCGTCGGCATCGTCGCGACCGGCGCGATCGTCATCGGCCTGACGAACGCGCTGCTGTTCGTCGGGCAGCAGTACGTGACGAGCGGCGTCGCCGCCGTCGTCTTCAGCCTGAACCCGATCCTGACGCCGGTGTTCGCCGCGGTCCTGCTCAGCCAAGACGGGCTCTCGGCCCGCGGGATCGTCGGGATGGCCCTCGGGCTGTTCGGCGTCGCGCTCGTCGCCGACCCCGACCCCGCGGCGCTCCTCGCCGGCGGCGTCGGCGTCCCGCTGCTGTTCGCGGCCGCCGTGACAAGCGCGCTCGGCGCGGTGCTGATCCGCCGCGCGGACGCGACGCTGTCGAGCACGGCCCGCACCGTCTGGGGCGTCCCGCTGGCCGCCGTCCTCACGCACGCGATGAGCCTCGGCGCCGGGGAGTCCGTCTCCGGGCTGTCGGTGCCGCCCGTCGCGCTCGCGGCGCTGCTGTACGTCGGCGTCTTCTCCGGGGCGATCGCGTACCTCGCGTACTTCGCGCTGATCGACGAGACCGACGCGACGCGCGCGAACCTCCTGTTCTACTTCGTCCCCGTCGTCTCCGCGGTCGGCGGCTGGGCGCTGCTCGGAGAGACGCTCTCGGTGCGGTCGCTCGCCGGCTTCGGCGTCATCTTCGTCGGGTTCCTCCTCGTGAGCGGGCTCTCCGCGGCCCCGTCCCGGCTCCTCCGTCAGGTGGTCCCGGCTCGGTTCGCGGACGACGGCCCGCTGTGAACCGCGGCTGAACGTCGTAAACGGCGATCGCAGTTCACCGGAAACGACGGTACAGCTATCTCCTCGCGAAACGTATCAGTAGTATGAACAAATTGCGACTGGTCGCCGTCGCCGTCGTCGGGACCCTCGTCGCGGTCGCCGCCGCGTACGCGATCTTCGCCGGGGTGCTGATCGGCGCCGACGTGGCGTCGTACACCTCGGACGGCGTGACCGTGTCGGATCTCGCGTACGAGGACGCGCTGGACGGGGCCGACGCGGCCGGCTACGAGGTCGAGCGCGTCGGATCGAGCGGCTTCCACCCGGCCGGGATCGACGAGCTCGACGCCGACCTCGGTCCCGGGTACGAGGCGTTCAGGGTCACGTTCGACCACTCGGCGTCGACGCGACTGTGGGCGACGTTCTACGCCGAGGAGGGGATCACCGTCGTGACGCTGTTCGCGGACGACGCTGGCGCGGACCTCACCGTCGGGGACCTCCCGCCAGAGGCGTGGCTCGTCGACCGGCTCACGCTGCTGTTCGAGATGGACGAGGCGACCGCCGCGGCGTACGTCGACGAGTTCCAGACGGCGGTCAGCACGGGCGACCCGACCGAGCCCGGCGCGAGTACGCCGAGCGTCGAGGTCGACGAGCCGGTCGCCTTCCGGACCGCTTACGAGGACCTGACGGCGCGCGCGACCGCGGTCGACGCGACCTCCACGCCCGGGTCGGGCTGGCACGAGCGCGTGTACCACGCCGGCGACGAGCGACTCGGCAGCGCCGAGTTCGTCCTCTCCCGCGCGACCGTGACGCACGAGGTCGACGGGTACACCTACCGCGTTCACGTCGACTACCACGGCGGCGTGGCCGTCGACGCGCAGACGCGCGCGTCCCGGGAGTTCGAAGAGGACGCCGTCCGTGCCGCCTTCGGAGAGATGTTCGAGGCGATGGGAATCCCGCCGGAGACGGCCGACCACGTCCAGTTCTCGTACCGGGGAAGCGTGTGGTGAGCGGCGTCGGCTCGCTCGGTATCAAGTAAAACTACGTCGGACTGCTCCCCTCGCGAAGTGCTCGGAGACGAATGCGCGGGACCGGATTCGAACCG
>ERZ1034547.23-NODE-23-length-45404-cov-8.275838_pt1 | contig 45404 bp, 42 predicted proteins | sample MGYA00520642_ERZ1034547 | MGnify/ENA primary metagenome ERZ1034547 (study PRJEB33760, sample SAMEA4777713) | hypersaline lake metagenome | biome: hypersaline environment; feature: brines | place: Spain | collected 2012-08 | depth 0 m ... | reverse complement strand
CTCGCCCTCGATCACGTCCCGGACGGTGAGCGTCGTCCCGTCGACATCGAACGCGATACGCCCGTCCGGTGACCCGTCTTTCACGAGTTCATTATCTTTCACCAACACGTATGAGGGCATCGATAATCACGCGGTAACAGGATTCTGAAACGTGTTCATAGATTTACGTGGCACGGTCATCCCTGTCCTGACAACAATGTTAACACGGGTGCGTGCGGAGCAGAACACATGAACGGCACCGGCTCGGAACCGATCGACCGCGCGCTCGCCGCGGCGTTTCCTGACCGCGAGGTCGACCGGCTGACCGGCGTCGGCCCCTCCTGGAACGGCGCCAACGAGACTGTCGGCGTCGTTTTCGCCGACGGCGGACGGGCGTTCCTCAAGGTCGCCGTGACCGACGAGAGCAACCGGCTCGCCCGGGAACGCGCCGTGCTCCGATACGTCGGAGCGCACGGCCAACTCCCGGTCCCCGAGGTGCTGGCGGCCGATCCGGACGGCGACCCGGCGTACCTCGCGACGGCGCCCGCGCCCGGTCGGGGGCTGTTGGACGTGTACGACGCGGCGAGCGATGACGAGCGCGAGCGACTGCTCCGCCGCGTCGGCGCCGCGCTCGCCGCGCTCCACGCCGACCGGTTCGCGAGCCACGGGGAGATCGTCGGCGCGGGGAGGGAACGCGGGAGCGCCGCAGCGGGAGAGGCGACCCCGGACCCCGACGGACCGACCGGACTCGCGATCGAGTTCGCGTCGTGGACGGACGTGTTGCTCGCCACTATCGAGCGGACGCGCGAGATCGGCACTTCGGAGCGGCTCGCGGACCACTACGACGCCGTCGTCGACTGCGTGTGCGCGAACCGGGACCTGCTCGACGGCGCGCCGGCGGCGCTGCTCCACGGCGACGTCACGAAGCCGAACCTCTTCGTGACGGCCGAAGGAGACGGGGCGGACGCTACCGCCGGCGCGGGCGTCGCGGCGATCGACTGGGAGCTCTCCCACGTCGGCGACCCGGCTCGGGACCTGGTGCGCGCGGAGGACCAGCTCCTCAACGGGTTCGACTCGACCGGACCGGAGCGGTTCGCCTCCGCGCTCCGCGATGGGTACCGCGAGCGCGCCGGCGGGCTCCCGAAGGGGTTCGAGCGACGTCGGCCGATCTACGAGGCCGTCCGGATGCTCGGCCGCTCGGGATTCATCGACCAGTGGGTACCGTACCTCGACGAGCCGCTCGACGACTTGGTCGAGCGCGCGGACGCGGAGCTGCGGGCGCGGCTCAACGCAGTCTGACCGGGAAGCGGGTCAAGGGCGGCAGTCGGGCCGCCCTCGTCAGCGGTTCCACGCCGCGTCGTCGGGGTCGATCTGCCGGTCGCCGGGTTCGAGCGCGTCGATCGTATCGAGGTCCTCGTCGGGCAGGTCGACGTCGACCGCGCGGAGGTTCTCCCGCACGTGGTCGCCGCGCGCCTTCGGGATCGGCACGATTCCGCGATCGAGCGCCCACGCGAGCGCGACGACGGCGGGCGAGAGATCGTTCCGCTCGGCGATTTCGAGGATCGCCGGGTCGTCGAGCATCTCGCCGCGGCCGAGCGGGGAGTAGCCCACGAGCCGGTGGTCGAACTCGGCGGCGAGGTCGCGGAGCGCGGGCTGTCGGAACCGCGGGTGGCACTCGACCTGGTGGGCCGCGATCGGCGCGTCGAGGATCTCGCGCGCCTCGCGCAGCAGCCCGGGGGTGAAGTTCGAGACGCCGACGTGGTCGGTCACGCCCGCGTCGCGGAGGTCGTCGAAGGCGGGCAGCGTCGCCGCGGCGTCGTACGCCCGGATCGGCCAGTGGACGTACAGGAGGTCGACGCGGTCGAGTCCGAGCCGGTCGAGGCTCGCGCGCGTCGTCTCCCGCACGTCGTCGGGCGCGAGGTTCTCGGGGTGGACCTTCGTGGCGACGACCACGTCGTCGCGGTCGACGTCGCTCTGGGCGATCCCCTCGCCGACGGCCGCCTCGTTGTCGTACATCTGCGCGGTGTCGACGTGGCGGTAGCCGGCCTCGAGCGCCGCGACGACGGTCTCGGTACAGGTCTCGGGATCGTCGAGCCCGGAGGTTCCGAGCCCGATCGACAGGTCCAGCGGTGGCACGGGGGTCCGTTGCGAGCGCGGGGTGAAAAAGGCGCGCGAGCCGGCACGCCGCGATCCGGCGTCCCGTCCCGCAGGCTTAATTCGTCGCTCCCGTAGGATGGGCCGATGGTCACCGGTCCCGCGCTCTCGTCGGCCACCGACCCGGTCCCGCTTGGCGGGCTCTCCGAGCCGATCCTCGTCGACCCGGGACCGCGACTGCTGGGAGAAGTAGTCGAGGCGTACCGCGAGGTCGCCCCGGCGCTCGTCGAGCCGAGCCTCGCGAGCGGGGACAGCGGCGACGGCGGCGACGAGGACGACGGCGACAGCGGAGACGGCGACGGTACGACGCCGGCCGACGAGCTCCCGACGCTGCGGGTGTTCGCGGGGGAGTCCGCGATCGAGACCGCGACCGCCGGGTTCCGGGCGGCGAGCCGGCTCGCGGCGCTGCTCGACGCCGACGTCGTCGACCTCCGCGTCCTCGACGCGCCCCAGCCCAACACGGCGCTGGCCGGAGGCGACACCGGATACGCGTTGGTCCGAGGCGGGAACGGTGAGGGGCGGTGGCTCCGCGTCGGCGACGACGCCACGCTCCGCGGGCGCTACGCCTCCGAGTTCGCGGACGCCGACCGGTACCGGCTCCGGACGCCGAGCCGACGGCTGGTGTACGAGGGGTTCGCGACGCGGTGCGACGAGTCGGTCGCCGCCGCGGTGCTCCGCGCGCTCGACGTGTCCGCCGCTCCGGAGGATACTGGTGATTCGGCGGGATCCGGCGGCCCGAAGAGCCCGGCCGCCGGTCCAGATCCAGAGGAAACTCGGATTCGGGCCTACGCGGTCGGCGCGCGCGAGGGCGTCCTCGACCGCACTCTCCGGCGGGCCTGCGAGGACGCCGGGCTCGGGAGTCCCTCGACGTTCACGCGGATAAAACGGCTCCTGCGGGAGGCCGACCTGATCGAGACGGCCCCCGAGCCGCAGCCGGTGGGGCGGCCGCGGGAGCGGCTCGCGGCGCGCGGCGCGCTCGCCGCGGCCGAGACGCCGACAGAGACGATCGCGGCAGTGGAGGACGTCGCGGACTGACGCGGACCGAGCGACCGCGTCGGCCGTCAGTCGTCCTTCGTCTTGATGTCCGCGGAGAGGCCCTGCGCCATCTCGATCTCCTTGGAGTTGTTCAGCGTCCACGCGGTGCGGTCGGTGACGGCCTCGATCGCCTCGCGGGCGGAGGGGTAGCCGTTACCGGACTTCTTCACGCCGCCGAAGGGGAGCTGGACCTCCGCGCCGATACACGGGAGGTTGCCGTACGCCAGTCCCAGCTCGGCGCGGTCGCGGTAGTAGTTGATCTGCCGGTAGTCCTCGGAGATGACCGCGCCGGCGAGCCCGTACTCGACGTCGTTCTGGATCTCGACCGCGCGCTCGATGCCGCCCTCGTACTCCAAGAGCGCGACGTGGGGGCCGAACACCTCCTCGTGGGTACACCGGAGGTCGGCGTCGGGGTCCGCCTCGTAGACGAACGGCCCGACCCAGTGGCCGTCCTCGTGGCCGTCGGGGATCTCGTGGTCGTCGAGCTCGGTCCGGTCGACGAGGACGTTCACGTCCTCCTCGCGGGCGAGCTCGTTGTACTCGGTCACCTTCTCGACGTGCTCCGGCTCGATGAGCGGGCCCATGAACGTCTCCTCGTCGAGCGGATCGCCGACCGCGACCGACTCCGCGACCTCGACGAACCGCTCTTTGAACTCGTCGTACACGTCCGTGTGGACGATCAGGCGCTCGGAGGAGACGCAGCGCTGCCCCGTCGTCTTGAACGAGGACATCACCGCCGAGTGGACGGCGGTGTCGAGGTCCGCCTCGTCGGTGATCACGATCGCGTTCTTCCCGCCCATCTCGCAGGCGGCGCGCTTGCCGGCGACGCCGCCGAGCTTGTCCTGGATGTGGTGGCCGACCTCCGCGGAGCCGGTGAAAAGCACCGTCGAGACGTCGTCGTTCTCGACGATCGCGTTGCCCGCGTCGCCGAACCCCTGGACCATGTTGAACACGCCGTCGGGGATGCCGGCGTCGTCGAACATCTCCGCGACGATCTGCGCGCACCACGGCGTCTGCTCCGCGGGCTTGAACACGACGGTGTTCCCCTCGACCAGCGCGATGGCCATGTGCCAGTACGGGATCGCGACCGGGAAGTTCCACGGCGTGATACAGCCGGTGACGCCGCGGGGCGACCGCCGCATGTACGCGTCCTTCGAGGGGATCTCCGAGGGGACGATGTCGCCCTTGGGGTGTCGGGCGTCGCCCGCGGCCCACTCGACCATGTGCGCGGCCTCGACCACGTCGGCTTTCCCCTCGCTGATCTCCTTGCCGCACTCCTTCGAGACGATCGCACCGAGCTCGTCGGTCCGGTCCCGGAGCTCGTGGTAGACGTCCCAGAGGTACTCGGCGCGCTGGACCCGGGAGAGCTCTCGCCACTCCTCGAACGCCTCGTCCGCGGCGTCGACCGCGCGGTCGACGTCGTCCGGCGTCCCGCGGTGGAACTCGCCGAGCGTCTCCCCGGTCGCGGGGCTCTCGCTCGCGAACGTCTCGGACCCGTCGCCGTCGACCCACTCGCCGTCGATGTAGTGTCGGTAGGGCTGCGCCATGTACGGCGGTTGTCGTCGCCCGTCCAAATAACCCACCCTCCCATGGTCGGCAGAGTCTTTGTGATGCGCTACCAAGCATGTAGCATAATGGCGACGACCGACGCAGAAGGGGCGAACGAGTGGGCGGGAACCCGGCTCACGCTGGATCTCTGGCATCCGAACTGCTGGGCGATCGAGGCGACGGAACGGACCGACGGCGGCGTGCTCGCGCACGCTATCTACAACTCGCCGCGGGCCGAGACCGACGCGCCCAACTCCGTGAACGGCCTCTTCACGGCGTTCGGAGACACGAACGAGGACGTCGAGGCGCTGCTCGACGCGATCCGCGAGTCCGACCGGGCGGGGAACCTCTTGGAGCTACAGGAGCGGTTCGGGCGCGCCCGCGACGCGCCGGGCAACGTCGTCCGCGAGTTCTTCTTGGAGTACGACCCGGCCGACATGGTGTGTCCGACGCTCTTAGAGCACGGCTTCGTCCACAGCGCGCCGGTCAGGATCGAGAACGGGCGAGAGGAGTGGCAGGTGTGCTTCGTCGGCGAGCGGACGGACATTCGGGAGTCGCTCGACGCGGTCCAGGAGACGTCCGGCGCGGAGGTGTCCGTCGAGTCGATGTCGTCGTCGGGCCACGCGGGGCGGACCCCCCGCGAGCACCGGCTCGACACGCTCACCACGACTCAGCGGAAGGTGTTCGAGCACGCCCGCGAGGCCGGCTACTACGAGTGGCCCCGCGAGGCGTCGACCCGCGAGCTGGCCGACGACATGGACGTCTCGAAGACGACGCTGCTCGAACACCTCCGGAAGGCGGAGTCAAAGCTGTTGGACCCGTGAGCGCGGCCGGGAGGGAGGTCCGTGATTGCGGTCGGAGATAGATCCGCGTGCGCGGCCCGGGGTCAGTTCCCGACGATGGCCCGCAGCGCGAACAGCGCGTTCGACTTCCGCTCCCTGATCCGCCGATAGAAGTAGGAGAACCACTTGGAGCCGTACGGGATGTACTGGTACACCGCCACGTCGTCGTTCGCCGCGAGGTCGAACTGCGCCGACTCGCGGACCCCCGTCAGCATCTGGACCTCGTAGGGCGTCCCGTGCTCGGCGTACAGCTCCGCCGCGTACTCGATCATGGCGGGGTCGTGGCTCCCGACGGCGACGCCGTCGTCGAACGCCTCGAACATGTACGCGAGGCAGTTCCGGTACGACTCGTCGACGCGCGCCTTCTCCTTGTACGAGAGCGCCGCGGGCTCGTCGTACGCGCCCTTGACGAGCCGGACCTTCCCGGGCAGCTCCGCCAGCCGTTCGAGGTCGTCGCGGGTCCGCTTCAGGTTCGCCTGGACGCAGACCCCGACGTTGCCGTCGGTGTCGAGGGCGTGCCGCTCGAAGGCGTCGAGCGTCACGTCGGTCGTCTCGTGGTCCTCCATGTCGATCCAGACGAAGGTCCCCGCCCCGTCCGCGCCGGCCGCCCCGGAATCGTTGGCCGCCGCGACGATGCGCGCGAGGTTCTCCTCGAAGACGTCGTCGCCGATGTCGAGACCGATCTGGCTCGACTTGACGGAGACGCAGGCGTCGACGTCGCGCTCGGCGATGGCCTCGACGAGGTCGACGTACGCGTCCGCGTCCGCGTCGGCGGGCGGCCGCTCCTCGTAGTGCTCGCCGAGGAGGTTCAGGATGCCGGCCACACCGCGGTCGTTGAGCGCCTCGACGTGCGCGAGCGCCGCCTCCGGCGTCTCCCCGGCGACGAAATTGCTCGCGATGGGCGGGATCATACGAACAGTTCGAGCCGGGACCGGTATATATCCGCACCCGACCAATTATTCTAGCCTTAATTAACTGTAAAATATTCGACCGTCTCTGCTCCCGGGCTCGACGGCCCGCGTGCGCCGAACCGACCATGGACGGGTCGGGATTGAGATACCCAGATGTGTTCGAGTCTATCGGATAAATATGTCACGGGATACCACGGACGCGGCTGACCGGCGAACGCTCCTGAAACTGACCGGCGGCGCGGGGCTCGTCGCCCTGTCGGGCTGTCTCAGCACGACCGACGACGGCGGAGACGGCGACGACGGCAGTGACGGCAGCGACGGCAGCGACGGCAGCGACGGCGGAGACGGAACGGACGGCGACGACGGGAGCGACGGCGGCGACACGACCGAGGCGTTCCAGATCGGGATGGTCGACTCGCAGACCGGGTCGCTGTCGGCGTTCGGCGAGCGGAACCAGCGCGGGGTCGACCTCGCCCTGTCGCGCGTCAACGAGGTCGGCATCGACGGACGCGAGCTCGACATCGCCGTCGAGGACTCCGAGAGCGAGAACCAGGGCGGGATCGCGGCCGCCCAGAAGCTCGTCAATCAGGACGGCGTCCCGTTCCTCATCGGCGCGGTCGGGTCCGGCGTCTCGCTGGCGATCTACGAGAGCGTCGTCGAGGGGACCGACGTCGTCCAGTTGAGCCAGAACTCCACCGGGCTCAACCTCACCGAGTTCCCGGGGCTGCTCCGGATGTCGCCGTCCGGCCGCAGCCAGTCGCTCGCGCTCTCGAACATCATCGCCGACGACGGCTACGACGAGGTGGCGGTCACCTACGTCAACAACGACTACGGGCAGAGCCTCACCGACGCGTTCGTCGACGCCTACGACGGCGACGTCGTCTACAACACGCCCCACGACCAGGACCAGCAGTCGTACTCCGGCGTCATCTCGGAGATGAACGGCTCCGGGGCGGACGCGTGGCTGTTCGTCACCTACCAGGCCGAGTTCGCCACGATGGTCAACGAGGTGTTCTCCTCGGGCTACGAGGCGCAGTTCTACGGCGCCGACTCCGTCTCCGGGGACAACGTCTTGGAGAACACCCCCGAGGGGAGCATCGACGGGATGAAGATCGTCGTCCCCTCGGCCCCGGTCGAGGAGGAGAACTACCAGTCGTTCGCCGAAGACTTCGCGGCGGAGTACGACCGCCAGCCGACGTCGTGGGCGGCGTACGCGTACGACTGCGTGATCAACGCCGCGCTCGCGATCCAGGCGGCCGACGAGTTCACCGGCGCGGCGCTCAGCGACACCGTCCGGCGCGTCTCCGGACCGGAGGGCGAGACCGTGACGTCGTTCGCGGCCGCGAGCGAGATCCTCGCTGACGGCGGCGGCCCCGACGACGTCGACTACCAGGGGGTCAGCGGTCCCATCGACTTCAACGAGGACGGCGACCCGGTCGGCTTCCTCCAGGTCCTCGAGGTACAGGACCACGAGTACGAAGGCATCGACTTCGTCGAAGGCTAACCCGGGCCGATGACCGTCATCGGATACCTGGCCAACGGGCTGGTCTTCAGCAGCATCATCGTCCTCGGGAGCATCGGGCTGTCGCTCGTGTACAGCATCGCCGACTTCGCGAACTTCGCCCACGGCGACACGATGACGATCGGGGCGTACGCGTCGCTCGTGACGTTCGGCGCTGTCGGCGGGCTCGGCGGCGCGGTCCTAGGGCTCCCGTACGGGTTCTTCGTCGCGCTCGTCGTCGGGATCGCCGCGGCCGCCGCGGTCGCGGTGATCACCGAGCGGGTGATCTACGAGCCGCTCGACGTCGACTCGATCGGCCTGCTGATCACGTCGATCGGGATCGCGTTCGTCTACCGGGCGCTGATCCAGATCCGGTTCGGCTCCGACTTCACGCGGTTCGACATCCAGCCGCTGCGGCCGATCGAGGCGCTGGTGCCGTACGGCGTGCGGGTGACGCTCCACGACGTGGCGATCGTGGTCTCGGCCGCGGTCCTCGTCGTCGGGCTCCACGTGCTGCTCCAGTACACCGATCTCGGCCGGAAGATGCGCGCGATGGCCGACAACCCCGACCTCGCGCGGGTCAGCGGCATCCGGACGCGGCGGGTCAAGCTCTGGACGTGGGTCATCGGCGCGGGCCTCGCCGGCGCCGGCGGGGTGTTCCTCGGCCTGTTCAACCAGCTCTCGCCGCGGATGGGGTTCAACCTGCTCCTGGTCATCTTCGCGGCGGTGATCCTGGGCGGGATCGGTTCCGTCTACGGCGCGATGGCGGGCGGTTTCCTCATCGGTATGATAAACCAACTCACACCGTTCTTCTCCGACGTGGTCGAGGCGCTGCCGATCTGGCCGGGGTGGCTCGCGCGCCTCCTCGAGAGCCTGATCAGCATCGAGTACGCGAACGCCATCGCGTTCGTGATCATGGTCGCCGTGCTGCTCGTCCGGCCGAACGGGATCGCCGGGGAGGGGGCGACGTGAGCGCCCTCACCGATCCGCGGGGGGCGGTCGAGGACCTGACCCGCCCGGAGGGGTGGGTGTTGGGCGTCAGCGCGGCGTTCCTCCTCTTCCTCCTCGCCGCGCTGCTCACCGGCGCGCTCGGGCCGACGTACTTCCTGTTCCTCGTCGGCCTCGCGGGGATGTACGCCCTGCTGTCGTTCGGGCTGAACTCGCAGTGGGGGTTCGCCGGGCTGATCAACTTCAGCGTCGCCGCCTTCTTCGGAGTCGGCGCGTACGGCGCGGCGCTGTTCACCGCGAGCGGGTCGCCGCTCGTTGAGCTGTTCGAGGGGGTCCCGCTCCTCCCCTCGCTGCTCGGGCTCCCGATCGTCGGGCTCGTCGTCGGGCTCGCCGTGGCGTTCGTGCTGGCGATACTGATCGGCATCCCGACGCTCCGGCTCCGGGCGGACTACCTCGCCATCGCGTCGCTCGGCCTCGCGGAGGTCGTCCGGCTGATCGTGTTGAACGAGCGGTGGCTGACCAACGGCAGCGCCGGGGTCCGCGGCATCCCCGGCTTCTTCGCCGGGTGGCCGGTCCTGGGGACGTTCCCCGAGGCGATGCCCGGGCTCCGCCTGGAGGTCATTCCGGGCTCGCCCGTGCTCCTGGAGACGGCGTTCTGGCAGGCGCTGTTGAACGTCCTGTTGGTGCTGGCGTTCGCGGGCGGCGTCTACTTCGTCCTCCGGCGCGCGCACCGGTCGCCGTGGGGTCGCGTCCTCCGCACGATCCGGTCCGACGAGGACCTCGCGCGGGCGCTGGGGAAGGACACCTACTCGTTCAAGATGCAGTCGTTCGTCCTCGGCAGCCTGATCATGGCGCTGGCGGGCGTGTTCTACACGCACCTGAACCTCTACGTCGGGCCGGGCGACCTGGACCCGATCACGACGTTCTACGCGTGGGTCGCCGTGATCCTCGGCGGCAGCGGCTCGAACCGCGGGGCGCTGTTCGGCGGCATCGTCATCGTCACGATCCGGGAGGGGACGCGGTTCCTCAACGACGTGGCGCTGCCGATCGACCCCGCGCCGCTCCGACTGCTGCTGATCGGGGTCGTGATAATCGCCGTGATGCGCTACCGGCCGCAGGGGGTGCTCCCCCCGCAGCGCGAGCTGATCTGGCCGAGCGCGGTCGACGGCGGCGGCGCGCCGGACTCACCGGATAGCGGCGTCCGCGAGCAGAAGGGAGGTGGTGGCGATGAGTGAGGGCGCGCTCGCCAAGCAGGACCCCGTCCTCGCGGTCGACGACCTCCAGAAGTCGTTCGGGGGGCTCGCGGCGACCGACCACGCGACGTTCGGCGTCGAGCGCGGCACGATCACCGGGCTCATCGGTCCCAACGGGGCCGGGAAGTCCACGCTGTTCAACCTCATCTCCGGCTTCTACGAGCCGGACGGCGGCACCGTCGAGGTGAACGGGACGGACGTGACCGGCATGGAGCCGTACGAGGTCGCCGACTACGGGCTCATCCGGACGTTCCAGACGCCGCGCAAGCTGGAGGGGATGACGGTCCGCGAGGCGATGCTGGTCGGGCCGCGCGAGCAGCCCGGCGAGTCGTTCCGCAGGCTGTTCACCTCGCCCGGGACGGTCGCCGAGAGCGAGTCGGCGAACCTCGCCGAGGCGGAGCGGATCCTGGCGGAGTTCGAGATCGACCACCTCGCGACCCAGCCCGCGACCGACATCTCGGGCGGGCAGATGAAGCTGGTCGAGCTCGCGCGGGCGATGCTCGCCGAGCCGGAGGTGCTGCTGCTCGACGAGCCGGTGGCGGGGGTGAACCCGACGCTCGCGAAGAAGCTGAAGACGCAGATCCGCCGGCTCAACGAGCAGGGGACGACGTTCCTGCTCATCGAGCACGACATGGAGTTCGTGATGGACCTGGCGGACCCGATCGTCGTCTTGGACCAGGGGCACGTCCTCACCGAGGGGACGCCCGAGGGGGTCCGGAACGACGACCGCGTCATCGACGCGTACCTCGGGGGCGGCGCATGAGCGACGACACCACCCGGCCCGCGGGGGCCACCGACGGAGCCGATCCGGTGCTCTCGCTGTCGGGCGTCGACAGCGGGTACGGCGAGGTACAGGTGCTCGACGACTGCTCGGTCCGGCTCGACCCGGGCGAGATCGTCTGTCTCGTCGGCCCGAACGGGGCCGGGAAGTCGACGGTGCTCAAGACCGCCTTCGGGATGTTGACCCCGTGGACCGGCACGGTCGCCTACCACGGCCGCGACATCGGCGGGATGGCGCCCGAGGAGATCGTCCGCGAGGGGATCGGCTACGTCCCCCAGACCGACAACGTGTTCGGCTCGCTGACGATCGACGAGAACCTCCGGATGGGCGGCGTCGCCCGCGACGGCGGCCTCGAAGCGGTCATCGAGACGCTGTACGACCGGTTCCCGATCATCGAGGAGAAGCGGAGCGCGAAGGCGAAGACGCTCTCCGGCGGCCAGCGGCAGGTACTCGCGTTCGCCCGGGCGCTGGTGATGGAGCCCGACGTGCTCCTCATCGACGAGCCCTCGGCGGGGCTCGCGCCGAACACCGCCGACGACGTGTTCGAGGACGTGAAGGAGGTCAACGACATGGAGACGGCGATCCTCATGGTCGAGCAGAACGTGACGAAGGGGCTCGGCATCTCCGACCGCGGCTACGTGCTCGACCAGGGGACCGTCCGGTTCGAGGGAACGCCCGAGGAGCTGCTGAACGACGACGAGGTCTCGCAGCTGTACCTCGGCGGCTGAGTCGAGTCCGCCCCCGCTCGACGCGCTTTCTGCCGCGTCTCACGCCGTCCGCTTTTCGAGTTCGCCGATCAGCTCGGCGGCGGCGAAGTCGTGGTCCGGCCGGATCGCGACGAAGTCGAGAAACCGCCGCGCCGCGAGGAGCTCGTCGGTCGAGTAGCTCGTGAGCGCGGCGTCGACCGCGTCGGCCGCGCCGATCAGCGGCTCCAGCGCCGCGAGCGCGCTCGCGAGGTCGTAGGCGCGCGCCGCCTCGCGGCCGTCTTCGCTCACCCGGGTCGCGTCGATGACGTACAGCTCCCCGTCCGCGACGAGGACGTTCTCGGCGCGGAGGTCGCCGTGCGCGAGCCCGGCGTCGTGGACCGTCCGGAGCGTCTCGAACAGGTCGGGCGCGAGCTCGACCACCGCGTCCTCGTCGAGCTCGCCGAGGGTGCGGAACTCGGGGAGGTACTCCAACACGAGCACGCCGAGGTCACCGACCTCGAACGCCTCGACGGGCTCCGGGGCGTTGACGCCGAGCTCGCGGACCCGCCGGGTCGCCTCAAGCTCGTGGCGCGCCATCTCGTAGGGGGTCTCGTGGCGCTCGAAGAACCCCTCGGTGCCGGCGGAGACGGCCCCGAGGTTCCGCCCGGTGGTGAACAGCGCGTGGACGAGCGTGTTCTGCCTGGTGATCACCTTCACGAAGAGGTCGCCGTCCACGACCATCGGCGTCGAGAGCCAGTTGTCGGCGTCGAGGAACCGCACGCGGACGCCGTCGCGGTCGTACCGGGTCGCCAGCTCGCGCGCCACCCGTTCGATGTCGGGCCAGTCGACGCGACCGCGGACGAGCTCCCGGAACTCCATATCTGCGGCACGCGACGACGCCTCATAAGTCGTCGGCTCCGCCAGTCGCGGTCTGTCACGGTCGTTCGCATCGTTTATGTCCGCGGGTCGCGATGTTTGCCCATGGACTTCGAGGTACCCGCAGAGCACCGGATGATACGCGACACCGTCCGAGAGTTCTGCGAGGAGGAGATCGCGCCCATCGCCCAGGAGATCGAGGACGAGCACCGCTTCCCCGAGGAGGTGTTCGACTCGCTCGCGGAGCTCGACATGATGGGGATCCCGGTCGCGGAGGAGTACGGGGGACTCGGCGGCGACCAGCTGATGTACGCCCTGGTCACGGAGGAGCTCGGGCGCGTCTCCGGCGGGATCGGGCTCTCGTACGCCGCGCACACGTCGCTGGGCGCGAAGCCGATCGACCTCTTCGGCACCGACGAACAGAAGGAGGAGTGGCTCCGCCCGCTGGCGGAGGGCGAGGGGCTCGGCGCGTGGGCGCTCACGGAGCCCGGCAGCGGCTCGGATGCCTCCGATATGGATACGACCGCCGAGTACGACGCCGAGGCGGACGAGTACGTGCTGAACGGCACCAAGCAGTTCATCACGAACGCGAACGTCGCGAACTCGATCGTCGTGAAGGCGGTGACGGACCCCGGAGCTGGTTACGACGGCATCTCGACGTTCATCGTCGACCCCGAGAACGACGACGGCTTCGAGGTGACGACCGTCTGGGACAAGATGGGGCTCAACAGCTCGCCGACCTGCGAGATCGCCTTCGACGACGTGCGGATCCCGGCGGACCGCCTGCTCGGCGAGGAGGGCGAGGGCTGGACACAGACGATGAAGACGCTCGACGGCGGTCGGATCTCGATCGCCGCGCTCTCCGTCGGGCTCGCGCAGGGCGCGTACGAGGCCGCCAAGGGGTACGCGGGCGAGCGCGAGCAGTTCGGCAAGCCGATCGCGAAGTTCGACGCGGTCCGCGACAAAGTGGTCCACATGCACCGCCAGATCGAGCGCGCCCGCCTCCTGACGCAGAAGGCGGCGACGAAGTACGACGCCGGGGAGTCGGTCACGGAGGAGTCGGCGCTGGCGAAGCTCGACGCCAGCGAGGCGGCCCGCGAGGTGGCCGAGGAGGCGGTCCAGACGCTCGGGGGCTACGGGTACACCACCGACTTCGCCCCGCAGCGGTTCTACCGCGACGCGAAGCTGATGGAGATCGGCGAGGGGACCAGCGAGATCCAACACGTCGTCATCGGGCGCGAGATCGGCCTCTAGTCGAGTACTTTCTCACCGGCGGCGACTCCTCTGCTCCGACCCGGTTCAGGGGAACTCGACGAGGTCGTCGTCGACGGCGCGCAGGCTCTCCGCCAGCCGCGAGTCCGCGGGGACCGCCCGCTTGAACGCCTCCGAGCCGAACGCGGCGTCGCCGTTCACCGAGACGAGCCCGAGGTCCCTCGGGTCGCCCTCGAGACCGGTCAGGAACGCGACGGTGCGGACCGCGGGCACGTCTCCCGCCCGCGCCGCCGGGTCGACGGAGCCGTACAGCGTGCGGTTGGTCGCGACGTGGTAGACGCAGGTCGGCGTCGGCGCGAAACAGAGGAGGTACCGGGCGCCCGGCTCGCTCCGGCCCAGCTTGGGCCGGAGGGCGTGGCTCGCGTCCGCGTGGAAGTACCGCTCCATCCGGCGGTACTGCCGGAGGACCTCGTTCGCGCCGGTGGCGCGGCGGACCGCGGCGTCGGCCTTGAGCTCGATCACGCGATCGACGGGCTCGGGCGTCCGCGTCCGGACGAAGAGGTCCACGACGCCCTCTCGTCCGTCGGCGTCGTACGGCTCTTCGAGCCGGATCGCCGGGTCCTCGGCCGTCGCCTCGTAGTGTTCGACGAGCCGCGTCGCCAGCGCGTCTTCGCGCATGCGTCTCGCGAGGAGGCGGAGGGCGATAAACCCGACTCTCGGCGCCGCATCGACCCGGGCGTCGGGACGTCGTTTCCGACCCTCGAAGGCTCCCGACAGTCGGGAGCTATCACTGGGTTTGTAAGGCTTCACCCCCTACAGTAAATGATGTCTGATAATCTGTCCAGACGGCGGTATCTCGCCGGAACCGGAGCCGCGCTGACCATCGGAACGCTCGCGGGCTGTTCCGGCGGCGGCGACGGCGGCGACGGGTCCGACGGCGGCGACGGCGGCGACGGCGGCGGCGGCGAGGCCGTCGACGACGTGCCGAGCGAGATCGACGACTACCTCTCCGAGGCCCGCATGTACGAGGGCACCATCATGGACTTCACCGGCCAGGACGAGGTCACCGTCGAGGTCGGCGCCGGCGACGTCGGGTTCGCCTTCTCGCCGGCCGCGATCCGCATCGACTCCAGCACGACCGTCGTCTGGGAGTGGACCGGCAACGGCGGCGCGCACAACGTGGCCTCCGTCGAGGGCTCCGAGTCCGACTTCGACAGCGGCGACTCCGTCTCCGAGGAGGGCCACACCTTCGAGCAGTCGTTCGACAACACCGGGATCCAGCTGTACCAGTGCACGCCCCACCAGGCGAACGGGATGCTCGGCGCGATCGAAGTCGTCGAAGCGTAATCGGCTCCCGCGGTCCAGACGAACGCGAGGCGGATTTTTTGCGGGCGAGGCGGGTTACGGTAAGAACGACCAGCGCACGTCGACGATCCGGTCGTGCTCGCTGGTGACGGTCGGCCGTGCGAGGTGGTCGTTGGCGTTGGCACCGACTTCGGCGAGCCGCGACAGCGCCTCTTCGAGCGTGCGGTCGGAGCGTTCGACCGAGGCGTCGCGCACGTACGGCGCGTCGATCGGGTCCGCCCGCGAGTTCGAGATCGCGATCGCGTCGGTGAGTTCGCCGCCGATCGCGTGCGGCGGCTGGTGGAAGTGCCAGTCGCCGACCGTGAGAAACAGCCACACGTCGCCGTTGATGGCGTGGTACTCGCCGGTGACCCCGTCGGCGTCGTACGCGACGACCCGAGCGAGGACGGCGGTCTTGAGCCGGTAGAGGGCGTCCTTGCGCGCCGAGCGGACGTTGCTCTCGGTGACGTCGCCGCGCTCGTAGGCGGCGGTGGCCTCGTCGGCGAACTGCTTCGCGACCTTGTTGACGACGTACAGCGATTCGAGCAGGTCGTCCGTCGGTTCGAGCGGAGTCACGGGAGTACCGGTCGCGTGCTGCGACTGGGGACAGGTCCGGCCGTCGCGCGGATAGGCGTTTCGGGATTCGAGGCGCCGGCTCGACGCACTCTTCCGCCACGACGCGGGGCACCCCGGATGGTTAGTTCTTTAAGCGCAGGGACGAAGTGAGGTGTAAGATGGCGCACGACTCCGTGAAGCTGTATTCGGCGATATACGTCGCCCTCCTGGTCGCGGCGACGCTGAACTTCGCGCTCTTCGAGACGTCGTTCGTCGAGTTCACGTACGCGCAGGCGCTGGGCGGCACGCTGCTGATCGCGACGGTCAAGACCGTCCTCATCGTCGCGTACTTCCAGCACCTCAAGTGGGAGAACCGCTCGCTGACCTACCTGATGGGGCTCGCGCTCGCGCTCACCATGCTGTTGATGGCGGCCGCGACGTACTCCATCTCGTAACGGCACCCGTCGCTTTCGCCGACCACCAGGCTCTTTTCGCAGTTGAACTCCGAACCGCGCTGACGTCGCCCCCCGCCGCGCAAAGTTCTTGTCAATCGGTAACAAATACCGACGGCAAATGGGGACGGAACGACCGACGATCGACGGCGTTCGGGCGTCGAGAAGCGTCGATACGGACGCGTTCCGGGAGCGCGCCCGCGAGGAGGGGGAGGCGATTAAAGAGCACCTCGCCGAGGGGACGTTCGACAGCGTCCAGTCGACCATCGGCCTGGAGCACGAGCTGTACGCGGTCGACGCGGACCGGGGCGGGGTCCGACGGGTGCCGCGGTCGTTACTCCGGTGTCGCGGGTTCGAGCGGGAGCTCGGCCTCCACAACGCGGAGCTCACGAGCGACGTCCAGCCGTGTAGCGAGTCGGGGCTCGCGGCGCTCCGGCAGGGGGCGACGGCGAAGCTCCGGAGCCTCCAGCGACTCGCGGCCGAGGAGGGGATCCGCTTCGTGAGCGACGGGACGTGGACGGTCGGTCCGGCCGACGGGTCGACGGAGCGGTACCTGACGGAGGCGACCCACGAAGACGGGTTGGTGCTGGCGATCAACGTCAGCAACGCGGTCAGGTACCACGGGTTCGCCAGCGTCGACGAGCACCGGCCGGTGACCGGGAGCGTGGAGCTCCCGGGAGCGACGGTCGCGGCCGACAACGCCGGGCCGGTGAGCCTGACGACTTCGATCCAGCCGCACCTCCAGCCGCGGCGCGCGGCCGACCTCCCCGCGTACCACGGCGCCGCGCTCCGGGTCGCCGGGCCGCTGCTCGCCGTCGCCGCCAACTCCCCGTTCCTCCCGCCGACGCTGTACGACGAGGGCGCGCCGACGCGGGAGCTGCTGCTCGGCGGCTCGCACGCGGAGACGCGGGTCCCGCTGTACGAGGGGCTCATGAACCCGCCCGAGTGCGAGCCGAAGGTCGCGTTCCCCCGCGACCTCGACGACGCGGCCGCGGCGGTGGACCGCGTCGTCGCCGACCCCGTCGTCGTCCCCGCGGAGATCGAGGGCGGCGAGCGGTTCGACGACGCGTTCGTCCACTTCCGGCACAAGCACGGGAGCTACTGGCGGTGGGTGCGCCCGGTGTTCGACGGAGCGACGGAGGCGGCCGCGAGCGCGCGGATCGAGTTCCGACCGCTGCCCGGCCAGCCGACGCTCCCGGACGCCGTCGCCTGCGTCGCCGCCGTCGTCGGGCTGCTCACGGAGCTCGCCGACGGCGACCACCCGGCGGCCGGACTGCCGTGGGAGACCGCTCGGGCGAACTTCTACGCCGCCGTCCGCGACGGCATCGACGCCGACCTGACCTGGATCACCGCGACGGGAGACCGGACGGCCGACCGCGACCGGCTCTTCGCCGACGTCTTCGCGGCCGCCGTCGCCGGGCTGGAGGCGCGCGGCCTCTCTTCGGAGGCGGCCCGCTCGCGGATCGCGCCGCTCCGACGGCGCGCCGAGACCGGGCGGACGCCGGCGCGGTGGAAGCGTCGCGTCGCCGAACGCGCGCTGGACGCCGGCGACTCGCCGGCCGACGCGGTGCGCGCGTCGCAGCGGGCGTACGTCCGCACGCAGGCGACGACGCTGTTCGATGGGCACTTCGTCGACTGGCCGGACGGCGCGGTCGCCGCCGACCGCGCGTGATCGCGGCGGGCGACCGAAGGGAGCGCGCTGGACGGACCGCTCCGGCTCGGAGACTCCGAGGGGGACCGCGGGCGTGGAATCCCGACCGAGTTTTTTGTACACGGGGTGTGATCTACCCGCATGGAACTACGCGCCGCAACCGCCGCCGACGTCGACGCAGTCCGATCGGTCGCCCGCGAGTCGCTCGTGGCGTCGTACGGACACGCCGTCGGCGAGCAGCTGCTGGACGAGGCGGTCGAGGAGTGGTACGACGCCGAGGATCTGGGAGACGACGTCGACGACGACGACGCGGTGTTCCCGGTCGCGGTCGTCGACGGCGACGTGGTCGGGTTCGCGGAGAGCTACGTCGTCGGGCGCCGCGAGCGCGTCGGCGAGATCGACTGGCTCCACGTCCACCCCGACCACCGGGAGTCCGGTATCGGCAGCGCGCTCCTCGAACGGGTCGAGTCAGCCCTCGAGTCGGCGGAGGTCGACCGGATCGAGGCGCGCGTCCTCGCGGACAACGAGGCGGGCACGACGTTCTACCAGCGCGAGGGGTACGAACTCGCCGGCGAGCGCGACGTCGACATCGGCGGCGAGCCGTTCGCGGAACGGGAGTACCGGAAGCAGGTCGGCAGCCTCACCGGCATCTCCGAGGCGATCTACGAGACGGAGGAGGGGGAGCGGGTCCACGTCGCCTTCGACGAGAGCGACCGCGGGTCGCGGGCCCCGTTCTACGTCGCGTACGCCGACCCGGGCCACGAGCGGCGGTACGGCTACCTCTGTGGCAACTGCGAGGGGACCGACGTGGCGATCGACACGATGGACCGGATGGAGTGCCGGGACTGCGGGAACCGCCGGAAGCCGACGCGGTGGGACGCCGCGTACTGACGCCGGCGCCCCACGCGGCGCGGCCGTACCGCTTCAGAGCGTCTCCTTCACGCCGATGACGCGCTCCTCTGCCTCGCGGCCGGGATCCCACTCGCTCCCGTCGCGGTCGGACTGGCGGTGCTCCTCCACGGTCCGCTCCATCGCCTCGTCGACCGGCGTCGACTCCCAGCCGAGGTCGGCGAGCGCGCAGGTGTCGAGCAGGTGCGGGTACTCCCGGTAGAGGACGAAGTCGTCGGGTTCGAGCCCGCCGGCGGCGAGCGCGTCGTCGCTCGCGGCGACGACCTCGCACTCGACGCCGGCGGCGTCTGCGATCGTCTCCAGGGTCTCCCGCAGCGTGAGCGCGCGCCGGTCGCCGACGTTGTACGCCGCGCCCGGCTCGCCGCGCTCCGCGACGATCCGGAGCGCGCTCGCGACGTCCTCGACGTACGCCCGGTGCCAGAGGTTCTGTCCGTCTCCGGGGACGACCACGCGGTCGTGGGTCAGCACCCGGTCGATCCAGTAGTCGAGCCGCTCCGTGTAGTCGTGCGGGCCGTAGACGATACACGGGCGGACCGCCGTCGCGGCCACGCCCTCCTCGGCCGCCGCGAACACCGCGCGGTCGCCCTCGGCCTTCCGGTTGCCGTACGTCTCGTGGGCGTCGTCGACCGCCTGCTCGTCGGTACACGGCTCCAGCGGCGTCTCGCCCTCTCGCTTGGGGATCTCCTCGGCCGCGTAGCTGGAGCCCGAGGAGATGTAGACGTAGCCGTCGACGTCAGCGAAGATCTCCGTCGCGGTCGCCACGTCGGCCGGCTGGTAGGCGACGCAGTCGATCACGACGTCGGGCTCGACCGACAGCTTCGCCGCGCGCAGCGCGGTCTCGTCTTTGCGGTCGCCCTCCACGTGCGTCACGCGGTCGTCGTCCGCGAAGGGGTTCTCGTGGTTCCCCCGGTTGAAGATCGCGACCTCGTAGTCGTGTGCCAGCAGTTCCTCGACGGTGTGTCGCCCGATGAACCGCGTGCCGCCGACGACGAGCGCCGTGTCTGTCATATCCGAGATCGAACGAGCGGCGTGATAAGCGTGACCGAACCGGAACGCGGGGCGGCCGTCGAGACGGAGCCCCTCGCGGCTCCGCTGGCTCAGTCGTCGCCGCGCGGACCGTCGCCGCGCCACCGGCGGTACAGGAGGTAGGCGACGCCGAGACCGATCCCCCACGTCCCGACGCCGAGCGCCGCGAACGCGACGCCGGAGAGGAGCTCGCCGAGCGGAACGCCGAACATACCGGGGTTCGGCGCGTCCGGCACATAAACGCTCCGAGAGAGGTAGGTTCTCGGGCCGGGAGGCCGTACGGTCGCCCATGACGGATCACTCTCGCCGGCGACCCTGGCTCGCCGCCCTGCTCGCGCTCGTCGTCTCCGGGCTCGGCCACGCGTACCTGCGCCGGTGGGCCCGCGCGTTCGGCTGGTACGTCGCGGTCACCGCGACGGTGTTCGTGTTCGTCCCCGAGTCCGCGATCACCGCCGCGTTCGCCGGCACGCCGCCGGCGGTCGACGAGGTCGCGCCCGCCGCCGCGGTCGTCGCCGCGAGCGTGATCGACGCGTACGTCTTGGCCCGCCGAAACAACCGGGCCTACGAGCGGGACCGCGACGCGACCCCCGCGGCCGCCACCTCAAAGTCGACCGGTGAAGCGATGACGACCGGCGACGCGGCGACGACCGCCCTGGAAGCGCCGTCCGCGGAGCCGACGGACAGCGACGGGACCGTCCGCTGTCCGGAGTGCGGCAAAGAGACGGACCCGGGGTTCAAGTTCTGCCAGTGGTGTGCGAAACCGCTCGGAGCGAACGAGACCACGTGAACCGGAGCGAAAAAACGAGCCGCGGACCGCCTCAGAAGAGGTAGAACAGCGGGAAGACGAACACCCAGACGATGTCCACGAAGTGCCAGTAGAGGCCGAAGTACTCGATCGGCCGCTCGTCGTCGAGGTAGTGGCCTTGGTAGGCCCTGACGAACAGGAAGATGGCGACCACTAAGCCGAGCAGCACGTGGATCCCGTGGAGGCCGGTCGTGACGTAGTAGATCGACGCCTGAATCGGGTCGCCGTGGGCGTTCGCCGAGATGGTGACGCCGCGGTCGAATATCTCGTGGTTCCACTCCCACAGCTTGATCGCCATGAACGTGAACCCGAGCAAGATGGTCGATCCGAGGGTCGCAAGGAGCCCCTTCCGGCTCTGCCGGCGCGCCGCGACTAGCGCGAGGATCACGGTGAACGAGGACGTGATCAGCACGAAGGTGTTGATGAGCCCCGGCAGCGACTCGGTCAGCGGTTCCCACGTCAGCCAGCCCGCGTTGTACCGGATGAAGATGGCTGCCGACAACAGCGCACCGAAGACGAGCACGTCGGACGCGAGGAAGAACCACATCCCCAGCTTCACCTTCTCGACGCCGTTGAACGGCCAGCGCTCGGCGAACTCGGTCGGCGGGGCGTAAAAGTCTTCGAGCCCCCACATCACGCCGGTGTAGAGCAGGCCGGCGATCCCGGCCACGATGGCGATCGGGTACATGACGTTGGAGATGACGACGTCGCTCTGGAGCGCCGTCTCACCCAGCTCCACGGTGACGGAGTCGGCGAAGCCAGAGAGGCCGAACAGCAGGACTCCGAGCGCGAGCGACAGCGCGAACGGCCAGACGCTCGCGTGACTCGGGTGTTTGTCCCAGTGGGCGTACTTCGAGATGTGTGCCGAATGTGTGTCGCCGCCGTCCGTGGCGACGCTACCGTCGTCGTCGGTCTTCACCGCGGGGCCGCCGTCCGGAACGTAGTCTTTTACGAATTCCAGCTTCCCGGAGGCGTACGACGGCCGGTCGGGCCAGTTCTCCAGCGGCGGCGGCGAGGAGACCGCCCACTCCGCGGTGCGGGAGTAGTCCCACGGGTTGTCGCCGGCCGGCTCGCCGGAGACGTAGGACTTCGCGAGGTTGTAGAACATGATGAAAAACGAGAACCCGAGGACGAACGCCCCGATCGTCCCGAACTGGTGGATGATCTGGAACTCGGGGTTGTACTCGAACACCCGCCGGGGCGTCTCCCAGGCGAGGAACATCGAGAAGTAGACGGCGTTGAAGCCGAAGAAGAATATCGCGAAGTGGAGCTTCCCGAGGAACTCGTCGTACATCTTCCCGGTCACTTTCGGGAACCAGTAGTAGATCGCTCCGACGAGCGCCGTCGCGCCACCGAACATCACGTAGTGGAAGTGCGCGACCACCCAGTAGGTACCGCGGAACTCGTAGTCGAGCACGATAGCGCCGAGGAAGACACCCGTGATCCCGCCGAGGATGAACAGTAAGAGCGCGCCGAACGCGAACAGGAACGGCGTCGTGAACTGGATCCGCCCCTTGATCAGCGTGTAGATCAGCGAGAAGACGATTAGGTCGAAGGGGAGCGAGATCCCGATGGTGGTCGCCATCATCAGGGTCTTGATCTCCAGATTGATCGTCGTCAGGAACATGTGGTGCATCCACACGAGGAACGACTGGACGGCGATTAGGCAGATGGAGATGATGACCCACTTGCGACCGACGAGGCGGCGGCCGGAGAACGTCTGGAACAGCTCCAGCATGACGCCGAGCGCCGGGAAGAAGACGATGTACACCTCCGGGTGTCCGAAGAACCACCAGAGATGGCTCCACAGCAGGGCACCGCCGTCCGTCGCGGAGAAGTACACGCTCCCGAGCACTCGGTCGGAGCCGAGGATCAGCAGCGCACCGAGCAGCGCCGCGAACGCGAACAGCATCATCCACACCGTCGCGAGGATCGACCAAGAGAACAGCGGCATATCCATGATCCCCATCCCCTCCGCGCGAGAGTGATGAATCGACGTGAGGAAGTTGACCGTGGAGGCAGTGACCCCGATGATGAACATCGTGAGCGCGAGGATCGCGCCAGTCGAGCCGATGCCCGGCGTGTACATCGGGACGTTGAGCGGCGCGTACATCGTCCACCCGGCGGTCAGCGTCCCACCTTGGAAGAAGCTGATCCCGAGCAGCGCGCCCGAGAACAGGTACATCCAGTACGAGAGCGCGTTCAACCGCGGGAACGCGAGGTCGTCCGCACCGATCTGGAGCGGCACGAAGTAGTTCGCGAACCCGAACGCGAACGGCGAGAGGAACCAGAACACCATGATCAACCCGTGGGCCGTGACCGCCTCGTTGTAGGCCAGCCCCGAGAGGATCTGGTTCGTCGGGTCCCACAGCTGGAGACGGATGAGCAGCGCCATCACGCCACCGAACAGCAGGAAGAACAGTGCGGTGATCGTGTACAGGATCCCGATGTCCTTGTGATTGGTCGTGACGAGCCACCGCTTGACGGATGTCGTCGGCGGGAGCTCGCTCATGCGCTCACCCCGCTCAACGCGCCGGACTCGGCACCGGAGGGCCGGACGCTCGCGCTCTCGGTGCCGTTAGTGCTCGCGTACCACTCCTCCCACTCGTCTTGTGGGATGACCGTGATCTGGCCGCCCATCGCGGAGTGGCCAGGACCGCACAGCTCGAAGCACTCGACGGTGTACGTCGCCTCGCCGCCCTGCGCCGCGACGTCCTCGGAGCTGACGAAGAACCAGTTCTCGTTATAATCCCCGGGGATGGCGTCCGATTTTATCCGCAGGTCGGACGAGCCGAAGTTGTGCCAGACATCTCTCGACGTGACGTTGATGTCGATCCGCTGGTCGGCCGGCACGATCAGCTCGCCGCGTTCGGTGTGGCCGTTCGGATACTCGTAGGCCCAGCCGTACTGGTACCCCTCAACCAGTATCTCGATGTCGCCCTCGTCGCCGTTGTCGGGGCCCTCCTCGACGTAAAGGAGGAGCCCGTACGAGTAGATGACGAGGCTGATGACGACGATCGCGCTCAACCCGAACGAGAGGAAGAGCTTCTTCGCTTTCGGACCGCCCTGTCCCGTTGGGAGCTCGCCGACGACCGGCGCGTCGAAGTCCTCGTCCGACCGGTTCCCGTCGTCGCGGTACTTGTACACGTTCCACAGCGTGTACGCCACGACGATGGTGCCGACGAGGGTGCCGAGCGCGAGGAAGACGAAGAAGATCTCGTCGAAGACCTCCGCCTGTGCGCGCCAGTCACTCCCCTGTTGTAGGATAACTGGATCTATCATGTTCGTCTGTCTGCTCTTGTATCTCCCTTAGCGATGGCACACTTATCTCTTGTGTAGCGGGGCGGCGGATATGGGGATAGGCGCCCCCCGTACCCCGAGCGATAGTCGCCGGGTCCGCCCGATCGAACGGCACGACGCCGACCCGGCTACCCCTCGAAAGCACGGTCGCGTCGAGCGGCGACGGGGACGAAGCGCACGCGTCGAAGGGTATTTGTACGCGCGAACGGAGCCCCTAACAACGGAACTCTATGACATCACTCACCCTCTTGAGCACGGGCCTGATGGGCCTCCTCGTCGTCGCCACGTTCGTCGCGGTCGCGGGCATCGGAACGAAGCGGACCGCTCCCGGCAGCGACGAGGGGGAGGGCCGCTACGAGGCGATCGTCGAGACGCTCGGCGAGGTCGTCCGGACCCCGGTCGTGTGGGCGATCTCGTTCGTCGGGATCACCGTCCTCGTCGGCGGGAGCATCCTCCTCGGCGTCGGGAGCTTCGGGATCCCGGAGGGGCTCGCCGGGACGCTGGTGAACGTCGCGTACCTCGCCGTCGGGCTGCTCCTCGTCGGCTTCGTCTTCCTCGGCGCGTACTTCGCGACGCGGAGCCGCGGCCTCGGGAACGCTCACGGCGTCGCGGCCGGGACCCTGGCGACCGGGGCCGCGTTCCTCGTGCTCGTCACCGTCCAGTTGGTCGTCGGCGTCATCGGCTGACGCGACCGCGCCTCTCTCTTTTCGCGAAAGTTACCGACGCTCCGCCGGTCAGCGGCCGCCGTCCGCGCCGGCCTCCCTGAGTCCGTCGTCGAGACCGAGACCGACCAGGCCGCCGTACCGGTCCCACACGACGACGAGCGACGGGACGAGCAGGATCGAACAGAGGTACGCGTAGAACACGCCCAGCGCGAGCAGGACGCCGAAGTCGCGGAGCAGGGGGATCACCGCGAGCCACAGGACGCCGAGCCCGGACACCGTCGTGAGCATGCTGCCGGTGAGCGCACCGCCCGTCCCTCCGATGGTGACGTCGAGGGCCTCGTCGACCGGGAGCCCCGCCTGGTACTCGTCGACGAACCGGTGGACGAAGTGGACGGTGTAGTCCACGCCGAGCCCGATCGACACGGAGAGGATGGGGGCGTTGATCGGCGTCAGCGGGATGTCGAACAGCCGCATCGACCCGACGAGCAGGCCGACGGTGACGAGGACGGGGACGAGGTTCAGGAGGCCGTAGACGGCCTTCCCCTCGAGGTACGCGTACGACAGCGCCAGGAACAGCGCCGTGAGCCCGAAGGCGGCGAAGAGGCTCCGGATCGCCGACTCGGTCAGCAGGTCGATCACCGCCTCGTTGACGACGAGGTCGCCGGTGGGGACCGCTTCGAGCGACGTGCGCTCTGCGAGGTCACGCACGTCCGCGACCGCCTCGGAGTTGTCGACGCCCGGTCGGATCGTGAAGTCGATCCGCGCGCTGCCGCGGTCGTCCGCCACGTAGCCGCGCGCCTGCCCCGCCGCCGAGGAGTCCAAGAGCGCGTCGTACACCTCGTCGACGTTCCGGTCGGGCACGCCGTTGCCGAGGCGGTCGTTCCGCTCGACCAGCGCCGCGAACTCGGGGTCGCGCGACGCGCGGTCCTCGATCACGGTGACGACGCTCGTCGCCTGCGCGCGGCGCTCGTCGGTCGTCGCGAAGGTGTCGGGCGGGTTCCGCGTGGTCCGGTCGATCAGCTCCAAGGCGTCGTCGTCTCTGACCGACTGGTCGACGTACAGCGTCACCGACCCCACGAAGTCCTGTTCGAACTCCTCCTCGAAGAGCGTCAGCACGTCGAGGAACGTGTACTCGGTCGGCGCGAACGGCTCGGGGAGGTCGGCGTACGTCTCTAAGCGGTCCTGGTCCGGGAAGAACGCCTCCTCGGAGAACTCCGTGTTCACGCCGGTCCCGTACGCGCCGCCGACGGCGCCGCCGACGACGAGGAGCGCGACGACCGCGACCGGGGCGATCCGCGAGAGGTCGACGCCGACGCGGAGGACGCTCGCGATCCGCGATCCCCCCGCGCCGAGCGCGCTCGTGCCGAACTCCGGGATCGGGAGGCGCTGGCGCCACCGGTCGGAGAACACCTTCGCCGCCGGGAGGTAGACGCCGAAGATGACGAGCGTGAACGTGATCCCCGCGGCCGCGACGATCCCGAAGTCGCGGTTGGGTTCGAACGGGCTCGCGACGTTGGAGACGAGCCCGAACACGGTGGTGATCGTCACGAGCAGGAAGGCGATGAGCAGCTGGTCGGTCGTGGTCCGCATCGACCGCTCGATCCCGGCCCCGGTCGCCCGCTCCTCGCGGTAGCGGTTGACGATGTGGATGCCGAAGTCGATCCCGACCGCGAGCAGGAGTGGGAACACCGTCACGAGCGAGTCGGAGAAGGGGATCCCGGCGTACCCCATGAAGCCGAACGTCCAGAGCAGCGAGAGGAGCAGCGCGGAGATCCCGATCGCCATGTCGAACGGGTCGCGGTACGAGAAGATCAGGAACCCGACGATCAGGATCAGCGCCGCGGGGAAGACGATGATCGCGGTGTCGGTCAACAGCGCGGTGATCTCCGACTGGAGGACGCCGTCGCCGAAGAGGATCGCGTTCTCGCCGGCCTCGTTGCCCGGGACCGAGTCGACGACGTCGACGCTGCGCGTCTGGAGCTCCGTCACCCGCGCCGTCGTCGCGGCGTCGGGGAGGTCGTAGGTGATCCCCACGATGGCGGTGTCGGCCGCCTGCGCGGTGGGGTTGTAGTCGACGGACACCTGCGCCGCGATCGCGCCCGTCGCGTCGGCGTCGGCGATGGCGGTCCGGAGCTCCGCGGGCGTCGCTTCGGCCACGGCGTCGCGTCGCTCGGCCGCGCTCGCGGCGGTCGGGTCTAGCTGGCGGGCGACCGCGTCGGCGTGGCTCGTCGTCGACGCGACCCGGAGCGTCGACCGCGACTCCAGCCGGTGTTGGGTCTCTAAGGTCCGCACCAGCGCGTCGCGGGAGAGGACGTTGTCGTCGGAGACGATCACCTGCGCCGACGTGGCGGAGCCGCCGATCGACGTCTCGAACTCCTCGTCGATGTCGTCGAGCGCCCGCTGGGCGGGGATGTCCTGGGTGAACTGGTCCGCGCCCGCGCTCGTCTCGATCCCCGTCAGCCCGCCCGCGAACCCGGCGGTGAGGAGCACGAAGACCGCGATGACCGCCAGCGGCCGCTCGGTGACGACGCGGTCGACCTCCTCGATCAGCCGGTCGACAGCGGTCACGGTCGCCCCGCTGTCCGCCGCCGAGCGGTCGACGGCGAGCGAAGGTCGCGGTCCGTCGCGGGCGCGGTGGCGTGTCGCCTCATCGGATCACCGCCGCCGGTAGACGAGCGCGCCGCCGACCGCGGCGACGACGAGCAGGACGCCCGCGGCGATCAGTCCGAGCGGCCGCCCGCCGTCGTCGACGGGAGGGGTCACCGTGACCGGGACCTGCGTGACGTCGGAGATGCGGTCGTTCCCGCGCTCGTCCTCGTACCGGAAGTCGAGCTCGATCGGGTGGTCCTCGACGCTCGCGCCCGAGGCGGCGGCGACCTCGAACCAGATCCTCGCGGACTCGCCGGGCTCGAGCTCGTCGACGAACGCCTCGTCGTTGACCGCCGTCAGCGGGCTGTCGGCGTAGAGCCCGGCGTTGATGGAGGAGAGCGTCTCCGGCCGCCGGTTCGTGATCGTCGCGTTGATCCGCCGGGTCTCGCCCGCCGAGACGGTGGCGTTCTCGACGTCGAGTTCGAACTCGGGCTGCCGGGGGGCGACCTCGACGCGGCGGGTCTCCTCGACCGCGATCGTCGCGTCGCCGCTCTCGTATCGAGTCGTGAAGCGGAACTGCCGCGGGCCGGGGTCGGCGCTCCCGCTCACGTCGGCGTCGAAGGAGAACTCCGCCGACTCGCCCGGCGGAATCCGCGGCAGCGCGTAGCGGCTCTCGCCGAGGCTCACGCGGTTGCTCCCGGAGTCGGCGACGAGGACCGCGTCCTCGACGGGGAGCGGCCCCTCGTTCGTGAGCGTGCCGGTGACCGTCCCGGAGTAGCCGACCTCGAGCGTGCCGGAGACGCCGTCCAGCGAGAACGACTGCTCGCGGATCGGGACCACGCCGGCGCGCGCGGCCGCCGCGGTCGCGTCGACGCCGTTCGGGTCGCGGTAGTCGACCGTCGACGAGAGCGCGTACGCGCCGCCGCCGAACGAGTCGCCGACCGTCGAGTCGAAGGTGACGGTCCGGTTCTCGCCGGGGGCCCAGTCGCCGACGAAGGACTGCCCGCCGCCCTCGCCGAGGCGGACGCCGGGCGCGGTCGTGCTCCCGGAGACGACCGCGTCGCGCGCGGTCTCGTCGCCGACGTTCGCCAGCGTGACGGTCACCTCGCCGCTGCCGCCGACCTGCGCGTCGGTGTCGGTCTCGAGCACCGCGAACCGCGCGCCGTCGTCGACCACGATGGTCAGGTCGAAGTCGTCGATGCCGCGCCGGTCCTTGTGGTCGTTGAACTCGGGGATGATCTCGAAGGTGTACCGGTAGCGGGCGGTCGCCTCCACCTCGTACCTGCCGTCGGGCACGTCGTCGGGCACGGTCACGTCGAGCGGCACGGAGACTGGGCTCGCCGCGGTCGGGACGTCGCCGACCGGGATCTCGCCGTCCTCGACGTCGATGGGCACGTCGCCGTCGTCGATCTCGAGCGTGAGGCCGCGCGCGGTGGTCACGCGGGAGTCGAGTTGGTTCCCGATCTCCATCTCCCCCGTGTTGACGATGTCGACCGTCACGGTCGACTCCGCGCCGCTCGGGACCGATCGCTGGGAAGCGAACAGTTCCAAGACCGGCGAGCCCCGGACCTGTCTGGGGGTCGGGTCGCTCGTCTGCGCGACCGCACCGTCGGCGGTCGGACCGTCGGCGCCCGAGAGCGCGGCGACGTCCTCGCCCGCCGCCGCGCCCGCGGAGGGCGCCGCGGCGCCGGCGAGGGAGACGCCGACGACGAGCGCGCTCAGCGCGACGAGGGCGACCGCGGTCGCGGCGAACCGCGTCGATCGACTCATCGATTCCCTCCGCCGATGTGTTCGGAGGGGCCGGTCGCGCGGCGCGACCGATCGTACCGTGGCGCGTCGGGTCGAGTCATACGATCTTGTTACACTCCCGATGAATAAGCGTGTTGAATGAACGTTCAATCAGGAGCACTATATACCGCACCCGTCTACCGCAGGTATGAACGACCCGTTCGCGGAGCCGTCGGACACCCGACAGGCGATCCTCGGCGCGGCGTTCCGCGCGCTCTGCGAACACGGGTACGCGAACGTCACGATCGCGCGCATCGGCGACGAGTTCGACAAGAGCCCGTCGCTCGTGTACCACCACTACGACGGCAAGGACGACCTCTTGGTCGACCTCTTGGAGTTCCTCCTCGACGAGTTCGAGGCGTCGGTCGCCGGCGGGTCCCCCGGTGACGCTCCGGAGAGCGCCGACGCGGCCGAGATGAGCTCCGAGGCGGTCTTCGACCGCTCGGCGCGGGAGCAGCTCGACGACTACCTCACGGCGGCGGTCGAGCCCGCCTCGCTCGACCAGCCGCACGCGCCCGACGCGCGATTCGTGACGGTGATGACGGAGCTCCGCTCGCAGGCGGCGAACGACGAGGCGTACCGGGACCACTTCGACCGCAGCGACCGCGTTTTCGGGGAGTACCTCGAGCGGCTCGTCCGCGAGGCGGCCGCCGAGACCTCCCGCGACGACGGCGAGAGGGCGGGCGACGAGGCGTCCGTCACCGCGGCGCAGGTCGCGTCGACGCTCCAGACGTTCGCGACCGGCGGGATGTTCCGGTGGGCGACGACGGACGAGCGGGCGTGGGTCGCGGACTCGCGCGCCGGGATCGACCGGTATCTCGAGGCGGCGCTGCCGCTCGTCGAGACGGACGGATCGGACGGGGCAACCTGATTCGACGGCCGGTTCGGTCGGCCTCGCGTACGGTCTGCGACCGGCGATGGCGGCCCGTCAGCGGTCGGTGACGCCCTCGGCGTCCATCTGCGAGACCTCCTCTTCGAGCCACTCGCGCAGCCACTTCACGCGCTTGATTCGCTGGTGCGCGATGCTCTCGGCCGTGTCGGAGACGACGCGGTCCGTGTGATCGTGCGCGCGCTGGAGCACGCGGTCGACCATCTTCGCGGCGTCCATGTGCGTGCGCGACTCGTACCCCATCCGCAGCAGCATCAGGACGGCCCCGTTGGCGCCGACCTTGTCGAGCACGTCGGCCTCGATCAGACACCGGCTCTCTAGGGGGACGTCGTCGAGGTCGCCGGTGTACGAGTGGTCGACGACCGCGCCGCACACCTCCTCGATGAACGACTCGGGGTAGTTGCCGCGGCTCTGGAGGTACTCGCGGGTGACGCGCGCGCCTGCCTCGGCGTGGACGTCCTGTTCGGCCTCCAGCTTGGCGACGTCGTGGAAGACGGCCGCGACCCGGACGACGTCGACGTCGGCCCCCTCGGCCTCGGCGATGTCGGTCGCGAGCTCGACGACGTTGAGGATGTGGTTGAACCGGTACGACGCCGAGTGCCACGGGTACCAGCGCATGCGGCCGCCGTCGTCCTCGCTCTCGACGCTGGCCGCGAGGTAGTCGCGAACGAAGCCCTTCATCTCCGCGAAATCCTCGTCGCTCACCTCCGTCTCTTTAATTTCGACGCCCACGAGGACCACCCCGGGAGAAAAGATCGTGATTCATTACCGTAGGCGAGGAGCGTTTCGGTCTTAGGCGTTACGACGGAGTCTTCCGCCGGAGACCGCCGGGGCGACGGCGGCACCTAACCGCGGATCGGGCGGTGGCGCGGCGAGTTGGGCGACCGTGTGCGGCGGGCCGACCCGTGACGCGACGCGGGACGCTTAACAGGGTCGCGGTCGGACGGACCGGTATGCTGAGTCCCTTCGGGAACGACGACCGCGCCCGGTTCCAGCGGGCGGCGGCGGTCAACGTCGCCGGGAACGCGGTGAAGATCGCGGTCGTGGGCGCGACGGGACTCGTCTTCAACAGCGTCGCGCTGCTGGCCGACGCCGCCCACTCGGTCGCCGACCTCGTCGCCAGCGCGGTCGTGTTCGTCTGGGGGGGCTCCCGGTACGAGAGCGCCGACGAGACGCACCCGCACGGCCACCAGCGCATCGAGCCGCTGACCGCGCTGCTCGTCGGCGCGACCATCGTCGTTCTCGGACTCCTCCTGCTGCGCGAGTCGGTCCTCGGACTGTTCGGGGCGCACGACCCGCCCCGGAAGAGCCTCCTCCTCGTCGGCGCGCTGCTGTTCGCGATGGCGGACATGTACCTGCTGTACCGGTACACGGAGCTGGTGAACGCCGACCTGGGCTCGACGGCGCTCACCGCACTCGCGGTCGACTGCCTCAACGACATCTACACCACGGTCGCCGCCCTCGTCGGCGTCGTCGGGGTGTTCCTCGACGTCCCGGTGCTCGACCCCGTCGCCGGTGCGCTCGTCAGCGCCCTCGTCGTGTACCAGGGGATCGAGATCGGTCGCGAGAACGTCACCTACCTCGTCGGCGGTGCCCCGCCGCCGGGCGACCGGGACCGCGTCGTCGCCGCGCTCCGCGACCACCAGGCGGTCGAGGGGGTCCACGACCTCACGGTGTTCTACGACGGGACGGACCTGGAGGTCGAGGTCCACGTCGAGGTCGACGGCGAGATGACCCTCCGCGAGGCCCACGACGTGGAGACGGACCTCGTCACGAGCCTCCGCGCGCTGGACGACGTCGGCGACGTCCACGTCCACCTCGACCCCTCCGGACTCGGCGAGTGGAAGGACGCGCCGGAGGGGACCGACGCCTCGACCGCGCTCGGCGGCGACGCGGGTCCCCGGGAGTGACCGCGGGCGGCGGCCCGAGACTGGCTGGCCGCTGGCGGCGGCCTGATGCCACCCGGAGACGGCGGCCCGAAACCACCGGCTGGCGACGGCCCGAGACCGCCGGTGTCGTGCGGGTTTTGCCCCTCCGGCCCCTACGACGGATATGTTCGGTCGTCGCTGGCTGGAGATGACGTGGCGGGACGGACTGTTCGCCCACTGGCCCGTCGAGCCGGCGACCGTCGCCGCGGCGCTGCCCGACGGGATCACCGTCGCCACCCACGACGGGGACGCCTACCTCGGGGTCGTCCCGTTCGTGATGGAGGACATCCGGCCGCGCGGGGTGCCGCGGGGGCTGTCCTTCCCCGAACTCAACCTGCGGACCTACGTCGAGGGGCCGAACGGCCCGGGCGTCTACTTCCACAGCCTCGACGCCGACGACCGGCTCGGCGTGGCGGTCGCCCGCGGCCTGTTCCGGCTCCCGTACTACCGCGCCGAGACGGACGTTCGAGGTACCGCGGCGAGCGGAGGCCCCGATAGCGGCGACGGCGACGCGAAGAAGGCGGACGGCGACGCGAGCGAGGAGGCCGCCGGCGCGGACGCGGGCGACGCCGTGCGGTTCGCGAGCCGTCGCGTCCACGAGGGCGTCCCGCACGCCCGGTTCGACGCGACCTACGCGCCGGCCGGCGAGGCGTTCACCCCCGAGCCGGGATCGCTGCCGGCGTTCTTACTGGAGAACTACCGGTTCTACACCGCCGGAGAGAGCGGGCGGCTGTACGTCGGCGAGATCGACCACGACCCGTGGACGCTGCGCCCGGCGGAGGCGGAGATCCGGGCGAACACGCTGTTCGAGGCCAACGGCTTCGAGAGACCGGACGGCGACCCGGTCCTCCACTACGCCGAGCCGATCGCGGTCACCGCCGACCGGATCAGACGGGCTTGAAGTCGGCGGGGCCGTCCCGCCCGCACCGGCGTTACGGGAACAGGCCGCGGTACTCGTGGGCCTTCGCCGTTCGCTCCAGCGCGAGCGTGTACGCGGCGGTCCGCAGGTCGGGGAGCTCCTTCGTGTCGTACTGTTCGACGGTCTTGTCGAAGGCGCTCCCGATGCGCCGCTCCAGCTCGGCGTTGACCGTCTCCAGCGGCCACGAGAACTCCTGGGCGTTCTGGACCCACTCCAAGTAGGAGACGATGACGCCGCCCGCGTTCGCGAGGATGTCGGGCACGACCTGAATGTCGCGCTCGGTGAGCGCCTTGTCGGCCGCGACGGTCGTCGGACCGTTCGCGGCCTCGACGACCGCCGACGCGCGGAGGTCGTCGACGTTGTCGGCGGTGATCACGCCCTCGACGGCGGCGGGGATGAGCACGTCGACGTCGAGGGTGAGCAGCTCCGCGTTGGTGATCTGGTCCGGGTCGTCCCAGGTGGAGCCGCTCGCGCTGCCCCGGTACTCGCCCGCGACGTACTCCTCGATGAGCCCCCCGGCGTCGACGTGCGCGCCGAGCGCGGCCACGTCGAGGCCGTCCGGGTCGTACGCCGCGCCCGTAACGTCGGAGGTGGCGACGACGTTGGCGCCCGCCTCGTCGAGGAGCCGGGCCGCGTTGGACCCGACGTTCCCGAACCCCTGGATCGCGATGGAGGCGTCGGAGAGGTCGCGGTCGAGGTACTCGAAGAGCCGCTCGGTGACGAGCGAGACCCCGCGGCCGGTCGCCTCCACGCGGCCGGGCGTCCCGCCGATCTCCAGCGGCTTTCCGGTGACGACCTGCGGGACGGAGTACCCCTCGTACATGGAGTAGGTGTCCATCATCCACGCCATCGTCTGCGGGTTCGTGTTCATGTCCGGCGCCGGCACGTCGATCTCGGGACCGATCATCCGGCGGATCCCCTCGGTGTACCGCCGGGTGAGGCGTTCGAGGTCGCGCTCGGTGAGGTCCTTCGGCTCGCAGATCACGCCGCCCTTCGCGCCGCCGTACGGGAGGTCGACCAGCGCGGTCTTCCAGGTCATCCACCCGGCGAGCGCCTCGACTTCGCGCTGGGTGACCGAGGGGTGGAACCGGACGCCGCCCTTGAACGGTCCCCGAGAGCTGTCGAACTGACAGCGGTACCCCTCGAACACTTCCACCTCTCCGGACTCGAGCTCGACCGGGAGCGTCACCTTGAGGGTGCGTTCCGGGCTCTTGAGCCGCTCGAACACCCCGTGGTCCACGTCTGCGTACTCCTCGGCGCGGTCCATCTGGGCGAGCATGTTCTCGAACGGGTCGTCGGCCATGGCGCCCACGACTCGATCGTTCGTGATATTGGTTTCGGCAAGTATCGCCATCGGGAGTGAATATGTATCATAGTTTTTCGCCCGTTTTTCCCGGGCGCTTCCGACCGGACTTATACGTCGGGGCCGACAACCGCCGCCCATGATACACGGACACGCGACGGGGGAGCGCCGATGACGGCACAGACGCTTCACCCCCGAGTCCAGGTCGTGTGGGTCCTCCGCGCGGTGCTCCTCTCGGCGCTCGTCACCGCCCCGTTCGCCGCCGGCGCGTACCTCGAGTACCTTCCGCGGTGGGCGCCGGTCGCGGTCGGCGCGGTCGCGCTGACGCTCACCGTCGGCCACGCGCTCCTCCGCTACCGGCGCTGGAGCTACGAGATCCGCGAGGACGCGATCTACCTCGACCGCGGCGTGGTCACGCAGGTGCGGACCACCGTGCCCTTGGTCCGGATCCAGCACGTCGACTCGCGGCGCGGCCCGATCGAGCGGACCGTCGGGCTCGCCTCCTGCGTCGTGTACACCGCCGGGTCGCGCGGCGCGGACGTGCGCATCCCCGGACTCACGCCGGACGGCGCGAGCGACCTCCGCGAGGAGCTGAAGCGACTGGCGATCCGCGCAGACGGGGAGGACGCGGTGTGAAGCTCGCGCCGCAGTCGGTCCCGTACCGCGCGCTCCAGAAGGCGGCCGGGACCGCCGTCGCGCTGTTCGTGATCGTGAACAGCGGCGGGTTCGGCCTCCCCTTGGCGGTCGGCGGCGGGGCGGCCATCCTCCTCGTGATGCTCGCCTACGAGGTCGCGTACTACCGCCGGTTCGAGTACGTCCTCACGGAGGACACGCTCGACATCTCCTCAGGCGTCATCTCCCGGCGCGAGCGGGAGATCCCGTACCGTCGGATCCAGAACGTCGACGTGAGCCGCGGCGTGCTTCAGCGCGCGATCGGCGTCGCCGCGGTCGATCTGGAGACAGCCGGCGGCTCCAGCACGGAGGGGTCGATCCGGTTCGTCACGCCCGCGGAGGCGACGCGGCTCCAGCGCGAAGTCCAGCGCCGGAAGTCGGCGGCCTCCCGGTCGGACGACGCCGGCGAGGGGACGACGACCGGGGCCGACGCGGTCGAGGGCGGGCGCGACGACGCGTTCGCGCCGGACGAGGAGGAGCTGTTCGCCATCTCGCCCGGCGAGCTCGCCCTGGTCGGGGCGCTGTCGTTCGACGGGCGGCTGATCGGGCTCTTGGCCTTCCTGAGCTCCGGCTCGTTCCCGGTGCTGTCGAGCTTCCTCCCGGAGACCTCGGCCGCCGCGCTCACCGCGACGGCGTTCGTCGGGATCGCCGCGCTGTTCATCGCGTCGTGGCTCATCGGCGCGGGCGTCGCCTTCTCGAACTACTACGGGTTCCGGCTCGCGCGCGCCGGCGACGAGCTGCGCTACGAGCGCGGGCTGTTCCGGCGGTACAGCGGCTCGATCCCGACCGAGAAGGTCCAGACGCTGCGGGTCACCGACAACCCGGCCAAGCGCGCGCTCGGTTACGCGAGCCTGTCGATCGAGACGGCGGGGTACGCCCCCGGACAGGGGACGGAGTCCGGCAACCAGTCGGCCGTCCCCATCGCCGCCACCGACCGCGTCTACCGGCTCGCACACGAGATCGAGTCGTTCGGCGCGCCCGACTTCAACCGCCCGCCGAAGCGGATCCGCTGGCGGTACGTCATCCGGTACACGCTGCTCGTCGGCGTCCTCACCGGGATCGCGTACGGCGTGAACTGGTACGTCTCGCCGTCGCTCCCCTGGTACGGGGTGGCCGCGCTCCTCGTCGCCGTCCCGCCCGCGGCGCACCTGAAGTGGAAGCACCGCGGCTACTGGCTCGGCGAGGACCACCTGCTCACTCGGAACGGGTTCTGGAGCCGGACCGTCGCCGTCGTCCCCTACTACCGGATCCAGAACGTGATCGACAGCCGGACCGTGTTCCAGCGCCGGTGGGGCGTCGCGACGATCGTCGCCGACACGGCGGGCACCAGCTCGCTGACCGGCAGCGACGCGGCCGCCGTCGACTTCGAGATCGACGAAGCGGAGGCGCTGAAGGAGACGCTCACCGAGCGCCTCGCGACCGCCGTGGCGGCGCGGCGGAGCGCCGGCACCGACTCCTTCGAGTGGGTCGAGAGCGACGACGCGGCGAGCGAGGCGGTCGACGGGGAGGTCGCAGGGAGCGAGGAGACCGCAGCGGGCGAGCGGGGCGACGTCGACGAGGAAAACGCAGGGAACGAAGACGCCGGCGACGACCCCGTCGAGGACGTGGTCGGCGACGCGGAGGCGGACGACGCCGCGGACGAGTCGTCGTCCGAGGAGGAGCTCGACATCCCGGAGGACGGCGTCGTCCGCCCCGACTTCTCGCCGAGCGACCGCGACTACTCGGAGCCCGCGGAGCGGATCGACACGGGCGAGTACGCGGTCGACCAGAACCCGTCGGACGCCGACGTGGCGCACGGGCCGCGATCCGGCGCGGAGAGTGACAGAGACAGAGGCGCCACGAAGGGCGGCCGCGACGGGGACGAGGACGCCGCGGACGGCGGCGGCAGTACCGCGGAAAATAGCAGCGGCGACACCGCGGACGGGAGCGACGACGCCGCGGGCGACGACGGCGACGACCGCTAGGGGACGCGGGCGGCGCGGCCCCGCCCGCTCACTCGTCGAGCAACTGCTGTGCGATCGTGTTGCGCAGGACCTCGCTCGTCCCCTCGTAGATCTCCGAGAGCTTCGCGTCGCGGTAGAAGCGCTCCGCGGGGAAGTCCTTGGTGTAGCCGTAGCCGCCGTGGATCTGGATCCCCTCGTTGGCGACCTCGCGGGCGATCTCGGAGGCGTACAGCTTCGCCTGCGCCGCCTCCTTGATGTAGTCCTCGTCGCGCATCTTCAGGTCGGCCGCCTCGTGCATCAGCAGCTCCGCGGCGCGCGCCTTCGTGTCCATGTCGGCGAGTTTGTGCTGGATCGCCTGGAAGTCGGCGATGGCACGGTCGAACTGCTCGCGCTGTTGGGCGTAGGACTTCGCCTCGTCGAGCGCGGCGCGGGCGATCCCGACCGACCGGGCGGCGATGGTGATGCGCCCGCCGTTGAGCGTCTTCAGCGCGTGGACGAACCCGTCGCCCTCCTCGCCGAGCAGCCGGTCCTCGGGGATCCACATGTCGTCGAACCGGAGCTCCGCGGTCGGACAGCCCTTGTCGCCGAGCTTGTCCTCCGTCCCCTCGACGACGAACCCGTCGTCCTCCTCGGGGCGCACGACGAACGACGAGATCCCCTTCCGGCCGGCGTCGGGGTCGGTCTTCGCGAACAGGGTGACCGTGTCCGCGACGGAGCCGTTCGAGATCCAGAGCTTGCCGCCGTTCACGACGTAGCCGTCGCCGTCGCGCTCCGCGGCGGTCGTCATCGCCGGCACGTCCGAGCCCGCCTCGGCCTCCGAGAGGGCGAACGCGCCGATGTCCTCGCCGGTGTTCAGCGCCGTGAGGTACTCCTGCTTCTGGGCCTCGTCGCCGAACTCGTAGAGCATGTTGCCGGCCAGCGAGGTGTGGGCGGCGACGACCGTTCCGAGCCCGCCGGAGCCGCGGGAGATCTCCTCGAGCCCGATCGCGTAGCTGTGGTAGTCGAGGCCCGCGCCCTCGTACTCGACCGGGAACGGCATCCCCATGAGCCCGAGGTCGGCCATCTCCTCGACCAGGTCGGCGGGGAACTCGTCGGTCTCGTCGATCTCGGCCGCGCGCGGGACGACCTCCTCGTCGACGAACTCCGCGACGGTGTCGCGGATCTGACGCTGCTCTTCGGTGAGCGTGAACTCCATGTGAGTGCGTTCGGCCGGGCGGACTTAGCCGTTTCCACACGGTTGTACACGGGTCGACCGTTCGTCGCGGGCGAGGGCTGCGGCAGCGGGCGATTTCGGCGGGCGAGGGGACGAGCAGCGCTCGGGCGGCGTTCCACGAGGCTTTTTATGCGTTGTGCCGTAAGGTCTGGCAACTGAATGAGCGGACGAGAATACGGTCCCGGTGAGGCCGACCTCGCGTGGTGCCACGAGGCGGTCCAAGGGGTCTCGCGGACCTTCGCGCTGACTGTCGACGTGTTAGAGGAGCCGATGGCGTCGCAGATCTGCGTCGGCTACCTCCTCTGTCGCGTCGCCGACACGGTCGAAGACGCCGGCCACATCCCGCCGGAGGCACAGAGCGACGTGCTGCGGACGTATCGGCGAGCGATCGATCCGGACGAGGACGCCGACATCGTCGAGTTCCGCGCGGCGGTCGACGAGTGGCTCCCCGCGGAGCGCGACGACGACTGGACGGTCGTCGCCGAGGCGCCCACGATCGCGGCGACGTTCGAGGAGCTCGACCCGGAGGCGCAGGCCGCGATCGTCCCCCCGGTGTTGGAGATGGTCGACGGGATGGCGATGTTCGTCGACCGCCACGCCACCGAGGGCGGGCTCCGGATCGGCGACCGCGACGAGCTCGAACAGTACTGCTACTACGCGGCCGGCACCGTCGGCAACCTCATCACGAACCTGCTCACCCGCGGCGACCTCGACGAGGAGCGCGCGACGCGGCTGCGCGAGACCGCCGAGGAGTTCGGTCTCCTCCTCCAGCTCGTCAACGTCTCGAAGGACGTCTACGACGACTACACCGAGGAGAACAACGTCTACCTCCCCGCCGAGTGGCTGGAGGCCGAGGGCGTCGAGCAGGAGCGCGTCGTCCACCCAGAGAACCGCGAGTCGTCCGCGCGCGTCGTCGGCCGGACCGCGGACTACGCCCGTTCGTTCCTCGACGACGCGCAGGCGTACCTGGAGACGATGCCGCTCTCGAACGGGAACACGATGGAGGCGTGGACCGTCCCGTACCTGCTCGCGGTCGGCACGCTCCGGGAGCTCGGGAGCCGCCCCGAGGACGCGCTCACCGAGACCGGCGTGAAGGTGTCCAGACAGGAGGTGTTCGCGGTGATGTCCGCCGCGAGCGACGTCGGCCGCGACTCCCTCGCGGAGCTGCGACAGACGATCGCGCGGACCCCCTTCCACCGCGCCGTCGGCTCCGCCGACTGAGCCGACGCGCGTCGCCGCCGCTTTTCCGGTCCGCTACTCACAGCCGCGACCGCGCCCGCGACACCGCCGGGACGCGGACACCAATCGTCTCCCCGAGCGCCTCGGCCGCGCTCAACAGCCACTCCGCGCGTTCGACCCGCGAGTCGAGGTCGCCGGGGCCGATCCGGTACTGCTCGACCAGCTCCTCCACGGTCGCGCCCCCGATCCACTCGTCTAAGATCCGCGCCGTCTTCACCGACTCCAGCCACCCTTCGAAGTCGTCCGGCTCGGTCATGTCCGTGGTGAGGTGCGCGGCGTTGGTCCGCGCGAACCGGTAGACGTCGGCGCGCTCGGCGTTCCCGAGGTACGTGTCCTGCATGTCCGGCGTGTCGCAGATCACCTCGAAGGCGGTGAGCGTCGTCGCCTCCGGGAGGTCGGCCGCGTCGCGCAGTCCGGCGACGATTCGCTCGCCGGTCTCGGGCCGGACGTACTGCTTCGAGGTGGTCTCGCCGACGGCGGTCGCGACGAGGCGGTAGTCCTCGACCCCGCCCGTCTCCCGGGCGACCATCCCGGCCGCGACGAGGTCGTCGACCGCGACGGCGACGGCGTCCGCGAGGCCGCCGGCCCCCGTCTCCCGCGCGTAGAAGGTCCCCTCGAACACGTCGAGGATCTCCGACTCGGTCGCGGCGAAGTCCGTCGCGACCGCCGCGAGGACGTGCGTGCGGAGCGAGCCCGGGTCGGCGAGCTGCGACTCGACGGCCTCGGGCTCGCCCTCGACGTACCGCTCGCGGACCTCCCCTCGGGTGTCGGCGTCGGCGACGAGGACCGCCTCCCCGTGCGGGTCGAGACCGGGTCTGCCGGCGCGGCCGCACATCTGGTGGACCTCGAGCGTCGGGATCCACGACATCCCGCCCTCGCCGTACCGGCGCTGGTCCCGGACGACGACGCGGCGCGCGGGCACGTTGACCCCGGCCGCCAGCGTGGGCGTGGCGCAGATACAGGCGACGTCGCGCTCGCGGAACGCCGACTCGACGACGCCGCGGTGGCCGGACCGGAGCCCGGCGTGGTGGAACGCGACGCCGGCGCGCAGGCAGTCCGCGAGCTGTCGACCCGGGAGCGTGCCGTCCACGTCGGTCGCCTCCTCGGCCGCCGCGGCGGCCGCGTCCTCGATCCCGAGCTCCGCCGCGAGCCCGTCCTCCGCGAGCCGCTCCGCGAGGTCGACGGCCTCGCGCCGGGAGCGGACGAACGCCAGGCACTGGCCGCCGTCCGCGACGGCGTCGGCGACCAGCGCGGCCGTGACCTCGGTCGGGTCGCCCTCGTCGTCGCCCTCGCCGCCGCCGCCGCGCCCGTCGTCCGGCCGGGCTTCGTCGTCGACGTCGCCCTCGTCGTTTGCTCCCAGCTCGTTGCTGTCGACGTCGACGGAGAGGCTCGTGCCGTCGTCGAAGTCGACCTCACCGCCGACGGCGACGCCGGTCCGGAGGTCGACCGGCCGCCACGCCGACTCGACGAGGGCGGCGTCGAGCCAGTCGGCGATCGCGTCGGGGTTGTCGACGGTCGCCGACAGCGCCACGGTCTGGAGGTCGGGGTTCCGGCGACGGAGCGTCGCCAGCGTCACCTCGAGGGTGGGGCCGCGCCGCTTCGCGCCGAGGAGGTGGACCTCGTCGACGACGACGCAGGCGAGTTCGTCGACCCACGAGGCCCCGTTGCGGATCGCCGAGTCGACCTTCTCGCTCGTGGCGACCACCACGTCGTTGCCGGCGAGGGCCTCGCCCGTCGCGTCGAAGTCGCCGGTGGAGATGCCGACGTCGACGCCGGGCAGCGCCGCGAACGTCTCGTACTTCTCGCGGGCGAGCGCGCGGAGCGGACAGACGTACAGCCCGGGGCCGTCCGCCGTCAGCAGCGCGAGCTGCGCGACGAACGTCTTCCCCGACGCGGTCGGCACCGCGGCGACGACGTCGGCCCCCTCGCAGACGCCGGCGTCGACCGCCGCGCGCTGCGGCGGGTACAGCTCGCGCACGCCGCGCTCGGCGAAGTGGTCGACGACGGACGGCGACAGCGGCAGGTCCCGGACGCGCATACGGCGATCCGTTCGGCGCGCCCGGTGATAAAGAGTCGGCGGTACCCCCTCGGTCGGCGTCGGCTACGCGTCGGTGTCGAAGTCTTGGAAGAGCTTCTCGTAGTCCTCGTCGTCGCTCGCGACCGCGTCGCGCGACTCGTCCGCGCGGTCGCGGAGCTCGTCGATGCGCTCGGTGAGCCGCTGGTACTCGTCGTTGTCGGCGAGGTCGGTGGCGCTCTTCTCGGACTCCAGCATCGCCTTCTTCGAGGTCAGCGAGAACAGCTCCTGGACCTCCGAGTCGTACTCGCCGCGCCGCAGCAGGCCCTCGACGGTCTCGCGGAGCGTGTCGCTCGTGACGGGCTTGACGAGGTAGTCGTCGAACCCCATCTCGAGGATGTCGAAGTCGGGCTCGACGGCGGTGACCATCGCGACCCGACAGTCGATGCCGCGTTCGCGGACGGCGGTGAGGACCTCGTCGCCGGAGAGGCCGGGCATCCGCCGGTCGAGGAGTATCGCGTCGACCTGGTTGTCCGCCTCGTCGAGCTCGTCGAGCGCCTCGCGGCCGCCGTACGCGGTTCGGACGCGGTACTCGTCGCCGAGCCAGGCGGCGTACAGGTCGGCCAAGTCGGGTTCGTCCTCGACCACGAGGACCAGCGGCGGTTGCTCACTCATGGATGACGGGAGCGAGGGGGTGTTCGCTCACACGTTTCGTCTCTCCGCTGGCTATATTAAAATACCTCTTCGACGCGCGGCCCGAGCGGTCGTCCGCGGTTACTCCTCCGGGCTGTAGTTCGGCGCCTCGTCCGTGATCATCACGTCGTGCGGGTGGCTCTCGCTCTGCCCCGCCGAGGAGACGCGCACGAACTCCGCGCGCTCGTGGAGGTCGGGGACGGTCTCCGCGCCGACGTATCCCATCCCGGAGCGCATCCCGCCGGTGAGCTGGTGGAGCTCCGACGCGAGGCTCCCCTTGTACGGGGTCGCCGCCTCGACGCCCTCGGGGACGAACTCCTCGTCCTCCTGCTCCTCCTTGAGGTAGCGGTCGCCGCCGCCGGACTTCATGGCTCCGACCGAGCCCATGCCGCGGTACTGCTTGTACTTCTTCCCCTGCATCGTGATGACGCGGCCGGGGGCCTCGTCCGTCCCGGCGAAGTACGAGCCGAGCATCACCGCGTCCGCGCCGGCCGCGAGCGCCTTGATCGCGTCGCCGGAGTACCGGATCCCGCCGTCGGCGATCACGGGCACGCCGTGCTCGGCGGCGACGTCGGCGACCTCCGCGACGGCGGTCATCTGGGGCATCCCGGCGCCGCTGACGACCCGCGTCGTACAGATCGAGCCCGGGCCGATGCCGACCTTCAGCCCGTCGGCGAAGTCGACGGCGGCCTCTGCGGCCTCGCGCGTCCCCACGTTACCGACGACGACGTCGGCGTCGACGGTCGCTTTGATCGCCTCCGCGGAGTCGAGCACGTTGAGGTTGTGGGCGTGCGCGCAGTCGATGAAGATGACGTCGACGCCGGCCTCGTCGGCGGCGACGGCGCGCTCCTCCTCGAAGGGGCCGACGGCGACCCCGGCCAGCAGCCGGCCGCGGTCGTCGCGGGCGGCCTCCTCGTGCTCGCGGCGCTGGAGGATCCCCTGCATCGTCACCAGTCCGACGAGCCGCTCGTCGCCGTCCACGATGGGGACGCGCTCGATCTTGTGGTCGTACATCAGTTCGAGCGCCGCGCGCGCCTCGACGTCCTCCGTGGCGGTGATGACCTCGTCGGTCATCGCCTCGCGGACGGCGTCGTCCTCGCCGACCTCGAGGTACGGACGGATGTCGGTCCCCGAGATGATGCCGAGGACCGTGTCGTCGTCAGCGACGACGGGAGCGCCCGAGACGCCCTGTCGCTCCATCACGGCGTCGGCCTCGCGGACGGTGTCGTCCGGCGAGACGGTGACGACGTTCTCGCGGCGGATGACGAGCTCGTGGGCGCGCTTGACGCGCTCGACCTCCGCGGCCGTCTCCTCGACGGTCATGTTGCGGTGGAGCACGCCGAGGCCGCCCTCGCGGGCCATCGCGATGGCGAGGTCGCTCTCGGTGACGGTGTCCATCGCCGCCGACAGCACGGGGACGGTGAGCTCGACGTTCCGCGACACGCGAGTAGTCAGGTCGGCGTCGTCGGGCTCCACCCGGCTCTCTTTCGGGCGGAGCAGCACGTCGTCGAACGTCAGCGCTTCCGGGACCTCGAGCTTCGCCGAGAACCGGCCAGAATTCGTCTCCATATAAGCCGTCATGAACGGCCGATGAAAAGCGTTGCGAGACAGCACGGACGTGGAGGTTGGTCACAAACAGACGGGTGTTGTGTACACGTTCGTGCCCAGTCGTCGGGCGGAGCGCGACCGAGGCGGGGACCGGCGAGCGCGGCTTCGGAGCAGCGGCCGATGAGCGGCGGGCGGGCTCGAACGCCGAGAGATAGTCGGAGATGCGGCTCCATCGTCGACGTATCGTCGTCGAAAGTGGCCGTCAGCCGTCGATCATTCGTGGCGTGCGGACACGTCTCACACAACCTTTAACGCGACCGAAACGCGTATTAGTAGTATGGACTCCGACAGTCCCGTGAACGCGCGCATCGCCGGCCAGTCGAACGCCGACCTCGGCGTCCGCTTCACAGCCGGCAATCCGCGCAATCTCTTTACATGGGCTCGTCGGAAATCCCTCGGCGTGGACTCCGCGTGGTGGTCCCCCGACCACCGCGAGTCGCACGCGTCCCACCGCCACCCCGACGGTCAGGGCTATCGTCCCTAAATGAGCACGTCACGCCACCCCGTCGCCCTGCGCTTAGAACGGCAGGTCGGGAGCGCGACGAAGCTGCTCGCGACCGTGATGGTGTTGCCGCTCGTCGACGGCATCTTCCCGGCGTTAGTCGTCGCCGGCGTCCTCGGATCCGCCACCGGCGTCGTCGAGACGGGGATCCTGATCTTCGGCGGCTCCGCGACGGCGGCGGTGATCCTCGCGGAGATGGACGGCTCCCGCCGGGAGATGGTCACCTCCGTGCTGCTGATCGGCGCGGTCATCATTCCGGTCGCCGCCGTGGAGGCCGCCCTCGCGCCGACGCTCAGGGGGCTCCTCGACCTAGCCGTCTTCGAGCGGTTCGCCGGACTGGTGATCCTGACGATCGCCGCCAAGACCGCCAGCTCGGAGATCGGCGAGTACCTGCCGAGCCCGGGCGTCATCATCGGCCTCGGGCTCGTCGCGAGCTTCAGCCCGTCCGGTTTCGCGCTGGAGACCTCGACCGAATACGTCGTCAACGGCACCGCGGCCGCCGCCGTCGGCGTCGCGTTCGCGCTGTCGATCGCGCTGCTGTCGCCGCACCTCCGCGGCCGCGTCGACATCGACCGGTTCCGGTTCGGCTCCGCGGTCGCGCTGGGCGTGCTCGCCCTGCCGATCCTGCTCGGCCCGTTCGACCTCATGCAGACGGAAGCGCCGGTCGCGCTCGCGGTGCTCGCGGTGACGACCCTCTTCGCCTACGACCCGAACGCGGGCGCGCTGGAGGGCGTCACCGACGTCGACGACGGACCGGACGACGACCCGACCGACGGGTCCGCCGACGGGAGCGACGAGTCGGACGACAACCCGACTGACGCCGACGAGGGCGCGGACGACGCGCCGGCGAGCGATCCCCCGCTCGACACGCCGCCGGAGGGACCGTCGCCCATCGTCGACGACGACGTCGCCGTGCTCGCGAACGGCGGGGAGGAGCGCGAGACCGGCGACGAGGGGACGGACCCCTTCGCCGACGACGACTCCCGCGCGCCGTGGCTGTAGCTCGGGGAAGTCGGCGGAGCGTCGCCCGCGACACCGCCGCATTTCACCGCGCGTGTCGCCGGGGTTTAGGCGCTCGACCCCAAACGACGGGTATGTCTAACCGCGTCGTTCAGGGGCGGATGGTGACGCCCGAGAAGCTCGCAGAGCTGGTCGAAGGGGAGTCGGTACTGGAGGCCGAGTCCATCGCGGACGCCGACCGCGACTGCCCGGAGTGCGGCGGCGACGTCATCTCGGTCGGCTACATGCCGAGCGTGACCGAGTTCGTCACCGGGTTCAAATGCCAAGACTGCGACTGGAGCGACGACGACCGGGAGTAACGCCGGTCGGGAGTCGTCTCCGTGAACGGTCGAGCGAGGCGTTCGCCCCAGAGCGGAGAGCGCGACGCCGTCCCTCGATCGCCGTCGATCGAAACCCCTTTATCCGCGTTTCGGCAATCGTCTGATGCGAGATCACGCGGGGCTGTGGCCAAGCCAGGCATGGCGACTGACTCCAGAGGCTTGCGCCCGGGACGACACTCCAGACTGATATACCGAGCGGCCGACTGATCATCGGTCGTGTTGACGACCCTCTGGAGTTCCGAGGCGCACCGGAGATATCAGTCGATCGGGGGTTCAAATCCCTCCGGCCCCACTCTCTGCTATCGCGAGCAACACCGCGAGCGACGGCTTC
>ERZ1034547.22-NODE-22-length-46439-cov-39.320908_pt1 | contig 46439 bp, 46 predicted proteins | sample MGYA00520642_ERZ1034547 | MGnify/ENA primary metagenome ERZ1034547 (study PRJEB33760, sample SAMEA4777713) | hypersaline lake metagenome | biome: hypersaline environment; feature: brines | place: Spain | collected 2012-08 | depth 0 m ... | reverse complement strand
CGCAGTAAAACACCTCAAATTACTACATTATATACTCAGCGTATCCGTACTGTAGAGTCGATATAGTAAAAAAGCCAGTACCCTGATTGACTTCCTTCTTATCCTGCCTAAGATTAGATCTCTACTAGCATTGCTAATTCAAGGCTTGATAAGTCGAATCACTGTCACTTAGTAGCATTAAAAATAAGTGGGTTGGGGCAGATTTGAACTGCCGACCTCCTCCATGTCAAGGAGGTGTCATAACCAGACTAGACCACCAACCCATTTGGTGAGGTTTGATTGCATAAAATCATATTTTTAGAACGTAATTGAAGGTTTCGTTTTGAGAGTCATAGACTGCGATCATAAGTGACTTCGATATGCTTATACTAATGAACTGATTTGTACATTACAATACGAAGACGTACACTGGTGACCACAATGACACTTCAAGATTATATTGAGCGGGCGACCAATGGGGTCGATTTATCACATGAAACCTCCCGGAAAGCAGCAAAACTTCTTTTCGAAGATGCAACTGAAGCACAGATTGGTGCTTTGTTGACGGCGCTTCGAGCGAAAGGTGAAACTGAGACCGAGATCGCTGGTTTTGCACGTGGAATGCGTGATGCAGCTCGCACCATTACTCCTGACCGCACACCGCTTGTTGATACCTGTGGAACTGGGGGTGATGACTATGATACAATCAATATATCAACAACAAGTGCAATCGTTGCCGCTGGTGCCGGGGCAGCAGTCGCAAAACATGGAAACTACTCTGTATCATCGCTATCTGGAAGTGCGGACGTGCTGTCAGTTGCTGGTGCGGATGTCAAGGCGGAACCTCCTGCTGTTGAAGCAGCGATTGAACGCGATGGAATTGGGTTTATGCTCGCCCCTGTATTCCATCCAGCGATGAAAGCTGTTATTGGACCACGAAAAGAGCTAGGAATGCGAACAATATTCAATATTCTTGGTCCACTTACAAACCCCGCTGGGGCAGATGCACAGGTAATCGGCGTTTACGATCCTGAACTTGTTCCTGTGCTTGGACGGGCTCTCACGCAACTCCCTGTTGAGCGTGCACTCGTTGTTCATGGGAGTGGAATGGATGAGATTGCACTTCATGATACAACGACTGTTGCAGAGGTTATTGGAGATAATGTTGATGGATACACACTTTCAGCATCATCTATTGGACTTGACTCTGCACCGGTTGAAGCCGTCGCGGGGGGAACACCCGAAGAGAATGCAGCAGATCTTCGTGGAATTGTCACCGGTGAGATCACCGGTCCAAAACGAGATATTATTCTTGCGAATGCAGGAGCAGCCATCTACGTTGCTGGACTCGCAGACGATATCGAAACCGGAGTTGAACAAGCTGCAACAGCAATCGACACCGGCGACGCTAAAGCCACCTTTGAGACGTTATGTGAACCGAATTCGGCTTCAACGGAGCAAAAATGATGTCTCGAACCCGTGTGAAAATCTGCGGTATCACGACTAAAAACGACCTTGCGGCAGTTTCCGCTGCTGGTGCAGATGCAGCCGGGATTATTACCGATGTTACTGTTGAGACGCCACGATCAGTGACAGTTGAGCGCGCAACGCAACTTGTTGCTACTGCTTCACCATTTCTCAGTACAGTTCTTGTGACGATGCCCAATTGTGTTGCTGATGCAATCGATATTACGGGGCGTGTGCAACCGGATGTAATTCAAATTCATGGTGAATACGATGCCAGTGAACTCAAACAAATAAACGAATCAGTCACAGCAGATGTTATTGCTGTTGTTGATGCTGAGATGCCATCGCGTGCTCGTTCGGTTGCATCAGTAGTTGATGCTATATTGATAGACTCTGTGGACACCGATGGGGCAGGTGGAACAGGGCATACGCATGATTGGACTACAACCGCCGAGATTGCCACTATGCTTGACTCGCCAGTCATTCTTGCCGGTGGACTCACGCCGTCAAATGTCAAATCAGCCGTTCAAACTGTTGCTCCGTTTGGCGTTGATGTCGCAAGTGGCGTTGAGGATACTGGTGGAAGCAAAGACCACGATGCTGTGGCAGCGTTCATCAATCGTGCGACTCGCGTTGATATTGATACGAACAATGAGACTGAGAGGTCAATAGAGACAACCAACACAACCGATAGCTCAACAGAAGATTCTATAAGCGCAACTACGCCGGAGCGAAACAAATGACTGATTCGACACCACTCTCAAAATCTCGATCAGCATTTGTTTCTGAGCTCACAGAGAGCTTGGATTCGACTTCAGAGCCTCTCATTGCACACATAACTGCATCACTTCCGACGGTAACGCCGCTCACCGCATATGCAGCCCTCGCAGCCCAGAGTGAGTATGGATTTTTACTCGAGAGTGCTGAAAAAACGCCGTCAAGCGATCCTGATGGAGCGTTTGCCCCTGATTATGCAACTGCGGACCGTCACGCGCGATTTTCGTTTGTCGGCTATGACCCTGATGCAGTCATCACTGTCTCTCCCGATGAAGTCGAGTCCAAAACACTTGGGGGACGCGCAGCGAAGTATATCACAACCAATGATGATAATAATAGTAGCGGTGATGTGCTTGATCATCTCCGTACAGCAATGCCGAAATTCCCTTGTGTCGGGTTTCCAGATGATGACCGACATCGGCTTCGCGGTGGACTTGTTGGATTTCTTGCGTATGAGGCAGTGTATGATATCTGGCTGAATGAGGTCGGTGTCGATCGCCCTGACACACAGACTCCTGATGCGGAATTTGTCCTTACGACAAAAACGATCTCCATTGACCATACCGACAAATCAGTATCACTAGTTCTCACGCCGATTGTTGCACCTGATGATGATCCTGGTGTTATTTATGATGAGCTTGTCGCTGAAGCGGCAGATATTCGAGAAACGCTCGCAGCCGCTACTCAACCTGACCCTGGTGAGTTTCTCCAGATCAACAGCGCTGCGGGCTCACAGGCTGAATATGAAACAGCAGTTCGTACCGCAAAACAACGTGTTCTTGATGGTGATATCTATCAAGGCGTTATCTCTCGTGTTCGTGAGCAATATGGCGAGATTGATCCACTTGGCTTGTATGCGTCACTCCGCGAAGTGAATCCATCACCATATATGTATTTACTCAGACATGATGACAGACATATTGTTGGTGCCAGTCCTGAGACACTTGTGTCCGTTCAGGATGATCGAATTGTTTCAAATCCAATTGCGGGTACCTGCTCACGTGGGAGCAGCCCTGTCGAGGACCGGCGACTTGCAGGCGAGATGCTTGCAGATGGAAAAGAGCGAGCTGAACATACGATGTTGGTTGATCTCGCTCGAAACGATGTCAGGCGTGTTGCTGACCCAGGAAGTGTCCGTGTTGAGGAGTTCATGAACGTCTTAAAATATAGTCATGTTCAGCATATCGAGTCAACCGTCACTGGGACACTCGCGTCTGATGCTGATGCGTTTGATGCAACACGAGCGACATTCCCAGCGGGAACACTCACCGGAGCCCCAAAGATTCGTGCGATGGAGATTGTCGATGAACTTGAAACAGCACCACGTGGAGTCTATGGCGGAGGGGTTGGGTATTATTCGTGGTCTGGAGACGCGGACTTTGCAATTGTCATTCGAACCGCGACAATTGAAGACAACGAAACAACTCGCTCAGGTACTCATCAAACTGAGTCAAGTGCCGAAACCGCGCCCTCGACCGTTCGTGTCAGGGCTGGCGCTGGGATTGTTGCTGACAGCGACCCGGCATCTGAGTATCATGAGACTGAGCAGAAAATGGATGGTGTTCTGTCAGCACTTGAGCAGATCACAACGAAACCAACAGAGGTGACACAAACACAGACCACACAAACAGACGTGGACGGAGACAGAAATGAAGAGACAAATGAGCACGCAGGTGATGAAGTAAAATCACAATCATCGCAGACGGAGGAAGTATCCCGATGACACTTTCAGTACTTGTAATAGATAATTTTGATTCATTTACGTACAATCTCGTCGAATATCTTTCTGAACAGCGAATCAATAACGAACCACTTGATGTGCATGTTCGGAAAAACACCGCCTCACTCAAGCAAATTGAGACAATTGATCCTGATGCAATCGTCATCAGCCCCGGTCCAGGGCATCCAAAAAATGCTCGTGATGTTGGGGTCACGAATGACGTGTTAACCACGATATCACAGACTGTACCAACGCTTGGAGTATGCCTTGGACTTGAAGCGGCGGTGTACGCATACGGGGGTAATGTCGGTCGCGCACCTGCACCAGTCCATGGAAAATCGTCAACCATCGCTCACGACGGATATGGGATTTTTGACGGGCTTGACAAGACATTTGAAGCCGGTCGATATCACTCGTTAATCGCTACAGATGTGCCTGAGTGTTTTGAGATATCAGCAGCAACGAGAGTCAGTGGCACCCTAAGCGCAACAGATGACTCACCTCAGAGTATCACAACGCGAGAGGACCCAGACACAGATGCAGACTCGAATGATGATGTCGATGATGACCTCATTATGGGAATTAGACATCGCGAATATCCAATTGAAGCGGTACAATTCCATCCTGAATCGGTTTTGACTGGTGTTGGGCATGATCTTATCAAAAACTTCCTTAATAGATGCGGACGTGTTGATGATGACAACTGTGACAACAGCAGTGACGCTCAAAAGAAACCCACAACTACACCGTCTGATTGAGAAATTTGTTAGGCTCTCTCAATTGTCAGTTTGATACTTCATAATACGGTGAATTAACTCAGGTAATTGCCGAGGCTCCATATTTCTACGACGCGCCTTACAAAATGCAAATAGACTGTCACGCAGGTAAACGACCACGGGTCGGTAGTACTCCGTGAAACATTTTGAACCATCGGTCCTGCACAACAGTACCAGTAGCTACTCTATAACAAGATTTTGGATTGAATTCCTCAATAAGTTTTCAGGAGCATCAGTGACCCGTGGAACTCTCGCTGTTTCCTTTAGATGTATTTCAAAAGTGATTCACAGATATACAGAGCGCAGCCTCCGCAGACATTGGTTCTATCATACAGATACAGGGAGGATACCCGGTCTTCAGGCCTGTCTTTTTCGCATAAACCCACAGCAGGTAGTACGTCGCATCAAGCTTATGCGTAGCACTGTTTCGCTCCCACTCAGGGTTACTCCAGTACGTCTTAAACGGCGTATCTGTCGTATCTTCAGGGAAGACATATTCAGTACTCATACCTTCTCTACTAGCGCGATACGGTGAGTACTTCGGGACTTGTTCGAGGTGTTTCACAAAGTTGCTCATAAATGATGAGCGCGTGAGCCGTCGCAACCTTGTGTCGTGAGTTCATACAATGATTATGGGTTATGCTTGTCCTGTCTGTGAGGCCCCACAACAAGATGCAGCACATCTCGCAGATCATCTTGCATTCACAGCTATAGTTCATCATGACGATCATGAGTCTTGGCTTGAGGAACATGTTGGTGATTGGGGACAATATGGTACTGATGACTTAGCTGAGATTGTTGTCGAATTAGCCACCTCAGTCAAATACGATCAGGTGTTTGAGGACACAGTCCACAGACAACACGGTCGACAAATGCATGATAGCAGTCACCATACCACTTCGGCAGGAGACGAGGTTGAGATTGGCACCATGACTGAAACTATGGAAACCCAGATGGATGAAGAAACACAAACCGTCATTAACGAAGCGCGTAAGCTGACAGCTCAGATGATTCATACCGAAGACGAGGGTGGGGATGCTACTAATGATGAAAAAACAGATGCACGCGAGAGATTAGCAAATAAAAGTGATGACTCAGCAGATTCTACTGAATGATTAATCGAACGCTCGCAAAACAAGTACCATGACTGACGTTGATGCCAATTTCAGCGTCGGTACTAACAGCTATTATCAATATTACACACATAGACACACCGACATATAATGAATGAAGATCACACAGCAGAGGCGAGGGCAGACGAGTTAGACATCATTGGCGAACTTGCACCGAGGTCAACAACAACAGTCCATGAGCGGTTTGATTCGCTCGGATCGACTGCACAAACCGTAGTCAGAGAGATTGCGACTGCAATGGGATTTAATCGTGAGGAATATAATGAGCGTATCACGAGTGAGGTTGTCGAGGCGGCACGAGAGACTCTCTTTGCGGAGCAACTAGCTGTAAGGGTTGGATCACGAGACGAATTTACTCAATGGGTTAATTCACACCCTGCTGTCGAGGTTGAACAGATGGGAAGTCCTAATGTCGATCGCGTCGCATGGCACTATGCGCCGTTCAGTGATCATGTTATTGCTGCCACATTCCAGAACGAACAGGCGGCTGCGGTCAGCACCCTTCGCCGACACAGTTTTGGTGAGATTTATCGACCGGTCATTGAGGATGAACCCTCAGCCGATACTGATTCTCAACAATAACCGAGAATCATCCATGGTAACGATCTTGTCTTGCAGTTTTGAGAGACCAGAATTGTGACAACTCGAAGAACCACCCCCGTGGAGACGGTGCTCTCTCTTTGCATCGTCAGGTATATTTAATGCAATGGATATGAAGCGCGTCATAGAAACAGGAAACTCCACTCTCAAGAAGCTAGCGTCAACTGGCGAGTAGGGTGAGATAATCCAGTTTTATTTCGCTGCGCTACAAGTGAGGTTAGCCTGTAAGAGTTAACCCCACAGCATTCAGATACGCATGCGATGAATGAGGATGGGCGCCGACATGAGTCACTTTCAGCGCCAGAATGGCCTATTCGTGAATCTATAACCGAATATGAGACCGGCTGGTATACCGGCGGATATGATCGCGTTGAGCAGCCAGATGGAAGCATAAAAAAATATTATTGGGCTGAACTGGCTACAGCCGTCGTTATTATTGCTATTGCGGATGATTCAATAATCTTCGTTGAACAGTATCGTCCGACTATTCGGGAAACACATCTTGAACTCCCAGCAGGTGTTGTTGAAACTAATGAGTCGTTCACCAGTGCCGGTAAACGAGAACTCCGCGAGGAGACAGGATTTGAAGCAAATAATCTACTACTCTTACAAGACCTATGGTGCTCAACAGGTATGCTCAGACATCGGCGAGGATTCGTGCTCGCGACAGATCTTAGACCAGTTGAACAGACACTTGATGATAATGAATTTCTTTCAGTCCACTCCGTGCCGGTTGCTGATGCCATCGAAGTTGCTCGTGGCGGACCAACAAATGATGCCACAGTGGAGGGCATACTACTCGCGAGCGAAGAAGGGCTCCTCTGAAACGGTATTTTGAGCCAACATTGAATCATTCATAATCACTAACCACTGTATGCAAAAAACAGACAATGCGAGTGAGCGCGGCAGGGATACGGTATCAGCATCAGCATCAGCATCAGCATCAGCATCAGATATCATATACTGATCATTCAAGCCAATTATCAGGCTATGACGCGTATTTAAATGAAAAATAGCGCGAGTTCCCCACCCCACCGTGCGCGAGGTAGTTCACCATCCACACTGCTGTTGTATAGGATGTATTCTAGTTTTTACTTAGGCAACATTAAATCCCTTATCTCGAAGAAAGTCCTCAACGCGACCGGTATGGTTGCCTTGGAGTTCAATTGAGCCATCTTCAATTGTTCCACCACAGGCAAACTTTGATTTCAAATCTGACGACAGACTATCCATATCGACGTCTTTCGGATCGAATCCCTCAATTATCGTTACTTCCTTTCCATAGCGGCGCTCGTCAACGCGGATATTAATCTCCTGAGAATCTTTTGCGACGTCCTCGCAAACGCAAAGCTCGTTAGGGAGTCCACATGTTGAGCAGACGTTGCCACTCATCTGTTCCACATTTTGCCCGATTTAGTTATAACACTGTCGTACTTTTGAACTCTCAAGGAACGCCAACTCTTGGTCGCGATGTCATGCTTTGCCATTCCGTGGACGTAATATACAATCAAATAATAAGTAGCTTACCGTTGCTAGTCGTTATTGAATAGATCATATGCTCATTATCTCACTCTACAAGTTGTGCAAAGCGAGTGCCTGGGGCTTGACCCCCTGGGGTACTTCACAATTTTGAACCATGTTCTCACTCATCATCTGGCGGCTTAATTTCTCGAAATTGAGCTATACGCCGGCGAACTGGAGTACCAGTGCGAACAAGAAAGTCCGCAGCAGTAATTGCTGTTGTTGCTGTCGGTGGTGAGACACCATCTCCATACTTACTACGTTCATACGCCTGCTCTATCTGCTGAAGTGCTGCCTCACGATCAGCTGAAAGCGAAAGTGCAGCCCGATATGTGCGAAGCGTCTCATTTGGACGGCGTGGTCGATGTGTGTATGCAAGTACTGCCATTGCGCGCTGATATGCGTATGCTACTGAGCTATCCGGATCGGATTCGGATTTGGATTTAGATTTAGATTTGGATTTGGATTTGCCCTCAGAGACCCCCCGGATACCAGCGAATCTACGCTTATGCTGTCGGATTGATTGCAGCCACTGAGACTGCGCCATAACAAGCCGTCTGGAGTGCTGGATTGCATGTGACTGTCGCATCGCTGCCCCCACACCAATAATTCCGATAGCTATGACGGCAAGAAGCCGACGTATTCGGACTGTCGGGAGGAACTGATCGATAACTGATGGTGATGATGACCCAAGTGGATCACCAGTTCGAGCACTGATTCCTGGCGTTTGAGCCATTGAACCCGCTGAATTATTATTCATATCTGTTCCCTGTGGTGTCGTTGTTGACCGTTCAGTTGGTGCTGAAGTCGTCCCAGTAGCGTCGGTTGAAGCACCATTCTCTGGTGTCATGGCGCTGGAGCCTGGTGTTGGTGTTGGAGTTGATTCGTTGAGGTCAATACCTGCTGTGTCTTGCTGGCGTGCTTCTGAGAGCCGCGCACTCTCAGTTGACTGCCTCTCAGCCGCAGGCGTCGGATCAAATCGGACCCAGCCAGTGTCAGGAAAGTATACCTCGACCCATGCATGTGAGTTGAGCCCCCGAACAACATGTGTGTTCGAATCAATCCGCTGTCCTGGCGTGTATCCAGTGACAAATCGCGTCGGAATTCCCTGTGTTCGAAGCATTACAGCCATTGTGCTTGCGTAATAAACGCAGTATCCTGCGTCCATTTCAAACAAAAACGATTCAGCAACGTTTCCATCTGGCTTTGATACCGAAAGTGAATATTGTTTATTTGATTCAAGATACCGCTCAACCGCAATTGCAGCATCATAGGGTGTATCAGCATTGGCGTTCGCAATAATCTGGTTCGTACGCTGGGTGACTCGATTACTCGTGTCAGCGGGCACTTCACGATAGGTCTCATCAATTTCCGCTGGATATGCTGTTCCCGCCCGTCGCAACTGCGCAGGCGTCCATAGTGGTAGACGACTTGTGACAGTATATTCTGTGTTTGCACTGAGTGATGTTTGCGGAATCAATCCACCCTGTGTAGTGACTGTTGCCTGTGAGGCTGCTGACCCCTCGATTGTAATTGGCTTCCACGCCGCTGGGAGAATCGAAATTGATTGTTGTGTTTTTATTGTCTGTTGAACGGACTGTGATGACCCAGGCGGAAGTGAGAGCTGTCCTTGATATGGTTGTGTCTCACCGGTTCGAACCCATCCATCACCTGTATATCGATTGTAAGCCCCCGTCCGCCAATATGACGGACGAGAACTTTCAACAGTGAAACGGACTTGTGGTGAAAGATCAATACTCCCTAAGACCTCAATTCGTTGGTCAGCAGTTGTTAGACTCGCATCAACAGTTTGTGGGGTTTTCTCAGGGACTAATGGTGAACTTCCACTGCCAGGGACAGCAGAAACCGATGTTGATAAAACAATGATAACTGCAAGAAGGACAATTACGGCGTCAAGTTGGTTTATATCGCCATCATATTGGGTAAGTGTTGCTGCTGCGACTGTGAGAAGAAACCCGACAACGCCAGTGAGTGCTGTAAGGAGACCGGCATCACCGGTGAGAATAACAAGTCCGAGTATAACACCACCCGCTGTTGCACTGAGCACGTACCGACCAGCACTCAAGAGTGCCCATGAAAGAAATACCGGGGCTGGGACAACAGCAATCGCCCATGCACCAGCTCGAACAAAGCGTAGTATCGAAAGGCCAGTGAATAGTGCAGCGGTGTCTGCAAGTAATCGCTGTGCTGTGAGTAGCTGTTGTTGTGCCTGTGAGAGCGTATAAATATATGTAATCAATCCAATAAGTAAGAGACCAATTGTCAGGATAAATGCAGACCGGGTACGCCCAATAGTTCCGATCACCACGCCAAGAACGCCGGCAAGGACAACAACGAATAAAAATGGGGTTCGCCAGCCTGTGACGGTCGCGATGTCTGCAAGGACACTCACATATGACCACGTGACCGCTATAATACCGATAGCAGCGAGTATACTCGGGCGAGACGCCATTTTGCTAACTTCATTTATACGATATGATATGTATGAGCGATTCATGTATATCTCTCTTCTGTCGCTGAGTCATCTGAGTGTGCATCGGTACTAACAGTAATATTATCATCGTAATTGCGTTTCAGTGTCTGTTCTTCACGATCAGCGATCATGCTCACAGTGTCGCCATCTTGAGATTCGAGATCATGGATACTAAGTAAGTCTCCAAAATCAACAGTTCGCTCGCCGAAGTATACGATGACTGATTCTGCACGTACTGTCACATATATGTCTGCATTCGCTACGTTATCCTCAAGTGGGTTTACTGGAAGTGAGAACTCTGCAAGGCGTTCAAGAATTGCGTCTTCACTCCCAGCAACAGCAGTTGCGTTCCCGGTCGGTGTTTGTAGCTGAACGCCAGCTCCCTGATCAAGAGCCTCAATACATATACTCGCTGCTGCCGTTGCCGCAGCATCAACAAATTCAATTGAGCTATCACTATGTTGTTCAATGTTAACAGCAACTGTGAGTGAGTCAAGTTGGGTATCCTGATCCGCTGCACTCCCGAAGTCACGGGTAAAAAGGTCGTCATGCCGTGCTGAAGACTTCCAGTGGACATCGCGAAGTGCATCTCCACGGGTGTATTCTCGAAGTCCCTCAAATGATCCTCGCTTGGGTCCCGCTGTCGGGGAAGTGGTGTTACGAAGTGCATTAGCGGCTACCGGCGTGAGTGAGCATATTTGCGGAAAAACAGTCACTGAATCTGTATTATCAATCATAAAGACACGCTCGAAAAGACCTAATCGATCACGAAGTCGAACAGTAACTGGACCGATTGTATGACACCCACGGTCGCGGCGGGTCAGTTCATACTTAGCACTGGTCCCATCTGCGACTGTTTCGATAACCGGTGTTCCTGTAAGACCAGATGGAATGGTATCTACCGCTCTTACCGGGACTGGACGGTTAGCTTTAATTTTCAAGCTAATCTGTGCTTTCGTGCCGGGCTCTGCCGGTGATGGGAGCGTCCGCTCAACGGATGGTTCTGAAACCCGCCATATATCAATAATTGAGGCGAATAATGCGATAAATCCAGGAATGACAACGGCATCGAGTGCCCGCGGACCATACATAATGCCGGCACTCAGTGCAACGAGACAAACAAGTGTGAACATATAACCGCGACGTGTCGGGCGCATCAATTGTTATATTTTATATTATTATGGTATTTTCGTACTGTATATTCCAACAGCGATCATCTGAGACAACATGTCCTGAATGAACTGAGGCATTCATCTATTATGACGCTGTATCGTAATGAAGTGATAGTTTGATATCAACATGTTTAGCCATATGATCAAGTGTTTCTCTTATTATATCAGTGTAGTGTCACTCAATTGGAACTTCATCAAGCGCATTATCGACAACGTGCGCGCTATCGACCGTGTCAGCTGTCTGAATTCGATGCGACCATGTTGGGTGGATCTCAGCGTGTATATCATCTGGAATGACAAAATCACGACCTTCGAAAACAGCACGAGCCTGTGCAACACGAACAAGCGCAATCGCCCCGCGCGGACTCACCCCCAAGCGAGCATTATCGCGGGTGTATCCTGCTAGTTGAGCAACATATGAGCGAACGGATTCACTTACAGTCGTCGCAGCTACTGTCTCTCTTGCGCGATTGACATCTTCAACAGTTGCAACTGCCTCAAGTGATTCTATCGGGTGGTGTCCAGCAACCCGTCCTAATAATTCGGTCTCTTCAGCCTCATTTGGATAGCCGAGCTGAATTTGTTTTGTAAATCGATCAACCTCGGCTACAGGAAGGTCATATGTCTGTGTTGGTTCAATATCATTCTGCGTTGCAATAACAGTAAACGGATCTGGAACAGGATGTGTTTCACCATCAACTGTCACCTGCTGTTCAGCCATCACTTCAAGCAGGGCTGCTTGTGTTTTTGGCGGTGCACGATTAATCTCATCGCCAAGGACAACATTTGCAAATACCGGACCGGGTTGAAATTCAAATACTTGTTGTTGCTGGTCAAAGACATTGACACCTGTGACATCCGGTGGGAGCAAGTCAGGAGTAAATTGAACGCGATTAAATGAACATTCGAGTGAAGTCGCAATTGACCGCGCAAGCATTGTCTTTCCGACTCCTGGGACATCTTCAAGCAGAAGATGTCCACGCGCGAGCATGGTGATTAAAATATCCTCTGCAGCGTTTCGATGACCAACGATAACACGCTCAACATTGTCAATAATGCGTGTTGTTAATGCTGCAACCTCATCAACAGCAAGCGGGTCACGGTCCGTGGAAGACACCCGTGAGTCGATATCGATTGTGTTTGTCTCCGTGCTTGTGTCTGTGTCGGTGTTAGCGTTAGTATCGGTCATTGTACAAGGGCGTGTCAAAGCAATGGTTCATGAATAGACCCCGAGCATATTTCATAACTACTGGCATGAGTTCAGATGGAGCATATCCAGATTTGGATGGTCATATTGTGGATTGACCGAAACAGATGTATCGGTCAAGTGTGATATCGTTTGATACGTCGACACATACATATATCGACCGTATACACCTAATTCTGCTGGAGAATTATTCTCCGAGTAAAAGATGAAATAGTAATCAAAAATGGAGAAATCACAGTATACATGCACCGTTGTCAAAATCAAATCGTAATCACTCCTCAGACAAATCCCATCTCTTTAGAGTCATGAGAATATCAAGAGTAAATAACACAAAACCAATCCAAGTGGTCATGCGACCACATGCTGACCCAGATCTGTATTGTCGGAATTAAGATCGATATAATATATGCTCAGTGAGGATGACAACAGACACCGATACTGACGTCGACGCTGGCACTGATCTCGAGCCACAACCTGAGGGACCGCCAGAGAAGATGCTCACACGACGGACAGAATTAACACCAATGCTGTCACAGTATCTTGATTGCTGTGAGGCTCACCCAGATGCTCTTGTATTATTTCAGGTTGGTGACTTCTATGAGGCATTCTGTGAGGCCGCAACAACAGTCGCTCAAGTGTGTGAAGTAACTCTAACACAGCGTGAGGACTCAACAGGAACCTATCGGATGGCGGGTGTCCCTATCGATAATGCTACATCATATATTGAAGCGTTATTATCGGCTGACTTTCGAGTCGCTATCGCTGAGCAGGTTGAAGAGGCTGAGGCGACAAGTGGACTTGTTGATCGGGCAGTAACAAATATCATTACACCGGGCACTGTCACCAATGGTGACCTCCTTACCGATGCAGCGGCAACGTACCTTGGTGCTGTGAGTATAACCGACTCAGATGGTGACGCCTCGGAGATGACTGGAGCAATCGCAACAGTCGATGTCTCGACAGGTGCGTGCCGTGTAACTAGCGTTGAACATGATCAAATCTATGAAGAGTTAAGCCGACTCAGACCAGCGGAGTTACTTATTGGTCCTGAAGTTGACACGAAAACGATTGAGTCTTCATCACTTCCTTTCGAGACGATGCAGACAACACATAACTCGGGGGCGTTTGAGCTTGCAACAGCGACTCAGACACTCGAAGCGTATGTTGATGAACCAACAGCATTCCTTTCATCTGCTGAGCGGCGAGCAGTCGGGGCAGTTCTCGATTACGCTGAGTATACACAAGGTGACTGTGGACCACTTGAGTACGTCTCACGAATTAGACGATATAAAACAGATACTGCTCTCCGAGTTGATGCGACCGCAATACAAAGTCTAGAGCTTTTTGACTCCCGGCAACCGTATGGTGAGACACTCATTGAGACCATCGATGAAACGTCATCAGCGCTTGGCCGCCGGACGCTTGAATCGTGGCTTCGACGACCACTCGCAGATCATGAAGCAATCAAGACACGTTATGATGCTGTTGCTGCACTTGCTGAGAATCCGCTTGTTGTTGAGACACTTACAGAAAAATTGTCACACATATATGATCTCGAACGTCTCACCGCTCGAACTGCGCGTGAGCAAGCGGATGCGCGTGACATGCGGTCACTGTTGCAGAGCCTTGACAGCATTCCAGAGATTAAATCAGCACTCATAGAGGTACTCACAGAGACAGAACTGCCGGCTGAAACACTCGAACAGTTACAGGCTGAGCTTGATTCGCTTGATGATATCCGGACACTCATCGATACAGCAGTCTGCTCGGACCCACCACAAACAGTGACTGATGGTGATGTTATTGCTAAGGGATTTAATGACGATCTTGATGATATACGGGAAAGAGAGGAGGCTGGACGTGAGTGGGTAAGTGAACTTGAGACCCGCGAACGTGAGCGAACTGGGATTGATTCATTAGAAGTTGGGTATACAGAGGTACATGGATACTATATTGAGGTCACAAATCCAAATCTCGACCACGTCCCTGATGAATATACTCGTCGACAAACACTGAAAAACGCTGAGCGGTTCTATACACCCGCATTAAAACGCCGTGAAGATGAGATTATCGCCGCATCAAACCGAGCAGATAAACTTGAATATGAACTGTTCTGTGATATTCGCGCAGAGGTCGCAGCAGAAACAAGTCGGTTGCAAGCAGTAGCAGACGCAATCGGACGTCTCGATGCGCTCGTTTCATTCGCGACTATTGCGATATCACATGCATATGTCCGCCCAGAAATAACCGCAGATACACTTGCCATTGAGGCAGGTCGTCATCCCGTTGTTGAGCAGACACAAGCAGAGTTCGTGCCAAATGGAATTACCTTCGAAAAAGGTCATATCGCGATGATTACCGGACCAAATATGAGTGGTAAATCAACATATATGCGACAAATAGCACATATCTGTATTCTTGCACAAGCAGGGTCATTCGTTCCTGCAGATGCCGCTCAAATTCCAGTTCTCGATCGGATATTTACACGAATAGGGGCATCTGATGATATTTCTGGCGGTGAGTCAACGTTTATGCGAGAAATGTCTGAGATGACGGACATACTGCATAATGCAACTGAATCATCGCTTATTCTCCTTGATGAGGTGGGGCGCGGAACTTCAACAACGGATGGACGTGCGATTGCACGCGCAACGGTAGAGTTCATTCATAATGAAATCGGTGCTCGGACACTGTTTACAACACACTATCATGATCTAACAACTGTGACAGGATCGCTTCCATCAGCATTCAATTTACATTTTAAAGTCCATCGTAAGACGCACCCCGACAATGATGCCTCAGTAACATTTCTTCACCGGGTTACGTCAGGAGCAGCCGACTCCTCATACGGTGTTGAAGTTGCCAAACTTGCTGGTGTTCCTACTCCAGTCGTTGAACAGGCACAACGATATATCCATACCGAGGGTGAAGATTATACCGAGATATCTGAGCAGGGCACACATCATCATGATGAGCTAACTCATGCTGAGATGGTTTCTGTGGACCACGACAATCAGCAAAATCAAGCCTCTGATGATGACGAGATTGCCAGAAGTCCTAGAGGCGCAGATACAAACACAGACGCAGGTATTAATCAATCCGATGTATCAGCAAACATAGATGTGCTCAAATCGCTACGCGATATTGATATTGCTCGGATGACACCGCTCGAAGCGCTGAATATGCTCGAGAATTTACAGAGACGACTAGATGAGTAATCAAGGGGACACAGAGAGCAGTAAGACAACCATCTGCCGTCTCGATGATGAAATGATTGCAGCAGTCGCTGCAGCGGAAGTCATCACTCGACCAGCAGACGTTGTTGCCGAGTTGATCGAAAATGCACTCGACGCCGGTGCAGACCGAATTGATATATCAGTAACTGGCGATGGGACCGACCAACTCGTTGTTCGTGATAACGGTCAGGGAATGTCAAAGCAGGATGCTATCCTTGCAGTGCAGCGACATACAACGAGTAAGATCAACGCAACAAAACAGGCAGCCGGTGAAATCACACCAACAACACAAGACGGTATTATTCCACCAGTTGAGACACTTGGATTTCGCGGTGAAGCCCTTGCAAGTATCGCAACTGTGGGCACTCTTGAAATTGAAACAAATAATGGAGGTCCATGTGGGACAATGATCAAGACAAATGGTCCGACCGCTGAGAGTGTTGAACCAACTGGACGGGCATGTGGAACAACTATTACCGTTGATAATCTGTTTGAAGCAGTTCCAGCCAGACAAGAAGCGCTTGCCTCATCGCAAGCAGAATTCGCGCGGATTAGTAAACTCGTCTCGCACTATGCATTATTGCACCCTATGACTGCGATATCGCTCCAGCATGATGGAAACGACGTCCTCTCTACATCTGGGGATGGATACACGTCTGCATTGCTTGGCGTGTATAATCGTGAGATAGCAGCACAAAGTACAACCATTGAATCTACACAGACCATTGATATAGACACTAAATCCAGTCAAATCACGCAGACTGCCACGATTGAAATCAATGGCGTGCTTGTTCATCCAACAGTCACACGTGCAAACCGCAATGCGGTCTCGATAGCGATTGACGGACGACCAGTCAATAATGAGACGCTTATGACGGCGATTATGAATGGCTATAGTGACCTCCTCCCAGGTGGGCAACATCCAATCGCGGCAGTGACAGTTTCACTTCCAGGGTCACTGACCGATCACAATGTCCATCCACGAAAGCAGACGGTGCGAATTCAAACCGCTGATTTGATTGCAGATATGATTGAGACAAGTGTTAGTGACGCGTTATCAACAGTTGATCAGCGCCAGATAGACACTCTCTCGACAGAACTCGATGTATCGCTTGAAGCACTCACTGATGCTGATCAGACCTCTTCGGCTGCTGTCGCGGACGCGGATGTTCTTGGGCAATTTCAGGAATTATATCTTCTATGTTCCCTTGATGATACGCTTCTTATTGTCGATCAACACGCTGCTCATGAGCGGATAACATATGAGCGACTCTGTGCAACTGTTGATGAGACGCTTCCGACTGTCGCGATTGACCCACCGGTTACCGTTTCACTTACGCCAGGACAGTATTCGACACTGGATTGCATCACAGACCAGCTTATGACATACGGCTATGAGTATACGAAACGTGATGATACTCAGAATACACACAAAGCAATCAATGTGCATTCGGTTCCGGCGCCGCTTGGACAGCCAGCAGCTCCCGTGAGTATTCGTGATGCAATTGACGCACTGCAAAATGATGATACGCCCTCAGTGGCTCATGAACGAACTGACACACTCGCCGAACTTGCCTGTCACCAATCACTCCGTGCCGGTGAGATATTAGATTCGCCTGCGGCTGATGAGCTTCTGAACCAACTTGGGGCATGTGAAAATCCATATGCCTGTCCACACGGACGTCCAGTAGTGCTCACCATTGATGAGATGGATCTCGTCCGTGCATTTGGACGCCGTAATACTCGAAGAGACTAATGGAATTATATCGTCCCACATTGAGTAACCCAATTGTCTGGGACCGTTTTGTCTGCTGAGTTACGAGCTAGAAAATACTCTCCAGACTGATTATACAAATTATGAGAGATGAATTCGCAGTTACTTACCAGTTCTTGCAATTTCCACAAATATATGTGGTGTCGTTTTTGCCTTGCTGTTGTGCCCGCCAGCGTTGTGTGACAACGTCCCCACACTGAGGGCATGAAATCCCATTTGGATCACATCGAAGCGTTGCCACAGCTGGAGAGATATCACCTCGTGTCTCAGACTCACTAGTAGTAGTATCAGCCGACGTCGCAACAGCAGTTGCTGTCGAGTCAGTTGTGGTATGATCTTCAGTACGAGTATCATCTGTCGGTGCTGTCTCATCACCTGTATCGTTAGGCTCGGAATTCGAATCGGAACCAATCTCGGTGTTTGCATCATTGTCACTATCAGAGGCATCATCAGCCACTCCTGCATCAATGAATTCATCAAGAGAACGATCCCGTGTCACTACATGATTATCTGAGAGAATATGGTATATCTGTTTGCACTGATTTGGAAGCCATTTTTCAATGAACGGGTGTGTATTTATCTTGCATATAAGAAGATGTGTGTAGCTTTGTTGTATACGTGCAATAATGAACAGGTGATATCAACACACAAGTAGTCTGAAAACACAGCATGGATATGGTTACGATTATTGACTTTGTCGTTGAACTCTTTACCAGTATCATCGCCCTGATTATTACATTCATTACTGACGTCTTCCTTGGAGTTGATCCGCTTACTGCCATTTTATTCCTTGTCGGTTCCGCATTGACAACCGTTGCTGTTGGCTACTTCGGTCTTCTCGCCGCTGGGTCGGCACTCAATTTGTTGACTGGATGGGGGGCGAGCGCTCGTGAGGAGGCATCAGCGGATCCAGACGCGCGATCGAGTGATAACATGGGCAAGGCCCGATAGAGAGTGAATACCGATTGTATTGTGTTATCTTTTGCAGAAGATCAGGGCTCACCCCTCGCGGGAAGGATATCAATGAGCCTGCTCAAACGCAGTTGCAGCCAATTCAATTGCCTGTTCCGGCGTTGGACCAATTGGTGACCCGACAATAATTCCATCTGTCTGCTCAAGTACACCTGCCATCTGGTCGGTTACTGCTGTTAGGTCACCAGCGATACAGAATGCATCAATCATCTCAGGTGTCACAGCCTCAAATGCCTCTGAGAAGTCGCCTGCACCAATCTTTTTACCAATCGATTTAGCGAGCGATGCATCAATATTATGGCGGTCAAGCACGGGTGGAGCAGCCCCAGCAGTAATATACGCAACCGGTGGGCGGGCAGCCTCACGAGCCGCTTCTGCATCATCTGCGACACTGACGCTGGCGTATGCTAATAACTCGAACTCATCGTATTCTGATGGTCGATCCTCAATGCCCTCAGCGACCCGGTCGCTTGCCCACGCAAGATCGGCAGGATGCGATCCATTGAATAACAATCCATCAGCATGTTTTCCAGACATTCGACACATATGCGGACCCTCACCACCAATATAGACTGGGATTTCACCAGGAACAGAGAAATTCAATCCAGCATCGTTCGCTTCAAATGTCCCCTCGTGTGTGATACGTTCGCCTGCCCAGAGATCTTCGGCTGATTTGAATGCCTCAAGAACTGACCGCAGACCACGCTCATCTGTCAGACCAAGGTTTTGTAATGTTGAAGGGTCACCAGGACCAATCCCAAAGAGTGCACGCCCATTGGTTAGTTCAGCGACTGTTGCTGTTTTCGATGCTAACGTAACAGGATGAAGTTCGTATGGATTTGCAACACCCGGACCAATATGAAGCGTGTCCGTTTGTCCAGCTAGCCGCGCTAACGCTGCGAATGGATCCCGATTGTTATAATGACAGGAAATAAATGCTCCATCATATCCAGCGTCCTCGGCTATCACTCCACGATCAACGACCGTTGGAATAGGGACCTCAGGTGTTAATTCGACACCAAGTGTCGGTCGGTCCGGAGCGATATCACGCATATGACCACCCCCGGACAGCCTGGCGCACAAAGTCTGTATCGACATCTCGAAAGTGAGCATCACTACTTCCATGATCACCCCACTCGAAGTCACGAATAACAACGACAGGTGTTCCATCATCACCCTCGCCTGTGAGAAGATTTGACGCAGCAGCAAGCTCGTCAACGACGTTCTCGACGGTTGCACTCAGCTCACGACCGTCTCGGTCTGTTTCCCCCCGCCAATCACGAGCTGGTGGAAGCCCTGCCCAGCCGAGTGCAACACCGCGCTGTCCATGACGAAACGGTCGCCCGCATGTATCGGTAACGATAATCCGATTAGCTGGTAATCCCTCATGAAGACGCTGAGCACTCTCTGTCGGCGATTTCGGCAGTAATAATAAGTCTGCGTCAGGAACGTTTGACCGATCAATCCCTGCGTTGACTCCGATGTGACCAAACCGTGTCTCAGTGAGGAGGAATGGTGATTCAAGAATAACTTCAACACTCTCTTCAAGAACAGCTTGGGTGAATCGCGGATCTATGTCTGAATCAAGCGCCGTTGTGAGTTCTCTAGCACGTGGACCCGGTGAAAAACGGTCGAGATTCGCAGTCCGTCCCTCAGCTTTTGAAATAATCGTTGAAGCAACACAAATGATATCGTCTGATCTGAGATCAACCTGTTCAGTAATCAACGCTGCGAGGTCATCACCCTCATTCACCTCTGGAAGATTACTAACTGCAAACAATTCCATATAATGACAAGGGTATCGCTCAGTGAAAAACAAGTAGGTGTTGGCTAGCGTATCCGGTTTCGATGGATGAGATCATTACTATTGACTGGGGTCACACCCAGATCATGTATATTTTCTCGCGTCTATCAATTGGATAGTATATAGATAGCTAGGAGAGAAACGTGGATTCTTATTTATCAAGTGTAATCTATCGATGGTGGCCATGATGACAGTTACCCCCACTGAGCCCCTTGTGATGTGGTATTTTATCTGAGCCACCATCCGAACTCATTGAGATGTATATTTATGTACGATACAGAAACAATACAATATGGCTTTCAGACCGTGATACGTGCCGTCGCATCTGGGGATCTCCGAACATTTTTATTGCAATATGAGTTGTTTCTACAAGTGACAACCCGAAACGGAGTGAGTTTCAATGGTGTCTGAGATTGATCCTGAGACCGTCAAACACCAACTGGAGAATAACAGTCATGATGCTGAGCGACTGCAGATCATCGATATTCGCTCACAAGTGCAGTTTGAGCAAGGACACCTCCCTGAGGCAATTAATATTCCTTTAGATAAGTTGCCACATCGCATCGAGGAAATCGAGTGGAGTCAGCACATCGTCGTTGCATGTCCGATTGGACAATCATCGATTCAAGCAGCACGTCTGATTCAAAGTTATGAGGATGTCCCTCACGATGCAAGAATTCAGAGTATGGCTGGTGGATATGATGCATGGGAATACGAACTCGTCGAAGAAAGTTGATCGCAGGTCGAATCGCCGTCCGTTGAATTAAACATAAAATAGCATATCTCATCCCATATTGATAAAAAGACAACCTGGCGCCAATATAGAATTAAACCACCCTTGTCAAAATGTCGAAGTCGTTTTTTGACTTCATATATCGTGAGTCACGCAAACATCTGATGCTAACATGCTATATAGATGACTGATGCTTGATATACGTATGCAATATGAATAACTAGTTTCCTGGCGAAGTCACCGTTGATACGTTATGATTGAAATCCCATCGGAATGTTATAATACAATTCTCTCGCAATCATACTTACACACCACTGAGATTTGCGGCGTCCTCTCTGGGATATATCATGACTCTGAAAGCGTAGTCACGGCTGTATACCCAGCGACAAATGCTGCTGAAACGCCGCGTACGCGGTATGAAATTGACCCTGAGGAACTTATGACGATCTTTGATATGATTCATGACACCGGTCGCGAGGTAATTGGATTCTATCATAGTCATCCAGACGGTCCATTAACCCCAAGTGAGACTGATAATGCGCAGGCGACGTGGAGTGGGCATTCATATGCAATCTGTTGTTATGATGATGCTCAGCGTGAATACGGACACAGCATGAATAAATATCCCAGTGATACTGCACCGGTCAAGCCAATGTCAGTAGATTCCTGCCCGGTGGGAGCAAACTGGTATACATATAATACTAATACCGATACGAATGATGAGACCGACACTGATCGACAGTCAACCAAGGACACCCACTACCACCCAATATCAACAGACACTGACCACACTCACCATCTTGGGTCATGGCGATGGGATGGCAATCAGTTCCATGAAGAAAGCGTCATTATTACGTAACAAATTTTAAGAGATCATCACGTCGTTGATCGCTGAATATTGCTTGAAGTGCTTCTTCAAGCGGTTCGATTGACCCCCGCTTTGCACTGATTGGAGCAATTGTATCTTGCCATTGTTGCCATGGTGGGTATAAGCCAAGGCGATCACAGAGATCATCAAGTTGATTATCTTTATTCTCAACCTTGTCTATCTTATTTACCGCAACCACAGTCGGTAGATCAAGTTCCCAGAGAAAACTAAACAACTCGATGTCATGGGGAATCTCATCAGGTCCGGAATGTCGGTCGATGATCTCAACAGCACTTTTTCCATCAACGACAAGAACCGCAGCAAGGATCGATTCGGCGTTTGATTCGATATACCGGACGATATCGGTCTTGATCTGCTCGCGCTGACTACTTTCGACTCCGGACATGAACCCAAATCCAGGAAGGTCGGTGAACATGAATGATTCAGAAGCCCAATCATAATGATTTGGTGATCGTGTCACGCCAGGTTTTCTCCCGGTTGTGAATCCAGTGTGACCAGTTAGTTCACGCATTAATGTTGATTTACCAACGTTTGACCGACCGAGAAGAACAACCTCATCACAATCTGGGCGAGTTTCAAACATACTGTATATATTATGAGTACGGGGACGGCGATTAATGAATCCCAACAGGAATCAGTCTCTGAGATATCAATACTTCGAGTAAGACATGCTATGTGAAGGATATGAATAGTATTTCCGCACCGCTTTAATCTACTTCAACTGCAAAAATAATGGAAATCTTCTCATATGCTTCTGTGACTACACAGTTCATACGGTTTACCCAGGTGACATCCTTGCGACTGGTAATTAATGCCTTTGTGAGTTCAGATAACAAAAATAAGGCTACGAAATATCAAGAATACAGTTCAATCAACATCTTCATTCTTACGTTTACGTGTGATACCGACACGTCCCGTATTATCATCAAGATTGAGCTCAATCCCGGCTGATTGGAGCCATACAGAAGACATCCCATTGTTGTGAAGTAGCACTTCTGGAAGGTCTGTGGGTTCATCGATATCAGTTCCCAAGCGCATTGAATCAACAACACCGACTGAAAGAGACGCGTCAGTCGCTGCTTGGTAGTGATCTCGATATGATGTGCCGTGATAATCGACCCTGAACGCTGGATGTCTGACAACAATCGCGTTTGTCCCCCCGCCACGGCCAGGGGCAAGCACAATATCTCCCTCTCGAGCGAATAGCCGTTCGATTGCTGTGGGTGTGATAAGCGCAAGATCAGCCATCACCACTGCAAGTTCACTGAATGGAGTCTCTGTATCAGATAACCGATTTAGACAGCTATTGACCGCAGGCGTCAGCGCTCGATCATCAGCCGTTACAACAATCTGATTGGATTGTATTTGATTTTGCGCGGTATCAACTGTAATATCAATATATTCCTTATCGCCATCTCTCTCTTGAGTACTCGCCTCGTTATCAGGATCATCATCGTCTCTAAGAATTCTCATAATAGCCTCAGGGGTAACACTCAGTGTATGTGTCGGCGACTGTGACACGTAATTATCACTTGCAGCATTGTGTTCTGTTGTATCCGCATGAGTCGACGTAGATGTTGATACCGCTTCAGTACTCACCCCGGTCGAATCTATGATTGTCTCTTGATCTCGTTGATCTGCTTGATCTCGTTGCTCTCTTGCTTGCATCACCGTCTCTGTCGGTATAAGAAGCTCAACAGTATGCCCATTACTCTGTAGTGTGGAAATAACATCATACAGCATTGCCTGTGCAAATGCAGTTCGTTCAGATGCTGTGAGTATCGAGTTAAGCCGTGTCTTCGGTGAAACATCTGTATATGGAACAATGACGTGCATCAGTACTCACTACAACTCATGCTGATGGAAATACCGTATCGTTCTCAAAAATTAAATTGTCTTGACTGCATCGAGTGTTATCTCTAATAATTGTCATTTATTATAATTTATCCTCTGTCCGTTGTTGCCGACGCCAATACACAATCCCACTCGCACCCCCGATGACGACAATTCCAGAGAGGGCATATAGCACGTATTGAAACATTTGATTCGATTGTTGAGCTTGTTTCGCCGCTTCCTCGGCTTCTGATGCGAGTCGCGTTGCAAGTGCAAACTCCCCACCATTGTACGCATCAATTGCATTCTGGATTGTTTGTTTGGCTCGGTCTGAATCGACAGTTGAGACGGTTTCGCGTGCTGTAGTAAGCTCTTCGCGTGCTGATGCACTCTGCTCTGTGCTGTGTGTTGCTGTCCAAATGTCAATAACGCTTGATGATCCACCGGTTCGTGTTTGTGTCAGCGAAACCACTCGGAATGATTGTTTTGGATCATATGAGAATGACTCAATACGAGGAATTGTTCCAGCAACTCTGACAATGACTCGATTGGTTCCATCTACTGCTGCGATACGCGTCCCAGTAAGTCGCTGACCATCATATGATTGCTGGTCAATCTGTGCACCAGTCTGGTCATATTGGATAATCGTCCATGTTACATCGACGAGCGCTGTTGATCCTGTGAGTGTCCATGACTCGAGTGGTGGCTCTTCATACAGATCTGTAAGCGTCACAGAGACTGTGTGCTGTGTCCCAACGCGTTCATCGCGTACCATATCGGCTGTGTCGACAGCAACCGCACTTGTGGGTGTCACGATTGCAGTAACAGCACAGAATACAACAAAGAGAATACCAACCACAGTAGCAATGTATTTACTGTAGTTACTGAGGCTATCCAACATGCGGGAGTCCCTCAAAATAATGATTCAAGCTCATCTTCATCGTCATTGACAAGTTCGTTAAGATTTTCCTCACTCTCATCTCGAATCGAATCAATGTTTTCTTTGGCTTCATTCGCAATTTGCTGAAGCTCATTAATTCGGTCAATCTTATAAACACCTGAAAGCAGAATCACGGACGCAACTTTACCTGAATCCATGAGCGGATAGTCTCCGCCTCGGACCTCCATACTATCTGTTTGTCCCTCAACCCATTTTCGCCCACGCTCGATCCCTTTTCGATTTAGATATTGTGGTGGTCCAGCAACGACAAGAAGTGCCCGTTCGGTGCCTTCAAGTTCGGCTGGCAGTGTTAACCGACCAAGAGCGGCTTTTCGAACGAGCGACGTAACTCGATTTGTTGTGCTTGCTGTGTCAAGATCATCAGCAGTCGATTGTCCTGTAAGTCGTGAGAGTAATCCACCACTAGAAGGGTTTTCAACACTTTCAGATGCATATCCAACGGTTGAGACACCACCACTTGAGAGTGTATTGATAATCTCAGAAGAGTCAACAACGCTTTCTGCGACCTCGCTATCATCACCTACTTCACCGGCACCGAAAAGCACCCCAAAGCGGGTTGCGATAGCCTCATTAATTTCCTCATATCCTCCCTGAACAGATTCTCCCGTTTTCTGCCATGCGTCATTATCGAATACAAGAAGATTATCAACTTCACGGACAAACGTCTGAAACGATCGTGCAGCATTAAGGGTATAGATACCGCCTTCTTCGCTTCCAGGAAGCACACCTAATCCATAGACAGGCTCAGTATGAATCTGCTTGAGGCGATTTGCCAACACAGGTGCGCCTCCACTACCGGTTCCACCGCCGAGTCCAGCGACAATCAAGAATGCATCAATCTCATGTACAGGAACATCATTGAGCGCATTCTGTATCTCATCGATATTTTCCTCAGCGATTTCTCGACCAAGATCTGGGTCAGCTCCGACGCCATGACCTTTGACACTCAATTGTCCGATAAGGATTTGTTTCGATGATGGAATATGATTAAGCCCCATGAGATCGGCCTCTGCTGTATTAACAGCAACGGCTGAGCGGACAATGTCTGACCCATGACGCTGATCATACTCGACGAATTTATCAACGATTTTTCCACCCGCCTGTCCGAAGCCGATCATTGCAAGCTTCATTTATTAGCCCCCCTTCGCCATTAGATGTAATCAAGAGTGAACGCCCGAATAAAGCTTGTGAAAGGTAATTTATCATATATGTCGTGACCGCGAATATTGGATACTGAGCCCCTGAGAAGATATTTTTTCATCAATACCGATTGGGTCGGATATGTTAATTACCGAATGAATGTCTGACACGTCTATCAACGTCTTTTATACAATAACACGATAGGATAGACATGAAAATATCAGAAATGGACCGACACGGGAGCCAATATGCCTTGAGGAGTATCTGCGATCATGAGGTATGCGTTGTTTTTTGAAATATGACAATATCTCATGGTTGCATCCTTTCCCCACTGCGTGCTCACTACGTTATGCTGATTCGCAAAATATGAGTTTGAATAGAAACTAAGATTGAAATATATTTGTGGGTTGTTCACGCAGGAACACGCGTGTCGTCTTGTTTATCCTCACCGCTGAGATATGCTTCGAGCGTTGTCAGATCGTCCAAACTTTTCTCGAAAGCATCAATATCGTTCTCATCAGTCACATTGTCAAACTGTAATGATCGGTATTGGTCAACACCCATTGGAAAGCCCGGAATCACATCACCAACTGTAAGACCAATTTTAGCAAGTGACATTGGAATCGGTACAATTGTCGTTGAGCGACCATCTGCGGTGTGAATCGTTTTCGCAATTTCTGCGAGTGTCAACCGTTCAGGTCCACCAATCTCGTATATTTCACCATGATGTGTATCTGCATCAATTGCATCAGCAAGCATTGGCACGAGGTCATTGACCCAAATTGGCTGGAATCGTGTTTTCCCACCACCAGGGAGAGCGCTAACATACGGTGGCGCAAGGAGTTTTGTGAATGAGACAAATTCACCACCGTCACCAAACACGACCGAAGGTCGAAAGATTGTGAATTCAAGATCTGTGTCGGACTCGGTGACAGCGGTCTCAGCACGTCCTTTCGCCTGAATGTATGCCGTTGATCCGTCAGGATCTGCTCCAAGCGCACTGATCTGAATAAGATGTGAGACACCATTCGCCTCTGCAGCGCGGACGACGTTCTCAGTCCCCCGTCGATGAATCACATCATGCATTTTATCACCACCACTCGGCTTGAACAATGGCGATAGCGCAACAAGATTATATACGGCGTCAATATCGGCAAATGACCCACTCAATGAGTCATATGCAGTAACATCACCCATTTTCGTGTCAACATCCGCCGGGAGTTCTGAGTTGTCTGGACTTCGTGACACTGCTGTTACGTTATGATCACGGTTGGAGAGTTCTGCACAAAGTCGGGTGCCAATAAAGCCACTCCCACCAATGACGAGTACATCCATGCCAATATATCGTCATCGGACACAAACCTAAAGTTAACTACTACACACGCGTTACTCTCAATGATCCATATCGTAGCCTGCTGATTAATATACCGCTATTGCCGGGGAATACCGTCCAATTCAGGTTATATTTCATAACCTGATACGACGCTGGAGAATTCGTATGTAACTCGGTAACCCCAGGATAATATATGCACGCGTCGCCGAGCATATATACAAGAATGTCGACGCTTATTACATTGGAGGGGCTTGATGGGAGCGGAAAGTCCACTGTTTGTGAATCATTACAAAGTGCACTCCCTGAAGTAACATTCACGCGTGAACCGACTGACTCCTGGTATGGTGATCTCGTTACCGAGTCAATGCATGATGACAGCGCAGACTCACTTGCCGAGTTATTCTTATTTACTGCAGATCACGCTGCTCATCTCAACCGCGTTATTCGACCGTCACTCGCGTCTGGTACAGCCGTTATTTCTGATCGATATGCTGATTCACGATTTGCGTACCAAGCTGCAGCACTTGCAGACAGCCGCATTGATGCACCGCTCGAATATATTCAATCAATACATGAACCATTCTCTCGACGCCCTGATGCAACGGTGTATTTAGATATCGACCCAGAGACTGGAGTCACCCGTGCTGGGGCGACGAATAAATTCGAACGTGTACAATATCTTGAGCGAGTCGCAACACAATATGAGCGAGTTATTGCTGCTGAACCTACGCGATTCTATCGGGTCGACGCATCTCAATCCATTGCTGATGTTAAAAAACGCGTCAAAACTATTGTTGGGACAATGCTCGGTGATGAAGTATCAACTGAATCATAAGCAATGATATCGCTTATTGCGTGTCTGGGAGATCATATTCCTCAGGCGCAGGGACATAGAGTGTATCGATAGTGAATCCAAGTGCAAACGGTAATCCAATCATCACGCCAGTCGCCGTTGTTGCATCACCAAGATTGACACCAATTCCAAGGATACCAGTAAAAAGTAATGTTAGTATAAGCAATACGAACGGAATTAATAGAAATGAAAAGATGACATACCCCAACTGTGTTTTTAATCGAATACGAAAATAACGGGTCAACACCGCAGCTACAAGCGTGTGGATGGTTAGGACTGCAATGAAGAGGATAACCCCAACAACCGAGACCATATATTCATCTATAGAGGGGGTGATGACTTGAGCATAGTGTTCTATTACTGAGTTACTTCCTGTACTATCTTGATACTATATTTATAACTCTCATTTGGTGCAATGGACAGATTTCGGTACCTCAGCCCGAAGGATTCCACCGTTGACAACTCCCACTCGGTAATTCTGCAATCGAATACGCAGAGTGAGTACCCCACCCTACTCAGCCGCTGACGGAGCTTCCGTAAACCCAGGGCTTCCTATTTCTATGATCTGTTTTCCATCTACGACCTCTGATGCGCCGAGGTCCTGAACAGAGGGAGGGTAGTCTCCACATGTACATGCGTTGTGGCTTCGGACTCTCCACAGTCCTCATTTTCAAAATCATGAAACAAAATATTGATTCCCGCGTTTGCATTTCTATCAACCAGCAGTCATCAGATAATCTTCTGTATATTCACATTCATGATATTGCGACTTTGGATTTTGTTCCATTACTGGCGGGCAGTGAAGAGATCGTCTTCAATCATCGTTGGAGATTTTTTCATCCGACTTTGCACTCAATAACGACATGATGTTTCTTGAGACAACGGATTCACTCCTTGTTGACGAGAAGCAAAGTTGCTTATCTGTCGATCAAAGTATAATCTCATAAACATAATCTAGAGTGTTCTGGTGACGTCAAGAGTCGACAAGATTCTGTTTGCTCCGTATGATTGACACGCAGAAATATTATTTATACTCACATTGTACAGATTGCGTATGGATATCATTATTATTGGTGCAGGTCGGGTTGGTCTCCGGACTGCACGTGTGCTTCGTGAGGAAGGACACGATATTACAATCATCGAGGTCGATCATGAAAACGCAGCACAAACCCGCGGGGCAGGCTTTGATGTTGTTCGCGGCGATGGTGTACGCGAGTCGGTACTCATTGATGCTGGTGTTGAGTCTGCTGATGCCATTGGCGCATTAACTAATGATTTAACTGTAAACTTCGCAGCCTGCTCAATTGCAAAACATCACCAAACATGGACCGTTCTTCGTGTTAATAAAGATCATCGCGAGGAAGTATATCAAACATATACTGAGGGGGTAGATAAGGTCCTATATCCAGAACGGCTTGGAGCGATTGGCGCAAAGAACGCGTTACTAGGTGGGTCAGTGCGGGCAATCGCGGATATTGCTCAGCGACTTCAAATAGTCTTAATGACAGTAACTTCTAAATCACCAATGCGCGGATACACAATCGAGGAGGTTGCACTTCCTGCGCAGGCGCGTGTGCTTGCATTTGGAAAAGCAGATGACCCAATGCGGTTGCCACTGTCTGATGATTCACTTGAGACTGGTGATCGACTTGCAGTTCTTGTAGATTTTGATGTACTTGAAGAAGTGAGACAATTAATTGTTGGTGAACGACTCGCTCCTAACCGTAATGTTGGCTAAGAAATCGTGTCACACAACATGGTACAGTGATTAACTATCACAATATTTATATGATGAACACCGAATGACGAGCGGCTTTTGTTCATTCAAAACAAGCAATATAATATGAGTGATATACGTGAACGGACTGACCGCGCCGTTGCACTGCATGATTCGATTGAGTCAGATGGAGATGACGATGTATATGCAGTAACGACAACTGTTTTTGATGGTGATATTAGTATTGAGACAGCAGATGGTGCTGCTATATTCTCAGTCGTCATAACTGTTCCAATGATTGATGCAGTCGTCGACGGTCATGTCGCACCTCCCGTTCAGAAAGGCTGGGTTGACACATTTGGTCGTCGTATGGCTGATGCTGAAAGCGCAACACGAGGGCACGAAACGCTTGATATTAAAACGACACGCAAAGATGATACCGCAGTCGTTGAGACGACATTCACTGATATTGACCCATCACGAGGGGTTGATGATGCTGTTTCACTCGTTGAATTTGCTGAGGGGACGTATGTTGAAGGTGTGATTCCTGGATATGATTATACCGACCCAGTCACGCAACTCATCCAACGAGCATCTGATGCTGCTGGTGGAAAAAAAGGCGGAACGCCGCTTTGATATCTTCCCTGCAGTAAAATCGTGAGGACTCCTTCGCAAGACAGTGCGTCAATCGTGTGTCCCTGGTATCGGATTTATACGCCACGCTGACGTACGGGGGCTTTCCTTCGCACTTTCGCAATATACGCATCTATCCTCTGTGGGTAATGTCGATTAATGAGTAAGAAGCAAAATTGAGAGTTATCAATAATTTTTTTCACCTACTTTCATGTAACTCAGCTGTGAATATAATAGGTGACATTTGGGTGTGAATCGCCTCATGATCATATCAAAACCCCGGGACATTCTCCTTGCACTATATAAATGTCTAGAATATATCCCAGGTGCGTTTTCTTAGCAATGTCAATATAACAGATTTGAGCACAAACACCTTTGATGACAGACGCTGAGATTCCGATGTGCGTTTTGTTCAGGTGCTGGTCCCAGCTGGGACACATGATGCTGTTGTTGAGGTCATTACTGATGAAAACATTGAGTATGCTATTACTGATGAAACGGGCACTGATGAATATGAGGCTATCATCACGTTCCCTCTTCCAACAGCGGCTGTTGAGCCAGTTTTGGATCAGCTTCGAACAGTAGGCATCGATACAGATGCAACGACAGTTGTCCTTGAGGCTGAAACAGTAGTTTCAGACAAATTCGATAAGCTTGATGAGGCGTATAGCAATGACAGTGATGATACAACTGATGGCGACCGGATTGCCCGCGATGAATTGCTCGCTCGTGCCAATGAACTTGCTCCAGGGATTGGACCATTTATTTTGATGACAATCGTCAGCGCCATAGTTGCTACAGCCGGACTCCTACTTGACTCACCGGCAGTAGTAGTCGGATCGATGGTCATTGCACCACTTATTGGACCGGCGATGTCAACAAGTGTTGGTACTGTTGTCGATGATACCTCATTGGTCGCTCGTGGTGTCAAACTGCAGATCCTTGGAGGCGTTCTCGCCATTGTATCGGCTGCTGGGTTTGCATTCATGCTTCGAACGGTGCAGATTGTTCCTCTCAGTGCGGTTGAAGTGTTCGAAATCGGCGAGGTGAGTCAACGACTTGCACCTGATGTTCTCTCGCTAGTGATTGCACTTGGTGCAGGTGCAGCAGGTGCTGTATCGCTTGCCTCTGGCGTTTCAACTGCACTTGTTGGCGTGATGATTGCCGCCGCACTTGTCCCGCCAACAGCAGTCGTCGGTATTGGACTTGCATGGGGAACCCCACGGGTTGTCGCTGGGTCAGCCATTCTCGTTTTGGTAAACTTTATCGCAATAAATCTTGTTGCACTCATTGCATTGTGGCAACTTGGATATCGACCACAGTCATGGTTTCGCACATCAGAGGCGCGTTCAACAACCTTGACGCGCATTGCGGTTTTAACCGTCGCGTTAATTATACTCTCCTCGGCACTTGCTGGTTTTACATACAGCAGCGCACAAACAGCCGCCTTCGAAGAGCAGACCAATGCTGCAATTAACGCTGAATTACCACCAGAGGCAATAATGCTTGACCTCACCGTCACATACAGCGGATTCCCTGCCAGAACGCCACAGCAGGTTATTGTGATTGTTGGGTATCCCTCCACGACTGAGCCTCCTGCTATCGCCGATGCAATTGACGCGCGGATTGAATCAATTGCGCCAGTCACACCGTATATCGGTGCAAAGATCCCATTTATCGATCAGAACCGTAGTCACCTCAGGGCAATGTCACCTGCTGATACTGAATCACCTACGAGGGAATCAAGCAATACACATTCAACGAGAGCAATCACCGTCGAACTCAGATACATTCCTGTCGAACGAACATGATCATTAATTAGTATCAATGACATATAAAGGTCAAAGACAGTGATATTAGAAGTGAACCGCCCCACCCGACTCCGCTATCGCTCCGGTGAGGGTGGGGCTTCCGTGTTCTCGCATCGGACTTTCTACTTCTGTGACGGTATTTGCAAGCGGTACGTCCGGATGACGCGTACCCACAGTGCTACCAGTCTCCATAGACGTTCTGAGTCGGACTGTCCCAGCCCTATTTAATAGTGACAATGATAACTCAGGCTGACCGTGGTTAGTATCCCACTCCAAGTCAGTCTGATGAATACTGCTCGTCACAATTTAACGAGAAAACATGCTACTCATGCCTTGGCAAGATAATGCACGGCGGTATCCCCTGCTTATTCGTTCGTTTTACTCACTCCTTGAGGAAGGGGGCCAAGCCTCGTAATTATTAAAAAGTTTGAGTTTGACTGCAAACTGAGACACAATGTATGAATTATGCCTGTCGAGACGGGGGGATATCGGGTTCCCATCCAGCAGCATCAACGGTCGTCGTGAGGACAGTGTCAATCCCCTCATCATATTTAATACTCATTTGACAGTCAGCAGCGATTGCTTCTGATCGATCGCTTTTGTTGTTCACGGTTAACACTGGTATTTCGCGCTCACGGAATCTTTCTATGACATCATCACGAAGCGCCAGTTGGTCTGCTAGTGGATACCCGCAGGCTTCACTAGCGTCTGTCATGAAGAGTATAATATCCGCCAGATGTTCAATTGCGCTGACTGCTTGTCGCTCAATATCATTCCGTTCGGTCGCTGGTCGGTCTAACAATCCAGGTGTATCGACAATCTGGTATCGAATTCGATTCCGCTCAAAATGTCCAACATGAATACCAGTTGTGGTGAATGGATAGTGTGCAATCTCATTATCAGCGCGAGTAATAGCATTAACAAACGATGATTTTCCAACGTTCGGATACCCAGCAACGACGATTGCAGGTTCATCGGGACGGATATCGGGAAGGTTTTTTACTGCATCACGAGCCGAGCCAATCTGATCGAGATCATCTGCAATATCTTCGACGAGGTCTGCCATCCGAGCAAAGGCTTGTTTTCTGTGTTTCCGCGCTGTCTTCGATTCGGTTTTTCGTAATTTCGATTGATACTCTCGTCGGAGTGTCCCAATTTGTCGACTTGTCCATGTCACACGAGAGAGACTTTGACGAAGTGCGTCGACATCGACGATAGCATCGGCAAGTTCATAATAAAATGGATCAACAGATTCGAAATCAGGCCACTGCGTGACGACATTCTCGAGGTTATCAGAGAGAATAGCTGAGGCTGTCTGTAACATCGACTGCTGAGCTTTTAGACCTGATTTCGCCCGTCCAGACCGAGCAGCCCGCGAGAAGGCTTTATCAATAAGTTCCGACGAGCGTGGAGTTGTCGGAAGAGACTCAAAAATCATGGTATATAAAAAATGTCGTCGAGCAATAAAAACACGTTCGTCTCAGGGAGAAGTACGGAAATCCTATAATTTATAGCTGGAGCAGGGCGAGAACCCCGACCCTTGAGGTGAGGTTGTTCACGTTACCGGATGGTGCTAACAACACCGATATTAGCACGAGTGCAAGCATCAACACAAGCTCAAACAATGTAATATTTAACTGCTCAGAATTTCCTCACATTCACGCAGACAGGAGAATCAAAGCGCATAACATATCGATTATATGATTAGATTAACACTTAATATATTAGTAATAAATGATCTATTAATTTCCATCGCGATTGAGATATTCAGACTGCACTTCCACGACTGCAGCAGAATCTGTACAGTCCGCATATCGATCTAACGGTTCAGCATTGAGTTCAAGAAATGTCTTCCCCCAAGTAAACTTTGCAAGAATTTGACGTGCATACTCTGGATAATCAAAAATCCACAGGGCAGCAGCAATCGCCTCAACCGTCGTCAACTGCATTGGCTGCCCAAAATTGATTGGATTGGCGGCGACAAGATATGGAAGTGCTCGATGAACGCCGGGGAGTGTAAACTGTGCTTCACCAGCAGATTCCCATGAACAATCAAGCGCAACAAGAGTATCCCCAGCGTCATCCGCAGGTGAAAGAGCACGATTGGCGTGCGGATTGAGCACAACCCCATATGGTGTTGTACGATCTGAGTTGTGCAGTGTTGCAAGGTCAAACCGTTCGAGCTTTCGTGCGGTACATTTTGCAGGGTCATCGTCGCCTTCATACCGGATATGCAGTTGGTATGATGACTCTGAAGAGGAATTGGACGCTTGATATTGACGGTTACCTGAAGACATGTATCATCTTTTTATTGTAGACTCTGTGATGCATTTATTATCCTGTATACTCCAATATGGATTCGAATATTGACCGCAACAAACGTATCATAGATTATGTGTGTATATTAAAAACCTATTCGTAAGTGGTTACTCACGCTTTCCAGCACCAACCGCTGCCTCGCCAACTGGGTCATGTCCCTCAATTACACTTAGACCGTTCATGTATGGTTGAAGTGGTTCTGGAATGGTAATTGTGCCATCATCATTCTGATAATACTCCATAATTGCAACCATTACACGAGGAACAGCAACCCCTGAGCCATTCAGTGTATGGAGATATGAGGCTGATTCATGTCGTTCAGGTCGATATCGAAGTCCTGCTCGCCGTGATTGAAATGCACCGAAGTTTGACACAGATGATACCTCAAGCCACCGACCACCAATGTCTGGACCGGTCGCCATATCGTCACCTGGTGCCCAGACTTCAATATCGTATTTTTTCCGCTGTGTGAAGCCCAAATCACCTGTACACATCTCAAGAATCCGATATGGTAGTCCAAGCCGTTGGAGCACAACCTCGGCTTCCGTGAGCAGTCCATCAAATCGCTCAGCGCTATCTTCCGGGCGAACAAAATTCACTAATTCGACCTTATTAAATTGATGAACACGAACAATACCACGGGTCTCGGTTCCATGCTCTCCTGCTTCCCGACGGAAGTTTGGGGTGTATGCCTGTATTTTCACCGGTAGATCATCGTCTAACAAAATCTCATCACGATACATGTTCGTGACTGGGACTTCAGCCGTTGGACAGAGCCATAAATCATCATTATCCCACGGTTCATCATTTGTCTCACCAATACGGTAAGCATCCTCAGTGAATTTTGGGAACTGTCCGGTTCCAACCATTGATTGTGAATTGACCGGGATTGGCGGGAAAACATCTTGATATCCTTGTTCACGGTGAATATCAAGCATGAATTGCACAAGAGCATGCTCAAGTCGGGCACCATCGCCTTTCGCGAAATAGAACCCACCGCCTGTCACTTTGGCGCCTCGCTCGAAATCAAGTATTTCTAATTCTTCGCCAAGGTCATAATGCGGAATAACAGTATCAGGCAGCGAGCGGAGCGAATCAAACCCCTCACGCCGCCGCTCAACGTTCTCCGATTCATCTGTTCCAACTGGAACCGCATCATCTGGCACTTGTGGGATCTTGAGCATTGCCGTATCGAGTTCAGATTTTAATTTGTCGGCTTCGCGCTCGATCTCCTCAAGTTCATTTTTTAATTCTTGTGACTGCGCGATTGCTTCTGATGCGGCGTCTTCATCACCAGCAGCTTTTAGTTTGCCAATCTTCGACGAAATTTGATTTCGCTCATGTCGGAGTTCATCCCCGCGAGCTTTACGTTCGCGCCATTCTTGATCAAGAGTGAGAATCTGATCAAGATTGACGTCTGTCACCCCTTTTTCATCAAGGGCTCCCCGGATTGCATCAGGGTTTTCACGAAGCAGTTGCCGATCAATCATAGCTGGCGATTCTTGTGGATACGGCAAAACCGTGTCGCATCGGGAGCTAATCGACGATGGGTAATCTCAAGGGTGAAGCAGATATAATTATATATTTGATGTATCGGTGAAACATCTCCGGTTCGAATATAACGGACCCTATTTTGCATATTATCGAGTAATTGTACGTATCTCAGACTAGTTGAGACTAGCGAGGGTATGACTGAAAAGGTATATCTATTATCTTCGGTAGCTCACAACCTGTACATTTTTGCTAATACGAGTTGGCATACAATTATGGATATCGGTGATATTGCCACGGTAGACACTGCTGATGACATTTACTATATGGATACTGGGATGTATGAGACGCCAGGATATGGGTCAGTATATATTATCGATGCAGACCAGCCCGCGATTGTCGATACAGGTATTGGAACAAATTATGAACGCATTATTGATGCGCTTGGTCGTGTTGATATTGACACCAACTCGCTTGCGCATTTATTTGTGACACATGCCCATCTTGATCACGCGGGGGGAGCAGGATTTTTACTTGCTGATTGCCCAAATGCAACAGTTCACACTCATGAGCGTGCTGCACCGCATCTTTCAGACCCAACACAGCTCATTGAAGGAACAAGAGCAGCCGTCGGTGAACAATGGCAGTACTACGTTGAGCCTAATCCTGCTCCTGCGTCTCGAATTAATGCGCTTACCGACGGAGATACGGTTCATCTCGGAGATCGATCACTCACAGCAGTCGCTGCACCGGGGCACGCACTCCATCAAATGATGTTCTATGATACAACCGAAGACACACTATTTACCGGTGATGCTGCCGGAATCTATATTCCTATGCAGGATCGTATCCAGCAGACCTCACCACCATCACAGTTCAATCTTGAGACATGTCTTGATGATGTACGTGCGATCGATTCGATGGCACCTGAGACATTATGTTTTGGACACTTTGGTCCGCGGGTATATGATGATGAATTATTGTCTTCATACAAACGTGCGCTTGTCGAGTGGGTTGAAGCTGTCCGACAGAAACGAGGCGAAGCCAATTCAGATGAAGATGTAATTCAATACTTCAGTGATAATGCCGAGCTTATCGATGTGTGGGGTGCAGAAAAAGCACGAGCTGAAGCGCGATTGAACGTTCGTGGTGTTCTTGCATACCTGGACTGGCAAGCAGCACAAACAGACTGAGTTATTGTCATTTGATGAGTCATTGCCTCACTCAGGAATCATATTTAGCCAAAAGAGAGGGCGCTAAGCCCCCTTCCTCAAGCAGCAACCGAAGAGAGCGAGTACGGAGGGGATACAGCGCCCACACGAGGCACAACTATGCCGGTTCGTATGCTTAACATACGCCAATTCTACAGATAGATACACCATATGAACTACAGCCCACGCTTCCGGTTGTTCCCGACGACGGAGCAACGCGGAGCGATGGACTGACGACGGAACACCGTGCGACAACTATACAACCACGCGCTCACCGAATTTGAACAAATACCCTAGGACACAGGTACGCTTCGCCAGCGCGTCTGGATGGTAATGATTCGAGACACGCTCCCTGCGCTCAAAGACTGGTGACTCGACCTCAAACAAGTCTACTCGACGGTCTTGCAGAAGGCGGTCGAGCGAATCCGAGACAACATTCAAAACCTCGGGAAACTCAAAGCCAAAGACTACGACGTTGGGTCGGTGAACTGGAAGCGTCCACAAGATTTCAGGAGTTTCACGTATCGACAGTCGGGCTTCGAACTCAATAAAAAGAGTGACACAAACGGTCGAGGCGTTCTCATCCTCAAGAAACTCAAAAGCAAAACCCGCCAAATCCCGATTCGCTTACATCGAGACCTTCCAGATCATGAGTCAATCAAAGAAGTCACACTCAAAAAGGACTCCACTGGCGCGTGGTACGCCGGCTTCTGCATCGAGACGGAGACGCCGAATAAACCCGCCGTCGAAGATATCGACTCAGATGAGACAGTAGGACTTGACATCGGCGTCCTCAGCTTCATCCACGACTCGGATAGGCGTTCCGTCGGGAGAGTTGACTTGTCCGATGAGCGAGAACGACTCGACCGCGAGCAACGCTCGCTCTCGCGGAAGGAATATTACTCGAACAACTGGGAGAACCAACGACGATGTGTAGCAAAGGTTCACGCGCAGATGTCGAACAAGAAACACGACTTCAAGTATCAAGTACAAACTCGCGCACTTCTACACCACGGAGTATGACGCCGTGTTCGTCGAAAACCTCATCATGAAAGGGATGCTCGAATCCTCGGAGCACGCGCGGAACAAGACCGAGGTTGGCTGGCGCGACTTCATCACGATTCTCGACCATCACGGTGAGAAGAACGGATGTCACGTCGTGCAGGTTGACCCGCGTGGGACGAGCAGGGAATGCGCGTTGTGTGGCGTTGAAACGCACAAGCCGCTGTGGGTGCGCGAGCATTTGTGTCCGACATGTGGGTTCGAAGTTGATAGAGATTGGAACGCGGCTCTCGACGTCCTCAACAGAGGACTCGCCAAACTAGGAGTGGTTCACTCCGAAGCAACGTCCTCAGAGCCGCACGGCGATTCTGATGTGCGAATGAGAGCTTCGCTCTCGTTAACGCCTGTGGAGGCTGCGACCACTGTGTCTACTGACGGTGGCGACTCATTGTCTATCGTCGTGGATGCAAGTCGCGTCGTAGAAGCAGGAAGCCCCGCCCTCACGGAAGCAACGCGAAGCGTTGCTGAGTAGGGCGGGGTAGTTCACGAGTATCTTAAGATTATTTATTCACTAATCAGATAGATTCATCATATATTGACCTCACCCCGAGTCAAGCCTCGGGGTATTCGCCTTGTCTGCTGATAAATTATCTTAAAAGATGAAAAAGACCTACTCAACCGATTAAAAACCCATCGACACCATCGCGAGCACGGATAAGGAGTGTACTCGATTCAGTAAGAAGCACTGTCCGCTGTTGTTCAAGTAAGCGGGCGCTATCTGATGTTGTGGACCCAGCAGTCATTGACACTCGATACATACCGGGACCACGTAGGAAGTCTGAGACACGCTTTGTTGAACCCTGGTCAAGTCGTGCACTCGCCGTAGCGACAACACGACCATCTTGATGTGCACGGACAGTGACTTGACGTTGGGAGCGCTCATTGCGCATCCGTAGGTCAGCTGTTGCATCTGACCATCCATCAATATCAATCCCCTCTGTAGAAATCATAAGCGGAACTGTTGTGGGTCGTGTCCCGTCGAATACAGATTCCCAACGATCGCTTTCTGATTTGATTGTAATTCGAATTTGTCGAAGTGGTGGGATTGTTGGGAACTGGAGCACTGTGCCCGGGGGAGGGTGGTAATCGTATTCAAGCACACGACGGTTGTCGGCATCAACCATTACAGTGACTTGACGAGACGTTGATGTTACATTGGCAATTTTGAGTGAATATCCTGTTAATGCGCCTGCTTGTGGCCACTGCACATCTCCGAGTGGCGCTGTATTCCCTCCACGTCCAATATACCCACAATCTGGTGTACAATAGACAGGTTGTCGAATTCGAATTGACGGTCCGACTGTCACTATGAGATCGTCATGAACAGCATCAACATGAAGCAACCCACGTTTTTGTTGTCCATCAGCTGTCGAGACACGCACAGTGTATACTCCTGAGCGAGCAATACTGGTAGGAATTTGACGTTTACGCGCACGCCCACTTGGAGCGACTGTCACGCTTTCAGCAAGCACCTCCGTCTGTGCTATCGTTGATTCATCCATCGTATTCTTCGATGTGACAGTGCGCTTATTCGTGCGTGAATTTTGTTGAGTAATAACGACCGTCACGTAGCGGAGCGTTGACCCGGCGGCGCGAACAAAGATATTAACTGGTGAATCAACGTTTGCGGCTGAATCCTGAGCCCGATACACCTGTGTTGATTTAACTCCGTCAGTTGTTGCTGTCTCAGGCACCACAGCCGCCTCAGTTGATCCTTCGCTTGTTAACTCATCAGAATTATTATCTGCTGTATTATCAAAGCTACCACATCCACTGAGAGTTGCTGTCCCGACAGTAGTGAGGGCTGCTATGACTGTCCGTCGTGTGGGCACATCATATATTTACATTGCATACTCATGAACAGTTCGTCACACACCCACATGAGAGTCGGGTTTGTGAATCGCCTTGGGTTATAGTGCTCCTGAAAAATTATTGAGGAATTCAATCCAAAATCTTGTCATAGAGTAGCTGCTGATACTGTTGTGTAAAACCGGTGATTCAAAATGTTTCACGGAGTATCAAAGACCCGATACTTCCTGTTTCGACGACGTGCTTTCTATCCACGACATCAGAACACCCGATGATCTAAATCTCTCATTCATACCCTCAATGGACGGACAACGCGGGCGGATAGGGTATATTGGTGATCAACATTTGTAGGCAATGCTGATATATCGAATCATCTGATATGTATCATAATGAGTCACCATTGCCTGAACCCAGAAGTGTACAAACAGGGTCGTGGAAGGGATGCGTATAATCAACTAATACAAGAAATCTGTAATGAAAAACACACACAACATGAGCCACATAAGCCGACACGAGTGTGGATTGATGAAAATAACACACCCGATGGTGTTGTCAGTTGACTTAATATCATTCTCAACACTGGTGGGTGCACACTATGCGGGTATGTTGCTGAATCCGTTGATGACGGGAGTGTTAATCATGATGTCATAATGAATCAGATTGACCTCTGTCTTGAGCATGAAACAGCAGTTATTGATCAGCCTGCTGACTTAGTGAAGATATACACATCGGGATCATTCCTTGATGAGCATGAGGTATCCATGAAGTCTCGAGTCGCAATCACTGAGACGTTTGCTGACCGGGATCGGATTGTCATTGAATCATCTCCTGACTTTGTGAATCGAGAAAAGCTCAGGACATTCACTGAAGTTGGTCTCGCGACAGACGTTGCGATTAGGGTTGAGACAGCGACCGACCGCATCAGGCATGACTGTATAAATGAGTACTTTGATTTCACCGATTCTCAGGATGCCTGCGCTGAGGTGTGCCATGCTAATGATATGACTCCCTCGGATGTGGGTGTTGGCGTCAAGGGGTGTCTACTACTGAAACCACCGTTCCTCACGGAATCTGAGGCTGTTGATGACATGGTCGAATCGGTCCGACAATGTGCAAACATCAACGGTTGTCACACTGTGTCGATGAATTCAGCCGACGTCCAGCGATATACAGTGGTTAATACGTTATTTTCTGAAGGTGGGTTACCGACCACCGTGGCTATGGTCTGTCAGTAAAGTACTTGAGTTAACGTCTGATGTTGATGCAATCGTCGTTTTTGATCCCGTTGAGAACGGGCACGATTTTGACGACGGTCCTCATAATTGTGGCGAGTGTGATGAGCGTGTCCAAACTGCGATTAAAGATTATAACCGCCGACAGGATCCAAGCGTATTCAAACAAGTCGAGTGTGATTGTCAAATTACATGATCATACGTATTAGAAGCAGAGTCAAGTTATGCCCAACCGCTAACGCGATAGCAATATGAGTTCAAAATATCTTGAGCGCATCGATTGAATGCTCTAATCACCAAGGGTACGCTAATTAGTCGTTTATATCCCGGAATATTGATAAGATTCTCTCCAATCTAGCTCAGCCAAACGCCTGCAGGATCCCTTTTCCGTCGGTGCTCCGTCCTAACTCAGGAAGTGTGGCGCGTTCAGGATGTGGCATTAATACAGCGACGGTATCATAATTTCCAGTAATACCAGCAACATTACCGCGAGAGCCATTTGGATTTGCATCATCGGTGATATTACCACTCGCATCACAGTATCGAAAGAGGATTTGATTGTCATTTTTGAGCATTTCATATTCATTTTCCGTAATCTCAAATCGACCCTCGCCGTGTGCGATTGGGATTTCAATGACAGTGCCCGCTTCATATGCCTCTGTCCACGGAGTAGTAGCGTTTTCAACACGAAGATGCACTGTCTCACACTGGAACCGGGCACGGTCATTCGTGGTAAACGCCCCAGGCGTAAGCCCGGACTCACATCCAACCTGTGCGCCATTGCAGACACCAAGAACAGGAATCCCACGTTCGGCGGCTGCTTGGATATCATTAACAATTGGGGAGTGAGCCGCCATTGCGCCTGCACGAAGATAATCACCGTAAGAAAACCCACCAGGAAGAATAATTCCATCAAGATTCTCAACAGAGTCATTCAGTCCGTCCTCGTGCCAAACACGCGTAGCATCAATACCAATATGCTGAAGAGCGCGGACCGCATCACGATCGCAGTTTGACCCACCAAACTGTACGACAACAACGGTCATTGCTGTGATCCCGATGGGACAGTGTGTTGCTCAACGGTGACTTCATAGTCGTGAATTGTTGGATTTGCCAGGAGACGTTCCGCCATCTCGTCTGCTCGTGTTGCGGCTTTCTCTGCGGAGTCAGCCTCAATATCAACCTCAAATCGATCTGCAGAGCGGAGTGCTTCAACCTCGAATCCAAGTCGCTCAAGTGCACGCCGTGTTGTTTCGGCTTCTGGATCAAGGACACCAGATTTGAGCCGTACCGTGACTGTTGCTGTGTACATCCTCATTGATAATTATTGGATGAGCATAGATAAAAATCGTTTTGAACTCGATGTATATACAGATCTATGTACATTCAGATGTGACAACGCAGGAGCGCTACGCCTCAGTTAATAATGAAACCCTCCACGGGTATTTCACTTTTGAGGTTTCATTAATCGACTCGAACTGCCAGACAGACACGTTTTTTCCCGGGGACGAATATATATATATACTGATGCAACTGCGACCACAGGCTCACATACAAATCTGTGTTGTTTCAACACGTAGAGGTGTAGACGGTGACAGGTGAATTGACAGAGATCACCGTTGTTGGTGATGATAAGACTGGAATTGTTGCAAATATTACGACATTACTCTTCGAGCGTGGGATTAATATCGTTGATATCGACCAGGCTATTCGCGAAGGGATGTTTCGTATGACACTTCGTGCGGATATAGATGAGATGGTTTGTACTGAATCAACGCTTCGGGAGACACTGACCGAACTCGGTGATGATCTTGAAGTTGATATCCAAATCCGATTTCCAACGGATCGTGAAACCAAGCGAATTGCTGTTTTTGTCACGAAGGAAAGTCATTGTCTCCAGGCACTATTAGAAGCCCATGCGACAGGTGAGCTTGACGCTGAGCTTTCAGTCGTTATTGGAAATCATGGTAATCTCGAACCGCTTGTGACGCAGTATGAAATCCCATTTGTCGATATCGGTGATGATAGTGGAATTCCAGATGAAGATCAGGTGCTTTCTGTTCTCGATGAATATCAGATCGATCTTGCCGTTCTTGCGCGATATATGCGTATTCTTAGTCCAAAAATTGTGTTTCGGTATGAAGACCGAATCATCAATGTTCACCCATCACTTCTCCCATCATTTCCAGGGGCTGCTGCCTACCGACAGGCAAAAGAAGAGGGCGTCCGCATCGCTGGGGTGACTGCGCATTATGTCACAACTGATCTCGATCAGGGACCAATTATTACTCAACGAGCATTTGATGTGCCCGATGATGCCGATGTAGAGACAATCCGTAATCGGGGACAGCCGCTTGAGGCTGATGCATTATTAGAGGCTATTGAATTGCATCTGGATAATACTATCTCTGTTCACCGCGGTCGTACAGGACTTCACTCTGGCACTGATTCATCTGAATACCAACTTGGTCTGCCGAAAGATATCGAGGCAATTCAACCGGATGATCCAATCGACACTCATGAGAGTGATACTGATACGACATCAGAACCGGTCTCAGATGTCGTCAATGACTGATAGCCCTGAAGAGCAAGGATTCTCGCGGTATTGTACCGCTGGATTAGGATGGGTATGGTTTATACACGCCTCGATGACGACTACTGGCTATGCCGACCAGGGGTTCAGAGATACTTCTTATTGTCTGCACCCTATTTCGATGCGGAATCAGATATCTTTCGGTTAAACCGAGGGAATCCCGATGTTCTCCGATTGGGAGGACTGGGTAGACCGTCTCAATTGTGATTAACCACGACTTCAAGTTATCTAAAACATCAGTTTGACACGTCGAACGTAATTCATGTGGGGGTTGTCAGATTCATCCCGGCGTCAACGCGTGATGCTTTCTTTTTGTACTTCCGTAACCATATCTTAGTAATATCTTAGCATTGAGATGAAGTATCTCATTTTATCCGACTCGCTTACCGTCTGCGTGGTCTGTCAGTTGAACGCCTAACTGTAAAGAGTACAGCAAATGTTCCACAAGTCACTCGATCCGTAGTGCGTCAATTAAATTGACGCTTAGTGTGAGTTATTATATCAAAATCACACTATATTTCATCTACACAGCGCTCTGAGTAGTTGGTATTAGAATTCCTGTATATTCTCGATAGCCATCTCTATTGACGGGGCATCAAACCATTGTGTATCTACGTATGCATTTGTCCCAGCCGCATACAGGTCTGAAATAGTATTGATGAACGGCTGTGGCAATGGCGTTGGTGAGCGGTCACAGTGCCCCCGCCAGTCAGCTACATCTTGTATCTTCGCTTGACGCTTCGCGTCGGTGACGGCGGAGACCCACTCGGGGTCGATTTGTTTGTATTGCTGTCGAATGACCTCTTTCGAGACCTCTTGATCATTATATCCGAATCGATTCTCATCAAATGTCCCAACAACATCCGCGAGAATAATTTCACCGTCGTGATATAAACATTCGATTTTTCCATCTTCATGAACAAATCCACGCTTCTCTGCTTCGCGTGTTATGATCCGATTCACACTCACTGCAAGCTCTTCTAATGTGTCTATACTCGCAGCCCCAGCAATCCGCTCGGCTTCCTCTCGGTCGAGATACCGGTCCTGTTCCTCATACTTTGTTGAGAATTCAATAACCGGCTTAGGAAGCTCAACAGGATTTGACGGCCATGCGTCAGCATCGATATCATACTCCTGTGGTGATTTTCGATCACGAAGACTTGATCCAATAGGTACGGAATTGCGAAAGACGACCTCAAGTGGGATTAAATAGTTTTGACCGCCAGCTTCGTGATATGATTCATAGTCGTATGCTCCATCGTCATATGGAAGCGCTGGAACCTGTGTCAGTTTGATTGCCATCTCTGTCGGTGCTGTTGAGCATGCATCGAGACTGCATGGGTCTGTAGTGATATGATCAGATTCATCCGATGATTGATTATCTATGGTGGTCGTTTCAGCTTTTGACGGTCGCACAACACCGATATAATGCGTTGAGATTCCATTTTCTTCGAGTAATTCGAAATTATATGCCCCCATTGTACACAGTGAGGTACCTTTATGTGGAATCTGATCCGGCATTGCTCCCCAATCAAATACAGAGTATTGATCGGTGAACACGAACCGTCCACGACCATAACCTGTTGTCGTCGGTTCTGTTTCAATAAGAAACTCCTTGACACTCGTCATACGCTCATGGGTGATAGCCGTGAGTAAGAAGCCTTCCAAATTGAATTTAGTCTCGTTCCATTATCTCAGAATTGGTGACATGTGACTCAAGACCTGACCTCGTGGGGAACGCCAGTGGTTTGTGATATGATGCACTCACTCTTGACATTCTAATCAATCGACGGCGATACAACACAGTCTGAGCGGTCATTACTAACTCTCTGAACATGCCGGATGAAAATCTGAAAATAGTCTGAAAGCATATAGCCCGAGTCAATACAGTCAGAACACCATTTATCTGCTGAGCAGGCGCAATACCACGGACTTTAGTACTCCATGAAACATTTTGAACCATCGGTCCTACGCAACAGTATCAGCAGCTACTCTATGACAAGATTTTGAGTTGAATTCCTCAATAAGTTTTCCAGGAGCACTACAGGCCGTGGATACGCGCTGTCACGCCCTCCAAAATCCTACTGTCGTCGCTCGATTCAAATTTCAAAATACACATATTTAAATGAGAGACAATCACACAATAACAGAGGAATCGGTTGGAAACAGAGCGATTCCCGCCAGTCC
>ERZ1034547.21-NODE-21-length-46847-cov-8.292550_pt1 | contig 46847 bp, 46 predicted proteins | sample MGYA00520642_ERZ1034547 | MGnify/ENA primary metagenome ERZ1034547 (study PRJEB33760, sample SAMEA4777713) | hypersaline lake metagenome | biome: hypersaline environment; feature: brines | place: Spain | collected 2012-08 | depth 0 m ... | reverse complement strand
TCGCCCACGTGTACGCGTCGTTCAACAACACGCTCATCACGGTCACCGACGAGACGGGCGCCGAGACGATCGCCAAGTCGTCCGGCGGCACCGTGGTGAAGCAGAACCGCGACGAGGCGTCGCCGTACGCCGCCATGCAGATGGCGGAGGTCGTCGCCGAGCGCGTCAAGGACGCCGGTCTGGAGGGCGTGCACGTTCGCGTGCGCGGCCCCGGCGGCAACCTCAACAAGTCCACCGGCCCCGGTGCGCAGGCGACGATCCGCGCGCTCTCGCGTGCGGGCGTCGAGATCGGGCGCATCGAGGACGTCACGCCGATCCCGCACGACGGGACGAAGGCGCCGAAGAACAAGCGAGTCTGACATGACCGAAGACGAATTCGACGTCCAGTACGTCGAACGGGACGAACGCAGCGCGCGGGTGCTGATCCGCGGGCTCACGCCGGCGTTCGCCAACGGCATCCGCCGCGCGATGATCGCCGACGTCCCGACGTTCTCGATCGACACGGTCCAGTTCGTCGAGAACTCCTCGGTCATGTTCGACGAGATGATCGGGCTCCGGCTGGGGCTCGTGCCCCTGACGACGCCGCTCGACGACTTCGAGATCGGCGACGAGGTCACCCTCGCGCTCGACGTCGAAGGTCCGGCGACGGCGTACTCCGGCGACATCGAGAGCAGCGACCCGCTCGTCGAGGTCGCCGACGATAACGTCCCGATCATCGAGCTGAAGGAGGGACAGCGCCTCGAGTTCGAGGCCACGGCGGTGTTAGACACCGGGAAGGAGCACGCCAAACACCAGGGCGGCGTCTCCGTCGGCTACCGCCACCTCCAGCGCGTCGCGGTCGAGGGCGACCGCGGCGAGTTCGACGACGACGAGCCGAACATCCTCCGCGGCGTCATCGAGACCCCCGACGGAGAGATAGAGCTCACGGACGAGTTCGACAACGACCTCTCGGAACGGTTCCCCGGGAAGGAGGTCGCGGTCGAGGACGTGCCGGGCGCGTTCGTCTTCCACATCGAGACGGACGGCTCGTTCGAGGTCGAGGAACTGCTGCTTCGCGCGATCGGCTCCATCGAGGAGCGCGCGGACGAACTACAGACGAAAGTCGCAGTATAAGGAAATGACGGCCCTTCGAACCAACCCCCTGACCGTCGCCCCCGTCGCCAGCCGCGGCGCCGCTCCGACCGGCGGAGCGCCCGCGACCGACCGCGGGGACGCCGGGACCGAAAGTGGTTTGAAGGGAGCCGGAATACGGTGGAGTGCACGCAGGGATAGCCAAGTCAGGCCAACGGCGCAGCGTTCAGGGCGCTGTCCTGTAGAGGTCCGCAGGTTCAAATCCTGCTCCCTGCACTCCGTTTTCCACGAACTCTCCGTTCAGGAGGGACAGCTATGAGTAGCAAGACGAATCCGAAACTACAGAACCTCATCGCCGATCTGAAGTCGGTCTCGCGTGACTCCGGTGCCAACGTGTGGCAGGACGTCGCCGACCGACTGGAGAAGCCACGGCGCACGCACGCTGAGGTCAACCTGGGCCGCATCGAGCGGTACGCTCAGGAAGACGAGACGGTCGTCGTCCCCGGCAAGGTGCTGGGCAGCGGTGTGCTCGAAACGAACGTTACCGTCGCCGCCGTCGACTTCTCCGGGACCGCCCGGACGAAGATCGAACAGGCCGGCGAAGCGGTGGCGCTTGAACAGTTCATCGAACAGAACCCCGAAGGAAGCAACGTGCGGGTGATCCGATGAGTCTCGCGAAGATCGACGCGGACGTCGTCGTCGACGCCCGCGACTGTATCCTCGGTCGCGTCTCCTCGGAGGTCGCCCAGCGCGTCCTCGCCGGGGAGACCGTCGCCGTCGTCAACGCCGAGCGCGCCGTCATCACCGGCAACGAGGAGGCGACGATGGAGACGTACCACAAGCGCGCGGAGCTCGGTTCGGACAGCGGTCCGTACTACCCCAAGCGCCCCGACCGCATCTTCAAGCGCGCCATCCGCGGCATGCTGCCGTACAAGTCGGAGGACGGCCGCGAGGCGTTCTCGAACGTGCGCGTGTACGTCGGGAACCCCTACGAGCGCGACGAGGACGTCGAGAGCGTCGTCCTCGACGGCACCTCGCTCGACCGCCTCTCGAACATCAAATTCACGACGCTCGGAGCGATCTCCGAGTCTCTGGGAGCCAACGTCACATGGTAACGAACACCTCAGGCAAGAAGAAGACGGCCGTCGCCCGCGCCACCGTGCGCGAGGGCGAGGGTCGCGTGCGCATCAACTCCCAGCCAGTCGAGCTGGTCGAACCGGAGCAGGCGCGGCTCAAGATGCTCGAGCCGTTCCGCATCGCGGGCGAGGAGCTCCGCGACGGCGTCGACATCGACATCGACGTCGAGGGCGGCGGCTTCAGCGGCCAGGCGGACGCGACGCGGACCGCCATCGCCCGCGGCCTCGTCCAGCACCTCGGCGACGCGGAGCTGCGCGACGCGTACATGAACTTCGACCGCACCCTGCTGGTCAACGACGTGCGCCAGTCCGAACCCAAGAAGTGGGGCGGACCCGGCGCTCGCGCTCGCTACCAGAAGTCCTACCGCTGAGGTGATCCAGTCATGATGATCCCCGTCCGGTGTTTCACGTGCGGCAACGTCGTGGGTGAACACTGGGAAGAGTTCAAAGAGCGGGCTCGCGAGGGCGACGAAGACCCCGGCGAGGTGCTCGACGACCTCGGGGTCGACCGGCACTGCTGCCGGCGCATGCTGGTGAGCCACCGCGACCTCGTGGACGTCGTCTCGCCGTACCAGTAACCATGTCAGAACAGCGATACAATCGATACGAGAAGGCACGCATCCTCGGCGCGCGAGCGCTGCAGGTGTCCTACGGGGCGCCCGTGCTGATCGACACGGATCAGACGGAGCCGATCCTCGTCGCCGCGGAGGAGTACGACGCGGGCGCGCTCCCGTTCACGGTGCGGAGGGAATCCAACTAATGACCCGAATTACCAGCGTCTCACTGCGTCGCGTGCTCGACTCGCGCGGAAACCCGACGGTCGAGGCCGACGTGCTCACCGAGTCCGGCGGCTTCGGCCGCGGGGCGGCGCCCAGCGGGGCCTCGACCGGCGAGTACGAAGCGATCGAACTCCCGGCGAGCGAGTCCATCGCGAAGGCCCGCGAACACGCGGTCCCGCGCCTCGAGGGCGTCTACGCCGGCGACCAGCGCGCGGTCGACAACGCCCTGCGCGGCGCCGACGGGACGGACGACTTCTCCGCCATCGGCGCGAACAGCGCCGTCGCCATCTCGATGGCGGCCGCGAAGGCCGCCGCCGACGTGCTCGGCGCGCCGCTGTACCAGCACCTCGGCGGCGCGTTCCGCGGCGAGAACTTTCCGATCCCGCTCGGCAACGTCGTCGGCGGCGGGGAGCACGCCAAGGAGGCGACCCACATCCAGGAGTTCCTCGCGGCACCCGTGGGTGCGCCGAGCGTCTCGGAGGCCGTCTTCGCGAACGCCGCGGTCCACGCGGCGGTCGCGGACGTGCTCGACGAGCGCGGCGTCCCCGCGGCGAAGGGCGACGAGGGCGCGTGGGCGCCCCCCATCTCGGACGCGGACGCGTTCGAGGTCGTCGACGAGGCGGTCGACCGCGTCGAGGACGAGGTGGGCTTCGAGATCCGCTTCGGGCTCGACATGGCGGCCGCCGAACTGTACGACGACGACGCCGAGGCGTACGTCTACGGCGACGAGACGAAGTCGGCCGACGAGCAGATCGAGTACGTCGCCGGCCTCGTCGACGAGTACGACCTCGCGTACGTCGAGGACCCGCTCGACGAGAACGACTACGAGGCGTTCGCGGAGCTGACCGACCGGGTCGGCGACCGGACGCTGATCTGCGGGGACGACCTGTTCGTCACCAACGTCGAGCGGCTCCAGGACGGCATCGACGCCGGCGCGGCCAACAGCATCCTCATCAAGCCGAACCAGATCGGGACGCTGTCGGACGCGTTCGACGCCGTCGAGCTCGCCGCCCGCAACGGGTACGAGACGGTCATCTCCCACCGTTCGGGCGAGACCGAGGACACCACCATCGCACACCTCGCCGTGGCGACCGACGCCGGCTACATCAAGACCGGCACGGTCGGCGGCGAGCGAACCGCCAAGCTGAACGAACTGGTCCGCATCGCGGACGACGCGGTATGACGGGCCCACACCACGCATGAGCGAAGACAACGACGCGGTCGAACTCGACGACGACGCGGAGACCGAGGCGGTCGACGCGGCGGTCGAGGAGGAGGCCGACACGACCGAGGAACCGACCGCCGACGCGGCTGCCGAGGGGGCGTCCGCCGACGCCGAGCCCGACGCACCCGCCGACGCCGAGAGCGAGGCCGCCGACGAGGCGGAAGACGCGGAGGAGGACGCCTCCCCGTTCGACGACGACGTCATGCCGGACGACGACGTCGACCTGCTGATCCCCGTCGAGGACTACCTCTCCGCGGGCGTCCACATCGGGACCCAGCAGAAGACGAAGGACATGGAGCGGTTCATCCACCGCGTCCGCGACGACGGGCTCTACGTCCTCGACGTGAGCCTCACCGACCAGCGGATCCGCACGGCCGCGGACTTCCTCGCGAACTACAACCCCGAGCAGATCCTCGTCACGTCCTCGCGGCAGTACGGTCGGTTCCCGGCCGAGAAGTTCGCGGACGCCATCGGCGCCCGCGCCCGCACCGGGCGCTTCATCCCGGGTACGCTGACGAACCCCGACTACGCCGGCTACATCGAGCCGGACGTCGTCGTGGTCACCGACCCGATCGGCGACGCGCAGGCCGTCAAGGAGGCCATCACCGTCGGCATCCCGGTGATCGCGATGTGCGACTCCAACAACCAGCTGTCGAACGTCGACCTCGTCATCCCGACGAACAACAAGGGTCGGCGCGCGCTGTCGGTCGTCTACTGGCTCCTCGCCAACGAGACGCTCGACCGCCGCGGCACCGACACCGTGTTCGCTCTCGAGGACTTCGAGGACGAGCTCTAAGCCGGTCGCTTTTTGCGTTCACGTTCCCGTTTCGGTCGACTTCCGCCCGCTAGCGTCCGGTCTCCGCCCGCCGGTCGTCGGTGGCCGCACCGCCGGAAGGGACCGCAGTCAGACGATGTCGGGCGTGAACGGGTACGAGTACACCTTCCCGTCGTTGGCCTTCACCGTGCCGACGAGGACCAGGATCAGATCGGCGACCGCGATGATCGGGAACAGCAGGAGGCCGACGAACACGAAGCTGAGGGCGCCGGCGATCATGAGCGCGGCGAAGACGACGATCTGGAAGTTCAGCGAGTTCTTCGCGTTCCGTTCGACGAGGTCGTCGCCGTCGTCGGCGAGGATCAGGAAGAGGATCGGGCCGAGGAAAGAGGCGAAGAGGGCCGACGCGTGCGACAGCGCCGCCAGCGTCGTGTCGCCCTCGACGGTGTCGCCCTCGACGGTCGCGTCGACGGTCTCGGTGGACTCGGTTGCCATAGCGGGAATGGAGTTTCGGAGCGGATTGATAAGTGTTGGGTGCGTGTGTCACGGCCGCGACCGGGCTCAGTCGGCCGTCGACGCCTCGTCGCCGGGGGTCTCGTCGGTCGCCGGAACGTCGTGCGTCCACCGCGGCTCGATCTCGCGGTTCGCCATCACGACGCGGTCGCCGCCGTCGGTGTCGATCCGGGTCTTCCGGAGCTCGATGGCGGCGACGGTGCCGGTCACGCCCTTGGCGTCGACGCGGTAGCCGACGTTGAAGTCGGGGTCTCGCAGGAGGTAGACGCCCGCCACCGTGTCCTCGATCATCTCGGAGAGCGCGTAGGAGACGCCCAGGGCGATGAACCCGACGGCGGTTCCGAGGCTCGCGGCGATGTCGCCCATGCCGACGACCTTCAGGAACGTGAGCGCGACGCCGAACCAGAGGAAGACGGCGACGAGCGTGCCGATGAGGTCGCCGACCAGCTCGCGGTCGCCGACGTACAGTCGCTCGATCGAGCCGCGGACGACGGAGAGGACGACCCTGACCGTCAGGTACGCCAGCGCGAGGAAGATCAGCCCCGAGAGCAGCCGCGGGACCGCGACGACGAGCCCCTCGACGAAGTTCGAGAGCGACCGGGAGACGAGCGACGGGATCTGCGTCATGCCGAACCGCACACGGCCAGGGGTGGAAAAGGTAGGGGCGACCCGACCGCGTCAGTTGGCGTCCGTCTCGGAGGTGAACACGCCGTCGAGGTCGACGCTCGGATCGCGGCGCGGTTCCGTCTCGCGCCCCGACCGCTCGTCCGGGGCGCGCTTCCGCGCGCGGCGCATGAGGACCTCGTGGGTGTCCCGCGACTCCTCGTCCGGCCCGGGGCGCGCCTGGACGTAGCTCCCGTCGGCCCGCATCTCCCAGCGGCGCCGGTTGTCGTCGAGCATCGTCGAGAGCACCCCGTCGAGCGTCTCCCGGAGCGCCGGGTCCTCGACCGGCGCGACGGCCTCGACGCGCCGGTCCAAGTTCCGCGTCATCCAGTCGGCCGACCCGATGTAGTACTCCGGATCCCCTGCGTTGCCGAACCGGAAGATGCGCGAGTGTTCGAGGAACCGCCCGACGACGCTGTGGACCCGAACGGTCTCCGTGGCGCCGTCGACCCCCGGGCGGAGCCGGCAGATCCCGCGCACGATCAGGTCGATCTCCGCGCCGGCCTCGGCCGCTTCGTACAGGCGCTCGACGACGCCCGGGTCCTCCAGGGCGTTCATCTTCGCGACGATGCGCCCCCCGCGCCCGGCGAGGGCGTGGTCGCGCTCGCGGTCGATCAGCTCGTAGAGCCGCTCGCGCAGCGTCTCGGGGGCGACGAGCAGCTTCCGGTAACTCCGGTTGCGCGAGTGGCCGGTGAAGGAGTTGAACAGCCGGACGAGGTCCTGGCCGACGTCGTGGTCGGCGGTGAACAGCCCGAGGTCGACGTACCCCTTCGCGGTCCCCGAGTGGTAGTTGCCCGTCGCGACGTGCGAGTAGAGCCGGACGTCGTCGCCCTCCTCGCGCACCGCGAGCGCGACCTTGCTGTGGGTCTTGAGGTCGACGGTGCCGTACGCGACGTGGATCCCTTCCTCCTCCAGCCGCTTCACCCACCGGAGGTTGTTCTCCTCGTCGAACCGCGCCTTGAGTTCGACCATCACCGCGACTTGCTTGCCGTTCTTCGCGGCGTCGATGAGGCTCCCGAGCACCCGCGAGTCGGGCGCGGTCCGGTATATCGCGGCCTTGATCGCGAGCGTGTCCGGGTCGTGCGCCGCGGCGTCGAGGAACGTTTGGACGGTGTCGGTGAAGGAGTGGTACGGGTGGTGGACGAGCGCGTCCCGCCCGCGGATCGACTCGAACAGCTCCTCCGGCTGTTTCGGGTCGAGGCCGACGAACCGCGGGTGCTGTTGGGGCGTCCACGCCGGACGTTTCAACTCGGGCGCGTCGAGGTCGAAGAGGCCCTCGAAGTCGGAGAGCGCCAGCGGGGCGCGCCGTTCGAACACCTCCCGGTCGTCGACGTCGAGGTGCTCGACGAGGAGGTCGCGGACCGCGGGCGGGGTGTCCTCGTCGATCTCGATGCGGACCAGCGTCGCGAAGCGCCGCTCGCGGAGCACGTCCTCGATCCGCTCTATCAGCCCCTCCGCGACGTCCTCGTTGCGCCTGACCTCGGCGTTGCGCGTCACGCGGAACGTCGAGTGGTCGACGATCTCCACGTCCGGGAACACCAGATCGAGGTTGGCGGCGATGACGCGCTCGACCGGGACGGCCCGCGTCTCGCCGTCCGCGGGGTGATCCGGCCCGGCCGGGACCAGCCGCGGGAGGTTCTCTGGGACCTTGATCCGCGAGAAGCGGACCGTCCCGTCCGGCTTGCGGGTGCGGACCGCGAGCGATAAAGAGAGGTTCGAGAGGAACGGGAACGGGTGCGCCGGGTCGAAGGTGAGCGGCGTGAGCGTGGGCAGCACCGACGACTCGAACCGGTCTCTGAGGTGGTCGATCTCCTCGGGGCTCAGGTCGTCGTACCCGAGCACCTCCACGCCGGCCTCGGCGAGGGCCGGCTTCACCGCCTCGTGGTAGCACTGCGACTGCGCCTCGAACAGGTCCGCCGCCATCGAGAGCGCGTCGGTCCACTGCTCGCGCGGCGTCGCGCCGTCGACGGTCGGCTCCGTCGTCCCGGCGTCGATCTGCTGTTTGAGGCCGCCGATCCGCTTCATGAAGAACTCGTCGAGGTTCTGCGTCAGGATCGAGAGGAACCGGAGCCGCTCGAGCGGCGGCTGGCGGTCGTCGGTCGCCTCGTGGAGGACGCGCCACTGGAAGGAGAGCTCCGAGAACTCGCGGTTGAGGTACCACCGGTCGTCGTCGAACGGCTCGCCGGCCGGCGGCGGGTCGGCCGCGATCGGCGGGGTCTGCGGCGGCACGGCCGTCTGCCACGTCTCGGGCGAGAGGACGACGGCGTCGTCCTCGTCGGGAGCGGGCTCGGATTTGGCGTCCGCCCCGTCCGATCCGGTTTCGGGGTCGCCGTCGCCCGCATCGGCCTCCCGCTCGCCGTCCACGCCCCCGTCGGGCGGCGTCTCGCGCTCGGCGTCGTCGTCTTCATCGGCCGTGCGCTCCGGACCGCTCATCTCAGCTCAACTCGGCCACGTCGACGATCTTGGCGTCGCTCCGCCCGACGCCGTCGCGGAGCGCCGGGACCGCCGTGACCGTCTCGGCGCGGAGGTCGTACGCGGTGAGCGCCCCGCCGTAGACGCAGCCGGTGTCGAGTCCGACCGCCCACTCCGAGCGGACCGGCTCGTCGAGCACGGTGTGGCCGAAGAACACTCGCGGCGGCCCGGCGTACTCCTCGTACCAGTACGGCGGATCGTAGCTGCCGCCCGGGGCGAGCGAGCGGGTGTTCTGGAGGTCGTCGATCGTGTGCTCGGCGAGCGGTTTCCGCGGGTCGACCCCGCCGTGGACGATCAGGTTCTCGCCGACCGTGATCGCGACCGGTAGCGACTCGATCCACGCGAGGTCGTCGCCGGACAGCGACGCCAGCGACTTCTCGCCGCGCAGCAGCTTCTCCTCGTTGTTCCCCCGGACCGAGAACATGTTGTCCGCGTTCCGCACGCGCTCGACGACCGACGCGCTGTCCGGCCCCTTGCGGACCAGATCGCCGACGAAGGCCACGAGGTCGTCGTCGGTCACCTCGAGCCTCGACAGCAGGCGGTCCAGCGGCTCCGGACAGCCGTGCACGTCGCCGACGACGTACGCGCGGTCGTACTCGTCGAGGTCGATGTCGAGGTGGTGCGGTTCGACGTCCGGGTGGAAGCGACCCATTGCGTCTCCGTACGGGGAGTCGACTGATAAACGCCGCTAAGAGCGGTATATACCGATATATAACCCGGCGCGTCGCGCTCCGGCGAGCGCCGTCAGTCGGGCGCGACGCGCCGACAGCCCGCCTCCAGCCGCAGCGTCGGATCGCCGTCGCCGTCGTTCTCGATCCAGAGTTCGACGCCGCTCTCGTTGTCGTCACAGGGGAGCTCCCGCCGCTCGAACCCCGGCCAGTCCCGCTCGAACCGGGTCCCGTCGACGGTCACGACGACGGTCTCCGGCTCGGCCGATCCCGGGAACGTCGCGTGCTCGTCGGCCTCGTTCTCGTCGGAGAGGCGGTACTGCTTCTCGAACAGCCGCGCTCCGTCGCCGTCGTCGACCGCGACGATCACCTCGTGGGTCTCATCGCGCTCCCCGAGGTAGACGCTCACCCAGTGAGCGGGGGTCGACGCGGAGTCGACGCCCGAACACCCGGCGACGGCGGCGAGGGCAGCAGAGGTTCCGGTGACGAACGCGCGACGTGTCGTGGAGGGCATCGTCTCCGCGTTTCCTGTGAAATAAGTCAAACTAACGATTCGCCGCTCGCGGCCCCGCCTCGTCGAATCGCGACCGCGGCGTTGAGAGTCGCGCGTCCGCCCCCGACTTCATCATCGCCTCCGTGTCGGCCGCTTCCTCGGCGGCGAGCTCCGCGCTCGCCGCTGGGAGCCAGGCCGGCGGCGCGACCTCGGTACCGGCGGAGCGGGGCGCGACCGCGTACTCGAACCGCTTGGACTCGCCCCCCCGGACGTACGCGAGCCTGGCCTCCCGGACGACGCCGTTCCGGTCGACGGTCAAAGAGCCCCGGACGTCGGTCGCGTTGCGGACCGCGACGCCCGTCGCGGCGTACCGGATCAGCCGTTCGCCGTCCGCCTCGACGACCCCGACCGCGCGGAACTCGCCGACGGTGAGGATCCGGGAGGCGACCGCCCACATCGAATCGGCCGCGCGGTACCTGGTCGTCGCCACCGACCCGTTGGACGCCTCGAAGGAGACGTCTCTGTTCCGAGCGCTCCGACTGTACCGGACGCCGTCGTCGACGTACACGTCGCTGCGCGTGACGTCGACGTACCCGTTGTGAACGTCGAGCCGGAACCGAGTCCGGTCGCGGGCCGCCTCGTACTCGTAGTCGGCGTACGCGCCGGCGCGGAAGCGCTCGACCGCGGCCCCCGTCGCCGGCTCCGTTCGGAGGAACGCCACGGACCGCTCGCGCGCCGTCGCGACGTCGACCCCGCTCCGCGTGAACCCGTCCGGGAACGCGACGTCGCCGAGCCGCTCGTCCGCGTCCGGCGTCGCATTCGCCGCGGAATCCGCCGGCGAGGCGCCGGGCGATGCGGTTTCCGGCGGCGTCGGCTCGCCCGGGACGAACCCGCCGCACCCCGCGAGCAGGAGCAGGACGGCGACCGCGGTCGCGGCGCGGGCGCGCTGGGAGGCGTCTCTCACTCGTGGTCTCGCGGTGACGGGGTTACTTGCGGCCCGGGCTCACGGGCTCGTCGGCGGGGGCGCCGTCGTCGGACAGCGCCGACCGCGCCGCCGCGACCGTCTCGTCCACGCGCGCCCACGCCACGGGCGGCTCGACCGCGTCGAGTTCCGCGTCGAGCGTGTCGAGCCGCTCGTCGAATCGGTCGTCCCAGTCCGGGCCGTCGGCGAGCGCGTCGGCGTGGTCGGCCACTGCGGCCTCGAGGTCGTCGAGCCGCGCGTCGACGTCGCCCGGGAAGGAGACCCCGTCGCGGTCGGCCCACGCGCGGAGGTCGGCGGCCTCGGCCCGGAGGTCGGCGACGACGAGTTCGAGGACGCGCGTCTGGAGGGTCGCCTCGAACCGCCGTTCCGGGTCGGGGTCGTCGCTCTCCCGCAGCGACGCGACGGTCTCGGCGACGGCCGCGACCGACTCCTCCGCGGCGTCGATCTCGTCGACGAGCCCGTGGTGACGGCGGTTCGCGGAGTTGACCCACGCCTCGAACGCCTCGAGTTCGGTCTCGAGGTCGTGGGCGACGCGGACGACGTCCTGCGCGTCGGTCGTGATCTCGTGGAGGTCGACCGCGGCGCGGTACATCGACACCGGCGAGTCGAGTCCCGACCCGGCCTCGCCGAGCCGGTCGCCGAGCGCCGCCACGTCCGCCCGGAGGTCGGCCAGTCGGTCCCCGAACGCCCGGCGTCGGACGGCGACGACGTCGAGGTCCGGCGCGTCGTCGGCGGCGGCGGTCGCCGCCTCGTGGGTCCGCGTCGCGAGGTCGACCCGCGTCTCGGCGGTCGCGAGGACCTGTGCCACGTCGGTGACGCTCGATTCGATCGCCGCGGGCGTCACGGTCCCGTCCTCGGTGAACGGGTCGAGCCACGTGCGGATCGACTCCGGCTCCTCGTCCGTCCGCTCGGAGACGGCGTCGACGAGTTCGTCGAGGGGCGTCGCTGCGATCGCGGGTTCGCTCATACCGCCGGATTCGGCGTATCACGGTGTATACCTTCCTAAGAGCGGTCTATTCGTGGACAGAGCGATACGTGCTGATATATAGCCGTCAGAGTCCTCTCGTGCGGTCCGCCCCGATATTGTGAACTCGTCGCGTGTCAAGAGGTTCCTATATTAAAAATATAAACCAGTTTAATAGACTTCTTCGTTGCTACGGGTGATGTCAGACCGGAACTGGGTCGACGGCGGCGTGTCGCGGCGGAAAGTTCTCATCACGTCCGGAGCGCTCGGGACCGCCGGCTTGGCGGGCTGTGGCGGCAGCAGCGACGGAAGCTCCGGCGGTGACGGCGGCGACGGCGGCGACGGCGGCGACGGCAGCGACGGGAGTGACGGCGGCGACGGTGACGGCGGCGATAGCTCCGGGCAGAACACGGCGCTCCTCAACGCCGAGGGGTCCTCGACCGTGTACCCCATCTCGAACACCGGGAGCTCTTACTGGAACTCCAACGCTCCGCCGAGCGACGGCGAGTACTGGGGCGCGAACGACGAGACGTCGGTCCCCGGCTGGGACGCGCTCTCGTCCGACGGCGCGGACGACATGCTCATCGCCGACTACTTCTCCGCGAAGTTCGGCTTCGAGCCGACCGAGCAGCGCTCCTCGCCGCCGTTCCCGACGACGGTCGGCCTGAGCCACTCGGGGACCGGCTGCGAGGCCGTCACCGAGGGGCTCGTCGACATCGGCAACTCCTCTGGCCCCATCACGGCCGAGCTCGGCTGGAGCGAGGAAAAGGCCCAGAACGAGGTCGTCGACAACGTCGTCGGCCGCGACGGGCAGCCGGTCGTCGTCAGCTCGGACGTCTCCGACGCCGGCGTCACCCAGCTGACCGGCGAGCAGATCCGCGGCATCTACCAGGGCGAGATCACCAACTGGAGCGAGATCGACGGGATCGACTACGACCAAGAGATCTACGCCATCGGCCGCGCCGAGGGCTCGGGCACCGACACCTCGTTCCGCCTGAACATGCTCGGTGCCGCCGACGCTTCCATGTCCGGCGTCGACACGCGCTTCGGGCAGAACCAGCAGGTCGCGCAGGCCGTCGGCCAGAACGAGGGCTCCATCGCGTACATGGCGCTCGCGTTCACCAGCGAGACCGTCATCCCGATCTCCATCGAGTTCGACGGCACGCTGTACGAGACCAGCCGCGACGCGGAGAACACGATCTTCGACAGCGAGTACCCGCTCAACCGCGACCTCCACATGTACACCCTCATCGAGGAGGACAACCCCGACGGGGGCGGCTACGACGCTCGCGAGGCGGCGTTCGTCAACATGTTCCTCAACGAGTTCGGGCAGACCACCTTCGTCGAGGGGAACAACTACATCCCGCTCCCCACGAGCGACCTCGAGTCGATGAAAGAGCAGGTCTCGTCCGTCGCGACGGAGGAGCTCCTCTCGCCGTAGGCTAACGACGGCTTCGATCGATCGCCGCGAGGCGGCACGCGCGCCCCGTCTCCCCGATGACCCTCCGTTTCACTGACACCCCGACACCCACGCTCAAGACGAACACCGATTCTATGACACACGCACTCCCCCGAACGACTACGGCACCAGACAGATGTCCTCGGTAACAGACGCCCCGGCCGGCCGAGCGACGAACGCGCTCGGCGCGCGGCTCCGACGGGTCAGAGAGTTCGTCGACGAGACGGAACCGCCCGCGCTGGCGATCATCGCGGTGATGACGCTCTCGCTCCTCGCCTCGCTCGTCGGGTTTCTGGTCGTCTCCGACCTCACCGTCGTCCCCTTTGTCACCTTCCTCACCGCCGCGGGGATCGGCTGGTTCCGCTACCAGGAGGAGACGGCGTACGTGATCGCGCTGATGATGACGGTGTCGACGATCCTGATCCTCGGCCTGATCATCGTGTTCATCTTCCGCGAGTCGATCCCGGTGATCCGGTACGAAAGTGCGACGGTGTTCGGCGTGTCGATCCCCGGGCTCCGCATGTTCATCCAGCCGAACTGGGACGCCGTTTCGCCGCCCATCCGGTACTCGATGGTGCCGATGATTCACGGAACGGTGATGGTGACCCTCATCGCCTCCGCCGTCGCCGCCCCGCTGGGCGTCTCCGCCGCGCTATTTATCTCGGAGATCGCCCCTGCGACCGTCCGCGAGGTCGTCAAGCCCGGCGTCGAGATCCTCGCGGGCATCCCGTCGATCGTCTACGGGTTCATCGGCTTCACCGTCCTCGGGCCGTGGGCCTCCGACCAGTTCCAGACGACCGGACAGGGGTCGTACCTCTTCGTCGGCATCGTCGTCGGCCTGATGGCGCTGCCGACGGTCGTCTCCGTCGCGGAGGACGCGCTGAGCAGCGTCCCCGAGTCGATGAAGAGCGGGTCGCTGGCGATGGGGACGACCGACTGGCAGACGATGACCTCGATCACCCTCCCGGCGGCGTTCTCCGGCGTCTCCTCGGCGGTCCTGCTCGGCGTGGGGCGCGCAATCGGCGAGACGATGGCCGCGACGGTGATGCTGCGCGGCGTCCCGCGGCTCACCGAGCCGCTCGTCAACGTGTTCTACGGCCAAGAGACGCTGACCTCGATCATCGCGCGCAACTACGGCGAGGCGGACGGCCTCCAGATGGACGCGCTGTTCGTCGCGGGCGTGATCCTGTTCATCACCGTCCTCGTCATCTCCATCGGCGCGCAGTACATCGAGTGGCGGATGTACGAGAAGCTCGGGGGTGAGGTCTGATGGCGGGCGCGAGTCAGACGGACACCCAGTTAGTCGAGGGGAACACCACCCAGACGGACGCCGTCGCCGCCGTCGCCATCGGGCTCTCGGCGGTCCTGTTCGCGCTCGCCGTCGCGGCGATGTTCGAGCGCGTCGACCTCACCGGAACGCTCGCGGGCGTCCAGACGGTGACGCTGCTCGGCGGGCTGCTGACCGCGCTCGGCGTCGCGGTGATCGCCTTCGGCGCCGGGTCCAGGCTCGGTTACGTCGAGACCGAGCCGGACCCGAGCGCCGGACTGATCGCCGGGTTCGGCGCCGCAGTCCCGTGGGTCGTCGTCGGCGGCGGCGTCGCGAGCCAGACGCTCGGCCTCGGTACGGCGGGCGGTGCGGTCGGCGCCCTCGTCGTCGGCGGCGTCGCCTTCGCGCTCACCGTCCTCCCGCGGGAGGACCTCGGGTCCACGCTGCCGCTCGGGAGCCTGCTCACACTGACGGGACTCGTGTTCCTGACCGGCGTCATCGGTCCGGACTGGCTGTGGGACCTCGGGTGGGCGCAAACGGCTTCGATCACGGCGGAGTTCTTCATCCCCGTGGCGACGCTGTTCAGCGCGCTGTACGGCGGCTGGGCCTCGGCGAAGTCGTACGGCGGCTTCGGCGCTCGCGGGCGTCACATGGGCGCGTACGTGCTTGTCTACCTGAACGCGCTCTCGATCGTCGCCTTCCTGTTCATCCTCGTCGCGTACGTGGTCGTCCAGGGGGTTCCGGGGCTGTTGACCGGCTTCGAGCTCGGCCTCGGAACCGGTCCGCAGACGACGGTCCTCGGCGTCTCTGTCACGCTCCCGGTCTCCGTGCCGTTCGTGATGAACGGCGTGGCCCTCCTGAACGACTTCCAAGGCGTGTTGCCCGCGATCGTCGGCACGGTCTGGCTCGTGATCGGCGCCGTCGTCCTCGCGGTTCCGTTGGGGGTCGGCGCGGCCGTCTTCCTCACCGAGTACGCGGACCGCGGCCGGTTCACGCAGGTCGTCGAGGTCGCGACCAACGGCCTGTGGAGCACCCCGAGCATCGTGTTCGGGCTGTTCGGGTTCGCCTTCCTCATCCCGCGGTTCGGCAACGGGAAGTCGCTGCTCTCCGGGATGATCACGCTCGGGTTCATGCTCCTCCCGCTCGTGGTGATCACCTCCCGCGAGGCGATGCTCTCGGTCCCCGACGAGTACCGCGACGCGAGCGCCGCGCTCGGCGTCTCGAAGTGGCAGACGATCCGGAGCGTCGTCCTCCCGGCGGCGCTGCCCGGCGTCGTCACCGGCGTCATCCTCGGCGTCGGCCGGATCGCCGGCGAGACGGCCCCGATACTACTGACGATGGCCGGCGGGACGTTCATCCCGGGCTCGCAGACGGTCGACGTCCTCGGGAGCTTCCAGTTCACCGCGGCACCGCCGTTCGTCGCCAACCCGGCACTGTTGGAGGCGACCTCGGCGCTGCCGTACCAACTGTTTGCGCTGATCACGGCCGGCGTCGGGCTCGGCAGCAGCGTCTCCGACCCCAACGCCTTCCGCTGGGCGACGGCGCTGGTGCTCCTCGTCGTCGTCCTCTCCTTCTACGCGATCGGGATCGCGACGCGCTACTACTTCCGGCGGCGGCTCAAGCACACCTGACTCATCATGAGCGAGAACACCACAAAGCAGACCCAGACCGAATCCGCGGCGACGGACAGCGACCAGCCACTCGCGACGACCGCCGGCGAGACCGTCGAGCGGACGCAGTCGGAATGGACTGAGTACGACTTCCAAGGCGAAGCGAAGATGACCGTCGACGACCTCGACGTCCACTACGGCGACGACCACGCCCTGAAGGGCGTCTCGATGGAGATCCCCGAGCGGAGCGTCACCGCGCTCATCGGCCCCTCGGGCTGCGGGAAGTCGACGTACCTCCGGTGTCTCAACCGGATGAACGACCGGGTCAGCTCCGCGCGGATCGACGGCTCCGTGAAGCTGGGCGGCCAGGAGATCTACCAGGACGGCGTCAACCTCGTCGAGCTCAGGAAGCGGGTCGGGATGGTGTTCCAGTCGCCCAACCCGTTCCCCAAGTCGATCCGCGAGAACATCGCCTACGGCCCGAAGAAGCACGGCGACCTCGACACCGGGCTGCTCGCCCGCCTGCTGAACCGGAGCGACGCGGACGAGCGGGACGAGCTGGTGGAGCAGTGCCTCCGCGACGCGGCGCTGTGGGACGAGGTGAACGATCGGCTCGACGACAACGCGCTCGGGCTCTCGGGCGGCCAACAGCAGCGCCTCTGTATCGCCCGCTGCCTCTCGGTCGACCCCGAGGTGATCCTGATGGACGAGCCCGCCTCCGCGCTCGACCCCATCGCCACGGCGAAGATCGAGGACCTGATCGACGACCTCGCCGAGGAGTACACGGTCGTCATCGTCACGCACAACATGCAGCAGGCGGCGCGGATCTCCGACCAGACCGCCGTGTTCCTCACGGGCGGCGAACTGGTCGAGTACGGGGACACCGATCAGGTGTTCGAGAACCCTCACAGCGAGCGCGTCGAGGACTACATCACCGGCAAGTTCGGGTGATCGCATGCCTCGAGAACGGTACCAAGACTCGCTCGACGAGCTGCGGTCCGACGTGCTCGCGATGGGCGACCAAGTGGTCGAGCAGTTCGAGCGCAGCCTCGAGGCCGTCGAGCACCGCGACGAGTCGCTCGCGCGGTCGGTCGCCGAGGGCGACGACGCGGTGAACGAGACGTACCTGCGGCTGGAGGACCGGTGCGTCGACCTATTCGCGCTCCAGCAGCCGGTCGCGGGCGATCTCCGGTTCGTCACGGCCTCGTTCAAGATCACCACGGACCTCGAGCGCATCGGCGACCTCGCGGTCAACCTCGCTGACTACCTGCGGACCGCGTCGCGGACGCTCTCGCCAGAGGTGCAGCTCGACGCGATCGGCGAGGCGGCGCGCTCGCTGGTCGAGCGGAGCCTCGCCGCCTACGAGGCCGAAGACGCGGCCGCGTGCCGCGAGGTCGCGGCCGACGACGACGAGGTCGACGCGCTCTGCCAGCGCGCGAGCGAGAGCGTCACCCGCGACCTGATCGCGGGGTCCGACGGGGACGGCTGGGAGGTCGAGCGACTGTTAGACGACGTGTCGCGGGTCCTGCTGACGATCCGGGACCTCGAACGGGTCGCGGACCACGCCGTGAACATCGCGGCGCGGACCCTCTACATGATCGAGGGCGACCCGGAGCTGCTCTACTGAGATGGAGTCACGAAAGGTACAGACCGTCGGTAACGGGACGTACACGGTCTCGCTCCCGAAGGAGTGGGCCGAGTCGCAGGGGGTCGCCTCCGGCGACACCGTGACCCTCCACGACCACATCGACGGCGTGTTGACGGTCCAGACGGGGGACGAGACCGACGAGGAGCCGCCGGTCGCCCGGATCGAGTCGGCCGACCCGGACGTGATCCGGCGGGCGCTGCGGGCGGCCTACGCCGCCGGCGCGCGCGAGGTCACCGTCGACCCCGGCGAGCCGCTCACCCCGGAACAGCGGCGCGTCGTCGAGCGGACCGCCCGCGAGCGGATCGGCATGTCGGTGGCCGCCGAGTCGGAGACCGCGACGACGGTCCAGATCATGTTGGACTCGGGGGAGGTATCGGTGAGTCAGTCCCTCCGGCAGCTGGCGTTCACCGTGCGCTCGATACACGGCGACGCGGTCGAGGCCCTGGCGACGGCCCCCGACGCCTCGCCGATCGGCTCCCGCGACGGGCAGGTCGACCGCCTCGCCGCGATGATCGACCGGTCGGTCTCCCGCGGCATGGCCGACCTGCGGGAGGTCGACGCGCTCGGGACGACGCGGCCGGCGCTGTTCGAATCGTGGACGGCGATGCGCGAGCTGTGCCGCTTCCGCGAGGCGGCGGGGGACATCGGCTGCGCCGCGGCGTCGCTCGACGGGCCGCCGGCGGAGTCGCGCCTGGAGACGTGCCGCGGCGTCGGCCGGACGGTCCGGGAGCTGGTGGCCGACGGGGTGAGCGTCGCCCTCGGCGACGCGGACGCCGACGTCGCCCGTGCCGCGCTCGACGACCTCCGTCGGGTTCGCGACGAGCTCGACGCGTTCGACCGGCGGCTCGACCGTGCGGGCGCGGACGCCGCCGAACTCCGGCGGGTCTCCCGCGCGCTGCGGCGGACCGCGGACCGCGGCGGCGACGTGACGGAGGTCGGGCTGCGGCGGGCGGTGCGGCGTCGGGAGCCGATCCGCGACCGCGAGCCGGGGCAGGCGAACCGGTAGGCGCGGGCCGCGCCAAGCGCAACGCCTGTAAGCGCGGGGAGAGAGGGGACTCGTATGACCGTTTGCGAGGCGCCGGGGAAGGTGTACCTCTTCGGCGAACACGCCGTCGTCTACGGCGAGCCGGCCGTGCCGGCGGCGATCGAGCGACGCGCCACCGTGACCGCCGAGCCGCGCGACGACGACCACGTGCGCGTCGAGGCCGAGGACCTCTCGCTGGACGGGTTCACCGTCGAGTACGCGGGCGGGACGGGCGAGCGGCCCGACGTCGACGTGCCGACCCCGCTCGTCGAGGCCGCGATGGGCTACGTCGACGCCGCCGTCGAGCAGGCGCGCGAGGCGGCCGACGCGCCCGACGCCGGCTTCGACATCACCGTCCGGAGCGACATCCCGCTCGGCGCGGGGCTCGGCTCGTCCGCGGCCGTGGTCGTGGCCGGCATCGACGCCGCGACCCGCGCGCTCGGCGAGCCCCTCGACCGCCGCGAGCTGGCCGAGCGGGCGTATCGGGCCGAGTTCGAGGTCCAGGACGGCCAGGCGTCGCGCGCCGACACGTTCTGTTCGACGATGGGCGGCGCGGTGCGGGTCGCGGGCGACGACTGCGAGCCGATCGACGCGCCGAACCTCCCGTTCGTCGTCGGCTTCGACGGGGGCGCGGGCGACACCGGCGAGCTCGTCGCCGGCGTCCGCGAGCTGCGGGCGGAGCACGAGTTCGCCGCGGACACCGTGGAGTCGATCGGCGACCTCGTCCGGACGGGCGAAGCGTTGCTCGCCGAGGCGGACCCCGAGAGCGACCCGGATCCGGCGCTGCTCGCGGAGCTCGGCGAGCTGATGGACTTCAACCACGGACTGTTGGCGGCGCTCGGCGTCTCCGCGCGGTCGCTCGACGCGATGGTGTGGGCCGCGCGGGACGCGGGGGCCCACGGCGCGAAGCTCACCGGCGCGGGCGGCGGCGGCTGTATCGTCGCCTTGGACGAGAGCGACGCGACGGAGACCGCGCTCTCGTTCACGCAGGGCTGCGAGGAGGCGTTCCGCGCGGAGCTGGCGACCGAGGGCGTCAGGGTGGTGGAGCCGTGACGGGGGGCGACGCCGGCGGCGACCGCACCGACGGGACCGACGCCGCCGCTCCCCCGGTCGTGCTCAAGCTCGGCGGGAGCCTGATCACGGAGAAGGACCGCCCCGAGACGCTCGACGACGACGCGCTCGCCGACGCCTGCGACGCCGTGGCGGACGCGCTCGAAGCGGGCGCGGTCGACCGGCTCGTCGTCGTCCACGGCGGCGGGAGCTTCGGCCACCACCACGCCAGCGAACGCGGGGTGTCGACGTCGGACGGCACGCGCGACGCCGACGCGGTGGCCGCGATCCACGGCGCGATGAAGCGCCTGAACGCGCGCGTCTTGGAGCGGCTCCGCGAGCGCGGCGTGCCCGCGGTCCCGGTCCACCCGCTGTCGCTCGCGGCGCGGGCCGACGGCGTCGACGGCGGGCTCGACCTCCCGCTCGGGTCGACGGCGACGCTGCTCTCCGAGGGGTTCGTCCCGGTCCTCCACGGCGACGGCGTGGCGACGGCGGGCGACGGGGTGACGGTCGTCTCGGGCGACGAGCTGGTCGTCGAGCTGGCCGCGGGCTTGGACGCGCGCCGCGTGGGCGTCTGCTCGACGGTCCCGGGCGTGCTCGACGGCGACGGCGAGGTGATCCCCGCGGTCGGCGACTTCGCGTCCGTCGCGGACGCGCTCGGCGCGAGCGACGCCACTGACGTCTCCGGCGGGATGGCCGCGAAGGTGCGGGAGCTGCTCGCGCTCGACGCGCCGGCGTACGTGTTCGGGGCCGACGGACTGTCGCCGTTCCTGCGCGGCGAGGGCGCGGGGACCCGGATCGACTGAGCGGGCGGCCGCGGGCGCGTCGCGTACGAGTGCGGGGAAGGTCGTTCGGCCCCGTACAGAACCCTTATTCGACCCACGGCCCTCCCATCGGGCATGAACGAATCGGACGTGCGGGAGCGCCTCGCGGACGTGCGCGACCCCGACCTCGGCGGCGACATCGTCTCGCTCGGACTGGTGAACGACGTCGAGGTGAACGACGCGGACGGAACGGTCCACGTGTCGCTCGCGCTCGGCGCGCCCTTCTCGCCGACCGAGTCCGCCATCGCCGACGACGTGCGTGACGCGCTCGCCGACACCGGCCTCGACGTCGAGCTGTCGGCGTCGATCCCCGAGGACCTCTCCGCCGACGAGCAGGTCCTCCCCGGCGTCCAGAACGTGATCGCGGTCGCCTCCGGGAAGGGCGGCGTCGGGAAGTCGACCGTCGCGGTGAACCTCGCCGCGGGGCTGTCGGCGCTCGGCGCTCGCGTCGGGCTGTTCGACGCCGACGTGTACGGGCCGAACGTGCCGCGGATGGTGTCGGCCGAACAGCGGCCCGAGACCGACGGCGAGACGATCGTCCCGCCCGAGCGGTTCGGGGTGAAGCTGATGAGCATGGACTTCCTCACCGGCGAGGACGACCCGGTCATCTGGCGCGGCCCGATGGTCCACAAGATCATCACCCAGCTCGTCGAGGACGTGGAGTGGGGCGAGCTGGACTACCTCGTGATGGACCTCCCGCCGGGGACGGGCGACACCCAGCTCACCATCCTCCAGACGCTGCCGCTGACGGGGGCCGTGATCGTCACGACCCCGCAGGACGTGGCGCTCGACGACGCGGTGAAGGGGCTCCGCATGTTCGGCAAACACGACACCAACGTCCTCGGCATCGCGGAGAACATGGCCGGGTTCCGCTGTCCGGACTGCGGCGGGTTCCACGAGATATTCGGCTCCGGCGGCGGGAAGGGGCTCGCCGCGGAGCACGACCTCCCGTTCCTCGGCGGGATCCCGCTCGACCCGGAAGTCCGGACCGGCGGCGACGACGGCGAGCCGGTCGTCTTGGAGGACGGCGAGACCGCGGACGCGTTCAAGGTGCTCGTCGAGAACGTCGCGAACAACGCCGGCGTCGTCCGCCGCCGCGGGGTGAGCGGCGAGCGATGACCGACGCGGACGACGACCGCGAGGACCCCCTCGCGGCCGCGGGCGTCGACCCGGTGGTCCCGGAGGACGCGTCGGGCGCGGAGATCCCGGCCGACGCGGAGGTGCGGGAGTTCCTCCGCGAGGTGGCGGCGGACGTGCGCGCGGAGAGCTCGGAGAGCAAGCAGCTCTCGGCGATCCTCTACCGGGTGTCGGACCTCTACGACGAGGAGGAGGAGACGTCGCCGGAGGAGATCTACCTCAACGTCCGGCACATCATGCGTATCAAGGCGGAGGGCGGGCTGCGTCGCTGAGGCCGCCGGAGCGGACGGCAGTCACGTCGCCGGGCGGGGTCAGTCGTCCGCGTCGGCCGCCGGGGCGGAGTCGATCGGTCTATCGTCCAGGGGCGTCGCGTCGTCGACGACGCGCGCGAGCCCGAGCCGCTCGGCCGTCTCCGGCGTCGGGAGCCCCCGTTCGCCCCACCCGCGTGCCGCGTAGTACCGGTCGAGCAGGCGGTCGAACGCGTCGACGTCGACGCCCGGCGTCCCGTCGGCCGCGTCGGTGCGGAGCGGCTCGGGGAGCGCGTCGTCCGCGCGGTCGAATCCCTCTCGGGCGTTGAACAGTCGGGTGAGCGTCCAGATGCGCTCGCCGGTCGTCGCGAGCGCGGCGGGGGAGGGACCCGGTCGGCCAGCGTCCCCCGCGTCCCCGCGTTCCGACTCGTCGCGGTCGGCGACCGCCGGGTGCTCGATCGCCGCGAGCCACTCCGCGCCGAGGTCGGCACAGACCGCCTCGCCGACGAAGTCGTCGACGACGAGGCTCCACAGGACCGAGCGCGCGTTCTGCTCCCCGACCACGTCGCGCACCCGGTCGGCGAGGGAGCGGTCGGGACGTGCCAGCGGCTCGCGCTCCTGCGGTCGCGCGCGCCGGTGACACGCGCCGCGGTCGCTCGTCGCGTACGCGAGCGCGACGCCGACCGCCGCGCGCGGGTCGAAGCCGGGCAGCGCCATCGACTTCACCGTCGGCACGAGCGCGTCGCCGCCGAATCGGGCCACCGCGGCGTCGACCCCGTCGGCGAGGGCGTCCGGGAGGTCCGGGTCCACGTCGAGATCGGCCGGGGGGTCGCGGGCCGCGATCGCCTTCAGCAGGCGCTCTGCGCCGGCGGCGTCGCCGAAGTCGACCGGGCAGTCGACGACCCCAGCCCGCCCGGCGCGGATCGCCCAGGCGACCGCGCTGCCCGCGCCGATCACGTCGAGGCCGAGACGGTCGCAGACCCCGCAGAGCTCCGCGACGCGGTCGAAGTCGTCGATCCCGAGGCCGGCGCCGAGCGTGATCGGGGCCGCGCCGCGCGGCACGACCTCGCCGTCGGACGTGTCGATCCGGAACCCGCCGGGGACGGCCGAGTCGCCCTCCCTGACTCCCTCGCGTCCCGTCGCGCGGGCGGTCGCGGCCTCGACGCCGATGTCGTCGACCCCGTCGAAGCCGGTCTCCGTCCATCCCTCGGCCGCGAGGATCCCGACCTCGTCCGCGTAGTCGACCGTCTCGATCGTCTCGCCGGCCGCCTGCCACTCGCCGGTCGGCCGCCGCCCGTACGTCTCGGCGTCGCGGTCGCGGCGGGCGGCGAGGTCCTCCGGAACCGCCGGCGGGGGGTCGCGGGCGACGACGGCCTTCAGCCGCTTCGCGCCCATCACCGCGCCGGCGCCGCCGCGCCCGGCGTGGTGGTCGCCGCCGTCGCTCGCGATCGTCGCGTACGCCGCCTCGCGCTCGCCGGCCGGGCCGACGCAGGCGACGCCGGCGTCCGGGAACCGCTCGGCGGTCTCGGCGGCGTCGTCGCCCCACGCGTCGGTCGGCTTGACCCTGGCGCGACCCCCCTCGACCTCGATCCGGACCGGTCCGTCGGCGGCCCCGGTCACGAGCAGGCCGATACAGTCGTCGAGCGACCCCGCGAGCCGGACGGCGAAGTCGCCGCCGGCGTACGAGTCGAGGAACCCGCCGGTGAGCGGCGACTTCGTCACTGCGGCGTACCGGGTCTCTCCCGGCAGGAAGCCCGCGAGCGGCCCGACGAGGAACGCGAGGAGATTCTCCGGCCCCGTCGGGTCCGTTCCCGGCGAGAGTTCCTCGTAGAGGTAGCGCGCTCCGATCCCCTTCCCGCCAACGAAGTCGCGTCGCCAGTCCCGCGGGACCCGTTCGCTGGTAGTCTCGCGCGTCGAGAGGTCCACGCGAATGACTCGGGTGCGGTTTCGGCGCATCCGGTTGACCTGCGTGGCGGAGTCGTATCAATTTGTCCGCCGCCGCGACGCCGCCGGTCGGCCGCCCGTCCGACCGCCAGAGTGAGGTCCGATGCGACTGAACGCCCCGGCATGGACCTGACGACCGCGCTCGACGCCCGCGACGCGACCGTCTGCGTCGTCGGTGCGGGCGGCAAGAAGTCGACGCTGTTCGCGCTCGCCGACCGCCTCGACCGACCGGTGGTGACCGCCACCGTCCGGATACCGATCTTCGACGACCGGGTCGCCGCGGTGCGCGTGACCGAGGACCCGGTGGCCGCGATCGACGGGGCCGGCGACGGCGACTGGCCGCTCGGGCTGGTCTCGGAGCGCGAGCGGTCCGACCGCTACCTCGGGTACGACGCGGACACGGTCGCCGAGGTCGCCGACGCCGCGCCCGGCGCGACGCTCGTGAAGGCGGACGGGGCGCGCCTCCGCGAGTTCAAGGCGCCGGCCGACCACGAGCCGCAGATCCCGGCGAACGCGGACGTCGTCGCGCCGGTCGCGAGCGCGCATGCCGTCGGCGAACCGCTCACCGAGGAGCTCGTCCACCGCCCCGAGGAGGTCGCCGCGATCACCGGCCGCGAGGTCGGCGACGAGATACGCCCCGCGGACGTGGCGACCGTCCTCGCGAGCCCGGCGGGCGGGCTGAAGGGCGTCCCCCGCGGCGCGACCGCGATCCCGATCGTGAACAAGGTCGACGACGAGGCGGACGCCACGGCGGCCCGGGCGGTGGCCGGGGAGATCCTCATGCGCGCGAACGTCCCGCGCGTCCTCCTCACGCGGTTGACCGCGGAGGACCCGGTCGTCGAGGTCGTGGAGTAACGCGCGCTGCCGGGTCGCGATCGCGCCGATCCCGTCAGATCTGCTCCGCCAGTATCGTCTCGCCCTCGTGGCGGACGACGACGCGCTCCGGGACGGTCGCCTCGACGAACGCGACGGCGACGGAGTACGGGTGGGGTTCGGCGACGTCGGGGCAGGCGTCGCCGTCCCAGTCGGGGTCGTCCTCGGCGGCGAGCCGGAGTCGGAGCGCGTCCCCGTCGAGCGTGACTTCGGACAGCGTCACCCGGTAGCAGCGGCGAGACCCGGCGAGGAGGCGGCCGACGACGACCAGCCGCGGCGGCGCTCGGCCGAGCTGTCGGCGCACCGCGGCGACGTCGTTCGGAGCCGTCTCGGCGCCGTCGATTTCGCCGTCGTACTCGCGGCGGAACGTCACTGTCGCGTCGGCGACCGTCGTCGGGTCGTCGCCCCGCGGCGGCGCGGGGCAGCCCGCGAGCGAGGCGGCCGAGACGGCGGTCGCGGACGCGAGGAGGGCCCTGCGGTACACGTCGCGGACGACGGCGAACGGGGTGAAGTGCTTTTCGCGGCCGACGCCCATCCGACTCCCTTCAGTCGTCGCCGGGGACGGCCTCGCCGTCGACCTCCGAGCCGCCGTCGGCCGAGGCCTCGGCGGCGTCGGTCGGTCCGAACTCGAACTCGTCGACCGCGTCTTCGACGCGCGTCTCGCCTCCGTCGCCGTCACCGGCCGCATTCGCGCCGTCGACGACCGGACCGTCGCCGTCGGCGACCCCGGTTCCGGCCTCCGCGGCCGCCGCCTCGCGGGCCTCGAACTCGTCGGCCAGCGTCCGGAGCTCGTCGGCGCGCGACGACAGCGACTCCGCGCTCGCCGATATCTGGCCGATCGCCGCGGTCTGTTCCTCCGCGGCGGCGGAGACGTTCTGCGCCTCGCTCGCGGTCTCGGCGCTCACCTCCGCGACCTCGTCGATCATCGAGACGGTCTCCTGCGTCGACTCCGCCTGCTGGTCGGTGGCCTCGTTGATGGACTGGACGCCCGCGTTGGCGTCGTCGATGCTGTCGACGATCGTCTCGAGCGTGGCGACGGTCTCCTCGACCACCGCCCGCCCCGCCTCCACGTCGTCCTCCATCGCGAACATCCCCTCCGCGACCGACTCCGTGGAGGCCTCGACGCCCGCGATCAGCTCCTCGACCTCGGTGGTCGCGTCCGCGGTCTCCTCCGCGAGGTCCTTCACCTCGCGGGCGACGACCGCGAAGCCGGAGCCGGCCTCGCCGGCCCGGGCGGCCTCGATGGAGGCGTTCAGCGCGAGGATGTTCGTCTGCTCGGCGATGTCGTCGATGAGGTCGACCACCTCGCCGATGCGCTCGACCTCGTCGCGCAGCTCGCGCATCTCCTCGACGGTGTGACCGACCTCGTCGTCGATCCGGTCCATCCGCTCGATCGCTTCGCCGGCGTCGTCGCGGCCCGCAGCGCCGGTCTCGGCGATCTCGGCCGACTGCTGTGCCAGCTCGTCGGTCGAGGAGGCGATCTCCTCGACGGTGGCCGAGAGGTCGTCCAGCTCGGCGGCCGCGGTCGCGAGCGTCTCCTCCTGCCGCTCGGTCCCGACCGAGATCTCCTCGACGCTGTCGGCGACGTCGACGCTCGTCGACTCCACCTCCTCGGCGGAGGCGGTCACCTCGGAGCTCCGCTCGCCGACCGTCTCGGCGGCGTCCTGAATGCCGACGACGAGCGCCTCCAACTGGTCGAGCGTCTCGTTGAGCGACTCGGCGATCGCCGTCATCGCCTCGCTCTCGCTCTCGGGGTCGAGCCGGCGGGTGAGGTCGCCGTCGGCGACCGCGTCGATGGTCGCCTCGTACTCGTCCGCCTTCGTCTCCAGATGCGTCGACAGCGACTCCGCCTCCTCGCGGGCCGCGGCGGCCTCCTCGGCGGACTCCTCGACGGCCGCGATCTGCTCGCGCATCGTCTCCCTGATGCGGTCGAACAGCGCCGAGAGCTGGCCGAACTCGTCGGTCCGGGCGCGTTCGATGTCGACGTCGAGGTCGCCGGCCTCGATCGCCTCGGCGTACCCCCGCAGGTCGTCGACGGAGCCGTTGACGTCGCGGACGACGAACCCGCCCACCGCGAGCAGCCCGACGACGGAGATGGCGATCAACAGTAGGACGGTCCGCGTGACGTCGCCGACGGTCCCGTACACCCGGCCCTCAGGGGCCGCGACGACGACGGCCCACGGCTTGCTGTCGATCGGCGCCGTCGCCGTGGCGACCGCCGACCCGTTCACGACCGTCTGCTCGTCGTCGGTGACGTCGACCGCGACCGGCTCGGTGACGCCGGTCCTCAGGTGCGAGAGCTCCTCGACGAGGAAGTAGTCGTTCAGGATCGCGTCGCTGTTCGACGCCAGCGCGACCTTCCCCGTGCGCGTGGAGACGACCTGCATGTTCCCGCCGTCGACGGGCGAGGTCAGGAGCGCCCCGCGCTCGGAGAGGTCGACGGTGATGACGATCGCCTTCCCGGGCACGTTGTTGATCGGGCTGACGAACCCGAGGTGGTTCTCGCCGTCCTGCTTGTACGGCTCGAAGGAGCGGACGTCGTTCGCGTTGGCGAACGCGTCCGGGCCGACCGCCCACGGCCGCTCGGACCGGGCGTACGTCGTGCCCTCGGTCGTCGGCGACGTGCTCACGGTCACCTCGTTCGACTCCATGTTGTAGTAGTGAACCTCGAGCACGTACTCGGGGAGCATGTCGGCGTTGGCCCGCAGCTCGTCCCGTACCCGTCCCTCGCTGGACGACTGGACGCCCGAGGACGACGAGACCCGGCGCGTGTACCCGTTCATGTCCTCGACGAACCCGTCGATCCCCTGGGCCTCGCGTTCGGCGGAGCTCATCATCGCCTCGCGGGCGTCCGACTCGACGCTGCCCTGGACTTGGTCGACGGCGAGCGCGCCCGCGCCGAGCAACACCGCGGAGACGACGACGACTGCCGCCGCGATTTTGAACGCGTATCGGCCGCGGAGACGATCGAAGAGGCGTCGGAGGAGACGTGTTCCGTCGTCGGCTGGCATACCTCGCTGTTCTGACAGCCGTACATAAACGACAGTAGCGAAATATCAGGCTGGAGAATTAGAGCTGAAACTCCGGACAATCGTCGCACTCGCCGGGGACAGTTCCGATCGAACTGGGCGCGCGCCCGGCGGCGAGCGGGTATCGAGGCGACTATGATCTGAAGCCCGACCGCCGCATCCGAAACCACTATCCCCGATCCGGCGAATCCACCGGTATGGACTGGCCACACGACCCCGACGGCGAGCAGGGGAGCGAGGGCATGCGGCAGTACGGCCACGCCGTGCTCGCGAAGAAGATCGACGAGGGGGAGGACTTCCCGCTGACCGCGGCGGAGTACGTCGAGCAGTACGGCGACCACCCGATCCGGATCGACTTCGAGACGGTCGTCTCGGTCGAGGAGATCTTCGAGCACGTCGAGCAGGAGGAGTTCGCCGACTTCGTCGAGTTCCACCAGGAGCTGGGTCGCGCGATGCGCGAGAACGGATACTGGTTCTACGAGGGGGCGGACCAGTTCGTCGACGGCAGCGCCTAATTACTCGGTCAGTTACTCGTGAGTAGTTGCTAGCGTAGCGACCGCGAACACCTCCAAAGCCCCAGCCGGGAGGACTCGCGCGGCTTGCTGCGCGCCTCGCTCGCGTTGCTCGCTGCGGTGCTTGCTACGCCGTGCTCCGTCCTCCCGGCTGCCCCTTTGAGTCCCGCCCCTCCGGAAGACGTTCCTGCTCGCTTCGCTGCGCGGGCTGCGACTTCCGTGCTCCCGCTCGCTTTGCTCGCGGGAACGCACGGTACCGCAGCCGCACCCCTCCCCACTCTCGTCGGTCGCCTCGCTTCGCTTCGGCGACCGACTCCAGCGAGGGACCGGAGGTCCCTCTGACAGCCGGCGCGTAGCGCCGGCGACCGCGCGCGTGTGACTCGCGCCCTACGGGCACTCGTCGGCACGCGCCGCCGCAGTCCGTCTTCGCGTCCCTCAGTCGACCCTCGACCCTTTTAAGAGCGCCCGGGGCGAGCGACCCACCATGGACCACGAGCGGATCGCCGTCCTCGCCCACGAGAAGTTCCCCGACCGCGCGAAGACCGCGCTCGGCGTGCTGCGCTACGGCGACCAGGACGTCCGGGCCGTCCTCGACCGCGACCGCGCCGGCGACCGCGTGAGCGACCACGTCCCGGACGTCGCGGACGCGCCGATCGTCGCGTCGTTCGACGAGGCGCACGCGGCGGCCGACGGCGACCTGGACGCCCTCTACGTCGGGATCGCCCCCATCGGCGGCGGCTTCGACGAGTCGTGGCGGTCGGACGTCGAGGCCGCGATCGAGGCGGGCTGCGACGTGGTGAGCGGCCTCCACTACTTCCTGAACGAGGACGACGAGCTGGCCGCGCTGGCCGCCGAGCACGGCGTCGACCTCGTCGACGTCCGCGAGCCGGACGACGACCTCACGGTCGCGACGGGCGCGTCCGGCGACATCGACGCCGACGTGTTGCTCACGGTCGGCACCGACTGCTCGGTCGGGAAGATGACCGCCTCGCTGGAGATCGTCGCGGCCGCCCGCGAGCGGGGGATCGACGCCGCGTTCGTCCCCACGGGCCAGACCGGGATCATGATCGCCGGCTGGGGGAACCCGATCGACCGCGTCGTCTCCGACTTCACCGCCGGGGCCGTCGAGGAGATGCTCGTCGCGGTCGGCGGCGACCGCGACCTGCTCGTCGTCGAGGGACAGGGGAGCATCGTTCACCCGGCCTACTCGGCGGTCACCTGCGGCATCCTCCACGGGTCGATGGCGGACGGGCTCGTCCTCTGTCACGCCGCGGGCCGCGAGGTCGTCCACGGCTACGAGGAGTTCGCCCTCCCGCCGCTCGCCGACTTCGTCGACCTCTACGAGGACCTGGCGACCCCGGTTCACGAGACGAGCGTCGTCGCGGGCGCGGTCAACACGAAGGACGTCGACGGCGACGACGCGGCCGCCGAGGCGGTCGCCGCGTTCGCCGCCGAGACCGGCGTCCCCGCGACCGACCCCGTGCGACACGGCGCGGACGCCATCGTCGACGCCGCCCTCGACGCCGGACTGGGCGCGGGCGACGCCGCGGACGCCGACGGGGAGGAGGCGGCCGAATGAGCCTCGACGCCGAGTTCGAGCGGGTCTCGCTGCCGCTCGAGAACGCGTTCACCATCTCGCGGGGGACCCAGACGGCCGCCGAGAACGTGATCGTCCGAGTGACGGACGACGCGGGGATGACCGGGGTCGGCGGCGCGGCGCCGTCGACCCACTACGGCGAGACGGCCGACACGGTCGCGGCCGTCATGCCTGACTTGCTCGACGCGGTCGAGCGCGTCGGCGACCCCCACGCAGTCCACGAGATCGAGGCGGAACTGCGGGGAGTCGTGAACGGCAACCCCGCCGCTCGCTGCGCCGTCTCGATAGCGGTCCACGACCTCGCGGCGAAGCGGCTCGGCGTCCCCCTCCACCGCCTGTGGGGGTTCGACCCGACCGACGCGCCGAAGACGTCGTTCACGATCGGTTTAGACGAGACCGACCGCGTGCGCGAGAAGGCGGCCGACGCCGTCGCGGCGGGCCACGACGTGTTGAAGATCAAGCTCGGCACCGACCGCGACCGGGAGCTGATAGACGCGGTCCGCGAGGCGGCGCCCGACGCCCGGCTCCGCGTCGACGCGAACGAGGCGTGGACGCCGAAGGAGGCGGTCGCGAAGAGCGCGTGGCTCGCCGACCGCGACGTCGAGTTCGTCGAGCAGCCGGTCTCGGCCGACGATCCGGAGGGACTCCGGTACGCCTACGAGCGCGCCGAACTGCCGATCGCCGCCGACGAGTCCTGCGTGACCGCGGCGGACGTGCCCGCGATCGCCGACCGCTGCGACATCGCGAACCTGAAGCTGATGAAGGCCGGGAGCCTCTCCGAGGCGCGGCGGGTGATCGCCGCCGCGCGGGCGCACGGTCTGGAGGTGATGTGCGGCTGTATGATCGAGTCGAACGCCTCCATCGCGGCGGCGGCGCAGCTCGCGCCCCTGCTGGACTACGCCGACCTCGACGGGTCGCTGCTGCTCGCCGAGGACCCGTACGAGGGTGTCGACCTCGCGGACGGCGAGATACGGCTCACCGAGCAGGACCGCGCGGGGACCGGCGCGCGCTCTACGTCGGAGTGAAGCGGAGCGAGTAGGACTGAAGCGGGGAGCACCGATAACGGGCGAACAGCGCAGAGACCGCGGAGACCACGGCAGTGGGAGGGGTCGCGGGGACTACGAGGACCGACTCTCGGCCGTTCTCGATCAGTTCCGCGGTTCGTCGGCCGTCGAGTCGGACTCCTCCACCTCGACGTCGAGCTCCTCGTCGAGGTTGACGTCGGAATCACCGTCGTCGAGGTCGGCCTCCAAGTCGTCCGCGTCGATCTCCGACTCAATGTCGGAGAGCTCGGCGTCGACGTCCTCGTCGCTGACGGCGTCGTCGCCGTTCGACGACTCGCCCTTCCCGAGCTCGCCTTTCAGCGTCTCCAGCTCGGCGTCGACCTCGCTGTTCGTCGAGAGGCTCTCCAGCTCGCGGTCGATGCTGTCCTTGTCGGAGAGCGCGTCCTCGAACGCGCCGGAGTCCTCCAGCTCGTCCATCGCCTCCGCGCGCGCCTCCATCTCCTCGGTGCGCTCCTCGGCGCGCTCGATGGAGCGGCTCACGTCCTCCATCTCGTCGCCGACGCCCGTCATCGCCTCGGAGACGCGGGAGGACGCCTCGGCCGCCTCGTAGCGGGCCTTCATCGTCTCCTTCTTCGTGCGGAACTCCTCGATGCGGTTCTGGAGCTTGTTCTTCTTCTCGACGAGCTGCTCCTGTGTGTTGTTCAGGTCGGCGATCTGGCCCTCCAGCTCCTCGATCTGGGCCATCTTCGACTTCTTCTTCTCGAGCGCCTTCCGCGCGAGGTCGTCGCGGTCCTGCTGGACCGCCTCGCGGGCCTGACGGTTGTGCTTCTCGACGTTCTCCTCGAGCTTGCGCTGCTGGATCTCCAGGCGCTTCTTCTGGGTCGTCAGGTCGGCGATACCCTGTTTGACGTCCTGGAGCTCGTCGCGCATCTGTTCGTACGAGTAGTCGAGCGACTCCGTGGGGTCCTCCGCCCGGTTGAGGAGGGAGTTCACCTTCGAGCGGATGACGTAGGAGGCGCGAGAGAGGATACCCATGTCGCGTCATACGCGTTCCACCCGTTAAAACCTCATGCGGTTCGCGGCGCAGCGCCGGCGTCCGCGGCGGGAGCGCGAGGCGGTCCTCGGAGACGGCCGTCTCCGACACCCGAGCGCCGCGGCGACCGCCCTGAACACTTATTCCGAGCGTCGGTGTAGCCGTGCGCATGGACATCGGCGTGCTGACCGTCCCCCTCGGCGGCGAACCGATCGACGACGCGGCCGCGTACCTCGCCGATCTCGGGGTCGACGCCGTCGAGCTCGGCGTCGGCGGGTGGCCCGGCGAGGACCACGTCGACCGCGGAGCGCTCCTCGACGACGGGGCGGCGCGGGAGGAGCTGCTCGCGCTGCTCGACGGCCGCGGGCTGCGGATCTCCGCGCTGGCGACGCACAACAACCCGCTCCACCCCGACGAGGAGCGGGCCGCGACCGCCGACCGCGAGCTGCGCGAGGCGATCGAACTGGCCGACCTGCTCGGCGTCGGCACCGTCACGTGCTTCTCCGGGCTCCCGGCGGGCGCGCCCGGCGACTCGACGCCGAACTGGGTGACCGCGCCGTGGCCGACCGAACACGCCGACGCGCTCGACTACCAGTGGGACGAGGTGGCGATCCCCTACTGGCGCGACGTGGCGGCCCACGCCGATCAGCACGGCGTCGACGTGGCGATCGAGATGCACCCGAACATGCTGGTGTACGAGCCGACCGGACTGGTCGCGCTCCGCGAGGCGACCAGCGACCGGATCGGGGCCAACTTCGACCCCTCGCACCTCTACTGGCAGGGGATCGACGCGACGGAGGCGATCCGGTTCCTCGGCGAGCGCGACGCGATCCACCACGTCCACGCGAAGGACACCGAGGTGTACGAGGTCCGGAGCCGCGTGAAGGGCGTCCTCGACACGACGGGCTACGCCGAGGAGGCCGACCGCTCGTGGCTGTTCCGCTCGATCGGCTACGGCCACGGCGAGGGACACTGGAAGGACGTGGTCTCGACGCTCCGGATGGTCGGCTACGAGGGGGCGCTGTCGATCGAACACGAGGACTCGCTCACGTCGTCGCGAGAGGGGTTAGAGAAGGCCGTCGACGTGTTGGACCGGGCGGTGTTCGAGACGGAACCGGGCGACGCGTACTGGGCGGAGTGAGGCGGGGGAGGATCCGATGACACGAGAACCACTGAAGATCGGCGTACTGGGGTATCGCTTCATGGGCAGGGCGCACGCGAACGCGCTCGCGCGACTGCCGATGTTCTTCCCGGACGCGCCCGACGTCGAGCGGCACACGCTCGTCGGGCGCGACGAGGCGGCGCTGGCGGACGCGGCCGAGCGGTTCGGCTTCGCGCACACCGCGACCGACTGGGAGGCCGCGATCGACGAGGTGGACGTCTTCTACAACCTCGGCCCGAACCACGTCCACGCGGAGCCGTCGATCGCGGCCCTCGAAGCCGGGGTTCCCGTCCTCTGTGAGAAGCCGCTCGCGCCGACGCTGGAGGAGGCGGCGGCGATGCGCGACGCGGCGGCCGCGACGGGCGTCACCGCCGGCACGGCGTTCAACTACCGGTTCGTCCCCGCGATCCGCCACGCGAAGCGGCTGATCGAGGACGGCGAACTCGGCGAGATCCGACAGGTTCGCGGTCGATACCTCCAGGACTGGCTCGTCGACCCCGAGGCGCCGTGGGCGTGGCGGATGGACGCCGAACTGGCCGGCTCCGGCGCGCTCGGCGACCTCGGCGCGCACACGATCGACCTCGCGAGGTTCCTCGTCGGCGACCGGGTCGGCGGGCTCGACCGCGTCTCGGGGAAGCTGACGACGTTCGTCGACGAGCGCCCCGTCTACGACGAGGACGGGTCGGTCGCGGAGTATCGGGACGTGACCGTCGACGACGCGTACAGCGCGCAGGTCGAGTACGAGACGGGCGCGACCGGGACCTTCGAGGCGAGTCGGGTCGCCGCGGGCCACAAGAACGACCACGCGATCGCGGTCCACGGGACCGAGGGGAGCCTGACGTTCTCCTTAGAGCGGCTCAACGAACTGGAGGTGCTCCGCGCGGGGAACCGCGGCTACGAGACGGTGCTCGTCACCGAGGAGTCGGACCCGTACGTCGACCGCTGGTGGCCACCCGGCCACGTGATCGGGTGGGAGCACACGTTCGTCCACGAGAACTACGAGTTCCTCTCGGCGGTCGCCGACGGCGACGCGTTCGAGCCGTCGTTCGAGGACGGGTACGCGGTCCAGCGGGTCCTCGCGGCAATCGAGCGCGCCGCCGAGCGGGGCGAGTGGGTCGCGGTCGAGTGAGCGCTCGTCGACGGCGAAACCGGAGGAACCGCGTCTGCGCCGCGCCGCCTCGTCGGCTTCAGACGCCGACCGCGCCGCCGGGCGCGCTCCCGCCGTTCTCCTCGCTCCACTCGTCGATCGCGGACTCCTCGCCGTCGTAGCTCCCCAGCGTCTCCTGGTTGTCGAACGCGACCGGCTCCCAGACGACGTCGAAGTTCTCGTTGCCCGTCGCGTTCGGAACGGGAACTTTGTCACCCGGCCTGACGACGCCGTCGCCGGGCCACGCGCCGAACTGGACGTTCCCGTCGGGGTCCTCGCCGCGGACGTACAACTCCTCGGCCGGGACCGGTTCGGGGCCGAGCGCGACGACGACGAGGGTGCCGTTCTCCTGTTGGCCCTCGAACTCGGCGTCCGGCGGGGCCACGCCGTCGATGAGGCCGAACACCGCCGCCCCGACGATGGCGAGCAGTAACACGACGACCCCGACGAGCAGCCCCGTCCCCGCCAGCGGGGTGAACCCGCGCTCGTCGTCTCGGAACGCGACCATTCGACCGACACTCAGACGGGACCGACATAAGGGTTTCCGGACCACGTATCAGCGCTGATAAGTTTGGTCGCGCCGCGCCCGCCGACCCGGGACCGCCCCCGGGCCGAACCGGAAGCGGGTTATTCCGCGCGACCGAACTCCGACCGTGTCTGGGATGAGCGATTCGTCGGGCGGTCGCCCCCGCGGGCTGCGCGGCGTCGCGCGGACCTGGGTCGAAGTGCTCGTTCGGCCGCGGCGCGCGTTCGTGAACGGGATCACGCCCGGCGACCAAGCGCCGGCGCTGACGTTCGCGGTCGCCGTCGCCGCCGCGTTCACGCTCGGGTGGATCGTCGCCGACCCCGGAGCGATCCCGGGCGTCGTTCCCTCGTCGCCGGCGCTCTCGGGGATCGTCACCCTCCTCGTCGTGATGGCGCTCGCGGCGCCGGTCGGCCTCCACCTGACGGCCGCGATCGCGACCGTCGGGGTCGTAGTGGCGAGCGTCGAGTTCGCGGACGGGCTCGGGTTCCGCGAGCGCGGCGGCGTGAGCGAGACGGTCCAGGTCGTCGCGTACGCGAGCTCGCCGATGGCGTTGGCCGGGCCGGCGATACCCGAGCTCAAGATCGTCTGCGGCGCCTACGCCGCGGTGCTGCTGTTCGTCGGGTTCCGCGCGGTCCACGGCCTCTCCCCGGTCCGGACGGTCGTGGCCGTCCTCCCGCCGGCCGCGCTCGGCTACGGCGTCGGCTACCGCGTCGTGGCCGCGGCGCGGACGCTGCTCGGCGCGTGACGTGACCGCCGGCGCTCGCCTCGTGGCCGTCGTGCGGCCAGCGTGCTTTCGACAACCGTTTTAGGCCCGAGACTCTCGGTGTATTCAAATGGGATCCTGTATCATCTGTGGCACCGACGTCGGGGGGGGTCGCGTCTGCGACTCGCACCAGGAAGACGTCGTGTTCGACTTCCGCGGCGACGCACCCGACGATCTGGTTCCGAGCCGATTCTACCGGGGCGTCGTCGACGGGTACGCCGAGTTCGGCGTGTTCGTCGACCTCGCGCCGGGCGTCACCGGACTGCTCCACCGCTCCGAGCTGGACCGCCGCCTCGACAGCCTCGACTGGGAGCCGGGCGACGACGTGTTCGTCCAAGTGAAGGGCGTCCGCGACAACGGCAACGTCGACCTCGGCTGGTCGATCCGGCAGGCCGACCGCGAGTTCCGCGGCGTCCTGATCCAGGAGTCGTCCGGCGAACACCTTCCTGACGAAGACGTCGACGACGACGCCGAGGAGTCCGCGGCCGACGACGAGAGCGACGCCCCTGAGTCCGGGGACACGGACGGGGCGGAAGCCGACGCGCCGGTCGACGAGGCCGACGACGCTGCGGAGGTCGACGAGGGTGACGGGACCGACGACGCCGAGGAGACGGACGACGTCGACGAGGAGCCGGTAGAATCCCAGACGACGAACACTCACGAATCGGACGCGGCCGCGGACGACGGCGGCGAGGCGGCGGAGTCCGCGTCCGCGACGACCGCGGACGGAGAGGAGTCCGCCGAGGTCGACGCGGGCGGGTCCGACGCGGACGATTCGGAGCCCGAACGCGTGTCGATCACGACCCTCGGCGACGCTGTCGGCGACTCGGTCCGGATCGAGGGCGAGGTCGTCGGCGTCCGCCAGACCGGCGGCCCGACCGTGTTCGAGATCAGCGACGAGACCGGTGCGGTCGACGTGGCCGCGTTCGTGGAGCCGGGCGTCCGGGCGTACCCGGACGTCGAGGTCGGCGACGCGGTGCGGGTCGACGGCGAGGTCGAGAGCCACCGCGGCGACATCCAGGTCGAGTCCGACGCGCTCGTGCTCCTCGAGGGCGAGGACGCCGAGACGGTCCGCCGGCGGCTCGCAGAGGCGCTCACCGACGAGGCGCGCCCCGAGGGGCTCCAGCCGCTGGCCGGCGACGAGACGGTCGCCGAGCTCGCGGACGGGCTGCTCGACGCCGCCGAGGCGGTCCGCCGCGCGGTCCTCGAGTCCCGCCCGATCGTCGTGCGCCACCCGGCGACCGCCGACGGCTACGTCGCCGGCGCCGCGGTCGAGCGCGCCGTCCTCCCGCTGATCCGCGACGAGCACGCGAAGAGCGATGCGGAGTACCACTACTTCACCCGCCGCCCGCTCGACGAGCCGGTGTACGGGATGGACGCGGCCACCAACGACGCGACGCGGATGCTCCAGGACCGCGACCGCCACGACGAGAAGCTCCCGCTGTTCCTCCTCGTCGGGGCCGGCTCGACGACGGAGTCCGCCGACGGCATCGACCTCCTGTCGGTGTACGGGGTCGACGCGGTCGTCGTCGACGCCGCGGTCGCGGACCCCGAGACCCGGGACGCGGTCGACACGCTCGTCTCGCCGGAGCTGGCCGACGCCGACGGCGACGAGACCCTCTCGACGGGCGCGCTCGTCGCCTCGCTGGCGTCCGCGATCAACGACGAGGTCCGCGCCGACCTGCGGCACCTCCCGGCGGTGAGCTACTGGGCGGACGCCCCCGAGCGGTACGTCGACCTCGCGCGCGACGCGGGCTACGACGCCGAGCGCGTCGCGGAGCTCCGCGAGGCGGTCGCGCTTGAGGCGTACTACCAGTCGTACCAGGACAAGCGCGAGCTGATCGCCGACCTGCTGTTCTCGGACGGCGGCGACCTCGCGGCGCACGTCTCCGAGCAGTTCCGCGAGAAGCTGGAGACCGAGGTCGAGACCGCGGACGCGAACGTCGTGACCGAGGCGGTCGACGGCGTCGAGTTCGCGCTGCTCGACACCGACGGCTACACCCACCGGTACGACTTCCCGCCGACGCCGCTCCTCTTGGACGACCTCCATCGCCGCCGCGCCGACGGCGAGCCGTTCGCGACGGTCGGCGTCGGCACCGACGAACTGTACGTCCGCACGACCGCTGACGTCTCCGTCCGCGACGTAGCCGCGCGCGCGGCCGAGCTCGCCCCCGCGGCGGACGTCGCCACGGCCGGCGTCCGCGAGGGGAAGATCGAGTTCCTCTCCGGCGAGCGCGACGCGGTCGAGGACGCCGTCGTCGCCGCCGTCGCCGAGTCGTTCTGAGGCGCTTCCCGGTCCGTTTTCTCGGCCGCGACCCGGTCAGCGACGCGTGAACGGTCCCGGCGGGAGGATGAGGTCGTCGAGCTCGGGCCGCTGTTTCACGTTGAACACGACCGACAGCTCGTCGGTCAGCGGGTAGCCGTTACAGGAGAGCCGGAAGCCCCGCTCGGCGAGGTCGTCGGGCATGATGTGGTCCGTCGGCTGCGAGAGGTCGCCCTCGGCGAGGTAGACGGCGCAGTTCGCGCAGGCGCCGCCGCGACACGAGAAGGGCCACGCGAAGCCGCTGCGCTCGGCCGCCTCCAGCAGGCTCTCGTCGGGGTGGACGAGCAGCCGGCCGTGGGCGTCGGGGCCGAGGTCGGCGTGGGCGGCCTTCCGGAACAGCTCGTCGTCGTCGAGCGACCAGCCGTAGTCCACGACGGCCTCGTAGTCGAGGAACTCGACGCGGGTCGACCGCGGCTCGCGCGCGCCGTCGTCCTCGGTGAGGTCGACGTCCGCCGGGTCGACCCCGTCGTCGCTGCCCTCGCCGTCCCCGTCGCGCTCCGACAGCTCCCGATAGGCGCGGCGGACGAGCTGGAACTCCTCGGTCGAGCCGCCCTGGTCCGGGTGCGCGCGCTTCACGCGCTCGCGGTAGGCCCGTTCGACCGCCTCGTCGTCGGCGTCCTCGTCGACGTCCAACACCTCGAACGGGGAGACCATTCAGACGGCGCTCCGTACGCGCGTGACGCACATAAACTGCCCAGAAGTCGGCAGGCGGATCGCGACGGGAGTCGAGCGGCCGTCGGGCGGGAGTCGCGGGCCGACCCCCACCCCGACCCGTCAGCGTTTAACAGCGACGCGCCCCAGAGTGGGACGATGGGAAACGCCGACCTGCGCGACCTCGCGTCGATCCGCGACGTCCCCTTCGCGGAGCTCGAAGGGAGCGTCGTCGCCGTCGACGCACACAACTGGCTGTACCGGTACCTCACGACGACGGTCAAGTGGACGTCGGACGAGAAGTACACCACGGCCGACGGCGTCGAGGTCGCGAACCTCATCGGGGTCGTCCAGGGGCTCCCGAAGTTCTTCGAGCACGACCTCATTCCGGTGATGGTGTTCGACGGCGCGGTCACCGACCTGAAGGCCGACGAGGTGGCCGACCGGCGCGAGAAGCGCGAGGCGGCCGAGGAGCGCAAGGCGGCCGCCGAGGAGCGCGGCGACGCGGTCGAGGCCGCGCGCTTGGAGGCGCGCACGCAGCGGCTCACCGACACGATACAGGAGACGACCCGCGAGCTCCTCGAACGGCTCGACGTGCCGGTCGTCGAGGCGCCCGCGGAGGGGGAGGCGCAGTGCGCGCGGATGGCCGCGACGGGGACGGTCGACCACGCCGGCAGCGAGGACTACGACACGCTGCTGTTCGGCGCGCCGACGACCCTCCGACAGCTGACGAGCAAGGGCGACCCGGAGCTGATGGACCTCGCGGCGACCTTAGAGGAGCTCGGCCTCGACCGGCAGGGACTCGTCGACGTCGCGATGCTCTGCGGCACCGACTTCAACGAGGGCGTCCGCGGGATCGGGCCGAAGACGGCGGTGAAGGCCGTCACGGAACACGGCGACCTCTGGGGCGTCCTCGACGCCCGCGACGCGGAGATCCCGAACGCCGAGGCGATCCGCGAGCTGTTCATGGACCCGCCGGCGACGGAGGTCGCGGTCGATACGGACGTGAACCCGGACGTGCCCGCCGCCCGCGAGTACGTCGTCGACGAGTGGGGCGTCGCGGCCGACGAGGTCGAGCGCGGGTTCGAGCGCATCGCCGAGTCGCAGGTCCAGACCGGGCTCGACCGCTGGACCTGACGGGCCGCGGCGCGGGGATCTGACCGGGCGGTCCGTGGCGGCGTGCGGCGGCTCAACCGCCGCGAACACACCTTTTATTTCCTCGTCGTCAGAAGGGTGAAACACACGTGTCGCGGACCGCCTCCCGATCGCGGACGCCGCCGGCGGCCGGCCGACGAGTCGTCGCCGTCGACGACGCCGTCGGCCCGGCGACGTCGCGGGCCGGCGTCCGAGCGGGCCGCGGCGACTCTGACCAATGAGCTTCGACGTTCCCGACGACAGACGGTACTTGGAATCGCACGAGTGGGCGACGACCGGAGACCCCGTTCGGATCGGCGTCTCCGACTTCGCGCAGGACGAACTGGGCGACGTGGTGTTCGTCGAACTCCCCGCGGTCGGCGACGAGGTCGCCGCCGGCGAGGCGTTCGGCGTCGTCGAATCGATCAAGGCCGTCTCGGACCTGTACGCGCCCGTCGCGGGCGAAGTCGTCGCGGTCAACGAGGAGCTGTTCGACCGCCCGGAGCTCGTCAACGAGGACCCGTACGGCGACGGCTGGATGCTCGAGGTCGCCTCCGCCGAGGGGGGCGACGCCGAGGGGCTCCTCGACGCCGACGAGTACGACGACCAGATCGCCTGACCGCCACGGACGCGACCCCGGGGCGGGCGACGGCCCCGGTCGAACCACTACCCGGACACACGACCATGACCACGCTACCTTCCGACTCCACGCGACCCGTGGACCGACGACCCGCGACCCGAGGAGCCACCGACGACCGACCGACAGACTGCGGACCGAACGGGACGAACCGATGAGCCGGGCCGACGGCACGCCGTACGCGCCCCACACCGACGCGGAGACCGCGGCGATGCTGGCGGCCATCGGCGTCGACGACGAGGAGGCGCTGTTCGACATCCCCGAGCCGGTCGCCTTCGACGGCGACTTCGGGATCGAGCCGCGGACGGAGCGCGAGATCCGCGACGAGTGCGCGCGGATCTTCGAGCGCAACGACGACCTCACGGAGTTCCTCGGCCGGGGCCACTACGCCCACTACGTGCCGAGCGTCGTCGACCACCTCTCGGACCGCGCCGAGTTCCTCACGAGCTACACCCAGTACCAGCCGGAGGTGTCGCAGGGGTTCCTCCAGGCCCTCTTCGAGTACCAATCGATGCTCGTCGAGCTGACCGGGCTCGACGTCGCGAACTGCTCGATGTACGACGCCGCGACCGCCCTCGGCGAGGCCGCGACGCTCGCGGACCGCGTCCGGTCCACGTCGGGCGACACCGTCCTCGTGCCCGAGCAGCTCCGCGAGGGGAAGCGGGCGGTGCTGGAGAACTACTGCGACGGGGCCGACCTGACCGTCGAGACGTACCCGATGGCCGACGGCACCGCCGACGTCGACGCGATCGCCGACCGCGCGGGCGACGACGTCGTCATGCTGTACGCGGAGAGCCCGACCGTCCGCGGCTGTCTCGAGGAGCGGCTCGCGGCGATCGGCGACGTCGCAGACGAGACGGACGCGCTGTTCGCGCTCGGCTCCGACGTCGTCGCGCTGTCGGTGCTCGAATCGCCCGCGGCGGTCGGCGCCGACGTCGTCGTCGGCGAGGCCGGCTCGCTCGGGCTGCCGACCAGCTACGGGATGGGGCTCGGCATCTTCGCCTGCCGCGACGACTTCTTGCGGCAGGTTCCGGGCCGACTCGTCGGCGCGAGCGAGGACGCGAACGGCGACCGCGCGTACACGCTGACGCTCCAGACGCGCGAGCAGCACATCCGCAAGGAGCGCGCCACGTCGAACATCTGTACGAACCAGGCGTGGGTCGCGCTCCGCGCGGCGATCCACGCGGCGACGCTCGGCCCGGACGGGCTCGTCGACCTCGCGAACGACTGCGTCCGCGAGGCCGAGGCGCTGGCGGCCCGGATCGACGGCCTGTCGGGCGCGACCGCGCCCGTCCACGACCGTCACCACTTCCGCGAGTTCGCGGTCCACGTCGACCAGCCCGCCCCGGCCGTCGCCGAGGACCTGGAGACCGAGGGGTTCGCGGTCCACGCGATCGACGACCACCTGCTTCAGGTGTGCGTCACCGACCTGAACGCCGGGCGGACGGACGGACTCGTCGCGGCCTTCGAGGGGGTGCTCTGATGATCCACGACCAGGCGAACTACGAGCGAGGCGACGAGGACGTTCGGGAGCCGCTGCTCTCGGAGAAGGGCCAGGAGACGGTCGACGTGCGAGAGGACTCCCCGCTCCCGGAGGACCTGACCCGCGACGAGCTGACGCTGCCGAACCCCTCGGAGCCGGAGACGGCGCGTCACTACACCCGGCTCTCGCAGATGAACTGGGCGATCGACGCGGGGCCGTACCCGCTGGGGAGCTGTACGATGAAGTACAACCCCAAGTTCACCGAGGACGTGGCGGCCGACCCGAACGCCGCCGTCCACCCCGACCGCTCGGGCCGCTCCGCGCAGGGGAACCTCGAGCTCCAGTACCGGCTCCAGAAGATGCTCGCCGACGTCGGCGGGATGGACGCCGTCACGCTCCAGCCGCCCGCGGGCGCGGCGGGCGAGCTGACCGGGATCCTCGTCACGAAGGCGTACCACGAGCACCACGGGAACGACCGCTCGGAGGTCGTGATCCCGGCGTCGGCCCACGGGACGAACTTCGCCACCGCGGCGACCGCCGGCTACGACGTGGTCGAACTCCCCTCTGGCGAGGACGGCCGCGTCGACCTCGAGGCGCTGGAGGCGGCGGTGGGCGACGAGACCGCCGCGCTCATGCTCACGAACCCGAACACGGTGGGGCTCTTCGAGCGCGACATCACCGAGATCGCGGATATCGTCCACGACGCCGGCGGCCTGCTCTACTACGACGGCGCGAACCTCAACGCGCTGCTCGGCCGCGGCCGCCCCGGCGACATGGGGTTCGACGTGATGCACTACAACGTCCACAAGACGTTCGCGACCCCCCACGGCGGCGGCGGTCCCGGGGCCGGCCCGGTCGGCGTCGTCGACGAGTTGGCCCCGTTCCTCCCGACGCCGCGGGTGCGCGAGTCGACGGAGGGGTCGGGGTACGAGCGGTTCGAACCGGCCCACACGATCGGGCGGGTCCACGGCTTCGCCGGCAACTGGCTCGTGCTGATCAAGGCGTACGCGTACATCGCCCGCCTCGGCGACGAGGGGCTCGCCGACGCGGCGGCGAAGGCCGTCCTCAACGCGAACTACCTCGCCGAGCGGATCGACCTCGACGTGCCGCACGGCCCCTTCCACCACGAGTTCGCGGCGACCGCGAGCGACCGCGACGCCGCCGACGTCGCCAAGCGCATGCTCGACTTCGGCGTCCACCCGCCGACGACGAAGTGGCCGGAGATGGTGCCGGAGGCGATGCTGACCGAGCCGACGGAGATCGAGGGGCAGTCCTCGCTCGACGACCTCGCGGAGGCGTTCAACCTCGCGTACGCCGACACCGACGAGGCGCTCGACGCGGCCCCGAACCGCACGGCCGCGGCCCGGATCGATCAGGTCGGCGCCGCGCGGGACCCGCGGCTCTCGTGGCAGGCGCTCGACGCGGAGTAAGCCGCTCGACGAGCAGTAAGGCCGCTCGAACGCCCGCGTCCGGCTAGTCGGCGTCGAGCTTGTCGGCGTCGCCGTCGTCGGCGTCGAGCGCGACCGCGCCGGAAGGCGACCGGTTCACCGCCGCGCTCCCCTCGACGTCCGGGCCCGGGGCGAACGGCCCGTCGCCGTCGACGAACCGCCGCATCACGCGCCCCTCCGCGCGGTGGAGCGTCTCGCTACAGGTCGACTTCGCGATGTCGTTCGCCGCCGCCAGCTCCGTGAGCGTACAGCGGCGCGGCGTGTCGTAGTACCCCGCCCGGACCGCCTCGAAGACGAGCTCGCGCTGGGCCTCGGTGAGCGTCCGATCGGAGCCGTCGGTGCCGGTCGCGGCGACCCCCACGGTCACGCCGTCGCCCGCGAGCCGCCGGCCGAACGCCTCGATCCGATCTTGGTCCCCGACGACGGTCACGGTCGCGCGACCGTCCGCGACCGCCACGGCCGACTCGATCGGGAGGCCGACCGCCCGCGCCGCGGGGAGGTACGCGGGAGCCTCGCCGACGACCCGGAGCGTGCGGACGTCGCCGCGGCGCCGAACCGCCGTCGCGCGCTCGACGCGCTCGTGGTCGGCGAGCGCGCGCTCGACGCGGTCCCGGTCGGTGCCGCCGACGAGGACGGTCGCAGCCGCGTCGCCGTCGGTCTCCGCCCGGTCGTCGACGCCGGGGGCGCCCGCGTCGTCGACCGCGATCGCCTCCGCGACCCGGAGCGTCGCCGAGGGGACTGCCCGCGAGGCGTCCCCGAGCCACGACCCGGTCGGGAGGTCCAGTCGCAGTTCCGTTCGGCTCATCGCTTCCACCTCGACTCGCTCGGCGGCTCGGTCGCGGTCGCTGGGTCGGGCATCTCGTGAAATCGTAGGACCGCGAGCCCCCTCGTCGTATCGCTTCATACGTTTCAGACATAAGTACCCGCCGCGACCACAGCACCGAAGGGGCCGGCGCGCGAGCGCGTCGCCATGGAGACGACAGACGCGTTCGTCGGCCTCACCTGCGTCGACTGCGGGGAGACGTTCGACCCGGAGACGGCGACGCACCGCTGTCCCGACTGCGACGGCATCCTCGACCCCGACTACGACTACGATCGGATCGACCTGACGCCGGAGACGCTCGACGCCCGCCCCGACGGCTCGATGTGGCGGTACGACGAACTCCTCCCCTTCCCGGCCGAGACCGCGGTGTCGCTCGGCGAGGGGGCGACGCCGCTCGTGGAGTGTCCCGGACTCGCCGACGCGATGGGCGTCGGTCGCGTCTTGCTGAAGGACGAGGGCGCGAACCCCACGGGGACGTTCAAGGACCGCGGGCAGGCGGCCGCGATGACGGCGGCGCGCGAGCACGGCGCGAACGAGGTCGCCCTGAACAGCGCGGGCAACGCGGGGCAGGCGGCCGCGGCGTACGCGGCCCGCGCCGACCTCGACGCGCACGTGTTCCTCCCCTCGCGGGCGGGGTTCACGCAGAAGGCGATGACGGAGGTCCACGGCGCGGACCTGACCGTCACCGACCCGATCGACGGCAACTCGCAGATCGGCGACGCCGGGGCGGCCTACGCAGAGGCGATGGACGACCACCCGGAGTGGTACTCGACGAAGACGTTCGTCACGCCGTACCGCCACGAGGGGAAGAAGACGATGGCGCTGGAGGTGTTGGCGCAGCTCGACTGGGAGGCCCCGGACGCGGTCGTCTACCCGACCGGCGGCGGGGTCGGGCTCGTGGGGATGCACAAGGCCGCTCGGGAGGCGAAGAAGCTGGGGTGGACCGACGAGCTGATCCCGATGTACGCCGCGCAGGCCGCGGGCTGCGCCCCAGTCGTCCGCGCCTACGAGTCGGGCGCGGACCGCCACGAGCCGCTCGCGGACGACGAGGTCGACACGGCGTGCAACGGGATCGCGATCCCGGACCCGGGCGCGAGCCACCTCATCTTGGAGGCGATCCGCGAGTCCGACGGGGGCGCCGTGGCGACCACGGACCGGGAGATCCTCGACGCCGCCATCGACGTGGCGCGCACCGAGGGGCTTGAGGTGGGCGCGACCTGCGCGGCCGCCGTCTCGGGGGCGTTCGCGCTCGCGGAGTCGGGCGAGTTCGGCCCCGACGACACCGTCGTCCTGCTCAACACCGGCGCGGGCAACAAGGACGTGGACGCGCTGCGCGCGCACCTCGGCGAGCGGGAGGCCGAGGCGGACGAGGACGACGGGGCCTGAGGTCGCGGGCAGCGTCGGTTCCGGTGGCCCTACATCTCCCAGTAGTCGACGTCGTCGTCGGCGTCGTAGTACCCGGACAGCGAGCGCTCCTCGCGGCCGCCCGGCGGCGACCCGACGAAGACGCCGAACGTCCCCGAGTCGGGGTACACCGTCACGTCCGGCTCGGTCATCGTCGACAGCGCGAGGTAGCGCACGGGCTCGTCGCCCTCGTTGACGACGCGGTGCGCGCCCGACTCGTCGGCCGCGAAGGCGACGTAGTCGCCGGCCGCGATCGACTCCGTCTCGCCCCCGCGACGGAGGGTGGCATCGCCGGCGAGGACGTAGATCGCCTCCCCGTTGGCGGTGTGATAGTGGTACGGCCACGACTTCGCCCCGGCGGGGAGCTCGTAGAGGCTACAGCCGATCGCCTCGCCGTCGGCCGCTTCGGCCAGCTGTTTCCGCCGGAATCTGGTCTCGCCGCGGTCCGTCTCGCTCCAGTCCAGATCGTCTTCGTGAACGCGTCCCATAGCCGCGGCACTCCGCCCGCCGTCAAAACGGTTCGGGGGCGTGCGGCGCGTCGAGACGGGGTCCGTCGGCGCGCACCCGTCGACGAATCGGAGCCGAGACCGTCCGGCGAACCGGAACCACTACGGCGGGCGGTCGCCACCCCTCGCGCATGGAACTCGGGGTCATCGGACTGGGGCGGATGGGGCAGATCGTCGCGAACCGGTCGCTGGCGGCCGGCCACGACGTGGTCGCGTTCGACCTCTCGGCGGAGGCGACCGCGGAGGCGGCCGAAAACGGCGCGGAACCGGCCGATTCGGTCGCGGACCTCTGCGACCGACTGGGAAGTGAAAAACGCATCTGGCTGATGGTGCCCGCGGGCGACGCGGTCGACGCCACGCTCGCGGACCTGGAGCCGCACCTCGACGGCGAGGACGTCGTCGTCGACGGCGGTAACTCCCACTTCGAGGAGTCGGTGCGCCGCGCGGAGGAGACGGACGCCGCGTACCTCGATTGCGGCACCTCCGGCGGCCCGGCGAGCGCGGAGGCGGGCTTCTCGCTGATGGTCGGCGGCCCCGAGTGGGCCTACGAGGCGATGGTCCCCGTGTTCGACGCGGTGGCGACCGGGCCGGACGGCCACGACCGCATGGGCGAGACCGGGTCGGGCCACTACGTCAAGATGGTCCACAACGGCGTCGAGTACGCGCTGATGCAGGCGTACGGCGAGGGGTTCGAACTGCTCGCCGACGGGCGCTACGACCTCGACATGGAGTCGGTCGCGCGCACGTGGAACAACGGCGCGGTGATCCGGTCGTGGCTCTTGGAGCTCTGCGAGGAGGCGTTCCGCGAGGAGGGGTCGGACCTCGGCGACGTGGCGGACC